>Ga0222714_10000663_pt1 | contig 39252 bp, 35 predicted proteins | sample C33_3DmetaG_FD_165048 | JGI IMG/M metagenome (GOLD analysis project Ga0222714, IMG submission 165048) | Estuarine water microbial communities from San Francisco Bay, California, United States - C33_3D | ecosystem: Environmental > Aquatic > Marine > Unclassified | place: USA: California...
TCAAGGGCCAAAAGCGGCCCAGGCCATGCAAAGTCTCACCAATATTGATCTTTCCAATATGACCTATTACACCTTCCAGTACGGGACTTTCGCAGGAATTGAGAATGTAATGGTATCTGCAACAGGATATACGGGCTCGGGCGGATTTGAAGTATATGTTAAAAATGAAGATGCCCAAAGGCTTTGGAATGCTGTCTTTGAAGCAGGAGAAAGTTTTGGCATCAAACCGATTGGTTTGGCAGCACGGGACACACTACGTTTAGAAATGGGCTTTTGTTTGTATGGGAATGACATTGATGACAGCACTTCTCCTCTTGAGGCAGGTTTGGGTTGGATTACGAAATTTTCGAAATCTTTTATCGACGATACCTATTTAAGAAATCAAAAAGAAGCTGGTTTGACGCGCAAACTGGTTGCTTTTGAAATGGTTGATCGCGGTATCCCTCGACACAACTACCCTATTTTAGATGCGCAAGGCAATGTAATTGGGAAGGTTACCTCGGGTACGATGTCACCTAGTATGAAAATAGGAATTGGATTAGGTTATGTAAAAACAGAATTTGCAGCCTTAGATTCTGAAATTTTTATTTCTATTCGCGAAAAGGGAATTGCCGCTAAAGTGGTCAAATTGCCGTTTTACAAAAAGTAATCAGTCTCTTAGAATAAGTGCTCCTCTCGGATCATCTGCCAAAATAGCAGTAGGTTGCTTTGAAAGAGCAGCCCTTTGTGTTTTGCTTGAACGCATTTCAAAAATATAACACTCTTTTTGAAGCGTTTTTAATTGTGCAATCTGTTGGGCAGAAATATCTTTACTTCTCAGCATCAATCCACTAATTTGAGGAACTTTCTCTAACTGTTCAAGGCCTTTTTCAAAGCTGACTGTTGAGAACACTACTTTGTAGTCTTGAGCTAATTGAGCCATCCAGTTGGGATTTGAAGAATCGAGAATGAGTTGATTTCTATATTTCAAAGGTATATTATCTATGGCCGCCTTAAAGCGCTGCATATCAACATAGCCGTTTGTGCAACTATTCCAATGCTTAAGATCTAAGATCAAGGTCCGGTCTCCCAATAGAGGTAAAATTTCATCAAGTCGTGTTAAACTTTCATGGTGCAGACTTTTGTAACGCACCATTTCTAGTACATTGTCGTTTGTTTCAAAAATACAACCTTGGCCGTCAGTATGCATCTCAAGTAGATTTTCATGATAAAGCCAAAGCGTGCCATTTGCACTCATGCGAACGTCAACCTCTACTCCGTTAATGGTTGGTAATGCCAATGCAAGCGAAACAGCCTCAAAGGAATTGTCATGGTAAATACTCATCCCAATATCCATCCCCATACCCGCATGACCAAAAACCTTGACTTCTGGATAGCTTTCTTGCTTATTACAAGAAAAAAAGCCACCCATTAAAAGCGCATAGAGAACAAAAGATTTTGTATATGATACCATCAAATTTTTCACGCTATTTATTGAAGAGTTGATAATTGCATTGTAATTGGGGATTTAAAAAATAAACGCCTTTTGGCAAAGATGGTTCTGCACCAAACATTTTTTCTAATACAAAACCCAAAGAAAATTGGATATCAATTTGCTTTTTATTGCCCATGGTGCAACCTAAGCCAGTGTAAAACCCATGATAAACATCTAAGATTGCGGATTTTTGAAAATCCAATTGATACCTCACAACAGGATATAGACATTTTCTAGAATTCTTTACATTACTTGGGAAATTAACACAATACCAATAAAAAGCCAATTGAGGTGCCATTGCGCCTTGTAGGCTGCGTTCCACCCCTAGGCCAAGTTCAGCCCCTACACTACCAAATTTAATCTCTTTTGTTAGCTTCAAACTCAAAACCTGATCATAGCGATGAATTGCAGCGCCAACGCCAAAACGATACTGACTATGCACAAAATGAATACTAAAATATGTACATAACGAAACGAACAGAATTCTTGGCATGTTTAAAAATAAAAAAGGCCCTTCAATAGAAAGGCCTTAAAGATAAATTAATCAATTATTATACAAGCCCTTGATCGATCATTGCATCTGCAACTTTAACAAATCCAGCAACATTGGCTCCTTTAACGTAGTCTACATGACCGTCAGCATCAGTACCATACTTAACGCATGCTTCATGAATTGATACCATGATACCATGTAGGCGTTCGTCAACTTCTTTGGCAGACCAAGACAAACGCAAGGAGTTTTGAGACATTTCTAAACCAGAAGTCGCAACGCCTCCTGCATTAGATGCCTTACCAGGAGAAAAAAGCACCTTCGCCGATTGAAAAGCAGTTATGGCCTCTGGAGTAGATGGCATATTTGCTCCTTCTGCAACACACATAACACCATTTGCTATGAGCATTTTTGCCTCATCAGCATTGAGTTCGTTTTGTGTAGCACAGGGAAGAGCAATTTGTGCGGCAACTTCCCATGGGCGTTTGGCAGCAATGAATGTTGCATTTGGAAACTCTTTAACATATTCAGAAATGCGCCCTCTACGTACATTTTTTAGTTCCATAACCCAGGCAAGTTTTGAAGCATCTATTCCTTCAGAATCGTAGATATATCCTTCAGAATCAGATAAAGTAACAACTTTAGCTCCAAGTTGGGTGGCTTTTTCACAGGCATATTGAGCAACATTGCCTGAACCCGAAACAACCACAATCTTGCCGTTAAAAGATTCACCCTTGGTGGCTAACATTTCTTTGGCAAAATAAACAGTTCCGTAACCTGTTGCCTCTGGCCGAATCAAAGAACCGCCCCAATTTCTTCCTTTTCCAGTAAGAACACCAGTGAACTCATTTCGCAAGCGTTTATACTGACCGAACATGTAACCAATTTCTCGACCACCAACACCAATATCTCCAGCTGGAACATCAGTGTCTGCACCAATATGTCGGGATAATTCAGTCATAAAAGATTGACAAAATTTCATCACTTCGTTATCTGATTTTCCCTTTGGATCAAAATCTGATCCTCCTTTTCCACCGCCCATTGGCAAAGTGGTAAGTGAGTTTTTAAAGATCTGCTCAAAACCCAAAAATTTCAGAATGGATAAATTCACCGATGGATGAAAACGCAAGCCGCCTTTGTATGGGCCTATAGCGCTATTAAATTCTACTCTATAACCTCTATTCACTTGAATATTACCTTTGTCATCCAACCATGGGACACGAAAAATAATTGTGCGCTCCGGTTCGATGATTCGATCTAGAATTCTAGCGTTTTTGTATTTAGGATTAGCTTCTATAAAAGGGATCACGGCTTCTGCAACTTCATGCACGGCTTGGAGAAATTCTGGCTCGTTGCTGTTTTTACCACGAACACCATCCATAAAAGACTCAATCTCTGAATGATACTGATTTGACATATTAATTTGTTTGAATTGATAAACTTCGGCAAAAGTAATCCAAAAACAATTCTAAAATCATTCTTTTTTCAACATTTTATTAGTGTAAGAATGACACTAATCCACCCATTAATCCATCTGCATTTAGGGAATTTGGATTCTGTCTAAAAAAGTAATTATTTTTACTTTCAAAAAAGCAACCTTAACTAGCTACTCAACGTTTAGGTATAGCAGCTTATTAGAACTACTTCTTATGACATATAAATCATTACTTCAAAGTGCCAATTCAAACATTGTTTCATTGCTTTTTGCACTGATGTTTGTATTAACGGGAATTGCTCAAGGCCCTGTTACACTATGTTTAGGTGAAGACACTACAGTTTGTCCAGGGCAAGCAGTAATCATCAATAATTGTAATACTGGGTCTACACCTGGTACTGCAGCCGGCCTATATTTAAATTCTCCATCTAGTGTTTCGCTCACAGATGATTCATGGTCTGGAGCAGTAAGCATTGGCTTTTCCTTTGATTTTTATGGCAATACTTACACCCAATGTGTAATTGGTTCCAATGGATTGATCTCTTTCAATCTTTCTAACGCCGGCGGATATTGCCCTTGGGCCTTAACTGGTGTAGGACCTCTACCCAATGCAGGGTTTGCCGCTGCAAAAAACAGCATCATGCTAACCTATCAAGATATCAACCCATCATTGGGTGGTCAAATACAATACCAAACATTAGGTACCGCGCCAAACAGAAAATTTGTGGTTTTGTACAAGAACATCATGATGTTTAGTTGTACTTCGCAATGTAATTATATGGCCATTGTGTTGTATGAAACTTCAAATATTTTTGAATTACATATCGGAAACAAACCTATCTGTGCAGGATGGAATAGTGGATTAGCGATACAAGGTTCGGAGAACAACATGCCCATGCCTACCGCACACATCACTCCAGGGCGCAATAATACAGTTTGGGGCGCAAATCAAGATGGTCGTCGTTTTTTACCTACATCTCCTACCAACACTGCCTCTTACACGATGTCTCAGATACCTTACATTATGGTCAATAGTCCAGGGAGCAATTTTGTTTGGGCAAATACCAACAATCAAACCTTTCCATATAATAATGGTACCTTAAATGTTAATATAGTTCCACCGGGAACTACAGGATATTTTTTATCTGGTGCGGCTTGTGGTGTTAGCATTGGTTCCATAACCCAGGATACTACATGGATAACGCGCAGTTCTCCATCAGTAACTACCAATACTACACCTGATGTTTGTACACAAGGAGCAGGAACGGCTACGGCAATTCCAGGAACAGGATCTCCAGCTCCGTGCACCTACACTTGGAACCCTGGGGCTATAAGTGGAAACCCAGCAATTAATTTATTTGGCGGCACCTATACCGTTACACAAATTGATGGCAATGGTTGTACAGCTACTGCAAATGCCATTGTAGGCGATACTCCTGCCGCATTTACAGCCAATACCACCCAAGTGTCTTGTCCCGGAGGATCTGATGGTACTGCAACTGCAGTAGTAACGCCAGTTACAGGAAACATTACATATGAATGGAGTACAGGGCAAAACACAGCAACAGTTACAGGTTTAGCTGCAGGAAATTATTGGTGTTACGCTTCAAATACGGCTGGATGTTCAGATACTATATATGTTACGATAACCGAAATTCCTGCTATGGCATTGAATGCCGTCAATGTAGTTGATGCAAATTGTTATACAATCGCCAATGGCCAAGCCACTATTGATGTTACGCAAGGTACTGCTCCTTACACATACTCATGGGACAACTCTGCGTCGATGTCTGCAACAGCGCTTGATTTAGGTGCAGGCTTACAAACTTGCACCATAAACGATGCGAATGGCTGTGTTCAGACCATTTCTGTTACCATCAATCAACCCTTACCATTGGATATCACCTTTTTAACTGCCGATACAATGATTTGCTCAGAAGCCAATATCGATCTTACGGCCACAGGAACTGGGGGTTCTAGTACCTATACTTTTTCTTGGACAGAAAACGGCCTTCCTCTAGGCAATGGCGCTACAATTAACGTGGATCCAATAAATTCTGGTACGGTTTACTGTGTTACACTTAGTGAAGCCTGTGGTTCGCCAACTGTTACAGAGTGCATGACCATTATTTTTCCTGATGAAATCATACCAGTAATCACAGCAGTAGATAACCAAATTTGTACGCCGGGTGATTTCCAACATATAAACAATTCAGTTAATGGTCAGGATATTGCTACAACACAATATTTATTTTCAAATGGTACGTCTTTTACAATACCTAATCAAGATGACTTATACCATACGATAATTCAACCAGGCACCTATGATTTGAATGTAACCATTACCTCGATTTATGGTTGTATCTATACAGGGTTTTTCGATAATCATATTATCGTAACCGACAATCCTATTGCAAACTTTACGATTTCAAAGAATCCAATTACTTGGTTTGAAACGACTGTTCAGACTAATGATGTATCAATAGGTAATATTATGCAATACAATTGGTCCTCACCTGGATCAACGAATCTGATAAGTACTGGGCCTAGTGCTTTGATTACCTATCCAGAAGGTGTAATGGGCAACTACCCTATAAATTTAACTGTGACAACGGTTGATGGTTGTTCTGACTCGATTACCATTAATATAGAAGTTGTTGCCGATGTTATTTTTTACGCACCGACAGCCTTTACACCCGACGACGACGAGCATAACCAAGTTTGGGCTTTTTATGTCGAAGGGATAGATTTCGAAAATTTTCATTTAGAAATTTATAACAGATGGGGTGAAGTTATTTGGGAAACTTTTGATACGAAGGGTTATTGGGATGGCTATTTTAATGGCGTAAAAGTACAACCGGGCACCTATTCGTGGAAAGCTTGGTACAAAGACAAAGACACAGATGGTAAAACCATAAAAACTGGCATGATTCATGTGATAAGATAAATCATGAAACTACTTTTTATATCCATTATCTCACTTTTCATTGCTCAATGTTCTAAGTATCAAGAATTGTTAAGCATTGCCAACCAAGTTGCAACGTCCAATCCTTCTAGTGGACCTTCGCTAAGTAACGATGAAGTTATTTCAGGCTTAAAAGAAGCCTTGCAAATTGGAATTAAAAATGCTGTAAATCAATGTGGCGTTGTTGACGGATTTTTAAGTAATTCAGAAATTCGATTGCCATTTCCTGAAGATGCATTGAAGGTAAAAGAAAAAGCCATGCAACTCGGCATGAACGGACAAGTTGAGAAATTTGAAATGACCCTTAACCGTGCAGCAGAAGAGGCCGTAAAAGAAGCGCTTCCGATATTTACACAAGCGATATTGAATATGAGCATTCAGGATGGTTTTGCAATACTCAAAGGGGGAAATGATGCAGCAACAAATTTTCTTAAAAATCAAACAAGCCAGGAGCTTTTTGATGCCTTTTTGCCTAAAGTTAAAGATGCAACATCCAAGGTAAATCTTACGGCCTATTGGACGCCATTGATTAATAAATACAACGCTGCGGTTGCTATTACTGGCGGTCAAAAAATAAACCCAGATCTCAATGAGTATGTAACAAATCGTGCAATTGAAGGGCTTTTTACATTGGTTAAAAAAGAGGAAAATAACATTCGCCAGAACCCTGCAGCACGCGTAACTAATTTATTGGCCAAAGTTTTTGGCGCTATTTAATTAAAAGCCGAACAAATTCATGCAATTCCCACCAACAGAGCTTGTACTCGATGCCAAAGGTGCCGTATATCACTTAGGGCTTAAAGAAGAACAACTAGCACATAAAATTATCGTTGTTGGCGATCAAGATCGCGTTGAAAAAGTTTCTCGATATTTTGAGCACATCGAACATCGCATCCAACATCGCGAATTTGCATGCCATAGTGGTGTTTACAAAGGAAAGCCAATAAGTGTGTTATCGACAGGAATCGGGACGGACAATATTGATATTTGTATTTCTGAACTCGATGCTTTGGTAAATATCGATCTGACAAGTCGAACTGAAAAAAAAGAAAAAACTTCATTAGATATAGTCCGAATAGGCACTTGCGGAATGCTACAATCCGAGTTGCCCTTGCATACTTTTATTTTGTCTACACATGCACTTGGCCTTGACAATATAGCGCACTTTTATCCAATTGCATTTGATCAACATGAACAATTGCTTCTAAAAGCCATTGAAGAGCAAATACAGTTTCCTGCAGGTATAAATCCTTACCTAAGTGCAGCAAATAGTCAGTTGGTAGAAAAATTGAATTCAAACTTGGTCAAAAAAGGAATTACAATTACGAGTTCTGGTTTTTATGGCCCTCAAGGGCGCTCACTTCGCTTAAAAAGTTTGATGCCTAAAATTCATGAGTCATTGGAAGAATTTTCATTTGAGGGCAATCAAATTGTCAACTTTGAAATGGAAAGTTCTGCCCTATTTGCTCTTGGCAAAGCCTTAGGTCATAGATGTGCAACAGTTTGTCTGGGCGTTGCCAATAGGCCTAAAGAAATATTCTCGAAAAGCATAAATGAGGCCATGGATGAATTGATTCAATACGTTTTAGATCGCATTTAACCTACACCATTATTTTAAGTATTTATCGAGGGTAATATGCAAATTCAATCCTCGAAGTTCTACACCACTGGCAATTATATTTCCTTGCCCATCAATTAAAAATGCATTCGGAATGGTGCTCACTTGGTAATTTGCAGCAGCCAACCCTTGGGCATCCAAAACATGGTATTTCCAATTGAGTTTGTCTGCCAAAATAGCCTTTTTCCAGTCATTTTGATCGCGATCTAGGCTTACGCTAAATACTTCGAAACCTTGGGCATTTATGAATTCTTTTTTGTGATATTTCCGATAAGCTTCCACAACGTTTGGACTCTCTTTTCGACAAGGACCACACCAAGAAGCCCAAAAATCAAGCAAAACCATTTTGCCTCTCAAAGAAGATAGTTTTAAAATTTTTCCTTTAGGCGAAAGCAATTCTATTTCTGGTGCTATTGAATCTTTAGGTAATTGAGCTGTCTCGGATTGTCGAAAGCATAAGGCATAGCAAGTATATAGTGCAATTAGTGCAAGAAATAGGATTACTGATTTTTTCATCCTATTCTTCTTATATCAGCACCAATATTGTTGAGTCGTATCTCAATATCCTGATATCCACGGTCTATTTGTTCTATGTTGTGAATCACGCTCTTACCCTTTGCAGAAAGCGCGGCAATTAACAAAGAAACTCCTGCTCGGATATCTGGTGAAGTCATTTCAATTCCTTTAAGGTCATGTTCTCTATTGAGTCCAATTACCGTTGCGCGATGTGGATCACAGAGGATGATTTGGGCCCCCATGTCGATGAGTTTGTCCACAAAGAACAAACGCGATTCGAACATTTTTTGATGAATAAGAACAGAACCTTTTGCTTGGGTAGCCACAACGAGGATAATAGATAATAAATCTGGTGTAAATCCAGGCCATGGCGCATCATAGATCGTCATAATCGAACCATCAATAAAGGTTTCGATTTCATATTTATCTTGAGCCGGAATAAAAATGTCATCGCCTCGTCTTTCTAGCTTAATCCCTAGACGTCGAAATACATTTGGAATGATACCAAGGTTTTCCCAAGAAACATCTTTTATGGTAATTTCAGATTGTGTCATGGCTGCTAACCCTATAAAACTTCCAATTTCAATCATATCTGGCAGAATGCGATGAAAACAACCATTTAACTTTTCAACTCCCTTAATATACAACTTGTTAGAACCAATTCCTGTAATTTGAGCACCCATTGAATTGAGCATTTTACATAATTGCTGAATATAAGGCTCACAGGCTGCGTTATAAAATGTTGTTTCACCTTTGGCAAGTACGGCAGCCATTAAAATATTGGCAGTTCCTGTAACTGATGCTTCATCTAAATGAATGTAAGTTCCTTTAAGCTGATCTGTTTCGACAGCATAAAAATGTTCTCCCGCATCATAATTGAATTTGGCACCAAGCAAGGCAAAACCTTCAAAGTGAGTGTCGAGACGACGTCGGCCTATTTTATCACCTCCTGGTTTTGGAATAAAACCACGGCCATAACGGGCTAGTAAAGGACCTACAATCATGATAGAACCACGTAACGAGGAAGCACGTTTTTTGAAATCTTCGGTTTCGAGATAGGCCATATCAATTTCTTTGGCTTGAAAGATGTAAGTGCCTTTTTCAACCTTTTCCACCTTAACTCCCATAGTTTGAAGTAAGGCGATAAGTTTATTCACATCGACAATATCTGGAATATTGGATATGGTTACTTTTTCTGATGTCAAAAGCGGTGCGCAAAGAACTTGAAGGGCTTCATTTTTAGCCCCTTGAGGAATAATTTCACCTTTTAGTGGCTTTCCACCATGAATTTCAAAAGAAGACATGAATTTACTTTTTAATGAATTTTTTCTTTTTGTATTTATTGTTTTTCTGCTTGTTTTGACGCTGGTTTTTTTGATGATTTTGACCAATGCCCATTGTTTTAAGAAGCGTATTGGTAGAAACCAATTCATCCGGATTTTCTAAAATAAGTTCACCTTTTGATAACTCCTTGAGTTGTTGGGCAATCACATGATTTTCGACGGTGTCATTATTATAGGCCAAAAACTGTTTTTTCATAAAATTCGCCATCGTACTTTTTAGGTATTGCTTTTCTTCGGCGTCGACAACCTCTTTTGATGCTTCAAGTATAGATTGTGTGTATTTACCGTAATGGCCATAGCGGATTTTGCTCGAAGGATATTCCATTAGTTTTGGCTTTTCATTGAGCAATTCAATTTTTGGTCTTTCGTATGGCGAATCGACATCTAATTGGAAATTAGACATCACAAAAAGGTGCGTCCATAATTTATGACGGTAATCTTCAACATCTCTAAGATGCGGATTTAGTTGACCCATTACCTCTATAATTGCTTGTGCTGCTCGATTTCGTTCTGATCGGTCTTCAATAGTCATTGCATGGGCAATCATATTTTGTACATTTCTACCATATTCTGGTAAAATCAATTTTTCTCTTGTCGTATTGTATTCCATTTTTTAATTTTCTAAATGAGCAGCCAAAGCATTTTGATAAATCTCTTTGGCTTCGGTAATAAAACCAAAGTGTTTTTCGTCGACTTGCATTTTACCTTTTGTCACATGACCTAGAAGCGTCATATTTACTTGGCTTTCAACCATAAATTCTACAAATGCCTCTTCTTGCTCCTCAGTGACGCTTACCAAAACGCGACCTTGCCCTTCACCAAACAAAAAGGCATCTAGACGAACATCTGCATCACTAACGATATCAAAACCAAGTTCACGAGGCAAAGACATTTCTACTAAAGTAACATATAATCCCCCATCTGCCACATCGTGAACAGCATTTACCAAACCTTCAGCAATAAGCCCCTTGATCGCTTGGTGCAATTGAAATTCTAACTCCAAGTCAAAATACGGTGCAGGTGAAGCTTTAACGCCGTGATAGGTGGAAAGATATTCTGATGAGGCAATATCTTCAGTGTATTGGCCTATTAAAAAGATGAGGTCTCCTTTTTGTTTGAAATCAAGTGTCATTACTTTTTGACGATCGGCTAATATCCCAATCATTCCAATGGTTGGTGTTGGAAAAACAGGAATTTCAGTGCCATTTTTTACAGTTTGATTGTAAAATGAAACATTGCCACCCGTAACAGGTGTATTAAATTTCAAACATGCCGCAGACATCCCTTTAATTGCGCCAACGAACTGCCAATAAGACTCCGGATTGTACGGATTCCCAAAATTTAAACAATTTGTAATCGCACTTGGCTCTCCACCGGCGCAAGTGATATTTCTGGCAGCTTCACTAACAGCAATCATGGTGCCAACTTCAGGATCTGCATTCACATAGCGCGAATTGCAATCTACAGTCATGGCCAGGGCCTTATTAGTACCTTTTATATTCACAACCCCTGCATCACAAGGACGATTGGTGGTCATGTTTCGAGTACCCACCATAGAATCATATTGCTCGTAAACCCATCTTTTTGAAGCAATATTTGGTAAAGCCAACAAGGCATCTGCAACAGCTTTTAAATCTTCGGGCTCCTCTACTTGAGAGATATGAAATTTTTTAAATTCTTGAAAATATGAAGGTTCTTTGAATTCTCTTTTGTATTGTGGTGCTCCACCACCCAAAACCAAAGATTCGGCAGGAACATCTCCAACCAATTGGTCATTCACGTAATATTTAATTCTACCTGTATCGGTGACCTCACCAATTTGTTCTGCGTGTAGGTCCCATTTATCAAATATTTCTTTTACAATGTGCTCTTTGCCTTTATGAACCACAACTAACATTCTTTCTTGAGATTCTGACAACAAAATCTCATATGGAAGCATATTATCTTGACGCGTTGGAACACGATCCAAATAAATTTCCATACCAACATTTCCAGCAGCACTCATTTCACATGTCGAACAAGTTATTCCTGCAGCTCCCATATCTTGCATACCAACGATGGCATCTGTTTGTGCTAGTTCCATGGTGGCCTCAAGCAACAATTTTTCCATAAATGGATCACCGACTTGAACTGATGGCAAGTCATTAGCCGAATCTTCCGTAATATCCTTTGAGGCAAAAGCGGCTCCTGCAATTCCGTCTTTTCCAGTAGCAGAACCTACAATAAATACTGGATTTCCTGGCCCCTTTGCTGTAGCAGAAATAATCTTTTTAGTGTCTATAATACCTGCAGAAAATGCATTTACGAGCGGATTGGTATTGTAAGAATCATCAAAAAACACCTCACCACCTACTATCGGAATTCCAAAAGCATTGCCATAATCGCCAATTCCTTTTGTTACTCCTCTGACCAACCATTTGGTGCGAGGTAAGTCTATGTTTCCGAATCGAAGTGAATTTAGCTGGGCAATAGGACGAGCGCCCATGGTAAAAATATCGCGATTGATTCCTCCAACACCAGTTGCTGCTCCTTGATATGGTTCCAATGCACTTGGATGATTGTGGGATTCAATTTTAAAAACACATCCCAAACCGTCTCCAATATCGACCAAACCAGCATTTTCTTCACCGGCTTTAACCAACATATGCGGCCCATCTTTTGGCAAAGTTTTCAGCCAAAGGATAGAATTCTTATAGGAGCAATGTTCACTCCACATGACAGAATAAATGGCTGTTTCGGTAAAGTTTGGTGTCCGACCAAGAATTTCTTTAATTTGTTCAAATTCCTCTTGACGAAGACCTAAATCAATAGCTTGTTGTAGGGTGGCTTCTTGCTGATAACTGATTTGCATAACTAATTGCGGATTCAGCAACAAAAGTAACGATTAATCAGATAGTAACTTTCAATTATTCGCCTTAAATTTGTCTCTTAAAGTTTAATAAAATGAGTTACGACATCATTGTAGTAGGTAGTGGGCCGGGCGGCTATGTAACTGCCATTCGCGCTTCGCAGTTAGGTTTAAAAACCGCCATTGTTGAAAGAGAATCCTTAGGTGGAATTTGCCTCAATTGGGGTTGTATCCCGACCAAAGCATTGCTAAAAAGTGCCAATGTCTATGAATATCTTCAGCACGCTGCAGATTATGGTATAAAAATTAAGGAAAGCAGTGCAGACTTCGATGCTATGATCAAACGCAGCCGAAATGTAGCAGATGGAATGTCTAAAGGCATCCAATTTTTAATGAAAAAAAATAAAATTGACGTTGTCAAGGGTGTTGGTGTCATAAAGCCGGGTAAAACAGTTGAAGTAACTGATGAAAAAGGCGAAAAAAATACGCTTACAGCCGCAAAAGGAGTCATTATCGCGACAGGTGCACGTTCGAGAGAATTGCCTAACCTACCCCAAGATGGGAAAAAAATCATAGGTTACCGTCAAGCCATGACCCTCGAAAGCCAACCTAAAAAATTGGTAGTGGTAGGTTCAGGAGCCATTGGTGTAGAATTTGCATATTTCTATAACGCAATCGGAACCGAAGTAACCATTGTTGAATACATGCCTAACATTGTGCCTGTTGAAGATGATGACGTTTCTAAACAACTCGAAAAATCATTTAAGAAAGCAGGCATCAATGTCCTTACGAATGCATCTGTGGAAAGTGTTGACACAAGTGGTAAAGGCTGTGTAGTGAGTATTAAAACAAGTAAAGGTGAAGAAAAAATAGAATGTGATGTTGTGCTTTCGGCAGCAGGTGTAACGACAAATATCGAAAACATTGGTTTAGAAGAACTTGGCATCGTCGTAGACAAGGGCCGTATTTTAGTTAACGAATATTATCAAACTAACCATCCGGGCTACTACGCAATCGGCGATGTTGTTCCTGGCCCAGCCCTGGCGCATGTTGCTTCAGCAGAAGGTATAATTTGTGTTGAAAAAATAGCCGGCCATCAACCCGAGCCTTTGGATTATGGCAACATTCCAGGATGTACTTATTGCTCGCCTGAAGTAGCCAGCGTGGGTATGACCGAAAAAGCAGCCAAAGAAGCCGGTTATGAAGTTAAAGTAGGTAAATTCCCATTTTCTGCATCGGGCAAAGCGAGTGCGGCCGGAGCCAATGATGGTTTTGTTAAACTCATTTTTGATGCCAAATACGGAGAACTTCTCGGTGGGCACATGATAGGCGCGAATGTAACTGAAATGGTAGCAGAACTCGTAGCTGTTCGCAAATTAGAAACTACAGGTGAAGAACTCATCCGTACAGTACACCCTCACCCAACAATGTCTGAGGCAATAATGGAAGCAGCCGCAGCTGCTTACGGTGAAGTAATTCACTTATAAGCACCAACTCATATAAATTTAAAAAAGCGCCTATCAGGCGCTTTTTTTTGTCATTTAGGATTTATTTATCTAATGCCTCATAGATGTAATCAAAAGTCGATAAGATTACAGGCTGGCCATCAACAACAGCAATATTATGCTCAAAATGCGCACTGGGCTTTCGGTCTGCGGTAACAATTGTCCATTTATCTTCAAGGGTCTCTACCTTTTCAGTACCCATATTAATCATAGGTTCAATGGCAATGGTTAGCCCATTTTGAATTTTTTTACCTCGCCCTCTACGACCATAATTTGGCACTTGAGGCTCCTCGTGTAATTCTTTACCTAAGCCATGGCCAACGAGGTCGCGGACAACCCCAAAACCATGTGCCTCAGCATGTTGCTGAATAGCATAACCGATATCTTCGATACGGTTTGCAGTAGTGGCTTGATTAATGCCCAAATAAAGACATTCTTTAGTGATTTTACACAGTTCTTTTTTGTCAGCACTCACCTCTCCTACTTCAAAAGTGTAGGCATGATCACCGTAGTATCCTTTGTATAATGAACCACAATCAACTGATACGATATCTCCTTCCTCTATTGGTTTTTCAGTCGGCAAGCCGTGTACAACTTGCTCATTAACTGAGATCAGAAGTGTACTCGGGCAGCCATAAAGACCTTTGAATCCCGGAATGGCATTTTGAGATAGTATGTATGCCTCGGCTATTTGATCTAAATACTGAGGTGTGACACCCGGTTTCATGTGTTTTGCCACCAAACCCAAGGTGCGACTAACAATCTGTGCCGCTTGGCGCATAATTTCGATTTCTTGAGGAGTTTTATAGCGTATCATCAATTTTTCTAAGAGAGACATGCGTCAAAGTTATTAAGAAATTGCATCGTGTTTATGTTATCTGCATAATCATCGAGTTTAGGACATTGAGCCCCACCAAAGGGCAAATAACCGTTTCCAACTATACATTGGATTTGCTGGCTATGGCTATCGATAAATTCATGAATATCACGATCCGATTCAAAGCGCGTGTAGTGTATCATAGCCAAGGGCGCATTTAAATCCTTAGATTCTTTTAACAAAAGAAAATTATTGTCTAAAATAGGCACTTGATTCATTAAATGAATGGCCTTATTGTAATCATAATTATTGGCGTATTTTTTATGCGAAATTACTTCGGCGTAAGGCACAATTGCTTCAAAAAATCGGTTCAGATCAAAGTCTGCACTAAGTAATAAATGAGTCACATTACGACATCCCCTGCCAAAATATTGAAATATATCTCGACCTAATAATTCGAGATCCAATTGAGATTCAACACCTCTCAAAACTGCCACAGAAGTCCTATGACCTCGCATAATGGATGGATAAGATGCAAAATACTGTTTAAAATGCAGCATACTGTTGTCTGATCCAGTGGCAATTACGGCATCAAAATTTTTTAATTTCCCATCCATAAACACCATCCTATCTTCGAGTTTAGGCTCAATTTTTTGCAAAATTTTAGCGAGCTCTGGTAATATTCGAGCATCCTCAGAACTTAGTTTAATCAGCGCTTTGTGGCCAGAGATTAAGACGCACAAAAAATCATGAAAACCAACCAATGGTAAATTACCAGGTAAAATGAGCGCAATCGTTTTTGGTGTTTTGGCATAGGTATAATTACCAGTCCAATGGATTAAACTTTCATATGTCAGCAATGGGTAAATTTCTTTAAAGGCTGCATGAATTGATTCTTTAGTAAACCAACCATTATAATGTTGCTCTCGCTCAATGAGATTGAGCAAATCATCGTAGTCTGAGGCTACAATGCATTCAGGTCTTTGCTCACCAAGGGTAACTGCCTTGAGTACTTCACCGAGTTTAGAAAATGCATCAATTATATGGTTTCTTTCCACGGTGCAAAATTACGCTTTTCTAATTTTTTATAGCCTAGCGCACAAAACTTTAGTTCAGTCGTTGTTATATTTGCAAAAAACTTTGAGCCATGGCCATAATGATTACCGATGAATGTATTAACTGCGGCGCTTGCGAGCCCGAATGTCCAAATAATGCAATTTATGAAGGGGGTGCTGAATGGAAATACGCGGATGGTACTTCTCTGAAGGGCATCATAGAAACTTTGGATGGAGCGCAAATCCAAGCAGATCATGCTCATGAACCTGTTCATATGGATGTTTACTACATAACCCATGATAAATGCACAGAATGCGTAGGCTTTCATGATGAACCCCAATGTGCTGCGGTTTGCCCAGTAGACTGCTGCGTTGACGATCCTGACTATCGTGAAACCGAAGACGAATTGCTCGCTAAAAAGAATTTTATGCATTTATAAAGTGTTTAAATCAGGACTTTTTATTTTATTTCTATTTGGATTGCATCCTAGTACAAGTGTGTTTGCTGACAATGGTAGGGTACTGCATTTAGGATGGGAAGAGGATGAAAGTGGATCAATAATTGAAAATTCAAATTCCAATTTAGGCTTGTATGTTTTCGAACAACGCAATCAATTCTTTCATTACAAAGACCCCAACAACCCCTTATTTAAAATTCGCTATAAATGGCTCGATATTGAATGGACCATTGTTCATTTTATTGCAATAGCACTTACTTTAATTCTTCAGTTTTTAACTTTTAGGTGGATCAACAGGCGCATGGCTGAAAGCCGATTTTTTAAACGTTGGTCATATCGCTTTTTAAAATTATGCTTGTGGCTTGGTGTAATTGCAGGAAATGCTTTCGTGGTATGGGCAATCGATTATTACACGACTCAAGTCCATTTTCGTTATCATAAACTTGTAGATTTTAAGAATGCTTCTCCCTATGATCTTAAAAAGGGGTTACATGACCACACTTATTTTGATCCAATCGAAAGCAATTGGTTAAAGGTTCAGTTGTATATTAAAAAGGATGGTAAATGGCATACTCAAAAAGCAATGCCTGTGTTGCATTTTCAGCGCGATTCGGATGGAAAACTTTCTTTTCTTAACGACAATAGCTTCGTTGATCAAAAACATAAAATTCAAAATAAGAAAGCCATAACCCAATTGATCGCAGTACATCAAAAAATAAACAACAAAGACACCTCCTCTCTGTATACAGTTGAAAACCACAAATTGACAGCATATAAATTAAGTGTGGACAAATGCCAACGTGTTTTATTATTGGTGAATGGTTATCGACCCATTTCCAATAGCGCTGACCCAGAAAAAGCTTTTGAAGCAATCAATAACAAAGGCCTGGAAAATCCTACAAGTAAAAACCTTATTTTCTACAGCGACTTATTTAATTATTGGCCCAAGGATAGCTTTATTGAAATATTGAAAAAAAGAATTGAACCTAATCAAGTCTTGTATGCCGATGGGCACCATAGTGTGAGCACTTCAAACCACAGATCACTCATTCAATTTGTAAGTACCTCTGCCCTTTATCCAAAACCTTGTAAGGGCCAACATCATTGCAAAGACATTGAAATTACAGAAGGGAAAAAGGTAAATACTTACACTCTTTTAGCCACTAACCCCAACTACAAAGGCTTTGAAATTCGCTACAAGGCTGGAAAACAAGCTGGAAGAAACCTGCTTCAAGAACTAAGTAAGGGTGGGAATTCTACCCTAAATGACACTTTATATGTGGTTAGTCATAGTATGGGTCACGCATATTTTATGGGAATGGCAAGTATTCTAAGAGGAAAAATACAATTTTCTAATTATTGGACATTTGCACCAGAAAATCCTACAGGAAGGTGGTTTGCTGCTATTTGGTGGAAACAATGTTACCAATATGGCACACAATTATATGGACCAAATCGTCATGCTCCTTGTCAGCAAGACGGCGTAGCCCCTCAGCGACGCGTGCGCGGTCTAGAGCCAATACAACAAATTCTTTTCCCTTTGGGTTACAAGGATAGATTGGGTTATTTAAAATCGCATTATATTGGCTATTACGATTGGGCTTTCAAAATCCCACCAAAGCAGCCCGGGTACATTGGAAGAAATTAAAATTTCTCGAATTGATGCAAAATCAATTCGATTCTAGAACATCCTACTTGACCATTATTCCATTGCGCATCATGCATTTGAATACCAGTCCGATTGTCAACGATTTCTCGAATTTCTTTTTTTAAACGACCTTCACCTCCTCCATGAATGACAAGAAATTTGGTCTGTTTTTTTTGATGCTGCAAATTACAAAATTGTTTAAAAACACTTATTTGGGCTAGTAGGATGGCATGCGCATTGAGCTGGTTGGGCAAATCTAGATTCTCAGCATGCAAATCTATGGCAGGCAATTCATTTGGCACAGATTTCTTTATTTTGATTGGGGTAGTTTTATTTTGATTTTCCTTATTTTCAATATGGGTGATTTGGACAGTGCGAGATGCTGCTACTTGAGATTGGTGGTAACGGTATTTAAAACCGTTTTCATCTGCAAGTAAAAGAAACTCATTTTCTATGGCTTCAATAAAATAATGGCCGGTTTCTTTTAATACACTAACGCGCTGACCCAAAGACCAATTCATTGGAATTTTATTGATTTAATAGGTGTTATTCGCGATACAACCCGGCTAGGAATTAACAACGATATCATACAGGTTACAAATGTGAGCACATTAACCAACAAAATATTCCAAAAATTCAATTCAATGGGAACGCTATCTAAATAATAGACCGCCGCATTTAGCTTGATAAGGGCAAAATTTTGCTGTAAATAGCAAAGCGCTATCGCTAAAATATTTCCAATTATTAATCCTCTAATTATTAAATAAGCGGCCTGATACAAAAATATTTTTCGAATGGATTTATTGTTTGCACCTAGAGCTTTAAGAAGACCAACAAAAGAAGTGCGTACAACAATTAAAACTAGCAGTGCTGAACCTATATTAATTATTCCAATAACTAGCATTAAAAATATGATTACCAGCACATTAAAGTCAATGAAATGAAGCCATGAAAATAGGTCTGATTCCGTGCTTTTAATACTTGTAACTTGCAATAAATGTTGATTTACAGGACGCATTTCTACAACATCTCTTATTGCATTTTGTATTATTTCTAGGCTATCGAAATTGCTTATTGAAACTTCAAAACCAGAAACGAAATTCGCACCAGTTCCAATTCCGTCTTTGTAATCCAAGCGCAAATCACCGCTGCGGGTTTCAAAAACTTGATGATCCAACCCGTCTACCAAACAAATGGCCCTCTGATCATTAAACAGCATGTTAGAATAAGAAAACCCATTTGGAACACTAATTCTCAAACTAGCACTATCCACAAATTCTAATTTCTCATTGGATTCACTAATGTGGTAAGCTACTACTTTAAGCGTAGTATCTTTTAAATCTGTAAATCTGTGTGCTGTATAAATATTTGGGCCCAGACCCCAATCATATAATAATTCAGTAGCTTGGCCCTTAACTTCTATTTTTATCAATGCCGATGAGCTGCTAAATTCCGGTCTTAGTGAAATTTGAGTGCCATTGTCACTCATTTGTTGAACTAATTGAAGATTTCCAAAAATAAGTTTTTGATCATATTCAACAAATCCTGTATTGTAAATGCCTACTACCTTGACTTTTTTTAATAATGGTTTTTGCTTGATATGATAGCATGAAACCTCATCATTTAAGCTGATATTGAGCTTTTTAGATACTTCTGATGAAATTAATACTTCGTTAATACTATCGACATGTATTAAACGCCCCGAAGCTAAATTTGCCTCAATGAAATCCCAATTATATGATGGCTCTACCCCTTTTATCATTAAACCCAATAAGTCTTGACGAGCTATCACCGTATCACTACCCCTGTTTAATTTAAGGGTATCATTAAAGCGCTTGGACTGCAACAAAACTGGCTTAAATGAAACAGCCTCAACACTTTGAACACCAGCAATTTGATCTAGTTCTTTGAGAAATGAAATTCTCCTGTCAATGGGTTCGGCTTCAAAAATATGTGAAGAACCAGCTTTGGAAATGAAAAGCGGAGCGTTAAAACCCGTAATTTTATCTTTGATTTGTTTTTGAAAACCACGAACCACTGCCAAAGTTAGCGAGTTGACTAAAATGGCCAATGCAATACTGGCAATGGCAATTCGCAAGACTGGTCTAGACACCTGTGAACCAAGGTTTTTTTGACGAATCAGCCTAGATGATATGAAGCGTTCAAAAGACAAAAAACAGTTTTTAAGAAACCAAAAATACACAAAGGTTTTGGCATCAATGGTGCTCACCTTGATTTTCCTTGCAACCTTTGGTCTTTTTGCTTTTAAAAATAACATCGCGATATCTCGCCGTGTGCAAAAGCCATCCGTTAAGCTAGAATCTAAAGTGGTTAAATCTCTAATTAAAAAAGAGATTCACCAAAAAAGAGAGACAATTGCACCTACATTAGGCATAGACCGTATGTCACTGTATATAGATTCATTAAAAGGAAAGCGCATAGCAATTGTGGCCAATCAAACCTCAGTGATTGCTAATACCCACTTGGTAGATACCTTATTGGCATTAAATTTAAATGTTGTAAAAGTTTTTGCCCCAGAACACGGCTTTAGAGGCGAGATGGATGCGGGCCAACATATTGACCACAGTATTGATCCAAAAACTAAGTTGCCCTTAATTTCACTTTATGGGGCAAATAAAAAACCGAGCCCGACGCAATTAGAAGATATCGATATTGTTATCTACGATATTCAAGATGTGGGCGTGCGATTCTATACCTACATTTCTACGCTTCATTACGTAATGGAAGCATGTGCAGAGAGCAAGATAAAATTGATCGTTTTGGACCGACCAAATCCAAATGGACATTACATAGATGGCCCAGTATTAGAGCCTACTTTTAAATCATTCGTAGGAATGCACCCAGTGCCTATTGTCTATGGCATGACTGTGGGAGAATATGCTAAAATGATTAATGGCGAAGGATGGCTAGATAACCATATAAAATGTGATTTATGGGTAATAGAATGTATGAATTATACGCACGATTATCCTTACCATCTTGCCATAGCGCCTTCACCAAATTTGCGATCGGATTTATCTATCGCGCTATACCCTAGCCTTTGTTTATTTGAGGCCACAACTGTAAGTATTGGACGTGGCACACAAAAACCTTTCGAAGTTTATGGGCATCCGAAATTTCCTAAGCTCGGCTTTTCATTCACGCCTGTGTCTTCGCCTGGAGCAAAAAACCCTAAACACATGAATAAAGTTTGTCAAGCAATAGATCTGAGTTCTCAATTAATTAATCGAGTGGATGCCTTAAACTTAAATTACTTGATACATGCCCGAGACTTACTTGGCGACTCCATCAAATTCATTGATCAGCCCTCTTCGTTTAACCGTCTAGCTGGAACGTCTAACCTGATTGATCAAATACAAAATGGTTGGACGCAAGAACAAATCAAGGCAACATGGCAATCGGGTCTTGAAAAGTTTAAGTCCATTAGAGTAAAGTACTTAATTTACGATTAACACAATTGCCAACTAATGCGTATTTACAATTTGGCGTTTAACACTTGTTGGGTCATGTTGTCGATGTAAGCCTCTAATTTTTTTTGTAAATCAGTGTCAAATGCAGCCAAAATTCTCAAGGCCAATAAGGCGGCATTTTTTGAACCGTTTAATGCTACAGTTGCAACAGGTATGCCATTGGGCATTTGTAAAATAGACAAAATTGAATCCCAACCCTCAATTGAATTCGATGATTTTATTGGTACGCCAATTACAGGCAAGGTGGTCATAGAGGCCGTCATTCCTGGCAAATGGGCGGCACCTCCAGCACCAGCAATAAGCACTTTAAGACCACGACCCGCAGCCGACTTTGCGTATTCAAACATTTTTTCTGGTGTACGATGGGCAGAAACTACTTCTGCTTCCGATGCAATGCCAAATTCGTTTAAAACTTTCTGAGCCTCTTGCATAATTGGCCAGTCCGATTTACTTCCCATAATGATTCCTACTTGTATCATGTGTTAGAATTTGAATTATTTTCCTCAATTGGATTAGACTTTATCTCTTCGGTGGGATTCCCGGCCGTTACTTGCTGTTTTACTTGTTTAGGCAAAGAACCATAATCAACAGTGTGGTTAATTTCTGTTTTTACTTCTTCCATTGAAGCGTTTATGCTTTCTTCCGTTTCTTTGATAATTTCTTTTAGGTTAAGATCTTCCTTCATTTGCTGAGATGACTTACGGATTTCTTGTTGAAGGTCATTGGTCGCATTACGGACCTGATAAAGTGCCTTTCCTAAGGTTTTGGCTATTCCAGGAATACTTTTAGACCCAAAGAGCAATAAGACCACAAAAATGATCAAAACGATTTCCGAGCCAGCTACATCATTTAAAAATAGCGGAATTTGATGCATAGCGCAAAGCTACGAAGAAAAGAATTAAGATTGCTGCATTTTGGCAATGATTGCCGAGGTCATTCTCGTAGGAATAAAGGGCATTAGAACTTTAATTAATAAAGACAACTGTGGTTCAGTAATACAAATTATCTTTCCTTTTTCCATGGCTCTATACCCTTTCTTTGCTGTTTGAAAGGCACTTTTAGCACCATCGAACATCTTTGACTGTCCAAAACCTGCAACTTGTGCAAATTCAGTAGCAACCGGGCCGGGACAAAGCGCTGTTATCGTTAGGCCAGTACCTTTCAATTCATGAGCCAAGCCCTGAGTATGCGCAACAACAAAGGCTTTTGTTGCAAAATAAGTGTTTTGATATGGCCCTGGGAGAAACCCTGCTGTGCTTGCCGTTTGAAGAATTTTGCCATACCCACGAGCTTTCATGTCGTTTCCAAATAAATGAGTCAATTTTAAAAGTGCCATCACGTTAAGACGAACCATTTGTGTATCGTTTTCGAGCTTGCGGTCAAAAAATGCCCCTTTCCCTCCAAAACCTGCATTATTGAATAAATAATCAACTTGCCAGCCATTTTTCTTGATTTGGTCGTATAATTCCTGGGAAGAACCAACCACGCTAAGATCTTTTTCAATTACCTCCACTTGTACATCAAACTGTTCAATGAGTTCTCTTTGTAGTAATTTTAATAAATCGAGACGACGAGCGACTAAAATAAGGTCTCGGCCCTTTGAGGCGTGAATGCGGGCTAATTCTTTACCTATTCCAGAGGAAGCGCCAGTAATGAGTGCTGTGTTTTTCATGAAGAGCTAACGTTTTAGAACTATGTATTGTTTAAAAATCGATTTGAATTGCATTGAATTCATTTTGGGTAGATCTGACGTAGGGTGCATTTGCTTGAAGCATGTCATGAACACGCATTAAATCAAAATATTGGTCGACTTTAAGTTCAAATTTCATCCATTTTTTGCCAATCTGTTGTAACTCTACAAAACGATCGTGCGCATCAATTCGATAATAGGATTTATCGTTATTTAGTTTGCGAAATTGAGGAAAGACCATTTTGATTGTATCTTAGCACAAAGTTAAAATAACTATGAACGAGATTTCAAAGCAAGATGCAGAAATCTTGACTTTGGCCAAAACCAACTTCAAGGATAATTTAAAGCAATTGAAGAAATGGAATAAACAGAAGCCCAAGGATTTGGATAAGCGTTTTAATCAATTACATCAATTAGCATTTGAAAATAGAGATTGCCTGGCTTGTGCCAATTGTTGTAAAACGACAAGTCCCATCTTTAGACAACCAGATATACGCCGAATGGCCAAAGCCTTGAAAATAAAAGAGGGTCAACTTATCGATAAGCACCTGCGCTTGGATGAGGATGGAGATTATGTTTTGAAAAAAGCGCCTTGCTTTAATTTACTTTCTGATAACCGTTGTGCTGTATACGACGATCGACCGCTCGCCTGTAAAGAATATCCGCATACTGATAGAAAAAATATGTATCAAATCATGGATATAACTGCGCAAAACACATTGATTTGCCCTGCGGTGGCACACATTGTTGAGCGCATCATCAATGGCTAAATTTGCCGAAAAAAGCCTAAATTTACCCCATCAATCAATTTCTATGGACAAGGTTCTTGCTTATACCCCAAAACATAAGATTCGCATTGTAACGGCCGCCGCTTTGTTTGATGGTCATGATGCTGCAATCAATATCATGCGACGTATCATACAAGCTTCGGGGTGTGAGGTAATTCATCTTGGCCATGACCGTTCGGTTGAGGAAGTGGTCAATTGTGCAATCCAAGAAGATGCCCAGGCTATTGCCATGACTTCGTACCAAGGTGGACATATGGAATATTTCAAATACATGTATGACCTCTTGGTGAAAAAAGGTGCGCCACAAATTAAAATTTTTGGAGGTGGCGGTGGCACCATTTTACCCGCTGAAATTGAAGAATTACAAGCCTACGGCATCACGCGAATTTACCATCCAGATGATGGAAGGGCAATGGGCCTTCAAGGCATGATTAACGATTTAGTTCAGAAGTGTGATTTTGCCGTAGGCCAAGCACAAAACATTGATGTTAAAGAAATAAAAACGCAAATAGCGGCAAAAAATATTCCTCAAATTGCCCATTGCATTAGTGCTGCAGAGAATTATCCTGAACAAAATGCCAAGCTACTCGAAGTGCTCCGACAAGAGGGCGCAAAAGAACAAATTCCAATCTTAGGTATCACAGGAACTGGCGGTGCTGGTAAATCTTCTTTGGTTGATGAATTGGTGCGCAGGTTCCTCATTGACTTTCCAAATAAACAGATTGCCGTTGTTTCCGTGGACCCTTCCAAAAGAAAAACTGGTGGAGCACTCCTCGGTGACCGCATACGCATGAACTCTATCAAAAACCAAAGGGTATATATGCGTTCATTGGCAACACGACAGTCCAATTTGGCATTATCAAAACATGTAGCTGAGGCCTTATCGATTCTTAAGGCAGCCAAATATGATTTAATCATTTTAGAAACCTCTGGTATTGGCCAGTCAGATACAGAAATCTTAGACCATTCTGATGTTTCATTGTATGTAATGACACCAGAGTATGGGGCGGCAACACAGCTTGAGAAAATAGACATGCTGGACTTTGCAGATGTAATTGCTCTAAATAAATTCGACAAACGAGGCGCACTAGATGCACTTCGCGATGTGCGTAAACAATATCAACGCAACCACAACCTATGGGAGAGCGCCGTGGATGATATGCCGGTATACGGCACCATTGCCTCTCAATTTAACGATCCTGGAATGAACCAACTCTACAAGGTAATCATGGATCGGATTTTGGAAAAAACAAAAGGGAACTTGCAATCCAACTTTGCAATTACCAAAGAGATGTCTGAAAAGATTTATGTTATTCCACCGGAGCGCACGCGTTACCTTTCAGAAATCTCTGAAAACAATCGTGCCTATGACAAATGGGTAAATGAACAAGTTGAGGTTGCAGAAAAACTATACGCATTTCAAACTTCCATAGATGCTCTGAAAGGCTCAACAGTAGAAGACAAAGACAGGTTAATCAAAGCAATGCAGGAGGCCTTTGAGGTTGAAAAACTAAATTTTGATCCAAAAAATTGGGAAATTATTCAAAATTGGCAGTCTAAAAAACAAGCCTACAAAAACCCTACATATGAGTTTAAGGTTAGAGACAAAGCCCTGCGCATCCAAACGCACAGTGCTTCTTTGTCTCATCTGCAAATACCTAAAGTGGCAACGCCTAATTATAAAAGCTGGGGAGATTTATTGAAATGGTTACTGCAAGAAAATGTGCCAGGTGAATTTCCATATACTTCTGGACTCTTTGCTTTTAAACGCGAAGGAGAAGACCCTACACGCATGTTTGCAGGTGAAGGTGGCCCAGAGCGCACCAACAAACGCTTTCATTATGTGTCACTTAACATGCCGGCAAAACGGCTTTCTACGGCTTTTGATTCTGTAACACTTTATGGTAATAACCCCGATTTACGCCCCGATATATATGGTAAAATTGGGAATTCAGGCGTTTCAATTTGCTGTTTAGACGACGCCAAAAAACTTTATTCGGGCTTTGACCTCAGTGATCCAGCAACTTCTGTATCGATGACTATTAATGGGCCAGCGCCAATGCTGTTGGCTTATTTTATGAATGCTGCCATTGACCAAAACTGCGAGAAATACATCAAAGAAAATGGTTTAGAAGAGGATATAGAAAAGAAAATAGCCTCCATTTATAAAGAAAAAGGCTCTACCCGCCCAGCATATCAGGGAGAGTTGCCCGAAGGTAATAATGGTTTGGGGCTCATGCTATTGGGCGTAACAGGAGATCAGGTGTTGCCAGCTGAAATTTATACCCAAATCAAAGCCGATACACTTAAAATGGTTCGCGGAACTGTTCAGGCAGACATACTCAAAGAAGACCAAGCGCAAAACACTTGTATATTTTCTACAGAGTTTGCCTTACGCCTCATGGGCGACGTACAAGAATATTTCATTGCAAATGGTGTGCGCAATTTTTATTCTGTGTCCATTTCTGGCTATCACATAGCCGAGGCTGGTGCTAACCCAATTACACAATTGGCTTTTACGTTGGCAAATGGCTTTACCTACGTCGAGTATTACTTGAGCCGCGGTATGGATATCAATGAATTCGGGCCCAACCTTTCATTTTTCTTTTCCAATGGAATTGATCCGGAATATGCCGTCATTGGACGTGTTGCCAGACGTATCTGGGCCAAGGCTTTAGCTAAAAAATATGGTGCTAACGCTCGGGCACAAATGCTCAAATATCATATTCAAACTTCTGGGCGCTCATTGCACGCCCAAGAAATTGATTTCAATGATATCCGCACCACACTACAAGCACTCTATGCCATTTACGACAATTGTAATTCATTACACACCAATGCCTACGATGAAGCCATTACTACGCCAACAGAAGAATCAGTTCGCCGGGCAATGGCGATTCAATTGATCATTAACAGAGAATTGGGCTTGGCAAAAAATGAAAACCCATTACAAGGAGCTTTTATTATTGAAGAATTGACAAATTTAGTGGAAGAAGCAGTGCTCACGGAATTTGATCGAATTACAGAGCGCGGCGGCGTTTTAGGCGCAATGGAAACAATGTATCAACGCTCTAAGATTCAAGAAGAGTCTTTGTATTACGAAACCTTGAAACATACAGGGGAATTTCCGATCATCGGGGTCAACACCTTCCTTAATTCCAAAGGATCGCCTACAATTTTACCTAAAGAAGTGATTCGCGCAACCGAAGAAGAAAAACAATACCAAATCAAAATGCTTTCTAATTTGCACGCATCCAACCAATTAGAATCCAAGAAACTCATCATTAAAGTTCAAGAAGCCGCTATAGAAAATAGAAACATTTTTGAACAGCTCATGGAAACTTGTAAGGTGGCCTCTTTAGGACAAATTACTGACGCCCTATTTGAAGTTGGTGGGCAATACAGACGCAATATGTAAGCGATGGATGCTAGTTTAAAAACGCAATTTGAGCAACAAATTTCATTAAAAAAGAATAGTTTTAATGCGGAGCAAAGAGCAATTTTAAGCGAAGTTCTTACCGAACAGTATAGCAAATTGACTCTTTCAGATAAGCTTAAAGAAAACTTATCTCGTTTATCTCAGGCCAATACATTTTGCATTACCACCGGTCATCAACTTTGCCTAATGACAGGGCCTCTGTATTTCATCTACAAGATTCTGCACGTCATTAAACTCGCAGAGGACCTAAAGAAGACTTTTCCAGAGCAACACTTCGTGCCTATATACTGGATGGCCACCGAAGACCATGACTTTGAAGAAATAAGAAGTTTTTCATTATTTGGACAAAAATGGACTTGGCAAAGTGCGCAAAAGGGTGCTGTAGGGCGCTTTGAAATTAAAGATTTAGCACCTTTATTGGCAGCGCTAGGCGAGAAATTTCAAAATCATGTAGAGGCCGAAATTCATCATTTGATCTCTCAATTGCAGTCGTCTAGGGTATATAAAGATGGCTTTTTCAGATTTATTCACGCATTGTTTTCTGCCTATGGCTTGGTCATTGTAGATGCCGATCAATCAATGTTTAAGAAAAGTGCGTGGCCTCTTTGGCAAAAAGATCTTTACAGTAACGATATCCATCATGCTGTTTTAAAGCAGACTCGCGAATTGCAAGAACAAGGTTACCCAACTCCTATTGAAAGTAAAACTACAAATCTGTTTTTGCTTAAAAAGCAAAATCGATTACGTATCGAAAAAAACGAGGCGGAGGCATTCAAAAAAGAAGATAGCCCTCATCTTTCACCTAATGTTGTCTTAAGGCCGCTTTATCAAGAATGGATTTTACCCAACCTCGCATACGTTGGTGGGCCAAGCGAGACAGCCTATTGGCGGCAATTGCCATTGGCTTTTGAAACAATGGGAATTGATTTTCCGTTGATTATTGAGCGTGCTGGCGGCATACTTCTTCAAAAACGAGATCAAGAACAAATTCAGCAACTAGGGTTCGAGCTATCAGATTTTCTCATTGATAAAATATTACTCAAAGGGCGGTATTTAGAACACAATGGAGACCAGAAGCCAGATTATTCAAAACTGCGCGCGCATCTTGACTCTTACATAACCTCATTTAAAGCGCTTGCTAGAACAGAAATACCACAAGAATTGCGCATGGTTGAAGCCGAACTCACACGCATTGAAAAACAAATAATTTCATTGGAACAGCGCTTTGAAAAAGTAAGAAAAAGCAAATACGACAAGGCGCTCAAACAAATCGATCAACTATCAGAAAAAATTCAACCTAAAGGGCTTTTGCAAGAACGCCAAACGAATCTCCTGAATTTTTGCCCTGATGGGGAGTTATCATCTAGGATTGGCCAAATCTATTCACAGCTAGACCCTTTTAATGAAGAAAAGCAGTGGTTTGTGGTGTCGTAAATGAAAAATAGCGAACTTTGTGCCAAATTGACAACATGTCTCAAAATCATATCCGAGAAATCTTAGCAAATCATCCTACAATTCCGGTTGTTACATTTAATGACACCCAAGAAGTTGCATCCAAAATGGAAGCTCTCATTGCCGAAGGCATTCAATGTATTGAAATAACACTGCGTACTCCTGCAGCCTATGATTGTATTGCCCTAGCTAAAAAACATTACGGCGAACGCTGTGCCATTGGGATGGGTACGGTTGTAAATGCCGCACAAATAGAAAAAGCTGTTGAACTCGGTGTTGATTTTATGGTTAGTCCGGGGCTAAATGCAGACTTAGCACCACATTTTGAAAAAAGTAATATCGCCTTTATTTTAGGGGTTGCTACCCCAAGCGATATTATCCAAGGCATACAATTAGGCTACGACACTTTTAAATTCTTTCCTGCCCATTTATTTGGCGGCCTTAATGCGCTTAAAGCGTACGGACAAGTTTTTCCAACAATTAAATTTTGCCCTACAGGGGGTATTACCGAAGAAACTTACAAAGATTATTTGGCCCTTTCCAACGTAATTTCTGTTGGCGGTTCTTGGATGTAGGATAACGATGCTTTTCATTTTTTTTCTCCTTTTAATCATCGCCTCAGAATGGGTTTTTCTAATCTCAATTTGGGATTATTCTAACTCCTATTTTGACCTATTTGGATTTTTGCATCTATCTGTCATGATTTCGAGTATTGGGCTATTTATTTGGGGATTTCGAAATGTCAGGTTGCGCAATAATTATCGTTTGGGCTTTTCAATTTTTGGACTCTTTATTGCCCTGAGTATACCTACCCTGTTTTTTTTAATTCCAGGACTCCTTTCTTTAGTCACTAAAATTGAATTTCTAAGAACCATTGGTTTTGTCTTCGCTTCATTAAATTTCTTGGCCATCTTGCATGGAATAGTTCGAGGGCGATGGAATTGGAAACTGCGAAAAATAATATTAGATTTTAATCATTTGCCAGCATCGATGGATCAGAAAACCTTCATTCAAATTTCCGACATACATGTTGGTAGCTTTTTTAATAAGACCCATAAAGTGAAAAAAGCCATCGAATTAATTAATAAATGCGAGGCTGACTATCTTGTTTTTACAGGTGATTTGGTAAATAACAAAGCCAGTGAATTTGAGGGCTGGGAGGCGCTATTCTCTCAGATAAAAGTAAAGCAAGGAAAATACAGCATTTTAGGAAATCACGACTACGGAGACTATGTTCATTGGGAAGATAGCGATGAAAAAACGAAAAATCTTCATAAGCTTATTGCTACGCACAAGGCCATTGGCTGGACCCCCTTATTGAACGAAGCCGTTGAACTCCAAACAGGATTTTGGTTGCTTGGGGTAGAAAATTGGGGAAGCCGACGTTTTAAAAAAAATGGCAAACTTCAAGAAACACTTGCTCAAACCACTGAAGGCTTTAAACTTTTACTTAGCCATGACCCCAGCCATTTTGATGCCCAGGTTGTTCATACAGATATTGACCTAACCTTGAGTGGGCACACCCATGGCATGCAATTTGGCATAGAACGCTTTTTTCTCAAATGGAGCCCAGTATCATTGGTTTATCCTAAATGGGCCGGTTTGTATAAAGTTGGCACACAATATTTGTATGTCAATCGCGGTTTTGGTTATTTAGGCTTTCCCGGTAGGGTTGGAATTTATCCAGAAATTACAGAAATTACCCTTCGTCGGAAGCCTTAGGTTTGGCTATCGTCTTGGCTTTTTTACTATTTGCAGTTTTCATGGCTTCACCTACTTGATTCGATGCCGAAAAGGAAGTAATCATTTGGTTAAGCATATCAGAGCCCGCTTGTGGAGAATTTGGTAGGAGAATCAAGTTAGAATTGGTGTTGGCACCCATAGATTGAAGCGTATCGTAGTGCTGGGTAACGACAATTAAAGCAGACGCTTCTTGAGAATTGATCCCTACCCTATTGAGTACCTCAACAGACTCTTCTAAACCCCGCGCAATTTCTCGGCGTTGATCTGCAATACCCTGCCCCTGCAAACGTTTGCTTTCGGCTTCAGCTTTGGCCTTTTCTACGATTAATATGCGCTGGGCATCGCCCTCGTATTGTGCTGCAATCTTCTTGCGCTCAGAGGCGTTAATTTGGTTCATGGCATTCTTTACTTCTTGATCTGGGTCTATGTCTGTAACCAAGGTTTTAATGATGTCATAGCCGTATTCTAACATCGCTTCATTGAGCTCTGACTTTACAGCTATAGCAATGTCGTCTTTGCGCTCAAAAACGTCGTCAAGACGGAGTTTCGGAACTTCTGCACGCACAACGTCAAATACGTAAGAGGTGATTTGTTCATGTGGGAAGTCTAGTTTATAAAAGGCGTCATAAACTTTTTCCATAAGCACCTTGTACTGAACCGAAACTTTAATTTTCACAAAAACATCATCCTTAGTTTTGGTTTCTACTACTACGTCCAATTGCTGAATTTTCAAACTCAAACGACCGGCTACCTTGTCGATGAGTGGTATTTTCATCTGCAAGCCAGACTGGCGCACTGCTGTGAACTTACCAAAACGCTCCACAATGGCAGCGGTTTGTTGTTTTACGACAAAAAATATTCCTCTAATCAGTAAGAGAGCGACAACGATATAGGGCAAGAATTTCAAATATTCAGTATACATAGAATTAGTTTTCCTTCTAAGTTACGAAATTATTGCTTGAAATGCTTAAATTTGCAGCCATTGTTATCGCGATAATCTATTCGATAACCCGGTCCTATAGCTCAGTTGGTTAGAGCAACAGACTCATAATCTGTAGGTCCACGGTTCGAGCCCGTGTGGGACCACCAAAAAAGGGATTTCAATTGAAATCCCTTTTTTTGCTTCCTTAATTCTTAATGCACTAACCAAAGGGTCCAAGGAAATCGGACCACTTGTGAATGCCCATAGTACTTTAAATTGTAACCATATTTACAAGTCTGCATTATAATTTTTGATTTACTTCTCAAAATCCTAGAACCATGGGAAAATGCATTTCTATTTTTTCAACAATAGTGATTTGTTTATCTCTGTATGCTAATCTCCAGGCGCAAACTAGAAGTGCGCAAATGATTATGTCTCAAGGCATAAAAGATATTGGCCATTATGATCTGGCCTCTTCAAACTTGAAATCATTTGTTATTAAGATGGATTATGGCGCTTCTAATATAGCCAAACAGCTCTCAAATTTTTCGGTTTTGGGTGCCACGATTTATTCGATTGATTTGGTATACACGGATTTTCCCAAAGGACAAGATTTAAGCAAATTAAATTTAAGTAGGATTCAAGAAATGGAGCGCTTTTATCCGCTATTGGTACAAAATCCATTAATCAAATGGAATATTTTGCGCCAAACAGATTGCAATTCCGAGCATGAAGCACGCGGGTTGTTTCATGGAATTGTTATTTACTATTTGCAATCGATGAGTACTACTAATTTAAGCAGCGCAAGCAATAAATTAGAAAATTACTTGCCCGAAAAAATTAATCCCTTGCAGGCAAAAAAAATATTAGACACCATGAGTAAACCTACCGTCATTAAAGTTTTTGACCGTCATCCACAATGGAAAAATGCTGTGCTCATAATAGATCTAACCTCTTCGATGATTCCATATAATTCACAAGTAGCGTTGTGGCAAATGCTCCATGGCAATTGCAATATGATTTCAGAAATAGTGATGTTCAACGATGGTAATTCAGCTCCCCGTAATGTTAAAAAAGTGGGTTCTACTGGAGGTATCTATCATGGAATAAACATGAGCTATGAAAATCTGCGTAAAATGTCGATAATGGTATGCGAAAGTGGCTTAGGCAATGACGATTTTCCTGAAAATGATCTGGAAGCCGTTTTGTTTGCAATCAATAAAAATCCGAATGCGGCGCAATATATATTGGTTGCAGACAACGATGCCCCACCGCGTGACATGGCACTCTTGCGCTTCATTCACAAACCCATCAGGGTTGTCATGTGCGGAGCAGAAAATGGTATCTTGCCAGAATATTTGGAGATTGCAAGAAAAACAGGAGGGTCAGTTCATACCATTTCCAAAGATATCGACGATTTAATTAAAAAGCGCGAAGGAGAAGTTTTTACTATTGGGTTTCAACGCTTTAAAATTAGCGCTGGTCATGTTCAAGTTTTTTAGAAAAACTACTTTTTTATATTAATGATATAGACGATGTTGCTTCTTTGAGCCTCAATATGCTGAAAATAAAAAGTACTTTAAATAGCCACCTTCGGTTTTTTCCATCGTATAACCATACTCATAATTATGACCTACGCGGTATCCATTTTCATTTTCAATACAATCGTCATGTCTGTATAAATAGGCTACCCTTCCATTTACATAAATTAAGATATGTCCTTTGCAATCATCATAGGGATGTATATCCAGCTTTCGTGCAATAAATTCTTGGTCTTTTGTCAATAAAGTATTAAAACTTTCTAAATCTAGGTCTCCGAATTCTCCTTCATCACCCATGCCTAATTCTTCACCAGATGCTGGCTCCACTGAATCTGTTGGGTAACCATTTACAGTATAGTAATATAGATTTCTTGACCCAAGTAAAGGACAAGCCCTCGAAAATAAAGTATTAAATAATTCGTAATCTATTTTAGGTGGAATTGTAAAGAAATAAACAAATGACAAAGCAGAATCAAGTCCATGCCTATCTGCTATATCTATAATCGTATTTCTATCTATCACTTTAATAAAATCACCTTTAAAATAATCATCCCATACTTTTTCACTATTTATCTGTGAAAATGCTGATGAAAAACTTGATAAAAAAATAAATACGAAAATTGGTCTCATAATCGATATTTTATATCGTTCAAAAAAAATCGTTCTTTTGGAATTCATCCTTAGAATTTATTCATATTCTTTAATTTTTTCCACATTAATTTTTTCGATTCACCTAATTCAAATAATATTCAAAATATTTACATTCTCTTATTATTTCATTATAGAGAGCTGTAGTTCTATATTCGTTGGCCAATTTCTTAAAATTACTCATTGCCCCAGCACCTTTCATTTTATAAAAATATTGAAAAAATCTGTCTGGTTCAGAATAATAATTTTCACTTATTTCCCCATTTAAAAAAGTGTATCTATTTTGTTCGCATCGTGCAAGCATAAAATAAGTTTGTGCTTGTCTTTCTCTATCTAAGCCTCCGAGAGAAAGCGCCATTTTTAAGTATTTTTCTGCTGTTTTCATATCAACATTTCCATTTGGAGCATATGTCAATTCATAAGGTCTAAAATAAGCCAGTAATTTCCACTGCAAACCGTAATAACTTGCATTATAATAGGCCACACCAACTTGGAATGCATTTTGCGCTGTCATGGGAGAAGATGTTAATTTTTTTATCCTTTGAGCAAATTCCAATCTGGTCATTTTAGGTAGCCTATCTTCTAAAAGTTCGTGATTCGAAAAATTTGGCGTTTTTGCACTAAAAACAAATGGATTTCCGTAAACAACATAATCAACGAAATGCGATGAAGGTAATTTAGAATATAAATCAAGACATTGATCTATTTTTAACGGATCTCTTAACAACATTGTGGCTTTCAATTCTAAGAGTTGTTGCTCACATTCTTCAAAAGTTATTTTATTGATAGACGGATCTTCATCTGAATATGTAAAAACAGGTTTTTGAAAATAATAAGAAGCCGCAAAAATAGATAGCTTTGACTCAGGGGTGCGTTTAATATCACCTATTATACGGTCAATATCTGCAATATCAATTAAAAAATTATTCAACTTTTCACCCTCATCGTGGAGGGCTGTTATATTCCTTCGAAGGTCATATTGGAATGTCTTTCCTGAAAAAATAGTAGCAAGGAAGGAATTTTTGTTTTGATTTCTTTGGGCTAATTTTCTAAAAATAAATTCATTTATTGTGTTGTACTCTTCATCTAAAAAAGATTCATTTGTATAATTCCACATTAATTCCTGCCCACCTGAAAGAAGTGGATAGCTAGGATTTTCATTATTTAATGAAAATAAAACCTCCCCCAAATGATCCTCTTGGGCTTTATTGAGCAACGGATGTTGGTCAATGTAATTTATCAGATAAATAATTTCAAATTGCTTTTGAATTTCTGGTGTAGATTTATCTATGGTAGATAACACAATAGAACAGTCCGCATATTGCTTATTAAGATAATAAAGATAAGCTAAAGACAGATGCCAAAATTGACTCGAATCATCGAGGTCTAGCATTTTGGTATTTAATTTTATCAATTCTCTTAAATAAGCTGGAGTTTGGTTTTTCAATTCGCTTAATTCAATCAAAAGTTCGGTATCTTCCTCTTGTTCAACCTCATTTAAAGACTTGTTTAGTAATATTTTTTCAAGTTTGTTCAATTCATGCGACATAATAATTTGCGCATATTCATGATTGCCTAAATTCTCTGTAATTTCTTTTAGGTCTACCAAAGCCAAAGTTTTAGATTGCATAGCATGTATATAATACAAGGCCATCTTTTCTTCTAGATTTTGGCAAAGATTAAGTGTTCTAGAAAAATCACTAATCGACGACAATTTCATGCTCAAATATGAACTACTGCGTTTTTGAGGGCAGTTTAAATACACTTTTGCAAAATAATAGTTTGCCTCGGGTTGTTTATTAAGCATAGCCAAAGCACCAGCAAAATGCTCCATGGCCCAAAAGCTTATCATGCTCGTTTTATTAGTAAAATGTTTTTTAAAACTCGTTGTACATAAATTATATTGCTTGCTATAACGCAACAATTTTATTAGTTGAAAAGCATAACGTTCTTTAAGAAATTGATCTTGGCTTGAATTTATTCGTGCATTTGCAATATTTATTAATGGTGTAAAATCAGCAAGATTTATTTTCTGTGGAGAATCATCCCAGGGATCGGGTTGATACTTTTCCATTAGAATTTCAACACGGAGTGCAAATAAAATACAATCTACAAATTGAGATTCTTTCGATGGTGATTTTAGAGGATGCAATCTATTTCTGCGCAAGCTCAATATCTCTTTGTCCCAGGTATTAAATTTAATATCTCCCCTGTATATAAATGGAATAAGATCCTCTTTTCTATACGCACCTTCTAAAAAATCCGACCAATTTTCAGCATTTTCTAATTGCTGATTTTCATAATTATACAATTCTTGATTATAATACCAAGCATTGTAGGTTGCATTTTTTTGAGATTTATTAAAAACAATTGCTCTATCGAATAGCATGTCATATCCCATATAATAACCCCAGCCACAAGCAATGGAATGAAAAACCATTACCAAACTAAGGAACAGCGCTACTAATCTTTTTGAGTTGTGTGGCATCATAGTCGTTTAAATTTGACTGACTTAGGTGATAGAAAATTATTCGTTCAAATGAAATTCGAGAAGATTGCAATCGATGGGCCAATTTTAAAAGCACGCCTATTGAAGATTGCTCATGACGAATCAAATCTCCTTGACAAACATTAGTTTGATTCAAAAATATATTTTTTTTAGCTTTAAACGTATTACTTCCTATTTTTTCAAAATCATCGTTTTTTAATTCTTCTAATGAAACATCATTGGCAATAGAATTTAATTTTCCCAATCTAAAAAGCAAAGCCCATTGATAAATTGGCAAGGCAAGATCTAACTTTATAGGATAAGAGGTTTTTTTATTCACATACTGATTAAAAACATCATTGGAAATGATGGAGTTATTTGTTGTAATATTTTCAATGTCATCCATGTTATAGCACATTAAAAGACCTTTTGTTACCGGTGGAATTCCAGTATCATTTTGAAATTTGATTTGATGCAGGCGGATAGTGCATGTTACATTGAATTCATCTAACAAAGATTGAAGATTATTCAAAAAACTAAAATATTGGGTCTTTGTGCTCTTAGTCCAGTCGCAATCAATTTGTATTTCCTTAGAATTTAATCTATTATTGAATAGCATATCCTTTAGAAGTTTTGCCATTTTTTTGGCCAAATTCTTGGTGTCTTCATTAGGCTCAAAAACTTGATTTTGAATAAAAACACATGGAACCACTTCCAACTTAAAATCTTGTTGAAAATCTATCTTGGCAACAGGAACAGGCTTTTGGTATTCATCTAAAACAACGTCAAAAAACTTAACATACAACCTATCGCTTTGACACGAATTGAGTAGATTTTGTTGCTCACTGGATAATAAAAACGTTTGTTTCCAATAATAGAATGATATTTTATGCGGACTTGTTCTCGAGCAAGACAACACACTCAAAAGAAAAAAAGTAAAAGAAAGTCGTTTTAAGTCGAAAATAGTCTTCAATACTTAAAAATTATTCATATTCTTTAATTTTTTCCACATTAATTTTTTCGATTTGTGTAAGCCTATTATTGACATTGCTGTAAAGAGGTCTATACCATTCTTGAGCATTAAAATACTCCTTTAAATCACTGGAATTGAAAATATAACCATATCGTGCAAAAACTTCATTTCGCATAATTCGTAATTCATAGGCGCTATATCTCCTTAATTCTCGTGGTGTTAAAATATGATCAGATGCCTCTGGATAGGCCCCATAACCTAAGGCATGAAATGTTTGCCTTGCTTCACTAGATTTTTTATTCTTTAAACTTTCTAATTCATAGTTTTTTTCAGAAAGTTCATTTTCAAGACGATTTTGTTTATCCATTAACATTTCTTTTTCCTGATCTTGTAATTTCTTCTCAAGTTCTTGGATTTTATCGTCATTGTTATTATTGCTACACGCAATTAGCAAGGCAAAAATTGCGAGCATTGAAAAAATTTTATTCATAACTTTTTTATATTTTTACTAGACAAGTTACGCAAAATAAAAATAATTTGAAAAATATTATTTTAACCCTATTTATTTTTTACTCGCTGATAGCAATTCCAAAATCGGTCAACGCCCAATCTGTGCGAGATTTCAAAACGAAAAACGCTTCAAATACCTTGGAGCGGTCGCTTATGTTAGATTTATTAAGAAATTCTGTTTACGATTATTTATCTTTTTTGAACGAAGAGCAAGGAGACATTTTGTTTGTTGTAGAACATTTTAAGGTTTCCACCCCCTATGCTTGGATGCAAGGAACTGCGCAGCGCAAAGATGGGAGGCCTTTCAATTTAGAAGACCAAGCTACGGATTGCTGTTATGTTGGCGCACTTTTTAAAAAAATAAAGGGGAATTGGACCTTAATGGAAGATGGTATATTTCCAACGGATGTTTGGTTTAATTGCCTTGGCGATACCTACACAGATATTGACCCTAGAATTTTACCTGCAGATATTCGACAATTATTCTACTGTGATTAAAATGCTTCTTAAAATATTATTATTCTTGAATTTGGTTGGTAGTGATCATTATTTGGTCTCTTCCTATTCAGGAATTATTCTAAAAGTTGAAAATAATGAAGTAGTCTTCAAGTCTGGCAATAAACTCGTTTATGACGATTTTAAGAATAAGTCAATAGCTGAACTTTTAAATAATCCAGACATTGAAGACCAGATGCATTATGCCTATAATCAAGACGGCCCTGAAAAGAATACTGATGCGGGCAGAATTAGAAATGATGCTTTTTTCAAGGAGATTTATGGCCACACCAAACAGGAGGTTGCAAAAAATTTAACTACAGTAACTTGGTGTCCAAAGTTAGTGAATAGTAAATTATTATTTTCAAAGGTAAACAATGCACATCTAGCTTTGGCTGCTGTTTCAAAAGAATTGGATGAACACCCAGAATGGAAAAAATATTTAATAAATATAGGAGGGACCTTTAATTGGAGAAATATTTCTGGAACAAACCGGCTAAGTGCACATTCTTTTGGTATTACCATTGATATCAATACGAGTTATTCCAACTATTGGCAATGGGACTGCGGATGTAAAAATGAAGACGCTAAATTAACCTACAAAAATAGAATCCCTTTGGGTATTGTACATATTTTTGAAAAGCACGGTTTTATTTGGGGAGGCAGATGGCTGCATTACGATACCATGCATTTTGAGTATCGGCCTGAGTTTTATGCAAAATAGTACAGGTAATATATTACTGTACTATAGAAACAAAAAATTTTATCAGCGGCCTAACCTACCCAAATTATTTTTGGGACATGGATATAAAGGGTTTTGGGCTACCCATTAGACTTGTAAAATCCTTAGAATAGTTTTAAATTGAACATGGTTTAAGCTCAAGGTATGAAATACTCAAT
>Ga0222714_10000664_pt1 | contig 39108 bp, 33 predicted proteins | sample C33_3DmetaG_FD_165048 | JGI IMG/M metagenome (GOLD analysis project Ga0222714, IMG submission 165048) | Estuarine water microbial communities from San Francisco Bay, California, United States - C33_3D | ecosystem: Environmental > Aquatic > Marine > Unclassified | place: USA: California...
TGTATTGGAAGTCTTTCGGCCCTATGCGGAGCTGTTGCCCGAGACGAATGGCGTGTTGCGTAAGAGCGGCACCCTGACCGGGGTCTACAATTTCGCGGGTTATATTCCTGGGCCGGGTGGGCTGTATCCGTTTGTGATTCTGACGAATCAGGCAGCCAATAATCGGGCGGACATTCAGCGGATTTTGCAGGGATTGGTGGGGCGGTAATTGGCAGAGGCTGGAAAAGCGCGAAAGGAAAAAACAGATCAGCGTGAATTAATTTTTATCGTTAAATAATTTTCTATTAAAAGTGGGCGCGTCTCGACCCTTCGTAAACCACATTACTCTTACCTAATTATTAATGTTGAATCGAGAAAGAAAAAGGGTCAGAGCAATTTAATTTGCTCTGACCCTTTTTGCTCAATCCATCGTTCGAACTAGAACGTGCCCCGCACCTTGACCGCAAACACGGTGCCAGTAGTGAAGCACGAGTTCTCGATCTCCTCCAGTCCGCCGTCGCCTATTGAGCGATTCTCATAACGCGTGCGCAGTCGGCAGCGGGTGCCGCCATCGCGCATCTCGAAGCGGTAGGTCAGGTCTTGCCAGCCCACGGCTTCCACCCAGGCAAAATAGAACGGATCGCCTTCGTAGGACTCGGTCTTGTCGATGTCGTAGAACACGTTGGCGCCGTCGAAGCCCTTGCTCACATTGACGCCCCAGTTCATGTTGCGGGACGGGATGTCATGACGCAGCCCTATTCTGGCGTTGCCGCGGCCGCGACGGGCGAGGCGGCGATCTTCGCCAGTGAAGGGGTCGGTGATACTGGAGTCTTCCAGATCGAGTGAAGCCGTAAACAGCATGTTAGGCTGATTGAGGAAGTTCAGGCGCAGGCTGCTGTTAATCGACATGCCATAACGCTCGCCGTCGCCGATGTTGCCGTTCGCGCCCAACACCGTGGTCGGGGTCGAGACGTCGATGCGTTCGATCACGTCTTCGAGCTGGTGGTAGAACGCCTTGGTGTTAATAACCCCGGCATCATTGGGCAGACGGAATTCCAGGTTCGCCTCATACCGCCAGGATTGCTCCTGCACCAGGTCCGGGTTACCTTCCAGTTGATTCTGGTCGTCGTCAGTGCCACCGCTGTTCTGGGCGCTGGCGGTGAAATCCGAGAAGCTCAGTTGGGCCACGTCTTTCTCGATCGTCGCACGCAGTTGCAAGGCGGGCGTGATGTCGAAACGGTAGTCCAGTTTTGGGCGCAGGAAGTTGAAGTCGCGTTCCTGGGACACGTCACCGGTTTGGGATATCGTGCTGGTTTCATACAGCAAGGTGCTTTCCAAGGACATGCGGTTGTTCAGCGACCAGTTGTGGATGGCGAAGTATTCGTAGCGCATCTCTTCCACGGTGCCGTTGGCATTATTAATCGGCGTCAGACCGCCAAAGGCCGGTGACCCGGTACCGCCGGTTTTCAGACCCAGTTGCAAGGAGGTATCGAGGATGGTCTGGGCACGCTCAACGCCGACTTCCAGGTCCTGACCACCACCGAGTCCCATGCTGTAAGAGGAACGCACGATGCGTTCACGGGTACGCTCGTAGGACGCCAGGTACAGGTCTTTCGTCTGCGTGTTGTTTTTGAAGTTGAACCGGTCGCGTTGATACAGCGCGTCGCTGTCATTGACGATGAACAAAGTCTTGAAGCGATTGCTATTGCCGAAGATGTGTTCGTAGTCGCCGCCCACTTCCCAGGCGTCGCCGGTATTCGACAAGTCCTCGAACTCGGGCGTGACGATCGGGCTCGCCACCGTGTAATCGACGATCGTGCGATCGAGCTCGGTGTCGGAGTCGTTGTCGGCCCAGCGCAGGTTGAGGTGGGTGCGATCGTTCTCGGTGAATTCATAACCGAAGTTCGCTGTCAGCGTGTTCGGTGCCGACTCACGAACCTCGTCGCGACGGATTGCGTCGTTGGCGGAACCGTCGGCCAGGTAGCTGCGCTCGCGGCTGTCGCGGAACTCATGGCGCGGTTCCTGTTCGGCGCTCAGGAAATAGGTGAACGCTTCGCGTTGACCATTGAGGGAAATCTTGCCGCCGGGCTGAATCTCGTTATCGTGGTAGCGGTCGGCATTCACTTCATAAGAGAGGCTAGAGCTGGACTGGGCCTGCAGCAGCACGATGTTGATGACTTGTCCGCCACCGCGCACGTCGAGATCGCCCGAGGTGCCGCGGATGATTTCGATGTAGTCGACCTGCGACGCGAGAATGCGGCTGAGCTGGCTGTTGCCTTCATTTTCCTTGCCGGCGATGCGACGCCCATTGATCAACACCTGGTCGCCACCGGAGCCTAGGCCGCGGCGATTGGAGCCGTTGGAGCTGCCCGGACCGCCGCCACCGCCACCACCGCCGTGACGGGCGACGTTGATGCCGGGGATCCGATCCAGCATGTCGTTCACGGAGTAGGGTTCGAACTGGGCGAAATAGGAAGAGGGATAGGTAATCGTGGCGTCATCGCCGGTGGTGGGCTGGGGATCCTGCGCCATCGAGAGCGAAGAGGCTGTGACGAAGCACAGGCCCAGCGCCAGTTTGCTGAGTCGAAAACGCGCCGTCGCCGGCGTCAAACAGGGGGTGGTGATTGCCTTCATGCTTCTGATTACCTTGAATTGCCAGAACGTAAAGTCGCAGAGTATGCCGGGTGCGCGCACGCAGCGACACAATAACGCTGCCTGAAATTGTGACTTTTTTTGACAGACTACGCGGAAAACCGGGGTTCAGACCAGCCGACTTACGGGATTATGCGATAGCCCGAGGGGGTGTATTCGATAGAACTCGGAAACGCCAGCGGCTCAATACGGGAATGGCCGACATAGACCGCCTCGTCGGGCGCCCGGCGATTGCCGTATTCGCGCATGAAGTCCGCTTCGTCTTCCCGGTCGGGTAATTGACCGCTCAGTGCCAAGCGCACGACCTTCGCCACGGCCTCGGGACTCTCGCGCTGGGGATAATGCGCTGCCAATGGCAGCAACCAGAAGCTGCCGGGCGCGTCGCGTTCATCGAGATAGGTCGACCATACGTGGGTGGCGATGCGGACCGGATTGACGCCATCGGCAAGCCCCCACAGATAAGCCACGGGAATCGGACTGCGGGGCAGATTCTCCAACCACCTGACTTCGTTGGCGGCGCGCTCCAGCAGATAGCGCCCGACATGCAACAGCGCGGCGGTGCCGTTATTGAACGCGGTGATGTCGGAGTAAGCAACGGCCTCCGGGTCACCACTGGTCAGACGCGGCAGCGCGCTGCGCTGGTTGATGAGCTGCGGGCCACGCTCGGCATCGAGCAGGGCCAGTTGAAACGGTGACAGGGTCGCCAGCGGCAGGAACATGCCGCTGTTGGAGAGGAAGTGGTAGTTGATCGTGTAGGCCGGCGCGGGGCTATCTAGATAGTTGTCGAGATAGTTACCGAGAAACGCGAGCCCGATGCTGACACCGCGATCGTGCGTGTACAGGGCGAAGTCATCGAAGTGCACGACCTCGCGCACAAAGTAGTCGGCGATCTCGGCATTCTCCGCGAGCATGTAGGAGAAGCCATCGGCTGGTTTGTCGGAGAAACCGGAACCCGGGAAATCCAGCACGGCGATGTAGTAGTCGGCTTCCAGCAGTGGAACCAGCTTGTAGAAATCGAAACTGGAATTCGGGAAGCCATGGATGAGCAGCAGCTTGGGTTTTTCGGCGTCGCCGAAGGTGCGGTAGAACACGCTCACTGACGCGCCATTGTTATCGGCTGTGGTCGAGGTCCACTCGAAATAGCTGCCGCCGCGGTACCAGTTCTCGGCCAGTTCGGAATAGAAGACGAAGTCGTCATCCTGGGCCTGGAGATTCTGGACGCTCAGCAACACGCCTGACAGCAAACCCAGCACCAGTTTTGAAAAAATACCAACTTTTCGCAGCGCATTCATGGCCTTCTCCCCCCCCTTGGACGATGGCGACATTAAACCATTGTTTGAAGGACACAGCCCACGCTTTTCGGAGTGACAAGCAGGCTTCTGCCTCTATTCACCGTGTCGCTGGTTAAAGCCGTTTGCGCGGTAGTCGGCTTTTGCTGGAACAAGGCCTGTCACTTTGGCGCACGCTCGCCTATATTAGGCAGCAACAACAACGCCCTGTAACACAACAAAGGGATGCCGATGCAATTTTTCGAGTCAGTCTCGACGTGGATCTCAGCGAACGAGTCCTTGCTGAATGGACTCGCCGCTATTCTGGTCTTTCTCGGCTTTCTGTTCACCGCGTTGAAGGCGCTCAAGGGGCGTTGGCATCAGCGCGGGGACACTGCAAGCCAGGAAGTCATCACCCTCAAGAGCCTGACCAAGCCCTCGCCCTACCCCATTCAATTTGCCTCCGTCGACGGACTCAAGATCGCCTACACTGTGCAGGACAAAGGTAAGGACTCCATTCTCGTGGCACCGGGCATCATCTCCAACCTGCACGTCTCTGCCAATTTGCCACCGTTGCGTGACAGCATGCGCCGACTCGGCCGATTCGCGAAGGTGATCAATTTCGACAAGCGCGGCCAGGGCCTGTCCGATCCGACGATGGACGCCGCTACCCTGGAGCAGCGCGTACGGGATATCGACGCGGTGGTGACCGCCAATGGGCTGGACAAGTTATTCCTGATGGGCATTTCCGAGGGCGGGCCCATGAGTGTGCAGTATGCCGTCGAGAACCCCGACCGGATCAAGGGCCTGATTCTGCTCGGCACTACCGCGCGTTTCCTGCGTGATGAGAGTTACCCGGTGGGCATGTCCGAGAAGACCCTCAATCGGCTCGTCGAGGAGTGGGGTACTGGACGTACGCGCGATATCTTTTTTCCCAGCATCTCACGCGACGTGATGAATAATGAGGTGTATCAGGGCGCTGAGAAATTATTGTCTGACAAACGCTCTATGGGACAGATTGTGAATTACATGAAGGTGCTGGATGTGCGTCCCCTTCTGCCACAGATCAACTGCCCAACGCTGGTCATTCACTTCAGCGGCGATCTGGCCATCACTGTGCGAATGGGGCGCGCGATGGCGAGTTTGATTCCTAACGCACAGTTTCTCGAAGTGGAGGGAGTTGACCACTGCGACCTCGGCCGCGCGCCGAAGGCGATTGCCGCTATCGAGAAGTTTGTGCGCGAACATCAGTAACCGCGCACATTTCACTTCTTGATAAAACCCCGTTAGTTCGCTTCGTGTTGCCTATTCATTCGCGCGATGGCAGCTCACACAGCCTCCGGACACCCGGCCCGCCATGTAGTAGCGGGGCGCGCTACGCGCCGCTTCCTCACGCGCACGGCGCACGTTGGAGAGAAACCTGTCCATGTCATCTCTGAGAAACGGATGGCGCGCACTGATGTCCCCTGATCGTAGTCGTCCGGCGATGCGTTCGATGTTGTTAAGACTCGTCACTACGCCTTGCTGAAACACCGGGTTGCTGTCGTCGGCGGTGAGCAAAGACATATCCAGTTTCTGCAATTCGAAGGCAAGCTGGTGCATGCCGGAGCGTAGCTCGTCGCCATCGGCGAAATCGAAGTTCGGTGGATTGGCGATGCGGGGGAAGCTGTCGTCGGAACTGCTACAGGCCGACAGGGTTGCAACGGCTGAAAAGGCAAGCGACAGAACTAACGCGGGGAATGCGCCACGATGCAGGCTGTGGGTCATAACAAAGCTCTCCTTGATTGAACGATTCAACTATAGGAGGTCACTCGTGGCCGGGTGTTGATCCTTGTCATAAAAGCCGGGAGAAACAATCCCCCGGCCTGCAAGCTAGAGCATCCAACCCACCAGCAAATACACCACGACACTGATACACGCGATGAGAGCGGCATAAGGGAGCTGGGTTTTGACATGGTCGATGTGATCACTGGCCGCGCCAGTGGAGGCGAGAATTGAGGTATCGGAAAGCGGCGAGCAGTGATCGCCGAACACGCCGCCGCCTGACACGGCGGCGATCGTGGCATAGACCACTGTGTTCAGCTCGTTGCCCGAAAAGGCGAACGCCAGCGGCACAGCAATGGGAATCATGATGGCATAAGTGCCCCAGGATGTGCCCGTCGAAAAGGCGATGATGCCGGTGATGAGGAACGCGAGCATGGGCAACAGACTCGGGGTCAGCCACGACTCGGTGGCAGAGATGATGTAGTCGGCGGTATTGAGCGCGGCCGACAGTTCATTCAACGCATAGGCGAAAGCGAGAATGACAACCGCCGGCATGATGCCCTTGATGCCGAGCATGGCGGTGTTCGTGATCTCATTCAGCGGCACTCCCTGGATGCGCATCACAATGCCAGACACGATGGCCGCCAACATAAAGGCCTCCATCGGTTTAGCACTGCCAAGCACGACCACCGCGCTGATGACGAAGCTGATCACGACGAACACCGGAAACAGAAAATTCCAGAACAAGCTGGTCCGGATGCCCGTGAAAGACTCGATGCCAGTCAACTCCTGTGCCATCAACGGTTGGGCGCCATCGCCGACGACCTTGCCCTCATTCAAAGCTCGCTCTTCGGCGGTCTTCATGGGACCGAAGTCTTTCAGCACGCCACTGGCAATCAGGCCTACCATCGCCACGGCGAGAATGGAGTAGATGTTGAAGGGGATGGAGTAGATGAAGGTTCTTAGAGCCTGGCCGGCGTTCTCGATGGGACCCATACCGATGGTTAGCCCTGATACCAGCGCTGCCCAGCCGGTGATTGGCACCAGGATGCTCACCGGTGCGGAGGTGGAATCGCAGATATAGGCAAGTTTTTCCCGCGAGATTTTGAAGCGGTCCGACAACGCGCGCATGGTCGAGCCAACAAACAATGGACTGAAGTAGTCGCTGAAATACACGAACATGCCCATGACCCAGGCGATGAGTTGCACGCGCTTGCGCGTCATCTTGCGGCGCTCGATGAACAGCGAAAAATTATGGATCGCACCGGTGCGCTGGAAGAAGGCGATGAGAATGCCGATGAAAAATTCCAGCAGAAGAATCCATGAGAAACTTTCGTTGCCGAGAGCACCGACGAGCAAATTGGGAAAGCCCATGAAGCCCTGACCTCCTACCAGCACACCGGCGAGACAGGCCACTGCCAGGGAGAACACCGTATTGCGTGTGATGAAGGCAAGCGCAATGGCGACGGTCGCGGGAATTAGCGATAGCGGTCCGATATAGTCAGTGGGTTCCACGGAGACTCCTTCATCTCATTTTTATTAGTGCTTCATATTAGAGCTACAGTTCGTGACGTCCCTGCCAGCTCTCCAGTGTCGAGGCAAATTTGAAGCCGATGACACGCAAGGGTTCCGGCGGCATCCAGCTGGCGCTGCCGAATAATCTGGGGACATCTGGCACGTCCAGGCCATGCGCTTTGTCGACAAGCAGCCTGCCCAGTAACGTACCCTTCACCGTACCGCCACCATTGCAGCCGGCGGAGATATGCAGATTCGGTTTGACCTCGCCCCACAGGGCCCCGCCGTTATAGGTGAAGCCCACCGCTCCACCCCACACCTTGTCGAAACCGGTTTGTCGCAAACTGGGGAAGCGACTGTGCAGCCGTCGCGCCAATTCGGTTTCAATGTGCGCGCGAGGTAATTCCTTCTCATAGCTGTGCATCGAGCGAATCATGAAGCGGCCATCGACAGTGCGACGCAGGGTGCTGCCGAGTCGGTGGGTCGGCAACAGTCCCCAATTCGCGTCGGTGCCGAGCGCATCCAGTTGCGCCGCTGCCAATGGCGGGGTGAGTCCGGCGAAGGTGTACATAGCCACCAGGCGCGAGCCACCGATACCGAGATCCTTGGCGAATGCGTTGTTGGCGAGGATGAGTTGCCGGCAGCTGACATGGCCGCCTGGGGTCTTGACGCGCCAACGCTGTCCAACTCGGGTGATCTCGAGTGCCGGCGTGTTCTCAAATAATTGGGTGTCCTTTGAAAGTTGTGCCGCGAGGGCGCGGATAACGGCCGCCGGCTGGGCCAGATAGCAGTCGGGGGAATATAGGCCTTCGGCGTAGAAGTTGCTGCCGAGTCTCTCCCGCAGCGCGTTGCGATCGAGTTCGGTGAAGGGCAGCCCGGCTGCTTGCAGAAAGGCCCGGTAGTTGTTGAGAGACCTCAAACCAGCACTGCTGGCGGCAGCACGGTAGGTCCCTGTGCGCTGCAGATCCACCGTCTCGCCAGTCTGCGCACAGTAACGCTCAACGTCAGCCATAATCTGCGCCATCGTGTCGCCGGTGAGCCGATTGCACAGGGCCATGCGCTCAAGTTGACTCGGATTCGCGTCCTCGGCCAGGGCGATGGACAACAGAAACCCGGAATTGCGCCCCGGATTGCCTTCGCCGATCTCGCTGGAATCGAGTAGTGTGACTGAATCTCCGGGGGACAATTCCTGCCAGCGCCGGGCGGCAGCGATGCCGGTCCAGCCGGCACCGATGATCGCCACATCGGTATCGAGGTCTTGTTGTAACGCGGGTCGCGGGACTCGGGGCGCCAGCAAGGCATTCCAGCCGCAGTCGAGTTGGTAGTTCGGATGGCTCATGCAGATTTCCAGCCAATTGATTCGGTTAGGAGCTAACCTACAATAAATGTTGGGGCTTGGGGAGGATTATACCCGCCGGACTGAGCTTCTCTCACGCTCTTGTTACAGGGGCTTTGGCGGTGAAGAATTCCTCGTCTGCAGTTTACTCCTGAGCCTAACAGGCTTAAGGTTTGTACCCATAAAACCAACAGTTCATCCCGGGAGATTACCCATGCTACGCCCTGCTCGCGAGACCGCTCCGCTTCGATCCCTGCTTGTCTGCACAGCCCTTGCCTGTGCGAGCCTGGCAAGCGGCGCCGCCCTGGCCCAGACCGGTAAACGGCCGGACCTGGAAGGTATCTGGACCAATGCCTCATTGACCCCCCTGTCCCGACGCGCCGGCGTCGACACTTTGGTTGTGTCACCGGAACAGGCACGAATTCTGGCCGCACAGACACCGATCGGGGGCATTGAAGGTGGCTTCGATGAAGGCGATGGTGTGAACGACACACCGGACGCTGCCGCCGAGGATTTCGGTGTGCGCGCCTATAACAATTTCTGGGTGGACCCCGGCTCGAATCTGGCGCTGGTGAAGGGCGAGTATCGCACCTCGTATATCGTCAACCCCGAGGACGGCCAGGTGCCGCGGCTGGAGAATCCCCGTTACGATTTCGAGCGGCGTAACTTCGGTTCGCGCTATGCCACCGGCATCGGCGATACCCGCGGCCCGGAGGCGATTCCCAATGCCGAGCGCTGCCTGCTGGGGTTTGGCAATAAGGCCGGTCCCGGCATGATGGGCGCGCTGTATAACAACACTTACCAGTTTGTGCAGACCGATGACTACGTGATGATTCTGGTAGAGATGGTGCACGATGCGCGGATTATTCCGATCTTCGACTCACCGGAAGAGGCGCGCGCCCATCGTCGGCCAGCGGTGCTGGAGCAGTGGATCGGCGATTCTGTTGGTTGGTATGAAGACGACGAGTTGGTGGTTGAGACGGTGAACATCAATCCGATTCAGCTCAGCCAGAGTTCGGTGCCGATCACGAAAGCCGGGCGCATCACCGAGCGCTTCAGCCGCTATGCCGAGAACGAGATCTTCTATCAGTTCACGGTGGACGACAGTAACCTCTACAGCCAACCCTGGACGGCGGAGCTCAGCTTCTATGCCACCGAGGACGGCTTGTATGAATATGCCTGCCACGAGGGCAACTACGCGATGCCGGGAATTCTTGCCGGTGCGCGTCGTCTCGAGAAGCAGGAAGCGATGAACGCGAAATAGCCTGGTGTCAGGTTCGTATTAGATTGATGTGTGAGAGACGATGCTGAATTTGCTACTGATTCTGGTCCTGTTATTCGCTGTGCTGGCGATTCTGCTGCCGCTGTTGGAGAAGCGCGGCAAGGAGATGACACCGGAGCAGATGCAGCGCATGAGTCGTTGGCTGATTCCTCTCATCGCCATCGCACTGGTGTTGCAGGCCATTAGATACTTTATGGGGTAGTCATTACAGATCGGCGATCGCCGTCACAATGAACACCGCATAGTCCTGCTTGTCACAGTCGGCCACCGCTGGCATCGCCGCGCCGGGTCGTACCGGAAAGTCGGCCTGCTTCGCCTGCGCCGGCGTGCATGCTCCGGCTCCCTTCGCTGAGGTGTACCGCCCCGAGCGGCAGCGCAGATGAGTCACGTCATAAATCGAGGCCTTGCTGTCGAGTTGCCAGTGCTGACTGCCACCGCTGGCCGGTGGCTGTACCGTCAGGATCGCCGTGACTTCGCGGCCGCCAGTGACGAGATAGTGTCCGGCCGGCAGCGGAAATTCCGGCTGCTCCATGATCAAGCCGTTCTCCTCCAGCCACCAATCTTCACTGTCGAATGTCCACTGCGCCGGTGCAATGCCGCCGCGTGCCTGCAACTTCTCGAAGTCCCGCAGACGCACACCGCGTGGTCCCGGATCCTTGCGCCACAACCCCCACTGCTCGGCATTGTTGCCGGAATGTGCCTCGTTCGCGCCGAGAGCGGCGATGTATTGGGTGGGCACACGCTTGAATTGCGGCCGGATGGCCTGGGCCAGCAGGCTTGGCGTTGTCAGGAACGCTGCCGTGGTTCCCGCCGCTTGCAGGAGGCGTCTCCGGCTCAACCGACCGGATTTGGTGAGGCGGCTCGGTGCGGTCAAAGTAGTTTTGTGATCACGGGACATGGCGTGTGTCTCCGGTGGCTAGGATGAGTTCAGGGCTAAAAGGTAACGCTGCCACCGGTCTCTGTCTACTGTTCTGCCGCCCAACTGAAATTACGTGGGTGTCCTTTAACAAAAGCGCGGATTTACATGGGTGTCCTTTAAGACTTTTAAGTCGATTAAGACTTACATGGGTGTCCTTTAAGATTTTTAAGATTTTGCGCAGCTTGTAACGACTTGCGAGGAATTTAATTGGGTGTCCTATAAGAAATGGTGAAAAGCGTTGACGAGTGGTTTACTCTGAGCCGACCATGAATCCCGACGATCCTCTCGACATTCTTCCCGACGTGCGCGACGGTCTTAACAAGACCGAGCGCATTATTTTGTATTTGCTAAAGCAGACGCAGGAAGAATTAAAAGGACGCAACGTGCCCACTATCATGTTGTATGGTCGCGTGTGCGAACACATCGACATCAGCGAAGACGAATTTCAGAAGATTCTGCAGCGGCTGGTGGGTTTCGATCACGTCGTGAAGTAGCAAACGCCGAAACTTTGCGCGTGCCGCTAGCCTTGCGGATGCTTGCGATACATCACAATCGGCTTGAAGCGCACGACCACTTCATCTTTTTGATTGACGCCTTCGTTCTGCAGGAACACCGAACCCATATCAGGTCGCGAGCGCGACTCTTTCTTGTCCAGCACCGTACTCCTCACACGCAGCGTGTCGCCAGGAAACACCGGTTTTAGCCAGCGCAATTCATCCAGACCAGGCGAGCCCAGTGCGCCATTTTCGCCCGGCGGCATCGCGTCCACCACCATTCGCATTACCATGCTGCACGTATGCCAGCCGGAGGCGCACAAGCCGCCGAACAGCGTCTTCTTCGCCGCCTCATCTGACAGGTGAAAGGGTTGCGGGTCGTACTTGCCAGCAAACTCGAGAATCTCGGCCTCGGTGACGTGGTAGTCACCGAACTCGCGGACTGCACCTACTTCAAAGTCTTCAAAATATCTCGCGATCGTCATAACACGGTCTCGTTAATAAAAGTCAGGTTGGAGTGACAGGCTTGCAGGAAACTCTTCCGGGCGTTTTACCGGACCCATTACCGGACATTACCGGATGCTTTATCGGAGATTACTAAAGGACAAGACTGCATCGTCGCGCAGTCTAGCATGTGGGCTGTGGGCGGGGTAATCCCCGGTCGGCAGCAGCGGAACGGCTCTGCCGACCAGGATTGACGTTACTGCTGGCTTGCGCGCAATTCCTCCATACGCTCGCCGCGCAGGATGTTGAGCATGCCATAGTTGCCTTCGTGGCAGCCGTACTCATAGAGCTGGCCGGCGACTTTCGTCATCGGCAGGATGGCAGTGATCTTGTCGGTGAAGGTTGAGGGATCGTCCAGCGTCCACTCGTATTCGACCGTGACCGGGTTGATGCGCGTGAAGCGCTCGGTGAGTTGCTTGTCTTTCGCATTGCCGTAACGGCTGAAGCTCGGTACGTACTGGGTGAAATTGCGGGTCTCGACGACGAGGGTATCGCCGTCCCAGTAGCCACGCGAGTCGCCGGTCCACAGGCGAATATCGTCATCCAGCGGCGGGCGCTCGACTAGCGGCACGATGCGGGCGTCGTGCACCATCTCGGTAAGGATTACCGCGTGATCCTTGCTCTGGAAAATCTGGACGTTGGCGTTGTAACCGCCGCCGGTCAGAGGCGGGCCGGCGTTGAAGCCGATCAGACAACGCTCGGACAGGCCACGGTCTTCCGGGCCGTTCTTGCCGATGCCGCCAAACACCGCGAGCACGGGACGCTCGCCGGGCACATCAGGCCCCAGATTAGCGGTGTGCACAGCCGCGCCTTCGACCCGTGCCGGCAGCCGGCCATCGGGCGGATACACGATCAGCGACGTGCGTACGTTCTCGCCGATAGACGCCGATTCATACCAGAAGTTGTTGTAACCACCAGTGCTCTCGGCTCCTGCCGGTGGGGCCTCCGGATCGACCACGAGTTCTGCCTCAGCCGCATCGGCGGCGGCACGTCGTTGCTCCTGACGGAGACGATCCTGTTCTGCCTCCTCCGGCGTCAGGAATTCCTGTGTACCGAAGCGCGACGGGCGTTCCATCGGCGTACTTGAATTAAAGTTCCAGACTCCCTGCAAATCGGGCTGGTTCCATTCCGTGCGCGGCACGACATACCCGGAGTCGATTTGAGCCAGAACATGGCTGGCGGGGAGCAGCAGTGTAGAGACGAGCAGTAGGTTTGTTGTTTTCATGGTATCCCACCTGGGTAGTGTTGCACCGAATACGTTGGCACGAGTGTACGGCAGCCACTACATCTGACACAACGCAATCCGACCAAGTGACTGCTTGTGACTTTGAATCGATTGGAATCGATTGGAATTGATGGGAACTGACCGGAGCTGGCGCGCTGGACAGCGAGCGCGTGCTCGACAGAGCCGGCTCGATAATTCCTCCGACCCATCCTGTCGCTGCGGCTGCCATGATCGAATTGCAGAACTGCGACACGGCAACGGCGTCGAAGTGTAGTAGAATCCCCGCTCCATTAAATCGGCCAGACGTTGGCTGCCACCGCAACCCGAATGACGCAGGACCGCAATGACTCAAACCGCCACACCCTCGCCCCGCATTGCCCACAAGATTGCCACCGAACTCGCCATCAAGCCCCAACAGGTAGAAGCCGCCATTGCCCTGCTGGATGACGGTGCCACCGTGCCCTTCATCTCCCGTTACCGCAAGGAAGTGACGGGCGGTCTGGACGACCTGCAGCTACGGGACCTCGAGCTGCGACTGCACTACCTGCGGGAGATGGCGGAACGGGTGGAGGTGATCGTCGCCAGCATCGCCGAACAGGGCAAACTGACTTCGGCGCTGGAGAAGCAGATTCGCGAAGCCGAAACCAAGACCGAACTGGAAGACCTGTACCTGCCCTACAAGCCCAAGCGGCGCACGAAGGCCATGATTGCGATCGAGGCCGGGCTGGAACCGCTGGCCGTTGCCCTGTTTGCCGACCCCGGACTCGATCCGGAGGCAACAGCGGCTGCTTATGTGGACACGGCGGACCGCACCAACGGGGTGGCCGACACCAAGGCGGCCCTGGACGGCGCCCGCTTCATCCTCATGGACCGCTTCAGCGAAGACGCTGCTCTCACCGGCAAGCTGCGCACGCATCTGTGGGAACAGGGTGAGTTGCGGGCGCGGGTCATTGACGGCAAGCAGACGGAGGCGGCGAAGTTCAGTGACTATTTCGACTACAACGAACGCCTCAACAAGATTCCCTCACACCGGGCGCTTGCCGTTTTCCGAGGCCGCAAGGAAGGTTTCCTGCAGCTGGAGATCGGCACCGCTGGTGTCGAGCCCGGCGCGATGGATTTTTGCGAGACCATGATCGCCAATCACTTCAATGTGAAAGACAAGGGACGCCCGGCTGACAAGTGGTTGACTGAGGTAGTGAACTGGACCTGGAATATCAAACTCGTCTACCGCCTGGAGACCGATCTGCTGGGACAGTTGCGCGAGCAATCCGACGACGAGGCGATCCGCGTTTTCACCCAGAACATGAAGGCGATCCTGCTGGCGCCGCCGGCCGGCAACCGTGTCACTCTCGGCCTCGATCCCGGCCTTCGCACAGGCGTGAAGGTCTGTGTCGTCGACCGCACCGGCAAGTTTCTGGAAGACACTGCCATCTATCCACACCAACCGCGCAATCAATGGGATGAATCCATCGCCATATTAGCGAAGTTATGCAAGAAGCATGAGGTCGAGCTGATCGCCATCGGTAACGGCACCGCCTCGCGCGAGACGGACAAGCTGGCTGGCGATCTCATCAAGCGGCACAAGGAACTGCGGCTGGACAAGGCTATGGTGAACGAGGCCGGCGCCTCGGTCTATTCCGCCTCCGACATCGCCCGCGAGGAATTTCCCGATCTGGATGTCACCGTGCGCGGCGCAATCTCCATCGCGCGTCGTCTGCAGGATCCACTGGCCGAACTCGTGAAGCTGGACCCGAAATCCATCGGCGTCGGTCAGTACCAGCACGACGTCAGTCAGTTCAAGCTGGGCCAGAGTCTGGACGCGGTGGTGGAAGACTGTGTGAACGCCGTCGGTGTGGACGTGAACATGGCGTCAGCCGCTCTACTGAAACGCGTGTCCGGCTTGTCATCCTCGATCGCGAGCAACATCGTCGCCCACCGCAATGCCAATGGCGCCTTCAGGAATCGCGCTGCACTCAAGGCCGTGCCCCGTTTCGGCGAAAAGAGTTTTGAGCAGGCAGCGGGCTTTCTGCGCATCGTCGGCGGCGACGACCCACTCGACGCCTCCGCCGTCCATCCGGAATCTTACAGCGTCGTGCAGAAGATTGTCGCTGTCAGCAAGAAACCGGTGAATGAACTGATCGGCGATGTCGGCTTTCTGTCGAAGCTGAATCCGGCAGACTTCACCGATGACAAGTTTGGGCTGCCCACCGTCACCGACATCCTCGCCGAGCTCGAGAAACCCGGCCGCGACCCGCGTCCGGAGTTCAAGACCGCTGCCTTCAAGGACGGCATCGAGTCACTGAGTGATCTGGAACCCGGCATGCGGTTGGAGGGCGTCATCACGAACGTCACCAACTTCGGCGCCTTCGTCGACATCGGCGTGCATCAGGACGGACTCGTGCACATCTCCGCGCTGTCGAATACCTTCGTTAAGGATCCCCACACGGTGGTTAAGACCGGCGACGTGGTGAAGGTCAAGGTGATGGAGGTAGACGTCGCACGCAAACGCATCGGCTTGTCGATGCGGCTTGATGACGAACTGCAGGCGAAGACGGGGACGGACAAGTCGGCGCCTGGTGGGCGACACCGTCAGGGCGAACACAGTGGACCTGCACCGAAGCGGCAAGCAGAGCGCGCTCCCCAGAAACCCGCGATCGGCAGTTTCGGTGCCCTGTTGCAGAATGCGGCGAAGAAGAAATAGCAGACTGCGGAAATTCTGCGCGATCAGGCGGCCGACTGCGTTGGCGGCTTGATCAACGCTTCGGCTGGAATACCAAGTCCTCGATGCAACTTCCAGATCATAGCCAGAGTGAGCCCGCGTTTGCGATTTAGCACTTCGTAGACGCGATTGCGCTTGCCGATCATTGGCTCCAGATCAGCAGCGGTGAGGCCTTTCTCCTCCATCGCGTATTTGATTGCGGCAACTGGATCGGGCAAGTCCATGGGAAAATGCTTGCGTTCGTAGGCCTCAACAAGGGTTACCAGCACGTCGAGTTTTTCACCCTGTGGTGTGTTCGGCATTGCGGACATCAGCGACTCAATAGCCTTGAGCGCTTTACGATAGTCGGCTTTCGTCCTGATCGGTTTGATGTTCATGGGTGCCGCCATTTACTTCATACAGTCTAAACAGTCTGTGCATCTACCCGGTCATACATGCGGTGTGTGCCGATGAAGCGGATATAGACAATACGATGCGGATAATTGATCTGCACCACCAATCGGTATTTATTGCCAGCGAGATTAAACACAACCCTGCCGTGCTTGAGAATGCTTGCTGTCCTGAAATTCCGCTTCAAGGCAGCAGGAGAATCCCAATCTGCGAGCCGGGTGATCTGATACCACGCCATGGCCTGATTGATCACATCCGAAAATTCCGGCTTGTCTTTCCAGAAGGATTTTAACGTCGAGAGGGCGATGACCCTCACCCTGGGCAGTCTAGTCCCATTTTGGGACTAATACAAGAAAGCGGCAAGTAACAAGAAAGTAGTTTGTGTGGCATACAGGCTTGGGCCCTTGCGGTGCTCTTATCAATTTGATTTCACACTGCAGGTTAGCCGAGTACGGAATGACTGCGTAATTTCAGGGCAACGCCAGCGCCATCAACTGTTCGGTCTGCGCGCTCACCCCGCCACCTACTGCGAACACGATGTACTGCTTGCCATCTGCCATGTAGGTAATCGGCGCCGCATGGAAGCGCGCGGGTAATTGCAACCACCACAGCTCCTCGCCGGTGTTCTTGTCATACACACCGAGACGATTCGTCTCGAAGCCCTGGCCGATGAACAACAGGGTCTTCGTCAACAGCGGCCCACCCAGTTTCTCGAAGTTGCCGAGCGGCGGCAGCTCGAGTCCTTGCAAGGCCTCGTGGTTACGCGGCCCCTCGCCCACCGGTATATGCCAAAGCTTGTCGCCGGCGTTCATGTCGAAGGCGACAAGTTGGGAATAGGGCGGCTTGAACAGCGGCAGCCCGCGGGGTCCGCTCAGGTCGCGCACCTGGGGTCGAATCGTCAGATCGGAGTCTGCGTTGTTCGGTGGCACAATCTCCACAGTTGAGAAGTGGGCCCAGCTCGGCACATACAAACGCTGGGTTTCGGGATCGAAGGCCGCGCCCCACCAGTTCGCGCCTCCGCTCCAGCCGGGACGGATGATGTTCGGTCCGGGCGCGGGCGGCGTGTAGAGAGGGCCGGCATGATATTCGTTGAAGATCTCCAGCGCCTCTGCGCGCAGCTCGGGCGTGAAGTCGATGAGGTCATCTTCGGTCGCGCCGTTGGTGAGAAACAGCGGCGGTTTGGTCGGATACGGCTGGGTCGGCGACGTCACCTCGCCGAGCACGGTCGATTGCGGTACCGCACGTTCTTCAATCGGCCAGACCGGCTCCCCGGTGACGCGATCGAACACGAACGTGAAACCCTGCTTGGTGATTTGCGCGACTGCCTTGATCGGTCGACCGTCGACGACGATGTCGATCAGGTTTGGCGCGGCCGGCGGATCATAGTCCCACACCGAATGGTGCACGAACTGGAAGTGCCACACCCGTTCACCGGTTTTCGCATTCAATGCCACCAGTGAGTTTGCAAACAGGTTGGTGCCGAGGCGATGGCCGCCATAATAATCCGGCACCGGGGTGCCCACCGGCAGATACACCAGACCCAGCTCCGGGTCAGCACTCATTACCGTCCACACATTGGTACCACCGGTTATCGTCCAGGCATCGGACTGCCAGGTGTCGGCGCCGTATTCGCCGGGCTGCGGCACGGTGTGGAAGATCCACTGCAGCTCGCCCGTGTGCACGTTGAATCCGCGCACGTGTCCCGGTGGCGCCTCGCGATAATCCGTGCCTTCGGTCATGGCCGAGCCGACGATGACGACATCACCGACGACGATCGGTGGCGAACTCACCGCGTACAGGCTCGGATCGATCGTGCGTCCCAGCCCCTGCTTCAGATCGATACGTCCGCCGCGCCCGAAGTCCGGATCGGGGCGACCGGTAGCGGCATCGATGGAGAGCAGATAGGTTCGCCCCGCGGCATATAACAAGCGTTCCTCGGTACCGTTGGTCCAGTAGGCGAGACCCCGCGTCATAAAACCGTGCACAGCGGGGCGGCCGTCAACGTAGAGCACCGGGTCATAGCTCCAGAGTGTTGCGCCGGTGGCGGGATCGATGGCGGCGATCTGGCCCAGCGAGGTAGTGGTGTACAACTTGCCGTTGACCATTAACGGTGTGACTTCATAAGCGTAACTGCGGAATGAGCCGCGGTCACGAATGATATCGTTCTTCGCGCGCACGTCCTCGTCGACCGAGGTCCAGGTCCAGGCGACCTCGAGTCGTTGCACATTGTCGGCATTAATCTGGGACAGCGGAGAATATTTGGTGTTGGCCTTGTCGGCTCCGTAGGCTGACCAGTCTGTGTTGGTCTGGGCAGAGGTTGCCACCGGCCACAGCAGCGCCGTGGTGATCAGAGCGCTTAGCGTGCGAGAGAAAAACCGGGAACGGCGTGCGGGTACAACCAACGACATAACATTGACCCTCTGGTAATGGACTTCAGTAAGGATAGCCCTCAAGTCTCGGTTTGCCCGGTAGCCAGTCCGGCACCTGTGCCCAGTTGTCGCGGTTCGGCATGCGCATCTTCGGCAGGCTCTCGCGGTCGAGCGTGCTGCCATCGGGCAACAGGCCGTTCAGGAAGAACAGGTAGGCGGTCAGCGAGTAGACTTCATCCGGTGTCAGCGTGCCCTCGGCGCCGAGCGGCATACCGCGGTTGATAAAATCCCACACCGTAGTCGCATAAGGCGAGCGGATCGGCAGCACCCGGCCGTAATCCCAGGGATCGGCATCAGCGGCGACATCGAGTTTCACCAGACGCGGGGCGAGTCCACCGGTGCCAGTCGTGCCGTGACAGCCGGCGCAGCCCTTGGAGAGAAACAGTTCGGAGCCCTTGTCGACCGTACCGCTACCAGGTGGCAGTTCTTCACCTGTGGGACTGATGGAGATATCCCAGGCCGCGATCTCGCTCGCGGTTGGCGTGCGGCCGACCCCATAGGTAGGCGACTGCGCCTGCGCTGCTGCGCCGAATAACAACAGTAATGGAAGCAGACTAGATAATCGCATTGTGGACGCTCCCGTCGCTGGCGATGCGCCAGGGCTGGATGGAGTTGTCCTGTCCCTTCACCGACGTCGCCTTCTCTTCCGGCGTGCTCCAGAATTCCAGAGCCTGTGCTCGCGACGGCTGAATCTGCCCCAGTTCATCGATGCAGCGGGACTGCAACTCGCATTCCTTGCCGTCCCAGTTCCATTCGAAGCTGAAGCGTGTGTGCGCCATGGGATGGGCTGTGCCGCGGATGTCGGCGTCACGCCAGGTGCGACCGCCGTCGGTGGTCACCTCGACGCGGGCGACGCGACCCCCGCCGGACCAGGCCAGGCCACTGACTTCATAGAAGCCGGGTCCCGGTAACTGCTGGCCACCCGATGGATGGGTGATCACAGACTTCGGGCCGATCTGATAGCCCAGCGCGGCATTCACCGGATCGCGAGTGAGATGGCCGAAGTCGTTGTAAGTCATGTAGTACTGGTCCACAACCTTGATGCGGCGGAGCCATTTGACGTTGAAGATACCTTCGAAGCCAGGTACCAGCAGCCGCAGCGGGAAGCCTTGCTGGGGACGCACCGGTTCGCCGTTCATGCCATAACACAGCAGGCAATCGTCCATGGCCTTCGCCATGGGGATACTGGAAGCACCCTTCACTTCCTCGACACCCTCGGCCACGATCCAATCCGCATTGGCGTGCACTCCGGCTTCTTTCAGAAGCGTGGACAGCAGCACCCCGGTCCATTCGGCACAGCTGGTCATGCCGTGAGTCTCTTGCACCGTGGTATGACGGCTGCTGGCGCGATTACCCGCGCATTCGATGAAGTGCATGCGTGTCACCGACGGCAGACGCTTGAGCTCAGCCATCGTGAATACCAGCGGGCGATCCACCATGCCGTGAATCATCAGCCGGTGCTTCTCGGGATCGATATCGGGGATAAAGGAGCCACGGGTGGTGCCCATGTAGTGCAGTGAGGACGGGGTGATGACACCGACCGAATCCTGCAAGGGGGTGGCGATGTGGAAGTCGAGTCCGAACTGGTCGGGCGAGGCACGGCCACCATGGGGGATACGCACCGAGGTGACGAAGCGGGAACGCTTGCCGTAGGCGACGATCTCGTCGCTGCCCCGCAGAAAGGCGTCGGGACCCGGGGCCACCGGGGTGTGTTCGGTATGATCGGGGGTCTGGCCTACGGCCGTGCGGGCGGCGACGAGGCTGCCTGCCAGTGCCGCGCCGCGCTTGAGGAATTCGCGTCGATCCGATTTTTTCACACCCATGGTTCTCTCCTGATCAGTTGAGGTTTCCCGCGGACTGCAAACCGGCGTCGAAAAAGTATATGCCAATGGTCAGGGAAGCCCAAGCCTTATCGGCAGGAGCGTAATACGCGAAGGGTGGGACCGGATCAGGCGACGCATGGCGCGCCGCCCTGATTGCCGGCAGAGGGGGTGGTTCAGCCGGTTCGGGCTAGAACGTGCCGCGAATCGACAGGGTGTACTGGCGCCCGGTGGTCGAGCAATTCTGTTCCTGCTCGATCAGGTTGCTGACAATCACATAACCGTCGTAGCGACGACGCAACCAGCAGCCCTCGTAGTCCGCCAGATTGCTACCCTCGAAGCGATAAGTCAGCCCGGCCCAGCCCTGCTTCTCGACGAACAGGCTCAGGTTGCTGGGCACGAAGAACGAATAGCGGTTGTCGATGTCGTAGGTGTGGCGACCATCCTCGATGCGGGCGTTGAAATTGACGCCGTAGTTGAGGTTATAGCGCGGCACATCGTGCCGGAAGCCAAGGCGATAACTGCCGCGGTCGAATGGGCGGAAGCCGTGCTCGATCGGGGTCAGGGGGTCGTCATCGAATTGCGACTCTTGCACAGTCAGTGCGCCGGTGACGAGCACCTGTGGCAGACCCAGCATGCCCAGCCTTACGCTGGCATTGGTCACAATACCGAAGGCTTCTGCCGGACCGACGTTGCCGTTGGTGGTTTGCAGGTTGGTCGGGGACGGCGAGATGTCGATCTTCGCGATCTTGTTGCGATAGTCGTAATAGAAATAGCGCGCGTTCAGGGCGCCACCGTCATTTGGCAGACGATAATCGAGACTGAGTTCGGCGCGCAGGCTTTCCTCCGGATTAAGAGTCGGATTGCCCGCGATGGTGTCCTTGTCGTCGTCTTCGGTGTTCGTCGCCCGTGAGAAGTCGGCGAAGCTCAGTTGGGACACGAACTGCTCGAGCGTGGCCTTGAACTGCATGGAGGCGTTGATATCAAAGCGGTAGTCCAGCTTCGGCTTCACGAAATTAAAGCTGCGCGTGACGTGCAGGTCACCGGTCTGTTTGATCTCGGATGATTCGACCACAACCGAGCTCTCCAGGGACATCCGGGGATTCAATTGCCAGTTGTGAACGACGAAGGGCTCATAGCGCAACTCCTGAATGGTGGAGAAGGCATTGGAGAACTTCACCGGTGTCAGGCCGCCGTATTCCGGCACGCCGGGCTGGGAGGTGCGAACACCCTGGCGCAACGCATTGTCCTGGGTGGTCTCGGCGACTTCCAGTCCGAACTCCAGTCCCTGACTGGCAGCGAGATTCATCGTGTAGGAGGATCGCAGGATGCGTTCCTGGTAATTCGTGCTGGTGTCGAGATAGAGCACCTTGGTTTCCTCAGCGCCCTTGCTCGCCGCGCGGAAACGCTCGCGGGTGATGTCGTCCTGCTTCTCGTTGGCAATCACCAGAAACTTGAAGCGGCTGCCGCTGGCAAAATTGTGCTGATAGTCACCGCCGAACTCCCAGTTCGACGTTGTCGCCGGAATGTCCTCACGCTCGAACCGCTGAATTGGAGTACCCGTGTTGAAGTCGGTATACAGGCGTTCGATCGTGCTGGGCGGATCGGCTTCGGCATATAACAAATTGAATGCGATCCGGTCCTGATTGGTCGGGGCGTAGGTCAGGTTGCTGTTGAGCGTGTAATTGGTCTGGTCCACAAAGCGATCCATCTCGATCGTCTCGTTGTGGGAGAAGTCGCCGTTGATGCTGTCTTCGAAACTCTCGGTGTGGACGTACTTTGACGCCACCTCTCCGCTGACGAGGTAGGTCCAGTTACCGGATTGGCCACTCCAGGCTACCGAGCCACCGGGCTCGGACTGGCCGTCATCGAAATAGGTGCCGGTGAGCTGCGCGGTGATGTTGCTGCGGGATTTCGAGGCTCGCAGTACGATGTTCACGAGCTGGCCCGCGTTCTGCACATCCAGGCCACTTGAAGACCCGCGGATGATCTCGACCCGCTCGACTTCGTCGGCCGCTATGCGGTCGAGTTGGGCGCGGGCCTCGTTGGCCTTGCCAGCCAGCCGCTTGCCATTGATCAGCACGGCCGCTGAGGCGCCGAGACCACGATCGCCATCACTGCCGGAATTGGTGGTCTGCAGGATCAGTTCGATACCCGGTACACGGTTCAACATATCGTTCACCGTGATGGGTGCGAACTCCGCGAAGTAGCTAGCGGGGAACGACACGGTGGTGTCGTCGATCGCATCTTGGGCATGCACGACAGTCGGACTCAGGGCAACAGCGAGTGCGAGGGACGTCGCTACACCAGCCTGATGGAGCCGGGTAACCAGCAGAGAATTCGGGAGAGCGATGGGCCGAAGGATTCTGGACATCATGGTACCTTTGTTTTTGAGTCGACTTCAGGTGAGACGACTTCTTGTTAGACGACTTTTCGTTACGCGGTCTGGGGTCGTCGGTGGCTCGCGGGGCGGCGAGCGCAACTTGTAATTCACCCGCCGATGGGTGTATATACACTAAAGGCGATTGCCAGAGATGTATATACACGTCATGGCGAAGTTACAAATTACTACAGTTGCCCCTGATGCTATCCGGATCCAAATCATGAACAGCAAGACGACGAGCCTGCCCACCCCCTTCGATGACCCCTGCAGTTGCTTCTATCTGCGACGCGCGGCCCGGCTCGTCACGCGGCAATACGCAGACACGATGAAGGCGGCCGGACTCAAATCGAGCCAGTTCAGCATCCTGTCGATGCTGACCTATTTCGAGGAACTGACGATCAGTGAGCTGGCAGAGAAGATGGGCCTCGAACGGACTTCGATGAGTCGGACTTTGCACCCTATGCAAAAGGATGGGCTGATCACGGTATCTGACGAGCGGGACAATCGTCGGCGTTACATCACGCTGACGAAAGTGGGCAAGGCCAAGTACGCCCAAGCCCTGCCCCTGTGGAATCAGGCGCAGCGGGACTTCCAGCAGCAATTGGGCGCGAAAGACCTGAAGACGCTGAAGGGCTTGTTGCGCCGCACGGCGGAGCTTGTCGGCGCGCAGTCAGACTGAACCGCTAGCCAACCTCGCCTTTGCTCCGGATCCGGGCTCCGAAGATCCCTTGCCTGCCTCACCGCTTCAGCGGTTGCAGCAGCAAGTCGCCCAGGCGCGTCGATGCGTCTGCGCTGAAGCCCTCGATGCCGATCTGCATCCCGGTGTGACCGAGCTGCGGCTGCGCGAGGTAGGTCTTGAACAGGCGGTCCCACCAGCTGAAGTTGAAGCCGAAGTTATGCGAGTGCTCATAGCCGTCTACTGAATGGTGGATGCGATGCATATCCGGGGTGACGATGAACCGGCGGAGAAACTCGTCCAACTTCGGAGCAATTCTGATATTGCTGTGATTGAACATCGATGACAAATTCAACAGAACCTCGGCGATGACAACCGCAGCCGCTACTGGTCCGAGGCACAGGACGAGTGTTATCTTGATTACGGCCGAGACGAGAATGGAGCCGGGGTGAAAGCGGTTTCCTGTGGTGAGATCGTATTCCGGATCGGTGTGGTGCGTGCGATGCATACGCCACAGCAGCGGTTGCCAGTGAAACAGGCGATGCTGCAGATAGATCGTGAGATCGAAAAGCAGCAGGAAGCCAAGGATATTCAGCCAGACCGGCAGCGGTAGCCAATTGCCGACACCCCAACCGCGCTCTTGCGCGAACCAGGCGGCGGCGACTCCCGCCAGAGGCAGGGTGAAACGCACGACCAGCGTATTCAGCACACTCAGGGCCAGATTCGCGAACCAGCGCTGGCGTCGGGGGATGCTGCGGGGGCGACGCGGGATGAAAATCTCGAGCACGGCGAGTAATGCGAACGCGGCGATAAACACTGCGATCCGCACGGTGGATTCGGCATCGATTACGAGACTGTTCATGGGACCTCACCTGGTTCCGTCGCGCGCGTGCGCGCCTCGGCTCGTCCCTCAGCGTGGATCCAGTCGCAGGAACCGGCGCGGCGGAAAGCCGGTGCGGAATTTGAAGCCGAAACTCATGGGATAGCCCACCTTGACGCGTTCCAGCTCGGCTCCCTCGGGGGACACCGCCAGATACGGTTCAAAAGACTCCTCGAACTTTACCTCGATCTCAGGATTTGCGAGCGCCTGTCGGTACCAGGCACGCGGCCAGTGCTGCGCAGCGATGTAGTTCTCCCCGTCGAGCCGTGTCAATCGCACGACGCGCTCGTGGCGGTTGTTGTCCTTGTCGAAGGTGGCGATGACGATCGTAAATCCGCCCTGTGGCTGCCGAGTGCCCAATTGGTACTCATTCCACGCCACCATCGCCACATAGGCGAGCACCACGCCGGCCAAACAGAGCAGTATCAGGTTTCGTATCTTGCGCTTATTCATAGGACACCTGTTAGCTATCGATTAGGGTAAGCGGAATACAAACAGGGTATTGCCGCCCCCACGTTGTTTCACTTCCGGCGTGTGACGACGGTAATTGACGCCTCCACCGGCCGCGATCGCGATGTACTGCACGCCATTCACGCTGTATGACACCGGGAAACCACCTGCAGAGGAATTCAGGATCTGCTCCCACAGGATCGCGCCGGTGTCGGCATCGAAGGCACGGAAACGTCGCGCATCGTCGGTGACAAACACCAGTCCGCCCGCGGTCGTCAACACCGAGCCACCAATACCAGCGCGCTGGTGATAGGTCCACTTCGTCGCGCCGGTCGCCACATCCACTGCGGTGAACTGCCCAACCATGCCATCAAAACCGGGACGCTCGGTTGGCAAGGTTGTCGCTGAGCTATGGTGCAAACCGACTGTGGGGGTCACCGGGCGCAGGGAGAATCGCATGCAGGTGTTATTGGTCGGGGCATACACCGCATTAGTCTGGGGACTGTAGCCCACCGAGTTCCAGTTGATGCCACCCTGGGTTGTAGGACACACGAGTTTCTCCTGACGAATCTCGGTGATATCGATCTCGGGATTGGTGATGCCCTTGCGATTTTCCACATCGACGCCGACGATCACATTCTGGAAGTTGGTCTCGGTCGCCCACAGAAAATCACCGGTGGCCGCATCGAGCGTCCACACAATGCCGGGCTTGCCGGGTACTCCGGTGATGACCTTGCGTTTTTCATTAGAGACGATATTGGGGTTGATCCAGGAGACCTGACTGGCGTCCGGCGTCACCTCGGTCTCCACGATGAGACGCTCGAATGGATGGTCCTGATCCCAGTTGCCGCCGGGAATGTGCTGGAAGTACCAGACGATCTCGCCGGTGTCCGCATTGATAGCGAGCGTCGAGTTGGTGTACAGCACATCGCCGCCACGGGTGTCGCGCTGAATGGTGCCCCAGGGAATGGGCACTGCGATGCCCATGAAAATGAGGTTCAGTTCCGGGTCATAGCTCGCCGGCATCCAGGCTGAGCCGCCACGACGCTGCTCATCGGGCACATCGCCCCAGGTCTCGCCCCCGGGTTCGCCGATCTTCGGTACCGTGTTGACGCGCCACAGTTCCTCGCCAGTGTCGGCGTCGTGGGCGGTGATCCAGCAGCCGGTGTTGATGTAGTAGCAACCTGACATGCCGGCGATGATCTTGCCATCGAACACCTGTGGTCCGCCGGAATAATGCTGGCCCACGGTCCAGTCGCCAACCTGACGCTCCCAGGTGACCTCACCGGTACGGGCATTGAGAGAGACGAGATAGGCGTCACGGGTGGCGAGAATCAACTGGTCCTTGTACAAGGTGCCATTGCGATTGGCGCAGGACAGTGGGGCGGCGTGATCCACCTCGGGCCGCCGATACTCCCACAGCGGTGTCCCATCGGTCGCATCCACGGCCTCGATAAAGTCGCAGGCCTGAGGCAGGAACATCACCCCATCATGCACGAGCGGTGTCGTCTCCTGCATCCCGTCTTCCATGGTCCAGGCGAAGGCCAAACGCAGGCTGCCAACATTGGTCTTGTTGATCTGGTCCAGTGGGCTGTAGCCCCAGTGATTGGCCGTGCGGCGCCACATGAGCCAGTCCCCTTCAGCTGGATTGGCCAGCTCTTCCAGCGTAACCGGAGTATAGGCGTCCAGCAGAGACTGGGCCTGCACCGAAAACCAGGGCAGACTGGCGACGATGCACAGCGAGAGCAGGGAGAGCGGCCGGATGGCTTCGGGAATTCGCATAAGGTTTCCTTCTTCTTCTGTAAGCGGCGGACTTTCAGTGGAATGGTGTTGCTGCCTACCGCAGGGGCTACCATAATTGGGGTCGAGGCAAATATCCAGCCCGGGATGGATGTCGGCTGGATTACCAGAGGATTAGCCTGCGTGGTTTTCTGGCTGGTTTCTTTGGTGGATTCCTGGGTGGATTCTTTGGTGGATTCCCAGGTGGTTTACAGAAACGGTTTACAAGAGAGAGCATTGACCTTTCGCAAGGTGTCCCCCGGCGCAGCCTGCCACACTCGTTTGATGGAATTGACCTGCAGCCCTTCTCCCCATGCCTGATTACTCCCTCCAGCGTCGCGAGTATTATCTGCCCTTCCTGCTACTCGCCGGACTCTACGGATTTATCGTTGCGCTCACCGGCTTCAAGGAAGCCTGGGAACTGGCGTTCTCAGTGGATGCCTCGAGTGACCTGGTGCAGTCGCTGCTGGACGCCTCCCTCTCAACACCTTACTCGGCCCTGCTCTCCGGCATCGTCATTACCTCGCTGATCCAGAGCAGCTCGGCCACCATCGCCATCGTGATTGCGACCGTTGCCTCCGGGGCTATCAGCACCGAGGACAGTGTGTTCATCATCATGGGAGCGAACATCGGCACAACGATCACGAATACACTCGTCGGCCTGGCACAGGGCCATCAGCCTGAGCAATTCAAGCGCATGGCTCCGGCGATTCTGGTCGACGATGTTTACAAGATACTGGTTGTCGCGTTGTTCTTCCTGATCGAGAACCTTACCGGATTATTGCACTGGCTGTCGGTCACGCTCGTCGGTGTTATCGAACGCAATGCCTTTGCGGGCGGTTTCCTGAACGGCTTTCCGGATGTGATAGATATCGTCACGGCGCCGGTGACCGCTCGCTTGATTCAGCTTGTTGGTCTGCTGCCGATCAGCAACGGCTACCACGCGCTGGTGTCCGGGCTGGGATTTTTCGCCTTGCTCGTCGTCGCACTCAACGCCATGGGATTCGCGTTGAAGGATTATCTGGAAGAACGCTCGCGAGCGATCATCCGCACGGCCCTGCTCGGCAAACCGGTTGCCTTCGGGCTCGGCTTTGCGCTGTGCTGGATGCTGCAATCGAGTTCGGTGACGATCAGCCTGATCCTGCCACTGGTGGCCCAGAGCGCGATCGCACTGCCTACGGTGTACTACTACAGCATCGGAGCGGCATTGGCCACCACGTGCGATGCCGGCCAGATCATCTCGTATCTGAAATTTGGCGCGCTGGGTCTCAGTGCCGGCCTCGTGCACATCCTGCTGAATGTGTTCGGTGCGCTGCTGTTCCTGTTTGTGCCTGGACTCAAGACGCTGCCACTACTCATCGCCGAAGGACTGGCTGAACAGATGTGTCGCTTCCGCTATCCTCCCTTGTTATTGCTCGGCTATGTCGCCCTGTTGTTCTTCCTGTTTCCGATGCTGGTCATCGCCACCGTCAAATAGTGGCGATCGCATAACACCTGTCAGTGTTCACGCTCACTGTCAGCTCCGACACAGCCGATGTGGCGGGAACGGATAATCCCCTGTAGTCTTGCTGCAGCTGTGTCTATCGCTACAGGAAACAACGCCATGTCCACAATGAGTCTCACCGACTGCCGCGGCCTCAACATCACGGCGCCCAATGCGACGGTGATCGAGCGCTTCGATGGTCTGCTCGACGACATCTACTATTACCGGCTGGGTGTCGGTGACCGCATGGATGCACTGCTGGAAGAGCATCCTGACTTCACACTGGCGAATGTATTGAAGGGCTACTCGTTGATGTCGGAGGGCTCGTTCCGGCTCCAGCCCACTGCGCGCGGGTTTCTGGAGCGCGCCGATGCCTTACCTGCCAATCCACGCGAAGCCCTCCACCGTGAGGCGCTGCGGGGTTGGATCGATGGCGATCTCGAGCGGCGCGCGGCGGCGCTCGAACAGATTTTACTGGCGTGGCCGCTGGATCTGCTGGCCTACCGCCAACACACAGGCACCCTGTTCTGGACTGGCGCCAAGGCACATCAGGCCGAAGTCAGTATGGGTGTCGCCTCTCACTGGTCGAAGGAGGTGCCGGGTTACGCGCATTTCCTGTCGTCCCACGGTTTTTCGTTGGAGGAGGTCGGACTGTACGAGGTGGCCGAGCGCTGTTCACGCGCCGCCCTGGCCATCAATCCGCAAGACCTGTGGGCACTGCACGGCGTCAGTCATGTGCTGGAGATGCAAGGCCGTCACGTGGAGGGAGTGGAGTTACTGACAGAGGCTCGCCAATTTCTCAAAAAATACAACCTGTTCCGGGGTCACCTATGGTGGCACTTGAGCTTGTTCCTGTTCAGCCAAGGTCGTTTCGACGAGGCACTGGTCTTGTTCGACACTGAGATCTATCCGAAATCCTCTACTTTCTACCTCGATGTGCAGAATGGCGTCTCGCTGCTCGCTCGGCTTGAGTTTCAGGGCGTAGATGTTGGACTGGAACGCTGGCAACGGCTCGGTGAGGCGGCAACAAAGTCGGCCGCAGATTGCACGCTGTGGTTCACTGCCATGCATTATGTAATGGCCCAGGCCCGGAATGGTGACCGCGCGCGCTTGCAATCCACCTATGCCTTTCTAGCGGAGTCCGGCAAGACTTCATCACAGGCGTTACTGGCCCTGGAGCTGAGCAAGGCCGCAGTTGATTTCTGCGAGGGCAAGCCGCAAGAGTCGCTGGCGCAGATGCTGGCCTTGCGTCAGCGTCACAATCAACTCGGGGCGAGTCATGCGCAACAGGATCTGTACGATCAGATTATGGTGACGGCCGCCATGCAGCTCGGCGACCTGCCGCGCGTACGCCAACTGCTGAAGGCAAGGCTGGCGACACGGGTGTGGGATAGCACAAGCTGGCAAGCGCTGGAGCAACGCTCGCGCAAGATTGATGAACATGCTGACGAGCCTGACAGCAGCGCGATGGTACGCTCAGCTCTGCGCTGGTCACTCTAGCTGCACTCAGGCAAGGCGAAAGGAGTCTAGTTTGAAGCCTCTTGTTCCCGGCTCTCCTCGAAGCGTTCACCCCGCAGCAGATTCAGCATGCCATAGTTGCCCTCATGACAGGCGTACTCGTATAACTGCCCGGCCACTTTCGTCAGTGGAATGATGGCAGTGATCTTGTCGGTGTAGGTGCCGGGATCGTCGATCGTAAACTCATAATCGACCGTGTCGTAGCCCGTGCGCGTGAAGCGCTCGGTCAATACCGCCTGTTCGTTGGAACCGAGGAAGCTGTAGTTCAGCGATTGCCGCAGGCCGTTGAAGTTCTTCGTCTCCACGACCAGCGTATCGCCGTCATACCAACCACGGGAATCACCCGACCACAGGCGGATCTCGTCCGGCAGGTCAAGCTTGTCGCCGATGGGTACGATGCGCGCATCATGAATCATCTCGGTCAGGATTACTGCAGTGTCCTTGCCCTGGAAGATCTGTACATTGTTGTTGTACAGACTCGGGGTGAACGGAGGGCCCGAGTTGAACCCAACGATGCAGCGTTCGGACAGGCCGCGGTCTTCCGGTCCGTTCTTGGCGATACCGCCAACGAGTGTGCGCACGGGACGCTGGCCGGGAATATCGGGACCGAGCGTGTCGAACTGGCGCACAGTGCCCTCCACCGCCGCCGGCATCTTGCCGTTCTTCGGATAGACAATGAGCGAGGTGCGCACGATGTCGCCGATGCCGGCGCTTTCGAACCAGAAGTCGTTGTAACCACCCGGATCGTCGGTAGCCTCGGGCGCGTCAGGATCGACAACACGCTCAGCGGCGCGGGCGTCGGCCTCGGCAGCCGCAGCAGCGCGCTTCGCACGCTCTTCCTCGATCTGTGCCGGCGTCAGGAATTCCTGCTCACCGAAACGATCAGGGCGCTGCATGGGTATACTGGTGGCGAAATTCCACACACCCTGCAGGTCGGGGAAGCCATATTCAGTGCGCGGTACGTCATAACTGGAAGACTGAGCGACGGTATAACTGCTGCAGCCTGTTGCGAGTGCGATGGCGAGAACGAGTCGTGTTTTCATGAGGACCTCACAAATAGACAGAGCCTGCATGACCGGCGAATACCGGACCGGGCGCTGCTGACAACAACCTTCGACAGAGCCGGCTTGCCACACTGGGTGACAAGCCGGGTAGTGCGGTCTAGCGCTCGGCAATTTCCTTCATTGTTGCCAGCGCGCGCTCGAACGAGGCACGACGACGGGCAATATCCGCATCCTTCGCTGCTTGATCGGGCTGATTCGACACATCCAGGAGCAGGGTATACAGCAACTTTGATGTGGTCGCAGTCACCGGACGCGCTTCCAGGAAGCCGTGATACAGATTATAGAACGCTCCTTCCACGGCTGGCTGAGTATAGCCATAGGACAGTTCAGTCTTGGCGACGAGGATCTCGAGGATGCGGCCATTAACGAGTGAGCGGACGGTACCGAAGCCGCCATCACCGGAGGTGATGACGCAGTCCAGGTTCAGCCATTCTGCGATATCGCAATAGTCGCCGACCTTGGCCCACACCTCGGCGGCGGGTTTGGCCACATCAATCTCCATGTCGATTGCCACGTATTCGGGTTCGGCCACCGCCATGGTGGACACGCCCAGCGAAGAGATCAGGAACAAGCCAGCGAGAATGCGTTTCATGGAACCTTCCTTAATTATCGAGATTAGCTTAATTATCGAATTTGCCTTAATCGTCTTATCTGTGTGACTGACTACTGCGTGAATTATTACTGTGCATATCCTCGGCGTGAGAGCCAGGAACCGGAGATTCTCCCACACGCCTGCGCGCCGGGCCAGCCATTCGCGGCGGAATCCACGTCCGCTGCGACCTGCTTATTGCGCGGTATATTCCGCGTAGGCCTGGCGCAACCAGTCGTTGGTGCTGTCGTTAGTCGGTGCGTATCCGGCCGCCGGTTCCGTGGCCAGCATCTCATCCACAGAAAGCCCCTGCACCTTGGCGCGCACCAGCCGACCGCGAATTACTACCAGCATATCGTGGTAGTCCAGCAAGTCTTGCCGCGAGGAGAGCTGGCCATGGCCGGGAATGATGATCGTGTCATCGTTGATCAGGCTGGCGATCTTGTACGTCGCCGCGATCATGCCATCGGTGCTGCCGCCATTATCGCGATCGGTAAACGGCAAGCCATAACGCACGAACATGTCACCGGTGTGAATCACGTTCGCGCCTCTGAAATAGATCTGGGCATCGCCATCCGTGTGGCCGTCGCCCGAGTTAAGAATATCCACGGTGTCACCGTTCAGGTAGAAGCGCATGGTGTCATCAAACGTGATCTTCGGCAGACCCACCGCGGGGTAAGGTTCCTGCACACGACCGCTGCCGGAGAGCACCTGGGTGGACTCCATGCGCTTGCGGCTATTGTCCTGCGCCACGATCCAGGCACCGGCGCGGCCGAAATTGGGGTTGCCGTCGGTGTGGTCGTAATGAAAGTGGCTGTTGACGACGAAGGTGACCGGCTTGTCGGTCAGCTCGGCGATCGCCGCGGCGATCTTGTTCGATAGCGGCGCGAACTGGTCGTCGACGATGAGCGTGCCATCGTCACCAATAGAGACGCCGATATTGCCGCCACTGCCCTGCAACAGATAGATATTGTCCCGCACCGGGATCGTCGTAATCTGGATGTTGGCGAAGTCCTGGGCCGCGACAACGGCGGGCAACAGGCAGGCGGTGGCCAGGAGTGTGGTGCACAGGGAGTGACGTCGGCTTCGTGTCATTGCGATGACCTCTTGTTGGATGGCTGGGCTCCACTGTAGCGAACTCCGGGGACTCCCACAATGAGCAGTACGGGTTTGGGTTCGAGCCCCGGACTTAATTGGGTGTCCTTTGATTGCTTTAATTGCGTCCTTTGATTGCTTTGACTTAACTGGGTGTCCTGTAAGTGTTGGTCGTCATGCGGCTTGCTCACGTCGCGTGCTTGATGCCACACTGCACTCCGATTTGAATCCTTGAGGAACCCCTATGTTCAGCCACATGATACTCGGTGCCCTAGACATCGAAAAATCCAAACGTTTCTACGATGCCACGCTGGGCGCACTCGGCTATGCGCCGGGCACCATCGACGACAAGGGTCGGTGTTTTTATCGCAGCAAAACCGGAGTCTTTGGCATTACGCTGCCCATCAACGGCGAACCCGCGACCCATGGCAATGGCAGCACGATCGGGTTTGCGGCGGAGTCGCCCGAGGCGGCGAATGCCTGGCATGCTGCCGGGCTCGCGAATGGCGGCACCGCCTGTGAAGATCCGCCCGGAATCCGGGAAGGGGCCACGATGAAACTGTACCTGGCTTACTTGCGCGATCCTGCCGGCAACAAGATCTGTGCCCTGCACCGTATCCCCAATGCCTGATGCCCCGGCGACGCACCGCCGCCAGCGACCATTCGCTATAGAGACCTGGTAATGCGTCAGCGCGATTCGCTGTCTGACAATTCCACGCCGGACGCGGGGGTGCTGACAAACACCGCGGACGACTTGCTCGCGTTCGTGACGCGTCACCCGCAGCTCGTCGTCCTCACTGGCGCCGGTGTCAGCGCTCCTTCCGGCATCCCAACCTATCGCAATGCGGAAGGCATCTGGATGCGCAACGCGCCGATTCAGCACCGGGACTTTCTCACCAAACCCGCGGCGCGCCAGCGCTACTGGGCACGCAGCTTCGCCGGCTGGCCGGCAGTGCTCGCGGCGCAGCCGAACAGCGCCCATTACGCATTGGCGCAGCTGGAATCCCGGGGCCATATCGCCACCCTGGTTACCCAGAATGTGGATCGCCTGCACCAACGCGCCGGCCATCGAGTCGTGGTTGATCTGCACGGCCGACTGGACCAGGTCATCTGCCTCGATTGTGGCACCACTGCGCCACGGGCCGACGTGCAGGTGCAACTGCGTGAATTGAATACGCACCTCGTGCACTCGGACCGCCTGTTTCCCGACGGCGATGCCGATGTTCCCGACGACCTGATCGACCGCGTCGTCGTTCCCGATTGTCCGCGCTGTGGCGGCATCGTCAAACCCGACGTGGTGTTCTTCGGCGATTCCGTGGAACGTTCACTCGTCTCCACGATCAATACCGCGATCGAGAAGGCCGACGCCCTGCTGGTAATCGGCAGTTCACTAATGGTGTATTCCGGTTTCCGCTTCTGCCGGTACGCGGCTGAACGGGGCATACCGATCGCCTGCATCAACCCCGGGACTACGCGGGCCGATGACCTGTTTCAGCTCAAGCTGTCGGCTACCTGCGGTCCTGTGCTGGAACGGTTGGTGCAGCAGCTGTACCAGGATCTGCTGAAGTCTCCAAGTCCCACTGCAAATTCCTGAGTTCCACTCCCGAATCGCACATACCTGCGCAATCGCGCTCGACACCGCTTCAGCGCTTCCCGTGCACCCGGCTATTCGTCGCGAGCCAGAGGCAGTGCTCCACAAAACGGTTGTGTTTTGCCTCGGACCCTGTTTATTCTAGAGCCCAGGTTAGGTTTTTTTCTTGAAAATGACTCTGCTGGTGTGGGGTTTTTCGGAGCAAATCTGCCATTTAGCATTTACTTCCCACTGACGGGAAGCATAAGTGAGCGCCCATACCGCAGCCCTGCTTTCACAGGAGGCGGTACCGACATGGCTGAACTGACTCACACTCCCGAAGCGCCCGCATTCGAAGACATCTGTTTACTCCCCGACGCAATCCAGGTACGCACCATTGGCATGGATGATCTATGGCAGAGCTTGCGTGCCGGCTTTGCAGACTATGGGGCAAAGCCGGGTTCGATCCCCTTGTTGATACTGTTTTATTCCCTGTTTGCCCTGGTCTTCACGCTGTTCGCGTTTGGCGAGCAGTTGCGTTACTTCGCGTTTCCCGTCGTTGCCGGCTGCACCCTGATCGGCCCGCTCGTCGCTGTCGTGTTTTTCGAGATGAGTCGTCGCCGCGAGCGCGGTCTGGAATTGCGGTGGCGGTCTACATTTCGTTTCGTGCACACCTATTCCTTCGCACCGATTCTGGCACTGTCGGTGCTCATGATGCTGCTGTATGTAAGCTGGCTGTATATGGCCGAGCTCATCTATTTCGGCTTGTTCGACGACATCACCTTCACGTCGATGTCGGCTTTCATCGATGCATTGTTCTCCACCCGGCATGGGGGAGCACTGATCTTCTATGGCAACTTCGTTGGCTTCCTGTTCGCCTTCGCCGCGATGGCTGTGTCAATCGTCGCCTTCCCTCTGGCGCTCGACAAGCCAGTCACTTCCATCACCGCGGTAACCGTCTCGATCCGGGCCTTCACCCAGAATGTGCTCGTGCTCGGAGTCTGGGGCATCATCGTCGTAGCCCTGCTCGCCCTGGGTGCCGCCCTGTTTCTGATCGGACTCGCGGTGACGCTGCCGGTGCTGGGGCATGCAACGTGGCACCTCTATCGTCGACTGGTCGTCCAATAGCTCATCCAATAGCTCGTCCAATAGCACGGCTGCAGCGATCACACCGGCGTCTGTCGGTGTGATCACTGCGGTGCGCCACTGAAAAGCCTTTCTGCGGCACCGACTTTCCTCACGCTCACAGCAATGGAATAATACGCCGTCTGTGCCAGCGGAAACCCGCCGTGTTCCAGTTGTGAGTATGTTCGATGTCGGTTGTGATGTGCCCCTGTGGCAGCGAGAAACAGTTCAAGTTGTGTTGTGAGCCCTTTCTGAGTGGCGCTAACAAACCACGTACCGTGCAACAATTGATGCGTTCACGCTACAGCGCCTATGCGCTGGGCGGGTATGGCGATTATCTGCTCGCCACCTGGCATCCGCGCACCGCGCCCAAAGTGTCAGCCGCGTATCTGTCGACCGTCGAACAGAAATGGCTGGGGCTGACCGTGCTGGCACACACGCAGCAAGGCAACACCGGAACTGTGGAATTCACCGCGCGTTATGCCGAGGAAGACGGTGCCGTGCACATTCATCATGAGATTTCCCGCTTCGTGCGCATCAATGGCCACTGGCTCTATGTCGATGCCGCGCCACACCCGCACAAGTAATGGCACGAACAAGCTGAAGCGCGCGCAGCATCGGAGCGCTTCCTACGAGGGTTTGCAATGAAAGCCACGGCAGTAACGCGCGTGTTGGGTGCCTGTCCACACGATTGCCCGGATACCTGTTCCTTTATTACGACTGTGCAGGATGGCGTCGCCGTCAAGGTACAGGGCAATCCCGCACACTCACACACCAACGGCGGCCTGTGCACGAAGGTGTCGCGCTATACAGAGCGCACCCATCACCCCGATCGTTTGTTGACTCCGCTCCGGCGTATCGGGCCCAAGGGCAGCGGTCAGTTCGCGCCGGTTACCTGGGATACCGCACTGGCGGCAATTGCCGCAAGACTCACAGCCATCACGCAATCGTCAGGCCCCCAGGCTATTCTGCCCTACAGCTATGCTGGCACCATCGGTCTGGTCCAGAGTGAAGGCATGGCGGCGCGCTTCTTCAACCGACTCGGCGCCTCCGAACTCGCCCGCACGATCTGCTCGATGGCCGGCACCGAGGGTGTCACACACACCCTGGGTGGCAAGGTGGGGATGCGCGTAGAATTCTATGCCGAGGCGAAACTGATCCTGATCTGGGGCAGCAACTCCATCGGCAGCAATCTGCACTTCTGGCGCTACGCGCAGATAGCCAAGCGCAATGGCGCGAAACTCATCTGTATTGATCCCCGGCGCACCGAAACCGCTGACAAGTGTGATGAACATATTGCCTTGCTGCCAGGCACCGATGCCGCGCTCGCCCTGGCTCTCATGCACGAGTTGATTGAGAACGACTGGCTCGATCACGATTACATTGAGCGCTACACAAGTGGCTGGACACAATTGCGGGAACGGGCTCTGGCCTGGACGCCTGAACGCGCGGCCCGGGTATGCGGCATCGATGCGGGACAGATTCGGTCACTGGCCCGTGATTATGGCGCGAGCGTGCAGACGCGCGGACCGGCGGCAATCCGGGTCAACTACGGCGTCCAACGGGCTCATGGCGGCGGCAATGCGGTACGGGCGATTGCCTGCCTACCGGCGTTGATCGGCGCCTGGCGACACCGTGCCGGTGGCGTGCTCCTCTCGAGTTCCGGTCAGTACCCGGTGCAGCGTGCCGCCCTGGAACAACCACAACTTCGCCGCAGTCCCTCGCGCACAATCAATATGAGCACAATCGGCGACGACCTGTTGCGACCCGGATCGCAGCACTTTGGTCCACGTATCGAATCCCTCATTGTGTATAACAGCAATCCCGTGGCGGTGGCACCACAGTCATCGAAGGTAGTGGAAGGTTTCAGTCGCGAGGATTTGTTCACGGTGGTACTGGAACAATTTCAAACCGACACCGCCGATTATGCCGATTATATTTTGCCGGCCACGACCCAGCTCGAACACTGGGACGTCCACCTCAGTTACGGACACACCGATGTCCTGCTGAATCGACCGGCCATCGCACCACTGGGCGAGGCGAAACCCAATTCACAAATCTTCCGCGATCTTGCGTGCCACATGGGATTCACCGAACCCTGTCTGCAGGATGACGACGAAACCCTGTGCCGCACGGCGTATGGGGACGCAGTGAATTTCGATGAATTACTCAAGCAGGGCTTCACACGACTGCCACTTCCCGATGCCCCCTATGCCGAAGGCGGTTTCCCGACGGTGTCGGGTCGCTGCGAATTCTACTCCGAACGACTGGCGGCAGCGGGCCTGGATGGCATACCGGATTATGTACCGAATTACGAGACACCGGGCAGCTCGACCCGGTATCCCCTGGCGATGATTTCCCCACCCGCCCGCAATTTTCTCAACTCCAGTTTCGTCAACGTGAAGAGTCTGCGTGATATTGAGGGCGAGCCGATACTGGAGATGCATGCCAGCGACGCTGCCGCTCGCGGCCTCGAGTCAGGCTGCATTGTGCGGGTCACGAACGACCGCGGAGAATATCGCTGCAAGCTGGTGATCTCGGCGCGCGCCAGACCCGGTGTCGTGAATGGCCTCGGCATCTGGTGGCGCAAGCTCGGACTGGATGGCAAGAATGTCAATGAACTGACCAGCCAGAGATTAACAGATATGGGTGGTGGACCGACGTTCTACGACTGCCTCGTCGAAGTGGTTGCGACCTAGTCTGATCGTTCCGATCGATGTTTGCCTGGGAAACTGGCTTGAGATACTGACTCTAGAAGCTGGCTTGAGAGCCTTGCACGAGAACCTGGCGCGAGAGCTTGACCCTGGTACCTGGCTGGCGATCTCACTTTGAGCTTGAACCCCATGCCGCACCTTTCACCTCACTCTCGTGAATATAGTAGACAGTATCATCCACCAGCACCGAGCGATCACCGAAGCCTCCCCACACACTGTAACGCTCGGTGCCGTCGGTGGAATCTGCTTCGATATAGCCGGCCTGGCTAACGCCGTCGGCACTCGCCTCGAAGGCATACAGTCCACGATTTGTGAATGAATAATAGGCATTCGGTTGCGCGGGATCGAAATCGGCGTAGTCAGGCGCCGTCGCATGAATCTGGATTGGCAGGGCGAACCGCGCGGGATGTGCCGCTGTAGCCGGCAGGAAAGAGATGGCGTGGTGGTCATAGAGAGCTTCCGATGACGAACCGCGCTTGCCATACACGAGAGAATTGATTTCCGTGGGTCGGGCCGGATCGCTGACATCAAACAGTGACAGCTTCACTCCCTGATACCAGGCACCGCGCTGGAATCCAAAGTCAGTCGAGCCGTCGTCGGGAATCGCGTCTTTGCCAATTCCCAGCAGCAAGGTCGAACTGATCGGATGCAGGTAGTCGGAATAGCCCTGTATTTCCAGTTCGCCAGTAATGCGGACATGCTCCTGATCGGACAAGTCCAACACATATAACGGATCGATGACGCGATAGGTCACGAGATAGGCTCGTTCGCCGAAGAAGCGCGCCGCGTAAAGCTGCTCGCCAGGTTTACCGATCCCGTCCAGCACCTGAATGGGTCGCAGTTCCTTGCCGGATTGCTTAAGCACGGTAAGCCGCGTACTGGCGTCACCGTTCCAGGTGTCGCCGATAGACGTGACGATGTTGAGGTATTCATCCCCTGCTCCATTCGCGCCCATGCGAAAGGATCGTTTGTCTTCACTCCAGCCGAGATGACCTCGCACCTCCCCGGAGCCGCGATAGTCCACACCCCCATCCGTCAGTGCAAACTTGTGAATGGCAGTGCGGTGGTCGGGGTTATAGAAAATGGCATCTGCAGCCAACAGGCTGTATTCATTCTGGGTGGTCGCCAGGAACAGGGATTGCGTTGTCATATAAAGTGTTTCCGAGTCGCCTAGATAACAGCTGCTATGGAATGCCTTGATGTCATCCAGCGGAATCGCCGTGATTGTGATCATCGAAGGGTTTCGGCTCTCGTCAACGGCACTGGTCGCCAGATAGCAGGATTCCGCCTGCACCAGATCGAGACTCGACTGATCCTGGAACCGGGCCTTTGGCAGCAGGTCTGACAGAGACTTCTGCGCCAGCAGATCGACATTCGCCTGACGTGTCGTGTCATCGAATGCATAGGGAACAAAGTCGGGCAAATTCGGCGAATAGCGAGTCACCAGATACAGCGTATTGCCGACCCGGCGACTCGCGACCATCGT
>Ga0222714_10000666_pt1 | contig 39077 bp, 60 predicted proteins | sample C33_3DmetaG_FD_165048 | JGI IMG/M metagenome (GOLD analysis project Ga0222714, IMG submission 165048) | Estuarine water microbial communities from San Francisco Bay, California, United States - C33_3D | ecosystem: Environmental > Aquatic > Marine > Unclassified | place: USA: California...
CCTGGAATGTGGGAAGCGATGTTCGACGCCATGATCGACGTCCTGTACGGGAGGAACTCATGATCGTCTTCGGATCGGCCCCGACCTACGAGGAGTGGTGCGAGGCCAACGGCCTAGACCCTGACAACGACGAGAACTACAACTCCTACTGCGAATGGAAGGCAAACGCATGAAGCCAATCCTTATCCCCCTATCGAAACTTCCTGAACGCATCAACGTGATGAAAGTGATCACCTATGACGTTGAGAAGGTCGTCCAAGACATTGTCCACTCACGCTCAGTCGGCGAAGACGGGGCCGCCCCCGACAGCGAGGAGATCACGCTTGACGATGTGATGGAGTGGATCATGGACTGGGTCGAAGAGGACTTCGGCGCAATAGATGGACTCATCTTCCAAGATGAAAATGGTCAAGAAATCGACTGACACGGGTTGTCGTTATTCCGAATAATCCCTAGAGTGGTATTAGTAGCGACAGAAGGAGACACAAATGCTACCTGACACCCAGAAAGCCCTGGCTCAGCACGTTGCCGACGCTTGGGCGACTCCACTCACCTGTTACGACTGTGAGATGGAACTCACCGAAGACCAAGCCTACGGGAACAAGACTCACGGCGAGCCTCGCTGTGAGGACTGTTTCGTCGATCACAAGTACGGGAGTTGAGGACATGTACAACAGAACAACGAACCCTCTTCCCGCCGAACTGAAGAAGTATGGAACGGCGAACGTGAACACTCTCCTCGGCCTCGGCTACGGAGAGAAGTACATCAAGATCCTGCTGGATATCGCTGACGAGAAGAACGAGCACCCCGACTGGTCGGAATGGACTGACGAGGAAATCGATGACCATTTCCTGAGCCTCGTCGTTCGTTACGTCGTGGGCAGAAAGAAGGAGTTGATCTGATGGGAGCCGACTTTATCTGGGCCATCGCACCGGTTAATGCTGACAAGGATAAGGTCCTCGCTAGAGCGAAGATCTTGACCTACGAAGAGTGCGAAGAACTCTACCAAGAGGGCGAACACTACTTCCTCGGGTACGCCGACATAGTAGGGGACGAGGAACAAGCCGAATTTCGCCAGGGCGTCATCGACCGCCTCGTGGAAGCCATTGAGGTCTGCTACAGAACGAGCAGAGAACTCGATCACTTGACGCTCAAAGGCAACAGGTATGTGCTGACGGGCGGAATGTCGTGGGGCGATGTCCCTACCGATGTCTTCGACGATGTCGGGCTTCTCGCCAACTTCGACTACTGGCTTGAGCGCAAGGGGGAGACCCTCTGATGGAGATGACATTAGGTGCCTATAAAGCCGAATGGGTCGACATTGGGGAGGGGATGGACGGAATGTACGATCCGGAGAACCCCGATGACGTCGCCCTACTGAGAATCGACACCTACGAACTTGTCAATGGGGAGTGGGAGATGATCGACGACGGTTCCTACTGCACGGCGATGCCCGTGGACACTCCTCCAGAGATCCTCGATGCGGGGCTGCGCGTCATCCTTGAGGAACTCAACGACCTCGGGGGAGCCAGCGCTAAGAAGACGATGGAAGGCATGTCCTGGATGTCTCCCGCCTGGTTCGCCTAGAAACGCAAGAACCCCCACGTGCCCGTGAGATGGCTGTGGGGGTTTTCTGCGGCCCCGGGTTTCAGGGCCAGCAATCTTGCGCCCCCCAGGTAGCGTGGGGGCCACCGTCGGCTCTCAAAGCCTTCACGGTGGAGGAAAGGGTCAGAGGGCGCAGCCCTCCTCGCACGAATCATCATGTTCGTGCTTCTTCCACTTCTTTTTCTTGGGCTCATCCTCGACGACCTCGACCACAGCCTCGACGACGGGCGCGGGGGCCGGGGCTGCCTTCGCCGCAGCCGGCGCCTTCTCCTCGACGTTCTTGACAAAGATGCCCAGTTCGTTGGGCTGTCCCTTTTTCTTCATGACGGTCTCCTAATGCTGGGCAGTTGCCTTGTGCCTATTAAGTTTAGCAAAAAAAGATTTGGGTTCAGGTTGTGAAGCGTTCGAATAATCTCCAGACTTGACACCTGAAGTATCGCAACGCCTCGAACGGCGGTGGAAGAAAAAGGGGAAATAATGCCACTGAAGGAACCGATCACTCCAGAACTCGTACGCTCTGTAGTGCAAAAGGAATGGGACCAACTCAAGAAGCAGTATGGCAATGTCGCTCACGGGGGGTCAATGCCGGAAAGCGAACGCTGGAGGGTTAGCAAGATTGAGCACGGAATGTGGCTTCTTGCTGATTACAGCGGATCTGCAGATTCCACTCTGAGGGCCTATGGGATTCCTCAAGATGTCAGAGAAATCCTGATCAGCACATATTGCGAGGACGAGCAGGTCGGGGCCGACGCCCCCCTGAAGACCCAGAAGAGGGCCGACAAATACGCCGAGTTTGAGAACTGGGCAGTCGAGCACGCCGGTGAGCAATTTACGACCGAGCAGTTGGTCGAGCAGTCCGGCTTCTCTCACATCACTGTCCTTAAGTACCTCAAGGAATCCTTGCACTTTACAAAGATCAAGAAGGGCTTGTGGGAAGCAAGGAATCCTCGCCCAGAAAAATCCTGAACCAATGTTGGGATTCTTTTGAATAATCCCTAGATTGGTATTACCACTTACTAACAAGGAGATAACTGTGGAAGCAACGCAGGAAATGCCGAAGTGTTGGGAGCGCTTGCACAAGTGCCTCGATAATGGCATCGACAGAATTCTGGTCTACGGACCGTCGGGGACTGGCAAGACCTTTGCCGGACTCCACTACGGCAATATCGAGGGTGGGTCCCATCGCCTCATCTGCACCGAGGATATGACCAACGGTGACCTCACTGGTAACTACATGCCTGGTGGCGGGGAACTCCATTGGTTGCTCGGAGCCGGCATTAAGGCCTGGGAAGGCAACGGGATCATTGGCGGTCGCTTGGTCGTCGATGAAATCGATAAGGCCGGCGGAGACGTCTTCGCAACCCTCTTGGCCCTGCTCGACTCCCCGGAGTCTGCCTCTTGGGAAAACCCGGAGACCGGCAGGATCCATCGCCCTCGCCCGGGCTTCTCGGCCATCATGACCACCAACATTGAGGATCCTCACGACCTCCCGACGGCTCTGGTCGACAGATTCCCGGTGAAGATTCGCATCAACGAACCTCACCCTGATGCCGTTCGCCTCCTGTCCCCTGATCTGCGCCAAATGGCTCGCCAGTCCTGTGACGGCGATCGTCGTCGTCGCATCTCACTTCGCTCGTGGATGGCCTTCGACGGTCTTCGCAAGGGTGTGGGCCAGGACGAGGCCGCGAACATCATTTTCGCCGAAAGGGCGGAGCAGATTCTCGATGCGATCAAGATCGAGGCCGGTGCCCTGTGACTGGGGTCGAGCCCGAACTCTTGACTCGTCGCGACGTCGAGCACGGACCGTGGACGGTCGAGCCTGCTCCTGTTCGTCGTGGAGGTGGCGCGAGCACGTCCATTCACAAGAAGGTGATTCGCGTCCCTCTCCATGACACCGATCAGGCGCATTCCGTTCGCATCCACGAAATGATTCACGCAAAGATCTCGCCCGTCGAAACGTGCATGGATCGCTGGGTCGCTCGGGAATACGCGTCCGGCGAAGCGCTTGTAGCGGCTGAAGAGTTTCGTGTGAACCACGTGGCTCGTCGTCTCAAGTTCAACTTGGACGCCATGGGCACCGAAGCCGACGTCGCGGCTGGTGAACAGGTCGTTGCAACCAACGATTGGGCCAACGCCGTCATGACTGCAATCATCTACGCCGAGACGGGGTCTCTCAAGAAATTCCTCGTCGGTGTCAGGCGCCATAACAAAGAGTGGGCCAAGATTCTGCAGATCATCGTCAAGAGGGCAGTTCAGACTTTCAACAAAGTCGACGTCGACGTCCTTATGTCGACGAAAGAGATCGATAAGAGTGGCCTCGCCCCTCGTGGCTTCCTCCATACGGAGAAATTGGCCGAATACTTGGATCGCTTGGCTTCTTCTCCGCCTCCAGTGGCAGATGACTCGACGGACAACTCGACAGATGACTCGACAGATGACTCGGCGCCTGCGGCCATCTCTCACACTAACGAGAATCTGCATAAGCCTGATGGCGTCGATTTCGATGACTACGCGGACAAGATCAAGGCAATGATGCCGACTGGTGTCGCACGCCGTCCACCTACGTGGACCGAACTGCGCATCGGGAAAATACCGCTAGATGTAACTGTTTCTGGCTCTATTGGCAAGAAGAGAATTGCAACCAACGTCGGCAAATACCCTCGTCGCATGCATCGCTTCTATACCGATCCAGATCGCAAAGTCTTCGACAGGGTGATTCGTGGACCCGGAGGATTTGTCATCATCGACTGCTCCGGATCGATGCAACTCACCAAAACCGAAGTCCGCTCCATGGTCGAGAACGCTCCGGGATGCACTGTCCTTGGGTATACCGACAGGGGAGACGACGGAGAGAATGCTTGGATCCTTGCTCAAAATGGCAAAATGGCTAGCGACTTCCCTTCGATGGGCGTTGGCAATGGAGTCGACTTCCCTGCTCTTCAATGGGCGGTGAAGAATCGCAAGAGATCAAACGAGACGATCATCTTCGTCACCGACGGCGGTGTGTGCGGAAAGAACTCTGCCTTCGACGAAGGATTGGCGATGCAGTGCATTAATTACTGCAGAACGCACGGGATCAAAGTGGTACCGGATGCCAAAACTGCAGTCGAGACGCTTGCTCGTGCAAAGAACGGGATGAAGCCGACCTCGGTCTGGCCTGCCATGTTCCTTGGGACGTGGAAGCAGATGATGCGCGAGGACAGCATCCCCAACTGATCTAGTAGCGCCGGGGAAGTCTCCTCCTCGGCGCTACTACCCAGTTACCTACTTTTGAAAACGACTCGATCCCAGTTCCGAAGAACCAGGATCACAGCCACCGAACTTGTGGTGGCCCCCCACGGGAGCCTGAAGTCGATGACGCCGGCGCTCTCAAGAATCCGAGAAACACCCCAGAGACCAAGAGAGTAGAGGAGGACCGTAATGGCCAACAGCAAAATGACCGCTGTCAACGGCGGATCCTTTCGGGTCTCAGACATTGGCCTGCTGGCGAACAATCTGATGAATGCGCTGGCGGCTAAGTTCGTACTTCTCCGCAAGATTCGAAAGGCTCAGCCCGCTCTGATGGTCCGAACGGATGCTGGCGTTCCGGGAAGCGTTCGACGTCGGGCCAGGGCGGAGCGGACCCCACTGCCAACCCGGGACTGCCTGGAGCAACTGCTCCCGCTCGACCGGAAGAAGACCAGCCTTGCGACGCTGTCGGACATAGCCGACGAAGCACCCCAACTTGATCTCGACGCCTTCGAGGATCTCGATGTGAATTGCCGGGACTCGGCAGTGCCCTTCACGCGTCCGGAACTGCTGCAAGGCAGCCAGGTACATGTTGAATCGCATAGTGTTGTTCATGGGGCGTACAATAGTAGAAATGATTTTGAAAGTCACGCAAGTAGACAAAAATTTCATTTAACGACTATCATGCCAACCCTACGGTGGTGGAAAGGATCGTTATGACTGACAACAGCAAGGAATGGAACGAGTTCGAGAAAGAACTACTCGAAGGAATTCGTGAAGAACTGGAGTCTTTCCCCACTGAGGCACAGCAGCGGCTTCGCCGAATCATGGGCGCTTTAGCCACCGAACTCACCTCCTCAATGGAAGAACAAGATGCGACGCTTTTCTGCGGCTCAGATGGGAACGTGGTTGTCCGGGGATTTCATTACCCACACTCAGTCCTCGGGGAGGACGGCCCCGTGATTTTGCCATCGAGTTCACCCGATGTCGTTTTGGGTGCGTATTCGGATGAATACATCAACCGGGCTGCCGACAACTTGCGTGATGAGTTTGAGGACAAAGATCAACGTGAGTTAGAGTGGGAACAATTTATGAATCTCTGTGCAATCGCTATCGCCGAAAAGGCCAGAGAAGAAGAACCCTTTGACTTTGCGGGCGTGCCGCAGGAATGGCTGGATGAGTGAAACGCTATTGGGATGACGCTGCAGTTGATGCTGTTAGGGACATCGTTGCTGACTCTTACAAATGCAAGGAGTTTTCGCTGCTACGGCTGCGGCAGCATCTTGACTCGATGATCTCCTCGACTTTCCACAAAGGAAAGACACCTGTCGCCGATTGGCTGCGGCTGGGCGCTTTGGCGTACGGCGTTGGTCGAGAACGTGGACTTATCAAGGGACTCGACAACGACTACATCACGAACACAGCACATTTCATCGCGGGCAAGCAGCGGGACTATGGGCCCAAAAACGTTTCGCGGTTTGGTTCGCAAGGCCTCCTTGTCCGTGCTCATGACAAGGTCGCTCGCCTCGAACACCTGACGGCCACCAATGCGGGGCCGGCGAACGAGTCACTCGCGGACACCATCACCGATCTCGTCGGCTATGCGTGCGTCGCTGCGATGTGGGAACGCAACGAATTTTTGATTCCTCTCGACCCGGATCGCAAAGTAGTTACGGTGGTGGAAAGGTAAGCCGACCGCGTCAACACAGCGGTTGCACAACGGGAACCCGGGGCCCTTCGCCTGCCCAGACCCGGCCCCAGGCTCTACCGCTGTCCACAGCCATGCTGTTGTTTACGATAGTACACGAATTTTTTGTTCACGTGGTTGCAAACCGCCGAAGTTTCGACTACAGTTCCTCCTCAAATCAAGGCCGGCCAAACAGCCTCTGATCGGAACTCGACAAAAATCGAAGTTCTGCTTCAGGTCGTCCCCGAACGCTTTTGAGCAAATCGAAAGGTTCCCCCGGACCCCCTCCAAAGTGTGGGGTTCTGGTGAAGTCCTTTCTCCCTCAAGAGATTCCGTTGAGGAAAAAGTTGGGGAGAGGTTGCATAATTTACAGAAACCAGATATCCTGATCCCATGACGGTGGTGGAAAGGACTTTAATGACCGATCCTTCTCAACCAAAGAAGGGCCGAGGAGAATCGCGCCTCAAGAAACAGCAACGCGCCAAAGCCGAGGCTGTCCCTGAGGAGGAGATTCAGGAGATTTACCGATATTGGGCGGAGATCATGAGGCCCGGGCGTACCAGGCTGCCGGCACTCGATGATAAGCGCCGGCTGAAAGTTGCATCAGCCATTGCCGACTACGGGGTCGAGGACTGCAAGAAGGCAATCGACGGCTGCCGGAGTTCAGACTTCCACATGGGCCGCAACCGCCAGAAGAAGAAGTATGACGATCTCGAACTGATCTTCCGGGATCAAGACCATGTCGAGCGATTCCTCTCAATGGTCCCTAGTGCTGGAGAGGTTGACTGGTGACCAAGGAAGAACTCGAAGACCTCGTACGGTTCTCCTTCGCTCTGTGGAACAAGGAACTCTTCGAAGCCGATAGGCGGGACATCTGCCGGGCGTGGTATGAGGTCCTGAAAGATTTACCCGCCGAAGACGTCCGCCGAGAAATTACCCAACTTTCTTTGGTAGAAAAATTTCTGCCTAATCCGGGGGCAATCCGAAGGGCGTACAAAAAAGCCCGAATGGAAAACCCCCCTCCGACACCCCAACAATTCTGGGCCCACATTCAAACCCTCATAAAAAACCAGAATTCTGGTACCCATCAAATTGTGGGGAATCGCCATCCTGTCGAAGTCTCGGCCCTCGCCGAACTCGGGGCTGTGGCCTTCACGCTCTCGACGAACGGAGATCGAGAGTACGCTCTGGACGTGTACGACAGGCACCTCAAGGAGTGGCTTGTCAAGGAGTTAACGGTGGTGGAAAGCAATGCGTAAGAACCCAGGTCGGCCGATTAAAGATCCCACAGGGGATCGCAGTACCGTGACCATGAAGATCAGCGCTGATGACAAGCGGCTGATCATCGCCCAGGCCAACGCCTATGGCATGACAATCACGGAATACGTGCTCACCCTGGTCGAGAGGGACGCAGGCTCGTGAAAGCCTCGGTCGCCAAGTACCCGAGCCGGATGTACAACATCGTGCTCAGGGTCAAAGGCTCGATGAAGAACGAAATACTTGCACACAGCAAGAAACACAACATGTCTCTCAGCGAGTACATCCTGTACTGCGTCTGGGAACACATGCGCTCCGAGCGCGGAATACCAGTACCAGGGCCGAGTCAATACGCTTTGACGACGCCACAAGAACAAATTGCGGCCTACCTCGCCGGCGAGACCCTTCTCACCCCCTGTGGGAAGACTTCGTGCGACATGACGGTGGTGGAAGTGTCCGGACTATCGTTCTGCAACACCTGTAATGTGAGGATCCAATGATTACCTACCACCCCGAAACCGACATGTTCTCCATGAAGGCCGATGCGATGTGCCACGGCGTCAACACCAAGGGCATCCTCGGTGGCCTAGCCCAGACCGTGATGTCCTTCTTCCCCGAGATGGGCGAACTCTACAAGTCGATGTGTACCCAGGGCACCCTGGAAGGCGGCGACATGATGGCCGTCCGCTACGAGGAGTCCGAAAACAAGGTGTGGATCTACAACCTGGCCACTCAGGTCGAGCCTGGGGCGAATGCCCAACTAGCCCTGATCCAGGACTCGATGGAGAAAATGAAGACTCATGCCAAGGAAAACGGCGTCTCGACGATCAACTGCCCCCAGATCGGGTGCGGTATCGGTGGCCTGGTCTGGTCCGAGGTGAAGGAGATCCTGGAGATGATCTTCGGCGACGATCCCGACATCACCCTGAATGTGATCAGTCTGACCACATTTGACTCAGAGTCGGACGAAGCGGCCTAACCCCCCGCTTCTTCTGCTCAGAGGCCAACTGCCTGCTGGTCATTCCAGCCCATACCCCATGCATATCCGCAGGTGGGAACTCTAGGGCGTACTCCAGGCAATCCTTGGCCACCTTGCACTCAGCGCAAATAGCCCGTGCTTCCTGGATGTATGTGATGTCCTTGTGTTCTTTGGGGAACATCAGGTGGGTTTTCCCTTTGCAGTTGGCATTACCCATCCACTCGTAAGCGTGTATATCTCCGAGAATACCTAGTGGGATATTTTTTTCGGGCATTTTAGTGGGCCATCCCTAACCGTGCGCCTTCTGCGTGTGGACGGTGATCGGGGGCCCTGTGTGCGGGTCGAATATCCCAGCGATTTCCACCGCACGGTGGGCGAGTTGTTTTGCAGTTGCCTCCGTGAGGTGAGGTTTCTTCAGTTCCCCCGTCAAAGCCGTTAATGCCCCCATGGCGTAGTCGCTTCCTGAGCCGATTGCGTAGATTCCCGTTCCTTCACTAATCCATGAGTAGTCTCCGTCTATTAGGTATATGGAGCCTTGGATGGCCACGAGAATCGTTGAGGAATGTTGCGCGATGTGTTCTGCGTCGCGTTCTTTTGTTGCGTAGCCCTGTTTCTCGAAGCAATCTCGGAGTTCTGGGATGAACCTGGTCGTCATGAACTTGTCCAAATCCACGGTTCTTGTGGTGGGTTTGGGCGGCTCGAACAGGTGTTGCAGGATATTGATGGCTCGGACATCCCCAGCAGTGCCAATCAGGTACGGGCCATTCTCGGCCACCTTGGAGTAGCCCTTCTTGGCAGTATGCACCTGGTAGACGTAGCCGTCGTCAGATATCGACGAAATGCGGGAGTCGGCACACAGGACAGCGAAGTTCTTTCCTTGGATTCCAACTACTGTCGTCATGGTAATTCCTGGTTTGTTTAAGCGAAAAGGGGGATGAGGGGCTCAGATGATGGCGAGTTCTGACCAGCCATCCTCAGAAACGCAGAAAGTCAGGGTTCCGGCTCGTGTGCTCACCCCATAGGCATCTTGGAAGTATTCCCCTACTGGCACGATTGACGGGCATACGAAGAGTGCTCGTCCTTCCTGCTCCTTGGCATTGAAGTGGTGGTAATGGCCAGTTACGAGGATGTCGGCATCTGCCACGCCAGGATGAGCCCTTCCGTGGGCCTGGTCTTTCCACCAGTTCCATACAGCCTGGGCAGCATTGTTGCCTGCTTTACTCAGGTGTCCGTGGGTAAAGGCAATAATCTTTCCGTTTATTTCCATCGAAGTTGTGAGACGTTCCCCGGGGATTCGCCAGGAAATGTTCGGGAAAGCCTCATCATTCATGGAAAAAGCCTCCGCCAACTGCTCGAAGACAGCAACATCGTCGTTGTCCCCTGTAGTTGTGAAGGCTTTGCCGTTCAATCCTCTGTTTTCGCCGTGGTTTCCACCGACCGCAGTGACTGTGACCTTCTCGGCCAGTGGTGCTATCGCCATGACGATATCCCTGATACCACGCCGGACGATCTTCATTTGGTCTCGGCGGTCAACCTCGATACGGAACTGCTGAGCAGGGTAATGTCCGCACGTTCCCTCGACCAGGTCCCCAAGGCCGGCAATGACAACGTGGCCAATATCGACCCCAGACTTCCTCAGGCCCTTGATCCTGGAGGTGATCTTTTCGGGCAGGGCAGCGATCTCCTGCACCTGTTTTGTCACTCCACCGCCGTCTCGGTTGCCAGTTTGCCAGTCTGAGAGCGCAACGACAAAAGTTACACCCCCTGTAGGGGCCGGTTTTGAGGGCTTTTTAGCCTTAGCAATCTCATGATATATCGACTCAAGATCGCCGATACTTTGACCCTTGAGGCGTATCTCTGCTTTGTAGGAATAACAGATCGTGCTATACGCGGATTCACCAGGCGCATCTCGCTTCCACCCGTCGAACGAGGTCCAGCGGATCGTGTCCCCAACGATTTCGTAGACATTGGGATCGAGCCCTCTAGCGACCAGGAGCGACGACCAGTCTGTGACCGGCTCGAAAACCGCATCGGTAGTGATAGTCCCCTTTTTGCCGTCCCAGACGACCCCAGGCTCCCACCCGGAGGGCGTGGCCTTCTTCTTGACGGCATCTTCGAGTTCGGCCTGACCCTCGACTGCAGCAAGCCTCTTAGAGAGATCGCTCATGAATCCTCCTTGCATCGGCAAAAGCCTTTTCGGTGTTGGCTGACGACAGTCCTGTCGACCCGATGACCCTCTTCTAAGAAGGCCATATGGATCGAACGGGTTGAGGCCGGGGAATCCAAGGCGCTTTGGGCGGCCTGCTGGTCCTCTGGACTCAGGGTCGAGAGGATGTACCCAAACGCGCACAACCCGTGACTACTCGCCGAACGAGCGGCGATATTTTCAAGTTTGTCAGCCAGTCCCAATGCACCCTCCTTGCCGATCAATTGTCGGGCAATGGTTGCCCTCTTCAACTATACTGCACAGCCAGTGGTGAACTCAAGCAAAACTACATTCGTGTCATTTGTCGAGCGCTTGCACTGTCCCCGTCCAGTGATAAGGTGAGTCCGTTATGACGCATGACTTGTCCAGTCGAGAGATGCGCGAAGCCTTGGCGACCGCAGCCAAAGTCGAATTGGACAGCCCTATCGTCGAAAGATTAATGAAGGCCCTTGACACCAAGAAGTTGTTTCGTTATCACAGGGACGAGCCGATCAGCCTTCTCTCCACGACCGGAAGAGTTCTCATAGCCATCATCGAAGACCCCGAGATGACGCAGAGAGCAATCTCGGTTTATTTAGGCTGTAGTGAGACACTCGTCGACAAGACCGTGAAGTCTCTGGTCGATGCTGGAGTCATTACAAAGACAAAAGTCAATCGCAGAAATATTTACAAAGTGAACATCGAGGCGGTCGAAACTCACAGTGATATACAGCATTTTTCTGCAGTGATTGACGCCTTGAGGGACAGGGCGAAGAGCAAAAATGGGGGCAAGGCAGAGCAAGTTTCCTGGGACGTTGGAGACGAGGCGCCCTTCTAGTAGAATCGCGAAATGCCTACTAAGAACCGAAGAAAGCGCGTTTACAAACCACGACCCAACGAGCCGAAAGACAGGCTCCCATTCAAATGGGGCGGGTGCACCTACGACTTATTAACGCTAGCGCAAAGCCAGTCCTACAAGGATTCGTTTGATATGGACACGGTTCTCTACGTTCTGGGTACTTTCGAACTCCCTTACAAGGTTCGAGAATCTGCTCGTCAACTCATGAAGCACGGGCTGATGGTCGAGGTGTCCAAAGATGAGTGGCGAATCACCAAAGAGGGAACCGAAGCCCTCCATGAGGGAGCATCGCGACGAAAGAACGAACGGAAAAGACGCGGAATTCGAGAAGACCCGGACCTATAAAAACTGGACTATTGACCACTCGGGGTTTGGGTGGTCATCCAGGCGTAAAAAACTTCGTCGTCCACTGGGACGAACCAGACTTGAGCCAACTCGGGGTTATTCTGGTCGCCGCTGACCGACCAGCAAATCTCTAGGTGTTCCGATGGAGCGCAAACTCCAATGTTGCAGTCGAGACCAAATCTTCCAATGAAGTAATCGACGATGCATTCATCATCGCCGTATCGACAAGCACGCGACTCTCCCCCAGGGCACGCAATAACAACTATTTCCAATTCTGCTTTGTTCAAGCGAAGTGAAATGGAATGGCCGTCGTTGTGCCAGACCATCTCTTGAGAGTTAAGCGCAGTAGCCACGAGCAGCAGGTTACCATTTGGTTAGATTAGAAGAAAGTACCTGTTCTCCGGGCTGGCGAGAACATCCGTCGCCAGTTCTATTTTACTAAGAACCAGGCTATACCCAGGGGATTTGTCCTTGGTGTATACTTCTTACTTGCCTGGCTTTTTGGTCGGAGCGGCGTTGAAAACCTTATTAACTTCGTCCTTGGTGATCTTTCCGTCGTCAAGGAACGCTCGTGCAACACCCTCTGTTACTGTTGCGACTCCAGCAATCCCAGCCATGAAACAGGCTTTCCACAGGGGGACTCCAGCAATTGCTCCGGCTCCAATAACGCCGAGCGCCGAGGCAACGAACACTGCAAAGATTCTTGCAACAACATCTTTCATGATTTCCATCGTTTCTCCCCCCGGAGATTTTCAGTCGAAATTGCCTTTCGCATGATCATTTATGTGCTGATCTAGTTTTTCCTCAGTCCTCAGAGAACTTTTTTCAACCCGGTCAATCGATATGCCAAGGGTTTTGCCCATGTAGTCGAGTTTGTCGGCCACGTAGGCGTGGTCTCTCTTGTTTTCCCGGCGGCTTCTCTCGACGAGGGCCGCGCTAACAATACTGAGGCCAGTTATCACGGCAACAAGTATCTCGATCATGTTTTCTCCTGTTGCCATCAAATATTGTGAAAAAACGAACGGCATGGACGAGCCGCTCATTCTGGTATTACTCTTCGTCCTTCTTCATGGCTTTGGCGCCAAAGTAGCCACCGATGATGCCAATAACACCACCGAGGGCGGTCTGAACCAGAGTCATGACATCAGAAGAAACCTCGACGGCTTCGCCGGTTGTTTGAGTTTCAATTCCTGCGACGAGATAATCGCCCACGATGGCGATAATGATTGCAATCATGACGCCGAGGGCGAGGACATACATTGTCTTTTCTTTCATATCCTTCATCTCCTCTGCTCCTTAGAACATCTTGTCCCAGGTAATGGTGCCAACCACGCCATCCGGCTTCAATCCGTTCTTGGTCTGCCACGCTTTGACAAGAGCCTCTGTTCTGGACCCGAAGTCGCCATCGGGCTTTGCCCCAACGACAGCCTGAACCAGAGCAACATCCGCCCCCTTGGAGCCCTTTTTGACTGGAAGCCCGGGATACTTGAAAACAAGTTCTCCACCGCCAAGCATGTCGACTCCAGGGGCCGCAGCCGGCGCAGGATCAATCTTGGGGGCGGGAGCGCCTTTTGTGGCCGTTGCAAAAGCCTGCTTGTAGTACTCGGCGTTATCCGCATAGGCGGGCGCAATTTCCACATGGAACCAGTCTCCACCGGGCGCTGAGCCAATGGTGGGCTTGTTGTAAATGCGCCACGAAGCACGATCACAACGCCAACCCCGACCGAAAGGGCTCGGGAAATAATCATGGATTTCCTCGATCATGAACAATTCTGCATTGGCGACCCAGAAGTCCACGACCTGAAGAGCGGTGTTGTAGTCCCCGAACCCCTTGCCCTTCATTTTCCGCCATGACATGTCGGCTGCGCGTCCAGTTCCGTGAACGCTGGGACGAGCCTTGGCGTTCTTGTTGTTCATGTTGCGAACAGACCAGGAGCCATTGTTCCAAACCCCATTGCCAAAGTGGGCAGATGTTTGACGGATGAACTCCTCCATCCCGGCTCGCTTGCCGGAGGCGTTTCCGTCCCAACCTGTATATTTCCGACCCATAAAGACCACCTCGCAAAAGTGCTTCTGTCTATTTTAGCGCACCACAGAACATGCTTTTATTAACTACAAGGGGTATAGGCGTGAAACTTTTATTCGGCCTCTTCGTCCTTGACCTTGAACGGGAAAAGGGCTCCGATCATATGGAGTGCCAAGGAGGCGCCAGAAATCCACCAACCCATTTTTGCCGTATCTCCCGAAAGAGTTATCAGAACCAAGCCAGTTCCCCCCAGGGTCCAAGCGAGGGCAGAAATTTCATTCAGTGCCTTTTTTATCATAACTATTGCCTTTTTCTCCTGGGGAAGACGTAGAGGACTACCGCTCCCGCAAGCATCAGGGCGACAGCCACATTCAGGCCCGTGTCCGATCCCGTGACAGGCAGTTGAACCGGAACATCGACCGGAGGAATCGTTTCGGGAACGGTGGTTTCGGGGACGGTGGTTTCGGGTGCATTTGCTTCCCAAACAGCAACCAGGTTTACGTCGCTGGCGACGAAATAGCGCCAGACCATTCCGTTCCAGTCCAACAGATACGGCAATGATGCTGACACTGTCGGGTCGCTTGCGTGCGCCCAATGCTTGAAAGTGAAACCTTCTTGTTCGCATTCATCTGCTCCAGGGATATAGAGGTATCCCAGGAATGGGACCTTCCATGCATCACTGTGCCGGGTTCCCTGATGTGTGCATACTCCGCCAGCCGGGTCAATGTCGGCATAGAAAAGAACTGCCGGTGCTGGCGCTGGTGCTGGCTCCGGTGCCGGAGCGGGGTCGGGATCTGGTGCAGGCGGATCTGCGGGCGGATCCCAATTGACTGTCACCGAAACGGTTTTTGCAACACCATTGACTGTTGCGGTCGCCGTGTAAACCGCCGTGCCTTCGCTTTCTGTGCGAACAACAATGGTGGCGATACCACTCGCGTCAGTTGTGGCAGTAAAGGTTTGACCGGCATCGGGTCCGCTACTGACAGTAACGGTGACTTCAACGCCTTCCTGGGGCGTGCCGTCAAGCGTTTGCGCCGTGGCCGTAATTGTCAGGTCATCACCAGCGTTCGGTACTTCTGGCGAGATGCCAAGAGTGAACGAACTGGGGAGCGAGACATCGCCACCACCAATGGATACGGCCACAATGCTTTCTGACCCGGTCGGGTATTCCCATTCGGCGAGAGTTTTCAAACCACCGAGGTCACCACTGAACGAACCGTGCCAGCACGCTGTGACGTCGGCGTTGGTCAATCCGAAGTCGGCAAGACCATCTGCTGTAGCGTCTGGGCCACCGTTGCACCCACCGTCATTGAATGTTGCCCCAGGGAGAAGGGCCGTCAACCAACCATAGGTGTTGTAGTTGGCGAAGAGGCCACCACCAGAGTTCACGAAGTCGGCAATTAACTCGGCATTAGTGGTGAATTTGGCGTTGATTGCCGCGCTTCGACCCCAGTCGTCAGGAATCCAGATAACCCGAGGCGGGTCAGAAGCAATGTTGGTGCTGAAGAATGTGTCAATTTCTGCTTCCGTGTTGAAGAACTCAACTTCAGGCGCAGTGCCAAAAGTCGACAGGAAGATGGGAAGTTGCGTATCCCAATCGCTTCCACATCCACCAACGGATGCGCCAACACCAAGAATGGCAATCTTGCCATTGTTGCCGGGCATTGTTGACTGCGAATAAACACTTTCAAGAACCTTGGCGATGTAGTTCTCGGTTCCCTCGTTGTAGACGGCGTGACAGGCGGGGTCCATGCCGTCCAGCACCATGGGGCCACCGCTCCCGGATGCCGAGGCAGGCTGTCCCCCTCCGAGGGTGATGCTTGCAAAAAGGGCAACAAAAGCAACTAGCCATCTAGTCTTCATTTAACGTCTCCTGGACACACTTGGTGCAGGAGCGGATAGGGCTATAGTTACGGCCGCTGCCGCTACAACCACTCGTCGTACCCCCACATTGACCACCGAACCCGAAGGAACATATTCGTCAAACAATCCCCCATAGACGTTGACAGTTTCTTCGAATACCGATTTTACATCATCGCTGCTCTCACTTAAAGAAGTCACAAGTTCTTTTATTTCACTTTGCTCAAGTTCCTCATAATCGATTGATTCAAAGATTTCTTTGACAACTTCCTCGGGCAATTCCTCTACTTCGCCGGTTTGGATCGAGGCTGAAACTATTGAAACCAGGGCACTATCGGGGATATTGTCAACCCCAGCAACTGTAATGGCCTCTTGAATTGCCTCGGAAGTTAGGTCCACAGGATCAGTGGACATCAATTCAATAACTGCCTCTACCGCGACTTGTTCCTCCGTTTTTTCATTTTCGGTGTTTGTCTCTGGTTCAGGTACCTCTGGGGCTTTTTCCGGTTCGGTTGTTCTGGCTGGAGCGATGGTCTCAATATCTTTCTCCTTGATTGTTGTTACTGTTGTTGTTGCTACGGTTGTAGGTGTCGTTTTAGCGACGGTCGTTGCCACAGTTGTAGCCACAGTCGTCGCTACAGTTGTTGGGGCAGTCGTGGCTACAGTCGTCGCTATAGTTGTTGCTACAGTTGTTGGGGTAGTTGTTGCAACAGTCGTAGGTGCAGCCGAAGTCACCGGAGGTGGTGCCGGAGGGGCTTGAGTCGTCGTCGTTGGGGGGACCGTCGTCGTTGATGTTGTGCTAGTTGTGCTAGTTGTAGTTGTCGTGGGTGTTGACACAGCAAGAACGACAGGGGCAGAAGGTTGCGAATAAACCGCATTCGTGTCGTTATCCGCCCGAACAGTAAATGAGTACTCTGCATCCAGCCCACCCGTCGACTCAAACAGGGAATAGCCGAGAAGTATCTGGGTATTCAGAGCGTTCTCATCGCCAACATTCCCGGTTGCCACACCCCAGCCTGATTGGCCAGTCGACCAGGAAATCGCATAACGCTCAGGGAATACCCCAGTATCGTCAGTAGCGGCATCCCAAGAAATCAGAAGTCCACTTTCTTCGGGGACTACCGAAACATTGGTAGGTGAACCAAGAAAGTTGGGAACAGGCGCAGTTGTTGTTGTCGTTGTCGTTGGAGTTGTGTCAGCGGAATAGGCAAGAATGACCTGCAATCGCTTTTGTATCCCACCGCACGGGTCTTCGCCAAACTGCTCGTTGGTCACATTGATTGAAACCGACGAATTTCCTAGTGCCAGTTCAGCGACAACAGACTCCGAGGTTGTGGCATGACAAGATTCGTTAATGGTGAAGTTCTCGGGTAAACCGTAGGAGGCGAATACGACCCGAGTAAAAACGTAGCCTTCTGGGGCAGATAAATTGACAAACTGCCTCGCGCCTTCAGTCCCTTGTCCTGATATCTCAATTTCGGTAGGCGCTGTAGTTGTCGTTGTTGTGGTTGAAGTGGTGGTTGTGGTTTCGGGAACTGGATTCGGTGCCGCCAAGTTGCCGACACAAAGTGTCGCCGTACTCAAACCTTGGCATGTGTCCCAGCCTTGGCTGCTTGACCAACCGTCAGGCGCATTGTTGGTGACAGACGAGAAGTCCGGGTTGACAAGAAGTGAGGTTTGGTCTGTTTCGTTGATGGACAGGGAGATGCTTTCAACGGCAGTTCCGTAGTTGCCACCCCAGTTCTCTCCATCTTTCCCCCAGACTTCTACGACCATTTCCGTCCAGGAACTCGTGTCAAAAGCAGAAAGGTCTGCCACGAAGGTGATGTCGCCCCACTCAACTGGAGCGGTTTCGTATTGGACGGGGTCGTTGAGGGAATGAACCTGCTGTCCTTCTCCATTACGGAAAAGCAGTTTTACAGCAACTCTGTCGGGTCCATTTTCAACTTGTTTTGCCGAAACGGTTGCGCTAACGGTCGTCATTGACCCAGCGAAACCGGAAATGTCTACGGCCTGCCCTACGTAGTCGTAGCCGTAAGAAAAGACTATTGCGTTAGTTGTCGAGGCAAGAGCCGGGTAAGAGAATTTGGGGAGAATAAGGACAACAATTGTCACTACCCAAAAAATCCGTAATAGACGAAACGTCTTTCTATTCCCCATTTGACCCCCACCGCCGGAGCAGTTAGGTCAATTTTACATCAGACGATGCGATTGGGCCCTTCAAGTTTTCCCGCAATTTGCGTATGCCTCTCGCAAAGTCGAGCAAGATGCATGCAAGTTCTCCCATAATCGGATTCCAAGTCGATCGTTGGATTCCCGTCGATGTCGCACCAATTCGTTGATACGAATTTAAGGTCCTGGGAAGAAAGGTCGAACCCCAACCCCAATCCCATAGCAAAAATCGTTTTTTCGAGTTCTGATCGCGCCTTCAAGAGCGCTGTGCGCTTTTGCGAACTAGATAGAGAAAGAGAAGCCATTTTTACCCCAATCAGACATTCACAATAATAACTTCAGTGTTGGCGCTTCTAGTGACACCCACCCCCAGCGAGTCCGTCACAATGAAGATTGCACCATCCCCGCCATCAGTTCCTGGGTTGCCGGTGCCTCCGGCGCCGCCAGCCCCAGCATTACCTGCGACTCCGCCGGATCCACCAGAATACGAGGGGTTATGTTCGTTATTGTGGTAAGCCTCGTTGTGGGTGCCTTCGTGGTAATAAACATTGCCTGATACGTAGTTCCCTGGAACTACGGGGTTGCTCGTGGGCGGGTTGCTCGTGGGCGGGTTGGTCCCCTCCGTGGGGGGGTTGGTGTGGGAAACGTGTGTCGGGTTACCCGGGACATGGTTCCCTGGGTTGTGGTAGGGCGAGTCATATGTGACGTTGTGATAACTCCCACCAGTATGGTTGTGATGGTTGGCCCCATGAGTTCCGGGATTTGTAGTGCCCGGATTTGTCGTCTCTTTATGTTCGGTGTTTCCAGGAGTCGTATATGCGTTGCCGGGTTCGGTATTGCCGGGTACGGGGTTCCCGCCCGTAGGTTCATTGTGGTACCCCGGGTTATGACCGGAGCCGCCCGGGTTTTCATATGCCGCTACGTAGTTGCCCGCAAATGTTGAAGGAATATTTGGGGCAGACTGACCTGCCGTGCCAGGATTCCCGGCAGTTCCCGTAGCCCCAGTGGTCGGCGGCGTCGCTGCTCGACCTTCGCTGACGATTGTCCCAGTCCCTGCGATTTCCTTGGCAATGACAACTACAAGCCCTGCGCCAGTTCCACCAATGCCACCCAAGCCGGTGCTTCCGGTACCACCGGCATTACCGGGATTGCCGGGATTCCCCTTTCCTCCAGGCTCCAGTGCCGGATCGCTCGGCTCGTTAGCGGGATTGTAGGTTCCCAAACCACCTGCTCCACCGGCTCCAGGACCACCCGGCGCTCCTATTGTCGTCTCGGCAGGGGATCCACTTACGTCCGTGCCGTCAGTCCCATCGTATGCCCCCTGGATAACTAGAAAACCCTCGATGGGGTCGTAATGCCACCCATTCATAATGTTGTCGATGTCTTTTAGGATGTTGGCAGGGACAACCTCTACACCAGGGAGCGAAGGGTCAGGGCCAATGATGTAAGTTTTTGTTTCCGTCTCGTCGGCAACTCGACCACGCACAGTCCCAGTACCGGAATTAGAGGAACTGGGCGTACCGAGGAGTGCTCCAGCGCCGATGGTAAGAATACCGGACACGTAAACTCTAAAACCATTTGTCACCAACACGGAGTTGGTGCCAAGGGTGAGGTTTCGATAGTGCTTATCTGACGTGAGAATGTGGGTGGACGACGAGGCAATAGTGACATCTCCGTCGTAGCCGCTTCCGTAAAGCGAGTCATTGCCAAGGCGCTGCTCAATTGAGTAGTTCTGTCTAACTATGGTCGCCATGATCAGTCAACCTCAAGGTATATAGCAGTTCCGCTAGTCCCTACTCCATCTCCCGATACGTTCAGAGTGATATCGGCTGGGGCGATGGAATGGCTTGAAACCAAGATCACAACACCGCCTCCCGCATTCGTACCCCCGGTTGCGACAATCTGGCACGACCCATTGGTGGCGATGTACCGAGCGGCGACAATAACTACACCTCCGCCACTTGACCCATCGGCCAGAGATCCGCCAGCCCCACCGCGCAAGTAAGCCGGAGAAGTTAGGCCGGCAGTCAACTGGTAGCCCTTGATGGCCTGAGAAGCCATTCGATAGTAGATCGAGCCACCACTACTTGCGGTAGGAGATGTGGCCGTGGTGCCATTGCCATTCCCGCCGAGGCTATTGGTGACGCTATCGCCAGCAGCACCTCCGCCCAAGACTGAACCCGACAGACTGAACCCCCCTGGGAGGCCAATAATCGATCCCGAATTCATCTGGAGGGTTCCCTTGACGAAAACTCGGTACCCATTTGTATTAAGAGTAATGCTTGGGTCGATTGTCAAATTATTGTAAAACATGTCGGAGGACAGGGTGGTCGGGCTGGTGATGTTGACGTCTCCATCAACTCCAGTTCCATAAACCTCATCCGCTGAGTCGAGAAAGTCTGCTAGCGGATCGGGCGCATTGACACGCACGACCCCAGCCATTACGGGGTCTCCTCAATCCCGCTAATGGTTGCGTTGAGGCCCGACGCACCTGCTCGAATGTAGATGGCATCACTTGCTGCCATAACGAGGGACAGGTTGACCAATGTTGTTTCATTGGCGGCCAGCGTGAGGCTATGGAAGATAATGTGGCTGGACGCAATCGTTGCAGAACTTGGCTTGACCCAAATTGTCACCACTTGAGCACTGGCAGTGGTATTGGATACCATGATTTGCTTAACTATTGTCGTCGTGGAAACGGGAACGGTGTAAGTGGCGGAACCGGGCGCCGTAGTAGACGATGCCGTGGTTGTAATGGCCACCGGACCAGCGAGACGTTTTTGGAGAAAAGCCATTGGAGAATCCTTCCTTGCTGTTCTATGTTATCAGTTTTTCCCGAGGCCGCTGCTGAAGAAAGACCTCCACCAAGGGCGATTCGACCTATATTCGGCCACGTGAGGGCAGTCTGCGAATCCAGCCCTTCTCTGCTCTCTCCTGTAGCGAACTCGGCGATCCTTGGGGACAACAAAACCCCCAAATCCTCGGTTCTCTAGTATATTGGCAACTTTATGGTCACCTATTAAAATTCCAATATCATCAGCCCGAGGGACCGTGACCAGGTGGACGATTGGGGTCCCCGAAGGGATCACAAATGGAGTATCCGTAAAAATATTAATTACCCAGTGGGCAGAGTGGTAGTAGTCGGTGTTGACGCATCCCGGAATTACTTCCCAATCTCGTGACGGGCGATCCCAGTAGACGGGCATGCTTAGCGTCGACCATCCTGGGGCGGTCTTTATTTTCCAGGGGTTAATTACTTTTACGTAAAGACTTTCCGGGTAAGCCCGGGCACTAGAGGTTGGGGTCGCTCCAGTACTGGCAAATTGGAATGCCTGAATGTCGAGGGAGGAAGATAATTCGTTCAGGTTGGCGGCGTATCGCGCCTGCCAGTTCACCCCGTCTGGGCCAACACGGAACTCGATGTCTGCCGGGGTTCTGAGGGTCACCCCATTCCTGACCCAATCATAAGTCCCCTGGCAACGCCTCATGGGCTTATCTTTGTCGAGCGCTCGAAACCATTCTGGCAAGGACGCCGAATTGTCTATTGGCATGGTGTCTGGTTCCAGTAATTTATTGCTAACTGGAGCAATTAAAATTTGACCAGGTAGAGGCTCTGGGATTTGGAAAAAATGCTCAGCAGAAACAACTTTGACTTTTTGGGCAGTCACCTTACTCCTTGGTAATCACGGTTGACCCAAGGCCAGCAGGAATTTGGTATACGTGGGCGCCTTCCCAGTTTGACGCAGACACGTACATTGAATAATAGGGATGGGTTTCTTTGAATTTGTAAAGATTTCCCTGGTCATGAGACGCCACCAGGAAGATAACGCCCTGGCTATTGAGGGATCCGTAAATATTCTCAAGAATTTCTGGATTGTGGGCAACGTGGGAAGCAAGGACTACGACGGCATCGTATGTCCTTGGGAAGATGTTTTGCTCAATATCCTGGAAGGTGACCGTGTTGTAGTCTGGCTTGCTGCCGGGATAGAAGCGCTCGTAGTAGTCGAGATGCACTGAGTTAATGACGTCGATTTCCGTTGCCCCTACTGCCGAAGCAACCGAAAGTGGACCGGCAACAAAACCGCCCACCAAAACGGCGTTTGGGCGCTTTGCTCGCAAAATGCACTCCATCTGCGTCTTTTGAGAAAGCCAGATGGGCATGAACGTACTCGAACCTGCTCCCACGAACTCGTAGTAGTTTAGTTCATCGTTGAACCCGATACTGGATCGCGACCTGTCGGCCCCTTCTTGCCCTTCAAGAACTGCAGCAGCACGTACTAAGGCCAGTTCATTTTCGGGCGTACAGTCCGATTCCGAGGCAGTAAAACTCAATTCCTCGGCGACAGAGAAAATATCGTCTATTGACACGTTTGCCATTTCACAACATCCTTGCGCTTAGCAGGTCTCGATAGTATAACCATTTTCTTATCAGGGAAGATTTCAGAACATAATTTTTGGATAGCCCAATCCATTCTGGGTTGGTTGAGGGGTCTGGATGAGCGCCTGCTGGCGGGTATGTCGTCACCAGCAGAATTAGGGCATCTTCAAGGGTAATGGTGCCGACATCTTCGATTTCCCCACCCAATTCGACAATTAGCGCACTCAATTGATCGATTACGTAGTTGTAGTCTTCTACGAGGCTATACATCTCACGACTCTTCTTCTGGCAAAGTGAAAATTTGAGGCGTATCAAACATTACGCAAAAAATCGGGTTTGCTTCCTGGTCGTCGACAAAACGACCGTGATCCTCGCTCCAGTCATTCGGAGATACTTCCGGGTCCATCGCTCACCTCTTCGCCTGAGTCTTCGGGCGTTTCCGTCAATTGGCTTTCTTCAATTTTAGGCTCTTCTTGAGGATCCTGGCGCCACTCCGGCTGTTGATTTGGCTCGCAAGTAAGGAAAGTCGAGATCATCCACTTCGCATGCGAAATTGGCGTTCGAGAACCATGGGGGTGGGTCCATTCTGCGGGAAATAGGACTATTCTCCCGGCGCGAGGAGGCAACAGGAAGTCGTGGGAAGAGAAGAATGTCTCTCCCCCAACTTCGACGTCATTGAGGTATATGACAGCGGCAAGAACTCGTCTTTTTTTGGTTTCCTGCTTAAAAGTGTTGAGCCAGGGCTGAGAGTCCACATGCTCTCGATAAAAACCAGTATTACGAGCATAGTACTGAAGCCTAAAACCGGTGTCTTCCATGTTGGGCCATCTATGGAGATGGGGATAGTGGTCCCTGTAGTGGGCAACTGTCGACCACATGCCGCGCAATATTTCCGTCTCCGCTCTGGCAAAAACATTTGTGTCCAAACCGATATTTGCAAGAGAAAATGTCGAAAAATTCATGTCCATCGAAGATTTAATATTCGTGTCTATGCCACCCATGGTTGGCCCAGGCGTAAACAGGGCATTGAAGTTCTTGATGCATTCTTCGACCAGCATGGACGAAAGGTTGGCATCAAAGCAATCGTCGGCATACATGATGTGCGCCGTCTTCCCTAGAGGAAAATGAAACTCCATTGTCATTTTCTCTGCAATGCCTCTCTATGCGGAATCAATTTTTGTTGCAGGCGTTCTCTGGTCAAGTTTGTCATGTGGGCACTGAATTCGTCTAGCGAAACTCTGGACTCTAACGAAGTCATTAACGCATCTCGGGAAAGAAGCCCTTGACCTTGGGCAACGTGCCAGAAGTGGGGAGGATGAAAAAGTTCCCACCCCATCGTCGGCATGTCAAACTGCCCTGGCCCGTGCAGTTTAATCAATTCAACATACTCTTGGAGTTGTTCGGGCACTTCGCGATCTGCCATTGATCTCCACATTTCCGTATCTCTACGGTCTGTCATGTAGTGCATAGCAATCATCGCCAGAATGTTTTCCATCATCGATGACATTTTCTGGTTGTACTTGCGCCTCCCGATGCCCGATGCGTCGTATCGAGCAACTGGCAAATACTTGGTGAGTGCAAGAGACTGCTGAATTGACGCAGCAATGGAAGTTGCCTCAAGTGGTTCAACGAAGCCAGACGACAACCCAATCAAACAGCAGTTCTTCTCCCAGGGATTTGCCACGTAGCCTGGCTCAAACGAGAAAGAACGGTAGTCCTGAATCTTGTAGCCGATAACTTTCTGTAGTTCCTCTACCGCTTGCTCTTCAGTGCAATGCGTAGATGAATACACGTATCCATTGCCCCTTCGCTCCTGTGTTGGGATTTCCCATCTCCAACCCGAGGAAAGAGCATGCGCCACCGTGTATGGGAGGATTACTCCATCTTCGCGTTCTGGCGTTTGTGTTGCGATAGCCCTATCACACGGCAAATAGGGCGAAAAAGATTTCCACTTAGGCTCGGCTACGAACTTAAAAATGCTCCTAGAAAACCCAGTTGCGTCTATGAAAAAATCGCCTTTTATGCTTCCGACGTCAGCATTTAACTCCAGAATATTGCCATTGTCGGCGTCTAGTTCCGCAGAGCGAACATGGCCATCTATTACCGTTATTTGTTTTTTGGCACAAAGGTCGAGAAAGTATTCGTTGAGAGAAAAGGTGTCAAAGTGAAATTGATTTGTCTGGCTATGAATGTTTTCTTGGTCCTTGACGAAACCTTCCCTCATGGCAGGATTGGTGAAAAATGGCGTCAACTGCTTACCCATTACAGCCGGAAGTGCGTATCCAGCGTTGAAACCGTGCCTATCAATTCCCGGTGAACTTACGCTATGGAAATAATCCGTGAAAGGGCTATCCCTCCATCCTTTAAAACGAATACCAAATTTGTAAGTTGCTTTAGTTTTCTCGATCATTTCTGATCGCGAGAAACCAACAGTCTTTTCAAATTCAGTCCAGTGCTCAGTGCTCCCCTCTCCGACGCCAATAATTTTAACTTCGCCAGATCTCACGATCTCGACCTGACAGTTTGGCAACACCGTCTTGATTTGTAGGGCAGCGATTAGGCCCGCCGTACCCGCCCCAACTATGACGACCTTCATTAGCCGACCAACTCCTTGCGGACAAATGATACGGGGTCGACACTGCTGCATTCAATTGCAAAGAAGTGTGGGAATTGAGCGGGCATCATGAGAATATCCCCAAACATCAATTCTAGGCGCAGGTTAAGAACTGGGAAAATAAGTTTCATGTTGCGAGAAATGCACATGTTCGCATTTATCCCAGATTTCGGGCTTCTTGCGGGGAAAGCGGACGTAACCCCCGTGCCTCTTGCCGAATAAACCTGAATCGCCAAATCGCGCTGCATTTGTATGCCAAATTCTGGCATGTAGGCGTGAATTGCTTCCTCTAGGTATTCGTTGACATGATGCACCCGGTCCAGTAAATCTTTTTCAAAATGTACAGGTCCGTGTGTTAGTGGGGCAAGGTCGACGACTTCCGTATTAAGCAATGACCCGTAGTCCCCTTGGCTATATGAAAGCAAGGACCACTCATCTCGCGACGAGTCGTGAATTCGTCCCGCCAATGTGTCATCGGCAAAGTCTGTAATAAAAACGCGTGCGCCTGTTTCGAAGGGCAAGTCTAAAAGTCTTGGGCTTATGGTCATTTCAGTGAAACCAGGTCACGAGGGAATACTTGGGCAATGACGATGACATGACCGGCAGCGCAGCATGCTTGTAGACGAAGTTTGAGGGAAACAAAATGATTTTCCCTTCTGTGCAGGGGATTACTTTGTCAAATAGTGGGAAACGAAGACCCCCTCCGTCTTCGGGGGTATTCATGAAAAGTACAAGACTGAGAATTCTCTCTTTGTCGGCGCCAGAGTCAGAGTGGGGCTTGTACTCAGCCCCAGCGCCATACTTGTTAATTAGGTAACCTTGGTTTGCCGTCAACGTCAAAGAGTAAGACTTTCTATAGTCCCAGATGGCTTCCTCTAGTTCGACGTGCAAATCTCTAAACAGGTCGTTCATCTTGGAATCGGCCCTCATTAATTCTTCGAGAGAACAAACGAGAGAAGTCCGATGGCGACTGACAACACCACCGTCATGACCGACCTTCCCCGGGGACCACGAAATCCCACTTCCCGAGTCCTGGCTGCAGATCTCCTCTGCTCGCTGGATTAACGGCTGGAACACGTAGTCAGTTTGGTAAATCGAAACTGCTGGGATTGGGCAATCCTCAAGGGTTATCACAAAAGAACCTCGATTTGCTCAAACGCAATTAGTCCATCTTTGTCAAAAATTTCGCATTTATATGATCCGGGAACCGTAATCACGAATCTAAAACTCGCTACGTGAGGCTGACTGTACGGCAAAAATTGAGAAACAGTCCTGATGAGAGAATCGTTTTGCTTAATGTCCATAAAAATGCCGTCAGTATCAGAAAATTCATCCACATACTTGCAGACTATGGGGTCCCCAGCGCTGACTTTGGTGCTTTGAAACCTCAAAAACTGCTCTTTAGGAATTAGCAGAAATTGGACTTTAGTTTCATCAAATTCTAAACTCTCCAGAGCGGGTGACCCCTTGCGCACTATAGGGAGCATGTACTCCCGTGCAATTTTTTCCGCTTCCTCTAGGTCGCCATCTGTCGGGCAAAAAACGACTCTGTCCATAGAGACAAACTAGCATAAGGCAATCGCATGGGCTAGGATGCCGAACAGAGGTGGTTATGAAAAAGTCAATCATTATTGGAATTACCGCTGGAGCGCTGCTGCTCTCGTCGTGCGGAGGGACCGAGGTCGTCTACGTGACGGAGACCTTGGCCCCAGAAACCAGCGCTGCCAAAACCACGACTACCGTCAAGGTTTTGCAAACCACGCCGCCATTGGCAACCCGACCTCCGTCGAATGTCCCATCCTACAACGGTGGCTACAGCCCAGAACTGTACGACTCTTTTCTGTGGGAGGCCGTCAACGATTTTTGGTGGCTTTTCACGACAGATCAACTTCTCCAAATGGGCCTTTTGGTCTGCGAAGAGTTTGATCGTGGGTCGACCCTAGATGACGTGACCTACAGTTTGCTTGACATTATGAGCGACACCGATACCCTTTTCCTCATGGAGGGCTTAGCGGGCGTCGTGGCTGGGGCCGTCACCTTCCTGTGCCCAGAGCACGGATGGTGGCTAGATACGATTTGATTTTGTACCCGGCCAAGGAATCGAACCTTCGCTGAGCGGACCTGTATATAAGACAGGCTGGGGCAACCAGCCCCACGACCGGGCGTAATTTTTCAGGACTACGTTACGGGGTAGTTATGAAAAAGTCAATCATTATTGGAATTACCCCTGGTGCGCTGCTGTTCTTGTCGTACAGAACTGAATACGAATTGCCATATAATACGCGCTGTTGTAGATAGGGTGATAGCGGTATGTATAATGGGGGTCAGCCTACATTCTACCGCATGGAGGGTTTCATGCCTGCTCTAAGCAAAGTCACCGCTGAAAAGAAGCGGATCATCCTGGAAGGCGCTATTGTCATGGCCGAGGAGGCCGTGTACCGTTCGTGTGTATTCCTAGGACGGGACCCCTTGTCTATAGGGGATTCTTACACGGTGGATGAGTCATCCACGGAAATCGAGATTCAACTATCCAAGGAACTTGATCGCCTTAGTATGCTTAAAACCTTTCTGGCAGAACTCTAAGGAGGCGTCATGGCATTGACACAAGCACGAATCGACCAGGCTAAGGCCGAGGCACGAGAGTTTGTAGAGTACTCTATCTTTGCGACGGCAACCTTGTTAAATGTCGCCATCGAAGATGTGTCCTCGACAATGGACATCCCCGTCCCTGCGGACGATCTCATGTACAACTCTTATGTCGGTCTCAAGCGGCAAGCCGCTGTACTGGAGTCCCTCAATGGCTGAACTCCGGTCTATCCCTCTTGACTTTGCCGAAAAGCGTGGGGTGTCAAGCCCGTCCACGAATGCCACCTCTCCGCAGGAGCAAGGCGTTACCGTGTGGGACTCCAGCAGAGGATGCTTTGTAGTCCGCCACGAGGATGGCCGTGAAACACTCCTCTACTGCGAACAGCCCATATTTGAAGAATACACTGCTCAAACCGACGTTCCCAACTTTATTGGGTTTGTCTAGCAACTAAGGAACTGCCCATGAGGTCAAAAGCATCGGGGTCGGCAACTACTGCTTATAGCCCTCAATCTGACATTGAATACCATGAATACATGCTGACGGTGCTCCGCTACTGCTGTGGGTTAGACCCCACCGCCGATTGCACCATTGATGACCTAGTCGGTGCGATTATCGAACTGCACCCGAAGCGACAGGTTGAGGGGTCCCAGGAAAACCTGGACGTTGAGCAATACGAGCCTGCTTATCTTTTTACACAGAAATACCGAGTGTCACTTCTGCGTTCCGCTCGCCGTGTATGGCGAGGCTACACGATTGCGAAAGCCCAGGTAGCATGATGTACAGCAACCAATGGTTTGAGCGCTCTCGTGTCGCTCGCATGTACTCCAGCGTATCCTCAGCGTCAGACTTGCACGCTCGCTCTGAGTTGATGTCCGACTTCGGTGTGTTCGCTCGCAATTTCCTAAACGAATGCAATGTTGATAAGAGGAACATTGCCACCTCGTCAGACGGTGAATTGTTCAAGTACGACCTCATCTCCAGTAACGCAGATAATGAGGGGTGGGCAGACGGCATTTGGATGACCCTGTCATTATCTCGCCTTATTGCCCTTCTTGGCGACACGGGCACCCCAGAAAATCCCCAAAAGGTTCTGGCCGAGCCAGTATCGCAGATGCACGAGATCATCGACTCACCGAACCGCCCAGATGTGGATTTGTACTTCATCAATACACCGGACTTCTGTATGGTGGAGAAGTTCCTACAGCAAACCTCCCACGTTGCTGACTTCTCCCAACTTCGGTATACCGTGGTAGACGCTCAGGAATTAGTGGACGGCTCTCTCGATCAGTACTTTGATCTGGTGCGTACCTACAGCCGTGACCTTATGTTCTCGACCCTGTCTTTGACCGAGGGAGTATTAAACTCCATAAAGGTTGGAGGTCGCTTATCCATTTCGACCATATCCGACTACAGCAGTCTGTATCGTGATAGTTTGCGCACACATGAGAATGACTACAGCATCCTCAACAAGTACCTTGTAAATAGGTCGGACTTTGAAATCATGCACGTACCAGTAGAATTCGGATTCGCCATAGGGAGGCGCACTTCGTGACGGTAGCAACAGCATACCCATACGCAAAGTTAGGTCGAGATCGTATCCATGAACTCGCAAACATTGAATACATTAACCACGGGTGCGGGATCGTCCAGTTCAAGAATGTGATCAGCATTCCCAATGACGAAGTCCTTCCTTATATCGATAACAACGTCGAAGTCCCTTCGTGTGGTATGCGTATTGAGACCCAGGATGATGGTTCCAAAAAGGCGTATCTCTACGATGGTACAGAGGTGGCATACGAAAACCTTATTCGCATGCCTATGCGGTTCTATAACCCCCACGGCGAGGGCGGAGGACCGGTTACTGCTGATACGCCCTCTTCTATTGTTGATTTCTTCTGTGAAGCCGAGGACGCCGCGTATAAGTGCCTCCTTCGGTACACTGATCTTCACCCCTTTGTCCTCGGTACTCTTCAGTGGCGGGCGCGAGGCCATGTGTTGAAGTATCTGGAGGGGGCTTCCCTTGGCCTTCATAATGACAATGACTCCAACACGATGATCATTGATGGGCAGAGGTACTTTGCCCAGCGAGATATCGCCCTGCACCAAACGGTTAACGCAATACTTTACCTCAATGACGACTACGAAGGTGGTGTGTTCCGGTTCCCCGTAGCCGGCGTAACCCTAAAGGCCGACAGGGGCGACATAGTGTTTTTCCCCGCAAACTACGTTGGTACCCATGGGGTATCCCCGGTCACGAGCGGATCACGTTACGTGTATCTAGTTGAATACGGCAATGGGGGACACCAGGTCTTTGAAATTGCGGAACCAGCAAGCGGTGGGGAGTGGGGACCTCCGGCGTATATGCCGTTTGTTCGACAGGACTACGAGGCTCTGGTTAACAGTGGCTTATCCCACTATGACGATTCTGATGAGGTAAAACTAGGGCTGTTTGCCTCAACGCCACTAAAGCAGAACCGTATGCCCGAAGGGCCTGCAGAGGGTACGCTTATACCCTACGACTAACTGACTGAGGCATCGTCTACTTCAATGGGGTTGCCGAACATAACATCAATCTTCTCCGGCCACATCAACCAGTCGCGCCACTCTGAGTCGATCAAATCGCCAAGAGACGCCAACACGAAGGTTTTAGCCCGCATCCAGAACATCGCCGAAATGTAGCGTTCTCCCGACGTGATCTCACTTACGCCGTGTCCATATTTGTGAGTTGATGGCCATGTAATTAACATCCCGGCCTTAGGCTGAATCCAGTCCCCTTCCCCGAACCGTACTAGCCCGCCTTCATAATCATCATTGAAGTACAGGACGGTCTGCATATCGTGGAGACCCGCTGGGTATGGAGAGTTTTCTCCCGGTCGTCGTGTTTCTTCCCGTAATTGAAGCACTTCACCGTCACCGTCTCTCGAAAAGTCAAAATGCCATCCGATGGAGTCCCCTGTTTGGTATTTCCTAAACGATGGGGTGTGTAACACCACAAGAGGTTCTTCATAGATAGTCTCCAGGTAACTACATACCTTTTCTAGAAGTGCGTGGTAAGCGTCGAGATAGTGATCCGAATAAACTATTGATTCTGATGTCATGAATCTTCCACGACCCGCTTCGAGGCCACCATCCCATGATTGTTCGTCATGGAATAACGTAAGCCAGAAGTCAATCTCGTCCCTAGATAAGAAGTCAGGGATAATCCGAAGATTAGGAGTTATGATGTCAGACGACTTTTTCATCCTGCAGACTCCCTCTGATGTCGTTCTTCTTTGACAACCTTTCCAGGCTCCATAGTCACTTCCACGTTGAAGGCCGTCCCCTCTAGTAGGGAGCGCAACACCCGGGATCCGAATCCCTGGGCATAGATAGTCCGCTCTGTCGTGAAACCCTCAGGTTCTGGGATCGGATATCCGTAGATCCCAGCATCAACGTACGAGCACACGTTGATTAGAAGTTGCCTAATGGTATCAGCATCGTGCTGGGGCATCGAATTTGCCTCGACAAAGAACCCCTGGAACCACACGTCCTTGGCTTTCTGGGCAATGGCCATATAACCACCCCCAGAACAAATACTGATGACCATGTCCGCCATGTGGAACACGTCCTCTTCCGATGGCAAGTCTGCGATCAGCAGTTCCCTGGCCCTACGCTTTGTTTCCTCTGATCTGTTTACGGTAGAGGTAATGACCGTATGGCCCTTTTTCTTGAGTTCCGCGGCAAGGGATGACCCCATCTTTCCCATATGCAAAATGCCGATAACCACCCGTTACCTCGCTTTGTATCCGTCTAGCATGTATACGTTTGTCGATATCTGAGCCGCTTGGGGATTAAGCAGGGGGTCTTCGACATGTTCACTAACTTTAGGGTTGGGAGTACCCTGGCAGTACCAGCCTAAATATGAGTATCTCCAACCGGCAGTAATCGGCTGAACTTCATGGGCCGCTACGTAATTCGACGGGAAAAACAAGATCTGGCCCTTTTTGGGCTTGTGGGTTAAGTTGAGGTAGCCAAAGTGGTGGTGACCACCCGTGAAGTTGGTGCCGTCTAGTTCTTCCTCGGTATCGACGCAGTCATTGAGGTATGCAACTACAGACACGGTATTACGTGTGGCGATCTGGTCAGTTGGGTGGGGCTTTCCGTACTCGTACTCTGTGGCAACGTCGGCGTGCATGCCGAGATATGACCCAGTCGGGTATGCCACGATATGGCTCTTTATCTTCCACCAGATACATGTGCCAGCGATGGGGTACTTGTTGAGGTAGTCCTGTAGGCAGGCGTCTCGCCTATCCTCAATATGGTTTAGGACTTTAATGACCTCAGGGTCTGTGTCCTGGTGAATTGCTGACCCGCGCCATGGCATAACATCGATAGAGGAGGTCGAGAAGAAATACCCGCTCTTATTGATGTACCCCATTTCCCCTGTTATTGGGTTCTGTCCGGGGGTGTACATGGCATCCCGCTCTCGCTTCAGCACGGTGGTGCAATAATCCCGCATCCATGCCCAGTCAATATCGAAGACGTTGTCGTATAGGACAACCCCACCGCCCAAGTCTTCACCGGTCATGTTTGTACTCTCCCAGATCGAGCATGTATGAGATGTAGTCGTGTATCCGCTCGATAACACGCTTACGATCCTCGTCGTTCTCTAGGTGATTGAAGCACCCGTACACTGTGTCTATGGCAAATTGGACCAGGAAGTCTTCCGTTGGTTCTTGGTTGTATTTAAAAAATGACAGATTGCGATAACTCCAGGGTCGCTCCTGTAGTGGTTGATGCTTGAACCAGTCGGGGTAGTGCCAGGAATGCCCTGCGTGGCGCATGTCGGGGTGGATACTCAGTAGCCCTTTAATAAATTCCATCGGAGTGGATGTCTCAGGGTCAACCCTCTCATTAGTAAGAAGATCGTCAGAAAGCCTGAGACCCCCTAGGACATCGCCGTTCTTGGACACTACTAGAATGTGATCACTGTTTAGTGGCTCGTTAAAGAACCTGTCGGCGTACCGGTGTAGGTGCCTGTACAGTTCAGGGCGATCTTCGGTGATTACTTCTACCGCAAACTCCTCATCATCTTGAAACACCTGAGTAAATCGGTTGAACGAATCAGTAACCATATGTGTGGTTACCACCACCGTCACCTTCTGGTATAGGTGTTCTAGTCCGGGTAGTCCATATATACCGTGTGTGAACACGAGCGGGATATGGTCTGGGTTGGGGCCGCTGGAGGTGTCTCGCTCAACCCCTTTAAAGATGTTGGTGTCTCCAAAATCGGGGTTTAACTCGGGACAAAATGACGAATCATAGAAGGGCCGTTCTGCACCGATATGCCCGCGATTAAAAACCCGCTGACCACGATTCCATCCAGGGCTAAACGAGTGGATTAAGCACCTGTTATCCCAGACCAGCACGTCACCCTCAGACCACTCCCATGACCACCAGTTTGACCTATCGAGAAGGTATGTATCGATATGCTCTTTAAGTTTCTGAAACCAGCCCGTATCCTCCCCTACTAGGCGAGTATCACCGCCACTCCAGTACAGTGACGTTTCCCCTGTTACGGGGTGCGTTCGGAGGGCAGGGTGACGTGTGCCTGAAAGCCCCTCAGACCCCGTCCAACACTCAAACTCCGCAGTTTGCAGTTGTTCCTGGATGCTCCCCGGTAGTGACCCATATAGGTCGATCAGGCTAGCCAAATGTGTTTGTCCACGTTCCTTGGGGCATGTAAACGTAGTCATATGCATTGACAACAGGGAAGTTGTGTAGTCAAAGAACGAGTGATCAAGATGCCAGTTTTGGTGAATGAAGTAATCTCTATTAGTCCAGTTCTCCACGTTGGCTATCGTCGAGTGGTTTTGCCCTTCTGTTACTAGGGGATTCAACTCCTGCGAGGTATCCCCGGCATATAGAGTTTTTAATAGTTCGGCGTGCTGCTCTACAGTGGGGCTTAAGCCAATAAACCCAATGGCTTTGTGCTTAGCGAATATCTCGGAGAAGTAGCCCTTGCTGTTGTCTACCTCGGTTATGCCCCTGATCTTAAACCCCAGGTTGCCCAACTTTAGCCCTAGGGCTATTCCGCCTTTAATTGCCACGTTGGCTCCTTCAGGGGCTCTAATCGTTCGTGTTTTGGGCCGATCCGTCGACCATTATGGTCTAGGCCAGTTCTTATTGTACCCATCCATTTCCACGGCTCGTCAACTCGTTGCTGTTCTTTGACCTTGCGGTATTCCTGGCGTTCTGCTATGAGCGTTTCGTTGTCCCATATGTTGTCAACCACAAACTCAACAGATGGCATCAAGCGCGTATCGTATATCTGGAAGAACATAAAGGGTTCCCCCGCCTTGAACGTCACTGGCTCGTTGATTTTTGTAATCTTCCAGTTCATATTGAATTCTTCAGGCCACCAATAGGGGATAGAACCAGACAGTGGCACTGCCCCATCCACAAAGTAGTTAGGAGACCCCGTTATCCAGAGCGCATAGTGCTCCGGTAGAGTAAACGCCCACGCCGTGGGGATAGACAACATGCCGGTGATCGTCGCAATCGTTATGTCTCGCTGGTACTCGTCGCCTTGTGGGCTGACGAAAGTACAGGTTTGACCACTCAGTATTTTTGGTGGGTGCATACTCCCGTCGTACTGTACGACGATGTCTTGCTGAAGTAACAACTCCCATCCGGCGATGTTGGCGGTTGCGACGGGTAGGCAGGTGTAGGCGTGACGATGGTAGGTGTCATCCATCCAGTCACGTTTGGGATGAGCGCGCCTAATCACCGGGGGATTAGGGTGCATCATCGTGACCCTAGCCTTCATTGGCTACTTTATGCTGATGATTTCGGTCGTTGTAATCGTACATTGTTACTGCTGAGTACTTGGTGCCCGTAATGACCGGGAGCGACGCATGAGCGTAGACGAACGTGGACGGGTGGATAATTACATCGCCCATCTCCGGCTTAAACTTAACATCGAAATATGGGAGGATGTACTCGCCGCCTGTGTACCCCTCATTGAGGTACCCAATGGTGGAAACGACGCATGAGTATGAGTACCCCGAGTCAGGATGGATGGAGAAGTGCTGTCCCTCCTCGTACCGAACAAAGTTCGTGGCCTCCTCGTAGTCCAACTTGAGATTGTTGTATAGCCCTGAGTAGTGGGCCAGGCATTCACGGACACCCGTGATTACCTCGGTGTAGATCTTGCCCAGTTCTTCATACCCAGGTTCAATGATGGGCAACTCCGCCTCGCGGATCTTGTAGTCAGAGCAGTTGCGGTAATCAAGCATCAACTCGGTGTCACCAACGGTTGCTACATGCCATGAATACCTATCGTGGTTGCTCTCAGACAATACGTTCTCAAGCCTCTCGGTGAAGTTTGAGTCTTTAGGCCACACATTCTTGTATAGGACGATTCCTGAGTACTGGTGGCCAATTACGCCTGCTACATCCATTTTGTTCCTCGCTTTATTCGGATATAAACTCGTCTACGTGCGACGATAGTATACGGCAAGACAATTTAATCCCAAATTGTTTATTTAACTTGTCTACGGTGAGATTCGTCATTTTACGTGGCTTGTGGCTTGGGGCGCCCCCCTCGGTGTAGTGCTGGGGCCACCACGGGAAGGGTTTTCCTAGAGCATCGCGCTCACCCGTCAAGAACCCATTGCCAAACCTCTTAACTTTAGTTCCGGTCTTATCGATTAGGAACTTTGTGAAATTTCCTGTTATGGGCTGTACGCGCCTCTTTACTGCCGTGCTGCTATTCTCCGGCGGTCCCAATGGACTGTTTACCCAAGGAACATATTCGTCGTGGTATGGCACCCCATCAGGACGGATATCTGCAATGTCATACCCGGTCAGCAACTTCCAGAGCGGGTGGAGGTCCTGGAGTACTTCCCCGTTGGGGACCCATTTGGGGTCATACACGTGCTTGTCAATACGCCCTGCGGTCAATTCGGAGTACCTAAACGTAGTACCGTAATGGTGGGACCCATAATCCCTGGACAGTTCTCCAGGCGTACAGTCCAATTCATGCACGTCTATGTACTCCTGTAGGCCGTTACTGAACTCAGGGTAACCATGGCAGGTGAAGTCGTCAACAACCACTGCTATGACATCGAATAGTGGGTTGTCTAGATACTTATGATGTATGTACTGAAGGTGCTGGTGTTGGGGTATATTCCCGCAACCTGCGGCGACATTAAAAAGCAACGTCACCTTCCCTAGCCGATCAGTGAGGAGCGGCTCTCCTGTTCCGGCTTCAGCCAGGTCTACCTCATACACCGATTTGTCTAGCGTGTATTCATTAGGGCGAACATTCAGCACGCTCTCTATGTCGGATGGCGCAGGGATGCGGGATAACGGAGACTCGGTCATAGGGTCTTTGTAATTGTGTAGAACGCCGGAGTGGTCCAACGCTCACCTCTTGTAATACGGCGCACTCCGTGGAGATAGTGGATGTCACCTGGGTGGGCGATAGCCATGCCCGGCTCGATCTGTAATTCGATCCCGTGCTGTGGGTAGTACAACTGGCCTCCATCGAAGTCAGCGTTCCAGTAGAAGATGGAGTTGATGTCGTAATTTAGAAACGGATTGGGCGACCCGTCATTGAGTTGCTTATCAGCGTGGGGCGCCTGCTCTGTCCCCGGCAACCACCGTACCAACGTGGGGCTCCTACGGGATAGTTCAACCTTGAACCGCCCCTCTAGGTATGTCTTCATTTTGAGGACATAGCGATCAATGATTTCGTACAGTTGATCACCAATCTCATCTTGGGCTAGTAGATCACTGCAGACGCGCTGGTGCCAATACGAAGAGTTGTATATGCACTCTCCGTGGTCATTGAACATGTCTTTTCCAGCATCATCCCACTTGGTAATTCGGGCAGACAACCGCTGGACGGCCCCCACATCTTCTGCGTCTATAAAGTTGCGCAGTACCACGATGTTACTAGCGGAGTCCCCAAAGTGCCCAGGCTCTACCAGGGACTCTTCAGTTGTCATTGAGTTCATGTCAGAATGCTGGTGGGAAAAATGGAGGAAAGAACGGAGGGAAATGGGGTGGGAAGTGGGGAGGAAAGAACGGAGGGAAATGGGGCGGGAAGAACGGAGGGAAGAACGGAGGAAAGTGCGGTGGGAAAAATGGTGGGAAGTACGGGGTGGCAACGGTGTAGTCGATAACTACACCAAGCGGTACCGCACTGTTAGCCGTTTCGACTTGAGAAATGACTTTATCTAAATTACCAGTGCCCTGTGCCCCATCAGCGTCGTCAATAGAACTGTAAGTTACCGACCCAACAATAAATCCGGCGTTTGTTACCTGCGTAGCGGCGTTTGACTCTGTCTGCCCAACTAGGTTGGGGACTGTTCCCTTTGGTAGATCTTCTCTTGCGGACATTGTTTACACCTTAATATCGCCGGACAACAACCACGTATCTGTCGAACGCTTACGAAGCGTAGCAGTCGACCACTGGGAGCGCAAGCGGTAGCCAATGGGGGTGTTGATGGTAACCCCAGACCCAGCGGCGATGGTGACCTCGCCTGTGTTAACGCGTACGAAGGTAATCACCGCACCGACAGGGAAGTCCGATGTCGATGCGGGAGGGATAGTCATCGTGAGGGCGCTGGTGGAATTGACCTCGATGACGTAGTTCTTATGTGTGGTGGCGTCTAGTGTGGTGTTAGCCGTTAACGATGTGTAGCGCTCAGGCAAGGACGTATCCGCTGGGAGCGACAGGGAACTGGTAAAGGTACCGCTAGTTGCGTAGACACCACCCACCTGAAGGTCACCGACTGTCCCCGAGAATACCTCTGCCGTGTTAGTAGCATCGGGGATAAAGGTAAATCGTCCAGTACTATCGTCGTACCCGAAGAACCCCGTCTTAGCGCTAGTGCCGTCATGCCAGCGGAACTCAACACCACGATCCTTGTTATCGTCGGATTCGGGGGCAGTATCCCCGCCTACGGTGATAACGGGGTCGTCAACGGTAATAGTTGTGGAGTTCACCGTGGTTGTTGTGCCACTAACAGTTAGATCACCGTCAACAGTTAAGTTAGTAAACGTTGGGCTATCGGAAGACCCAATGGCCTGACCGATAGCAATAGTGGGGGTTGCCCCCTCGCCAGAGTTATTTGTGAGCGTGACACCAGTGCCCGCAACGAGGGACTGCACATAGTCGCCAGTCGTATCCGTGCCTAATGTTATCGGTAAATACGGTAATGACACCCATGAATCGCCATCAAAACGCCATGTTAGCCCACCTGATGTGTGGGTGTCGTTGACGGATGGGCTGGAGGGGAAATCAATAGCCATAATACTATGGTACCAGTCCGAAGGCGGCTGATACCTCATCGGCAGTCAGCCCAAGTGCTTCCAACTTGGCAATAGCCGAGGCCTTGGCTGCGGCGGCCTGCGCTTCGGCGGCTTCACGGGCGATGCGTTCATCCTCGAACGCCACCAGGTCGGCGTCACGTTGGGCGACTTCCTCAGGAGTTGCGTCGCGTGTTTCGGTGCGTCCGTCGGGATATACCGTTGTAACGGTGAAAGTTTCCATTGTTATTTCTCCTTTATTGGTTGAAGCCAAAGACAGTTAGCAGGCCCGTAAAATTGCCCGCTAAAGTCCAAAAAAAAGTCAGCCCATCATAGGACGTAGACAAATTATGAGTTCCTGCCCTATCAATAATTTCAGCACTAACATAATCTTGCGCGCCCACATAACGCATTGCTGTTGGTTGCGTTAAATTTGGGCCGAATAAATAGATTGTTGAGCCTGCACGTTGGGTGTTGTAAACATCAGCAACAAAGAAAAAATTTGTCAAATTACTTCTCGCACCAGTTACACTTGTGCCATCCGCATCCAAAGTTTGGTAGACATAATTTGAGGCTGTTGCATCGGTGCCAGCATTTCGCAACCGTGCTATCATATTTATATTTGCTGTTGAGGATAGACGTACCGTCACCATGTAGTTGTCGTAGTCGCTCGTGAACACACCATTCAACGACAACGACGTACACGCACTAAACACCACCGACCCGTCAGCGTTGATAGACGCAGACGTACCGCTATAGGCAATCGAGGAGGGTGTCATTACCACAAGACCGTTCGTCATTACTTCCTCATTCCATACACCGCAACACGACCCGACGTACCTAAATATAGGTTGATACTGAAACCATCGTATGCTGTAGACAGTTCGTGAGTACCTGCGTTGTCCTGAATATCTGGGTTACGGCATACGGTCACAGACCTGAAAGCCGTTGGCGTGCTGAGATAAGGAGCATATATATCAATAATCATTCCTCCA
>Ga0222714_10000667_pt1 | contig 39073 bp, 41 predicted proteins | sample C33_3DmetaG_FD_165048 | JGI IMG/M metagenome (GOLD analysis project Ga0222714, IMG submission 165048) | Estuarine water microbial communities from San Francisco Bay, California, United States - C33_3D | ecosystem: Environmental > Aquatic > Marine > Unclassified | place: USA: California...
CTTGACGTCGCGGTAGAATTTTTCGGCGGGATAATCCTTCGTAAAACCATAGCCCCCATGGACCTGGACACCTTCATTCGCCACCCGAACGGCGACCTCACTGGCAAAGTACTTCGCCATGGCGGACTCCTTGGTGACTTTAAGCCCTTGGTCTTTGAGGCTGCCGGCGTGGCGAATCATCAACTCCGAAGCATAAATCTCCGTATCCATATCGGCGAGCTTGAAGGCAATGGCCTGAAATTGGCTAATGGCTTTGCCGAACTGCTCCCGCTCCTGGCTGTAGCGAAGGGCGGCATTCCTCGCCCCTTTGGCGATTCCCAAGGAGAGAGCCGCAATAGAAATGCGTCCTCCATCCAGAATTTTCATGCTTTGGATAAAGCCTTCTCCGACCTTCCCCAGAAGATTTTCTTTCGGAATGCGGCACTGATCAAAAAATAGGCAGGCCGTTTCACTCGCCCGCATACCGAGTTTGTTTTCTTTCTTTCCTCCGCTAAATCCGGGTGTCCCCTTTTCTACGACAAAGGCCGACATACCATGAGAATCTCCTTTTTCGCCAGTTCGAGCAATGACCACGGCAATTTCTCCCGAAATGGCATGGGTGATAAAGTTCTTCGATCCATTGAGGATCCACTCCTCACCGTCTAAGATGGCGGTGGTATGCATGCCCCCGGCGTCGCTCCCCGTGCCGGTTTCGGTCAAGCCCCAGGCTCCAACAATCTGACCGGTCGCCAATCGAGGCAGCCACTTGGCTCGCTGCGCCTCGGTACCGAATTGGTTGATATGCTGGGTGCACAGACTGTTATGCGCGGCCAAGGACAACCCAATGCTTCCGCATACTTGGGAAATTTCGTCGATGACGGTGATATATTCGGCATAACCCAACCCGGATCCGCCGTATTCGGGGTCAACCAGCATACCCATGAAACCCATCTCCCCCATGGCGTGAAAAACATGCAAGGGAAACGTTTGGGCCTCATCCCACTCCATGACATGGGGCGCGATGTGTTGTACGGCAAAATCCCGTGCAGCTTCGCGGATGGCGTCGAGGTCGGGATGGCTTTGGGCTTGGATAGGATACAAAACAATGAGATTTTTAAGGATGGAAAGGTGAGCGGGCTGCATGCCCGGCAGTTTACTTTTTAACAACGTGACCGTCGATGAGTTCATACGTTTCCCCGCTTTCGGGGCAATGGGCACGCCCCTGAGCGTCAAAGTCTAGGCGGTGGCCAAATTCGCTCATCCAGCCGATTTGCTTGGAGGGATTGCCCACCACCAAGGCATAGGCGGGGATACTTTTGGTCACTACGGCTCCTGCGCCAATAAAGGCGTAGGGACCGATGTCATGGCCGCAGACTATGGTCGCATTCGCTCCGATACTCGCACCCACGCCGACGTGGGTTCGGCTATATTGGCCCCGCCGAATGACACCGGAGCGCGGATTGATTACGTTCGTAAAGACACAGGATGGCCCTAAAAATACATCGTCGTCACAGGTAACCCCCGTATAGATGCTGACGTTGTTTTGAACCTTCACATTGTTCCCCAAAACGACATCGGGGGAAATCACCACGTTTTGGCCCAAATTGCAGTGTTCCCCAATCTGGCAGGGCCCCATAATGTGGGAGAAATGCCAAATTTTGGTCCCCTCGCCTATTTGGGCGCCCTCATCTATGACCGCAGTCGGGTGTGCTTGGTATGCCATGGGAATGCTTGTAGACGGCTAAGATAGGGAGCGCGGCTCCGATGTATCTTTATCCTCTACGAATGAATTTTCTCCATATGCGTCCAAAAATGCTTCATTTCGCTCGTGTCGCCCTCGGCACACTCCTCCTTCCCCTCGCCGCCTACGGCTGGGGACAAACGGGTCATCGTGTGGTGGGCCAGATTGCCGCCAACCACCTGCATGAACATGCCACCGAGGCCGTAGGCCATTTGCTCGGGCATGAGTCCTTGGCTATGTGCGCCAACTGGATGGACCACATCAAGTCCAACCGCGCCTACAACCACATGAATCCTTGGCATTACTGCACCATCCCCGATGGCTTGACGTACGAAACCTGCGACCACCCAGCCGAAGGCGATGTAATTGGCACCATCACCCAGCTGATTCAAGAGATTAAAACGGGCACCTATTCCAAGGCAGAAAACGAAGTCATGGCGGTAAAAATGCTCGCGCACTTGGTGGGCGACCTCCACCAGCCGTTGCACGTGGGCAACGGAACCGACAAAGGCGGGAACGACCGAAAAATCAAATGGTTTGGAGAAAGCAGCAATTTGCACCGCGTGTGGGATTCTGATTTGATCGATCACCAGCAATTGAGCTACATGGAATATGTTTCCTGGGTGGATCATGCGACCGCCGCAGAAATTGCCGAGTGGCAAGGCACATCCGTGATCGACTGGGCCCATGAATCGCAAGCCATCCGAATGACAATCTACCCCCCAGCTGAGGCGACCTCCTTGGGCTATAGTTACAACTACGACCACATTGAAACCCTGAACAAACGTTTACTTCAAGGAGGTGTTCGTTTAGCGGGCATTCTCAATGAGTTATATGCCAAACCAAATAAGAAAAAGAGCTAGCCCGTGCTCAACCGAAAGACCACCTACGGCATTCATGCGCTCCTCCATTTGGCCCGACACCGGGACGAAGGCGTGTTGTCCGTAGGGCGGATTTCAGAGGCCTTGCAGGTTTCAAGGAAATTTTTGGAGCGCATCCTCGCAGACCTTCGCCAAGAAGGCATGGTGGAAAGCCATCCTGGGCGCGAGGGAGGCTACCGCTTAGGGGCCGCGGGCCTTGACTTGTGCTTAGCTGATGTGGTTCGGGTTCTAGAAGGCCCCATTGCCCTCCTACCCTGCGCGTCGCACCGCTTTTACGCTCCGTGCAGCGAATGCCAGCATCCCGAGCGTTGCGCCCTGCAAGATGCCCTGGTCCAAGTGCGCAACAGCACCGTCCATAGCCTCAAGCAAATCACCCTTGGCCACCTGCTTCACACGGAAGGGGAATTGGACGGCGGATTGCGGGAAGTCTTGCGCCCGACGCCCTATTTCGAGCCCTAACCCCCGGCTCACTTTCCGCTGCCAAAGGGGAATTGCCCCTACCTTTGCTCTATGAGTACAACTCGCCAAACGCCCCCCGTCGTCCAGAACATTCTGGAGACCATCGGCCACACACCTATGGTGCAGCTTCATCGCACTGTCGAAGGCATACCTGGAAAAGTCTACGCCAAAGTGGAGTACTTCAATCCTGGGCATAGCACCAAAGACCGAATGGCCCTTAAAATGGTGGAGGACGCCGAGCGCGCAGGCCTGCTCAAGCCCGGTGGCACCATCATCGAATGCACCTCCGGCAATACGGGCATGGGTTTGGCACTCGCGGCCGTCGTCAAGGGATACAAGCTCATTTGTACGCTGAGCGACAAGCAGAGCAAAGAAAAGATGGATGTCTTGCGAGCTTTGGGCGCCGAGATTTATGTCTGCCCGACCAATGTGTCGCCTGATCACCCTGACTCCTACTATTCCGTGGCGCGACGTCTCAATGCGGAAATTCCTAATTCCTACTTCCCCAATCAATACGACAACCTCAGCAACCGCGTGGCGCATTATGAAACCACGGGGCCCGAAATATGGGAACAAACGGAAGGAAAGATCACCCATTTCATTGTGGGAGTGGGCACGGGTGGCACCATTTCCGGGGTCGCCAAATACCTCAAGGAGAAGAATCCTGCCATTCAGATTTGGGGCGTGGACAGCTACGGATCCGTTTTTAAGAAGTACCATGAAACGGGTGTTTTTGACACCTCGGAAATCTATGGTTACATCACGGAAGGCATCGGCGAAGACATCCTGCCCCAAAATGTGGATTTCAGCCTCATTGACCGCTTTGAAAAAGTGACCGACCGGGATGGCGCCCTGGTGGCGCGTGAATTGGCCAAAAAGGAAGGCCTCCTGCTCGGCTACTCCTGCGGATCAGCCCTTCAAGGTTTGCGGCAGCTGAAGCACCTCCTGCCCGACGATGCATTGAGCGTCGTACTCTTCCACGACCACGGCAGCCGCTATGTCGGAAAGATTTACAACGACGACTGGATGCGCGAACGCGGATTCCTGAAAGAGGAAAATGGAAATTTGGGCCAAGCCGTGTCTTCCCATGCCCACCTTCCCCTGGTCACCATTCAGCCCGAAGAGCCCTTGATGAATGCGGTGGTCGCCTTAAAGCGGCATAGTATTTCCCAGTTGCCTGTGCACGATGGATCCCAATTTGTCGGTAGTTTGACGGAGAGCCATATCATCCAGGCACTTTCAGCGAATGGATTTGGCATGGACACCTTGGTGAAACATGTCATGGGTCCATCATTCCCCATCCTTTCGGGTGAAGCTAGTTTGCAAGAAGGAATTGACGCCTTGAGCAAGGAACACAATGCACTTCTTGTCGCTTTAGACCAGGGAAAACATCACATTTTGAGTCGACACGATTTGCTGACGAGAATTGCCTAATTCGTTTTATCTTTGCGCCTCTCTTAATTAACCGAGTTTAGGACTCTTTTAAAACAATTAACTCATGGCAACGAAAATTCGCCTTCAACGCCACGGCCGCAAAGGTCGTCCCATCTTCACGATCGTCGCAGCAGACGCACGCGCTAAGCGCGATGGTAAATACATCGAGAACTTGGGCCAATACAACCCCAACACCAACCCCGCCACCATCGATCTCGACTTTGATCGTGCGTTGGATTGGATTATGAAAGGAGCCGAGCCCACGAACACGGCACGTGCCATCCTGAAATATAAAGGCGTCATGATGAAGAAGCACCTCCTATTGGGTGTGCAGAAAGGAGCATTGACTGCGGAGCAAGCAGAAGCACGTTTCGAAACGTGGTCTGCGGATAAGGCAGGTCGTATCGACTCCAAAATTGAAAACTTAAACACCTCAGCCAAAACAGCGAAGGAAGAACGCCTGAAAGCCGAAGCAGCCGTGAAGGATGCGCGTGCTGCAGCCATTGCTGCGAAGAACGTTCCAGAGCCCGTCGCAGAAGAGGTCGCCGAGGTTGCCGTAGAGGAAGCTCCCGCTGCCGAAGTTGCCGTGGAGGAAGCTCCCGCTGCCGAGGTTGCCGTAGAGGAAGCTCCCGCTGCTGAGGTTGCCGTAGAGGAAGCTCCCGCTGCCGAGGTTGCCGTGGAGGAAGCTCCCGCTGCCGAGGTTGCCGTAGAGGAAGCTCCCGCTGCCGAAGCGGCAGTGGAAGAGGAATCCTCCGAGGAGCCCGCTTCCGAGGAAGCACCTGCTGAATAAACATTGATGGAGGGTTATTTCCAACTCGGATTCCTCCGGAAAAAACACGGATACAAAGGAGAAATTATTCTCCATATTGAATCAGACCATCCAGCACGCTATGCGTCGCTGGATGTTCTTTTTTTAGAAGAATCCGGCGCCCCTATCCCCTATTTTATTTCCAGCATTCGCAGCCACATTACGGCGGAATTCATTGTCCGTTTAGAGGATGTAGATGAGGAGTCCCAGGTAAATGCTGTCGTAGGCCGAACGGTATATTTGCCCGATGATGCGCTCCCCGAACTCTCTGCGGATCAGTACTATTACCACGAAATCATTGGTTATACCGCCAGCGATCCATCCATGGAGGGCTTGTTGGTCGTCGAGGAAGTCATGGATCGTCCCGGGCAACCACTCCTCGTCCTTCGCCATGCGAGCAAGGAGGAAGCCATTCTCATTCCCTTGGTCGAAGCTTTTATCCTCGAAGTGAACAAAGAAACCCGGCATATACGCTTAGAGGCTCCCCCTGAACTCTACACGCTCTAAAGGAAGGCCTACACCTCGGTGAGGCGTTCGTCAAAGCGGATGCCCCAGTCAGCCAATTCAGCTAAAATGGGGGCGTATACTTCCTTCCGCATGGGCAGCAAAACCCCACGTTCTTGAATGAGCCCAAGGGCTACCAAGCGCGTAGCCATAGCCACGGGCAAGCCCACCGTGAACGCCATGGCCGTATTCTGAGCAGATTTGCCTTTGCAAACCATCGAGGATTCCAAGCGGTAGTTTTGGCCGTTTTGGGTGTAAAAAATGCGGTGCCACATGACGAGCATGTCCGTGTCCGCAGGAGTCATGGTCCACTTTTTTTCCAAAATATGTTGCAATACTTGCGCTGGCGTGCCAGAGGTCAAGCCCACCGGTTCCTCCGCAAATAAGCCCAGCCATTCCAACATCTCCATGAGCTCGGAATCTTGTGGAATCTGCAGATAATGCATGAGTTTCAACTCCACACTATCTGAAATGTGGTAGGCCAAAAAGCTGTTGATAAAGCTTCGGTGCGTCATGTTCGCTACCCCTTCCATCCGATAGCTATCATCCGTGGCGCCGAGTTGTACGAACACGTCCCACGCTCGGCAAAATCCTGGACGGCGCAAGGTTCCCCGATACATCGTGGGAATGCCGTCCAAACCATACTCTGAAATATACTTGAGTGAATCCCGGTTGGCATAGCCTTCAAAGCGACCATATCCAGGAATAGACAGGAATTCGGTGCGTCGGAACAGTTTGTGGTAGGGGATAAACTTGTACAGGCCTTCTTGAACAAACTTGACAGCTCCTCCCGCTCCTGCCATCACCACATTCCGAGGGTTCCAAGTGAATTTGTACTGCCAAGGATTGCTTGGGCTCTCGGGAGCCAATATTCCCCCACAGAAGCTCTCGTACGAGGTGATTTTCCCTCCTTGATGGCGAATCTTTTCTAATATCTCCATCGTAGACATGTGATCAATCCCTGGGTCTACTCCGCATTCATTCAAGAAAACTAAGCCCTTAGCGCGGGCCTCCGCATCGAGGGTCTTCATTTCCTCGCTCGCATAGGAAGCGGTCACGAGGTGTTTACTCATGCGCAAGCAAGCCCGGGCGACATCCGGGTGCATAAAGGCCGGCAACATAGAGACCACGACGTCTGCTTTTTCAATCCACGTATTCCGCACCGATTCTTGGGACAAATCCGCCGTGTGGGCCTCTACCGCCGGGTATTGAGCACATTTGGCTTCGAGTGAGCCTGCGTCTTGATCGACCACGTGAAGTTGCCATTGATCCACATCTTTGTGTGTGGCGAGATATTCAATCAGGGCGGATGTGCTGCGGCCGGCACCGAGTATGACGATAGATTTCACTGAAATGCTGTTGAAAACTGATTGTTTTTAGTGACTTTCGGGGACGAAGGTAAATTACATTTGCTCTAACCCTTGAATGAATTCGAATGTATACCATTTCCTCCGGGACTGAATCCACCCTTTCATGGATATCAGCCCTTGGCCTGCATACTGCCTCTGTTGTTTATCAGGCCCCGCCTGAGTTTTTAACGGAGGAAGCCCTCCGGCTCAAGCGTGGCACCTTGACCTCTAACGGGGTGCTCAGCATCTCGACGGGTGCCTTCACTGGACGTTCTCCGGAGGACCGATTTATCGTTCGGGATGCCTTGACTTCTGAACGCGTCTGGTGGGGCAAAGTCAACAAACCCTTTGATGAAATGGCTTTCAAGGCCCTTAAGACCAAAGTCTTAGGCTATTTGGATGGGAAAAAATTATACGTACGCGATGCCCAAGCCGGAGCCGATTCCCGATTGAGTTTGCGCCTCCGAGTTATCAACGAATTCCCAGAGCATAATCAGTTCGCATTTAACATGTTCATTGAGCCCTCTGCGGCCGATTTGGTGAATTTCAAACCCGAGTGGACAATTTTGCACGCCCCTGGATTTTTGGCAAATCCCGAGGTGGACGGCACGCGCCAGAGCAACTTCGCCATACTGAGTTTCGCAGAAAAGACGATTCTCATCGGTGGAACAGGGTATACGGGAGAAATCAAGAAAGGTATTTTCTCCGCCTTGAACTTCCTCTACCCCGAATTCCACGACACATTTCCTATGCACTGTTCTGCCAACCTGGGTAAACAGGGCGATACTGCGCTCTTCTTTGGCTTGAGTGGCACGGGAAAGACCACCTTGTCCGCAGACCCTCATCGCTTACTCATTGGAGACGATGAGCATGGATGGACGACGGACGGTACCGTCTTCAACTTTGAAGGGGGATGCTATGCCAAGGTCATTGATCTCTCCCAAGAGAAGGAACCTGACATTTGGAATGCCATTAAACCCGGCGCCATCCTGGAGAACATTGTGATGAACGACGCCGGCGTGCCCGATTACCAGGACAAGTCCATTACTGAAAACACCCGCGTATCCTACCCCATTGAGCACATTACCCACGTGGCCCCGGGATTACAAGGTCCCGCGCCCAAAAATATTTTTTTCCTCACTTGTGATGCCTACGGCGTTCTTCCTCCGATTTCCAAGTTGGGTCCAGAACAAGCCGCCTATCATTTCATTTCGGGTTATACAGCCAAGGTGGCTGGAACAGAGGCGGGCGTCACCGAACCTAAGGCAGTCTTTTCGGCCTGCTTTGGTGCTCCCTTTATGCCCTTACATCCCAGTGAATATGCCTCAATGCTGATGAAACGCATGGAGGAAGAGAATATTCATGTTTGGTTGGTGAATACGGGCTGGGTTGGCGGTGGTTTTGGTGTCGGATCGCGCATTAAGCTCTCTTACACCCGATCCATGATTACGGCGGCATTAGAAGGGAAATCGCTGGACACCGTAACGGATGAAGTATTTGGCATACAACGCGTTACGGGATGTCCTGGTGTGCCCCCCGAAGTTTTGAATGCCCGAGGACAATGGCAGGACCCGGAGGCGTATGACCGCGCTGCCGCGAGCCTAGCTAAGCGGTTCCTCGAGAATTTTAAGACCTATGAAGCTGGGACCTCTCCCGAGATTTTAGCCGGTGGACCGTTGGTACGCATCAACGCCTAGATAGACATGATTCATAAAGAAACCCCGCTTCGGCGGGGTTTTCTCGTTTAGAGCATATCGTTGGCCAGGTTGGCGAGTTCACTCCGCTCCCCTTTCTCTAGGGTCACATGAGCATAGAGATCCTGTCCTTTGAGTCGGTCGACCAAATACGACAGTCCATTGGACTGTTCGTCCAAATACGGGGTGTCAATTTGGTGAACATCCCCCGTAAAAATGAACTTGGAATTCTCCCCAGCTCTCGTGATGATGGTCTTCACTTCATGCGGGGTTAAATTCTGCGCTTCATCTACAATAAAGATGACATTGGACAAGGATCTTCCCCGAATGTATGCCAAGGGAGTCACCAAGATTTTTTCGTTGGCCACCATTTCGTCAATCTGCTTATAGTTGCGGTCGCGCTCCCCAAATTGATTCTTGATGAACTTGAGGTTGTCCCATAGTGGTTGCATGTAGGGGTTGATTTTTTGCTCCGCATCTCCCGGCAGGAAGCCAATGTCGCGGTTAGAAAGCGGGACAATGGGACGAGCGAGGTAAATCTGTTTAAAATCTCGCCGCTGTTCTAGCGACCCTGCGAGCGCTAAAAGCGTCTTTCCCGTACCCGCCACGCCAGTCAGGGTGACCAGCTTGATGTCGGGGTGCATGATGGCGTGCAAAGCAAAAGTTTGCTCGCTATTGCGCGGCTTAATGCCGTAATAGCTACTTTTTTCTACCAATTCCATGCGGCTCGATTGCCCATGATAAAATCCGAGTGCAGAGGACCGGGCGGATTTCAAGATGTAAAACTGGTTAGACCTTAATCCCAACTTGGAATTTGCCTTGATCTCCGGGTTTAATTCCACAGATTTTGATTCATACAAGGTTTGAAGTGCTTTGGGAGGGAACGCTCCGATTTCACCCCGCCCCGTGAAGCGGGTATCCGTCTCCTTCACTTTGCCCGTCAAATAATCCTCGGCGGCCACATTGAGCGCCTTGGCCTTGAGCCGAAGGTTGATGTCTTTGGTCACCAGAATGACGGGCCGGTCGGGCTCTTCCATTTGGAGATACAGGGCCGCATTGATGATCTTGTGATCGTTCTTCCCCTTGCCATAAATCTCCGTCGCATCCACGTCCAAACGGGGTGTAGCCATAATCACCCGGAACTTGCCCCGTTTTCCACCATTGAGGTCAATCCAATCCGTCAAGGGTTTATCCGCAGCCTTTTTATCCAGCATACGAATGAACTCACGGGCTTCAAAATTCTTGGTATCGCTCCCCTTTTTGAACTCATCCAACTCCTCCAAAACCGGAATGGGGATGGCCACATCATGCTCCTCAAAGTTCATGATGGCGTGGTGGTCGTACAAAATGACAGAGGTATCCAGAACGAATATCTTCTTGACGGGCTTGGTCGCTTTAGGCATGGTGTCTCGACTGTTTAGGGTTAAATTAGGGGTATAATTCACCGCATCGAACCAACCATGAAAGATGTTTTGAACAGGCCATGTAGCATAACCTTGTGCTCATTGATTTACTTTCATACCCAGTTCCCATGATGGCACATAGAATTCAAGACATCCAAACCCAATTTGGGTTTCAGAGCGCCGAATTGCTTGCAGACATCGAACGCCATGGACATTTTTGCACATTTTCCCGAGGGGATCTCATTGCCGAGCCCGGTATGCCCGTCGAATTTGTCCCACTCATTCTCAAAGGGAATCTTCGCGTGATGCGTCGAGACGAGGACCATGATCGGGAACTCTTCCTTTACTTTTTAACCGCTGGATCTACCTGTTCGAGCACCATCAATTGCTGCATGACCGGCAAGAAAGTCACCGTAGAAGTGGTGGTCGAAGAAGAGACGGAAATGGTCTGCATACCCAATACGTATGCCTCCTCGTGGATCAAGACCCATCCAGAATGGCTTGAGTTTGTGCTCAGAAGTTATCAACTCCGCTTTGAAGAAGCCCTACACGCCTTGGATGAAGTGGCCTTCCGACAACTCGATGAACGACTCTGGAACTTTCTTCTGGAGAAAGCCAAGCTTTCCGATAGTCAGACCGTTGAGATGAGCCATTCCGACATTGCTCAGGCCCTCCATTCATCCCGAGAAGTGGTGTCCCGCCTCCTGAAGAAGCTCGAATCGGAGCACCGATTGTCCTTGGGACGAAATCGAATCGAAATCCTTCAGTAACTACCCCTATTTTTGCGGCATGATTCGTAGATACCTCCGCCTGGCTATCGCAGCCGCCATCGTAGCCCTATCCGTTTGGCAATTCACTGAAGTCGAAATTGGCAATGGCATTTTTCTCACTCTTCTTGCCGGAGTCCCGGTGCTTTTTCATTTTCGAAATGAGCGCATCCTTATGGCACTGTGGTACGTCCGCAAGCAGGATTTCATCAAAGCCGAGCGGCATTTAGATGGCATCTCACACCCGGAACAAACACTGATTAAAGGGCAACTGGCCTATTTCTACTTCTTGCGCGGATTGATGACCTCTCAAACCAACTTGTCCAAGAGCGAAACGTGGATGAAGAAAGCGCTAAACACGGGACTACGCCTCAAGCAGGACCGGGCCCTGGCCAAAATGCAGTTGGCCGCCATGGCGATGACCAAGCGCAAGAAGAAAGAGGCGCAAATCCTCCTCACGGAAGCAAAAAAGCTGGACGACAAGGGACTCCTCGCCGACCAGCTTAAGATGCTCCAAGCGCAGATGCGCCGGATTTAATTCGCTTATTTCTTGGCGACAGCTGGGTTCACGCCCGCTGTCATGTCTTTACTAATGGCCGCGCGTTCGAAGCGCAAGCGGCAATTTTCGCATTCAAGGAGAACCGTTTTTTCATCTACCTCAAGGATCTTGCCGTGGATACCACTCGTGGTGACCACCTTCATGCCTTTTTCTAAGGCCGCACGGAATTTATTCTCTTCCTTTTGCTTCTTCATCTGCGGGCGGATGAAAAAGAAATACATCACGGCCACAATGGCGATTAAGGGGAGAAAGCTCGCGAGTCCACCTTGTGGATCGGCTTGGAGAAATGAAAGGGTCATAGTTTATTCAGCTTTGGGTTCAACTTTGGCCGTAATGGTCAAAACTTTTGTATTTGGGACGGTATTGGCCGACAGTGTGACGGTCTTGGTCTGATTGCCCGGCTTGCCTGCGCTATTGAATCGAACCGTGATGGTTCCTTCTTCGCCTGGCCCAATCGGGGCGTTAGAATATTCGGGCACCGTGCAACCGCAGGATCCCTGCGCAGAGGATATGATCAAGGGCACTTCGCCCTCATTCGTAAAGGTGAATTCTGTGGTGCCCACATCACCTTCCTTCATCTCACCGAAATCATGGCTCTCTTTCTCAAAGCGGAAGACAGGAACCGAGGCGGACGTGACAGCCTCAATGGCCATGCGATCTTCCGTGGATTTAATTTTTGACGTGGCGTCAGAGCACGAAACGAGGGCCAATAGGCTCGCAGCGAAATAAAATGTGTGTTTCATGGTAGGTGAAAAATTTGCGTGAAATTACGATTCTATGAGGCCTCGACCTAGCTTTTGAATACGGCCTTCTGCCTTGAGGTCAATCAACATGGCATCCAGTAAGCCATTTATGAACCCTGGACTTTTCTCCGAACCATATTGTTTGGCCAATTCAATGGCCTCGTTGATACTCACTTTGGTAGGAACCTCGCTAAAATTAACCACTTCGGTCAGGGTCATTTCCAGAATACAGCGCTCCACCGGAGCCAAGCGCTCGTAATCCCATTTGTCTGCCTTCCCTCGAATACGGTCCACCCATTCTTCGTGGGCGTTCAACGCTTTCAAGAATAGAGAGGCGCCAAATTGGGCATCCGCTTCGTCCTTGAACAATCGAACCAACAGCGGCTTGCTTCGTTTCGCATTTTGAAGCGTCTGAACCGCCATCATTTGGGCTGCATCGAGGTCATCCGCCCAATACATACTTACGGCTTCATAGTGCGCATGAATGGATTCATTGTTCGCTATCGCCTCCCGATAAAAGCGTTTAAACCAAATGATGCAGTCCGCTTCCAGAAGAACTTCTGTTTCATCAACAAATCCCGACTCCAGTTCGCCATTCCAGAACTCAAAGAAGGCTGTGCGGAGCACATCCACCCTCTCACCCCAAAAAACTCGCTTCTTTTCCCACGCCCCAATGAGGCCCTCGTCATTTACCAAGGCGTGCATAAAGGGCATGTCTAACAAGACTTGAATGCGATTCTTGCGGGCCTCAATCGGGAATTGCTTGTTTGTTTCAATCTCTAAGCGCTCCTCCAGGAAGCGGTGAAACTGCCAAAACATGCGCAGTTCATAGAGGTATAACTCGTAGATGGATTCAATGCTGTCGTTGAGTCCTTCGAGGGCGCGTTGGCGGTCGAGGGATTCGCCTTGATAGTAGGCAAATAGCGCCTGCATGACTCGGATGCGGATGTGACGACGGGTAAGCATAGAACGATTGTGAGCGTCAAAAGTACGGCAGGTTCCCGGTTTCCGGCGCTACGAGGTCCTCAATCTTTGGCCGCAGTGTACCAGTCTGGGTAATGCTGGAACTCCATGAGCTCTTGAGATTGCGGGTGTGCAAACCGCAAGTAGCTCGCATGCAGGGCGATTCCATCTTCAGACCATGGGGTACCTCCATAAAATGTATCCCCGAGGACAGGAACATTTCGATGTGCCGTTTGAGCTCGAATTTGATGGTAGCGGCCCGTAAAGAGTTCTACTTCCGCTTCTTGCTCCGTGCGACGATGTCCTCGCAAACTCGCCCGCTGTCCCGCAGGCGCGTCGACCACCACAGAGCGAAACTCGGCGGGGCGCTTTTCCAACTGGTCTTCCCAGTACCACTCCCCTTCTGGCAGAACCGCTTCCGTGCGGAACACGTAGCGCTTGCCGATCAAGCGTTTTTCAAACTGCTGCATGAGTCGGGTGCAGGCGGTTTTCTTTCGGGCAATGACCAAGAGGCCACTCGTCGGACGATCCAAGCGGTGTACGGCCCACGTCCGCCCACCCCATTGGTGTTCTGCCCAATCCTGGACATTGGGGTGGCCATGCTTATCCGGTTCGACCATCAACCCCGCAGGCTTGACGATGACGGCGATCCAGCCGTCTACGTAGAGGACTTCGGGTTCTTTTTCCATTGGACAACGGTGGTGTAAAGGAGCATCATAAGTAAGCCATAAAACGCATCCTCCACGGGAATCGTTCCGAGTCGAATACCGAGGTTTTGGGCGTCATTGTACCATACAATGGGCTCTTCTAAACCGGAGCCTGTCAGTAGGCCATTCACCAAAAAGAAAGGGGCCAAGGCCACGGCATAGCTCCGAAAAAAGGCAGCCAGCCACCAAGGTTTCCAGACAAACGTCAGACCCAATCCCGCCCCAAGCAATAAAAAGGTCCAGAACGTGTAGGCCTGTTGGGGGTGGTTCATAGCCACGGCGATACATCCGATGCCCGACCCGAGGGCCAGGAGGTATACCCAGGAGCGCGTTTGGCCCCAGGGGAAAAAGAGTTGCAGGACCTCAAAAATGAAGTAACACGCCCAGGGCACTACCACAAAGAAGAGTATTTCTTCCAAGGGCAAGCCAACGAAGTTCCATCCTACGAGGTAGGGCGCGGAAAACCCCCAGACTCCCTGGGCGGTAAACCAAGCATCCCAGGGCAGGAAAAGGGCCCATACCGCCATGGTGGCCGCCAACAGACGCTTCCATTTGCCGATGTAAAAAATGCGTGGTTCAAAAGCCCGAGTCAAGGGACCCAGAAAAACGAGGAGGTCGAGTATGAGGTATAGGCGAGACTCCACTTAGGCCTTCTCTTTTTGAGCCCGAATCCAGTCCAATGGAACCCATAGTAAGCCAAAATGCTCGGCCCCGTCCTTGGTCAAGGATTTATGGTGCAACTTATGCTTCAGCCGCACGGCATTCCAGTAGGGGGAATCGCTTCGTTGCAAGAAGCGAAATCGCTGGTGGATAAAAATCTCGTGAACCAAAAAATAGGTGACCCCGTACGCGGCGATCCCGAGCCCAAAGGCCACAGATTCCGACACGCCATACATCATGCCCAGCATAATGCAGAGCCAGCTCGGAATGGCGAAAATCAGGAAGAAGTAGTCGTTCTTTTCGAAAAAGCCTGGCTCTTTCGTGTGGTGGTCCGCATGGAGAAACCACAAGGGGCCATGCATCAAATACTTGTGTGCCGCCCACGCAGCCCCTTCCATGAGCACATAAGCCAGCAAACCAAAAAAAACGTCGATCATCCAGGTCATAACACGAGGGATTGGCGGTTAGTTCAAACGGGCTAAGCGTTCCAACACCTCCACAAAGTACGTCCATGACTTCTGGACGCTGGCAATTTCTACCCGCTCATCGGGGCTATGCGCTCCGCGAATATTGGGCCCAAAAGAAATCATTTCCATGCCAGGACAGCGTTCTCCGATAATACCACATTCCAATCCCGCATGGCAGGCATTGACATGGGGTTCCTCCGAGAAGAGGTCCACGTAGGTTTCACGCATCAGTGAAGCCAGCGTTCCGCCTGGAGCGGGTTCCCATCCCGGATAGGATCCGGCGAAGGTGGTGGTTAAGCCGGCCAAATTCAGCACCCCTGCAATGCGGTGTGCGGCATCCATCTTTTCGGATTCGGCACTGCTTCGCGTGAGGCAGAGCACCTCCACGCCCTCGGGGTGAATCTTCAATTTGGCCACATTGTTGGAGGTCTGCACCAAACCGGGAACATCCGGATTCATGCGCAATATACCGGCGGGGCACGCAGAAATGGCCTGCAAGAGGGCTTGCTGTGCTCCCGCGGCCAGAACCTCGAGGGTGGTCGAACCCAGGTCTGTCAGGACACATTCCATATGCGGATCGGTCGTGGCATGCTCCCGGAAGAGCTCGGCCGAAAGCCGAGCAAACGAAGTGCGCAAAAGGTCGGCATGCGCCGCCCCCATGATGACGGTGGCTTGGCATTCACGCGGAATGGCATTGCGCAAATTCCCCCCTTCTACCCGGTGGACCAGCACACAGGCCTCGCGCTCCAATTCACGCAACAAGCGCACCATCAAGAGGTTGGCATTGCCGCGCCCCACATGGATGTCCATACCAGAATGGCCACCCGTGAGGCCTTTGATCGTCACGGTGTACGCCTGAGGTTCTTCCACGGGTGCGGGACGGTACGCCGCTTGCCCGAGGGCCGTCACGTCGATGCCGCCGGCACAACCAATGGTGAGCTCCTGGTCATCTTCTGTGTCGATATTCAGCAAGTACTTTCCTTGAATCCAACCAGGCTGTAGCCCTAATGCCCCGGTCATACCGGTTTCCTCGTCCGAGGTGAACAGCACTTCGATAGCCGGATGAATGAGGTCCTTTGAGCGCAATGTGGCCATCGCAAAGGCGACACCGATACCGTTGTCTGCTCCGAGGGTAGTGCCGCGAGCTTTCACCCAGCCGCCCTCGATGAACATCGCAATCCCTTCCCGGTCAAAATCATGGCCCGTGCCTTCATTCTGCTGGCACACCATATCCAGGTGGGCTTGAATGACCACGGTGGGGGCGTTCTCCATCCCGGGACTCGCCGGCTTGGTGATGCGCACGTTCCCGACGGCATCCTTGTCGGTGGGCAGCCCCAGAGACTTCCCTACCGCTACAGCAAAGGCTTGCACTTGCTCTTCGCGCTTGGAGGGGCGGGGAACGGCATTGAGTTCTTCAAAGGCGGTCCATACAGAGGTGGGTTCGAGGTGGGCCAGTGTGGTCATGCGGGATATTATTTTTCAAGGGGTTTTGGGGCGATTTCGGGAGACGCCAAAGGATCCGTGGGCTCTTCGTCTTCCGAGAGGTCTACTTCGGTTCCGTAATCCATAGACGGCGTCCACTGCGCCTGAACGCCATTTTTACGATCATAGCGGTAGATCAAGGCAGCGTGGTTGTAGTAGCCTCCTCCCGGCACGTGCTTCCATTGATACATGCGGCGGGGCCCTTCAAAGGCATGAGGGACTTCGGAATCCATGTAGGCACTAAACCAGGCCATGTCCAAGCCGAGCCATTCCCAGCGACCGGGTGTGGTTTGCGCAGCTTTAAATAACAATGCATCGAAACGTCTAAATTGCATGTAGTCCAGGCGCTCTACCTGAGACCACACCAAGGGTTGACGCATGAGAAGCTGGGCATCCAAGGCACTGCTAGACAGGACATTCCCTAAAGTCCAAAACTCGGTTTTCGCCGCCTCAAAAGGACGCATTTGGTTGAGAATACGCGCCGTGACCAAGACCTTATCGCTCAAGGAGATGATGCGGGTAAAGACGCCGACCGAAGCGGATGCATCCAAGACGGCTCCCCCTTGATAATTCTTTTTGACCAAGTCGGCCGTATTTCCTCCCGCAACCGTATACGCCTCCAAAAATGCGGCATCATTGGCACTTCCGTCCAGCAGCAACACCGTTCGGCTCTGAGGGGCCATTTTTTGCGCCGCCACGGCCCGCTCCGCCAAACGCGAAATTTCTGCCGTGCGCATGGAGGCCGCGGCAATGAGATAGGGTTTGCCTTCCACATCCACTTTTCGCGAAACCGGGTTGATGACGGGGACGCCTTGAGAGAGGGAAGCTAAGACTTCGCTGGCTTCACCTCGGAAGGGTCCAATGATCTTGCATTCCCCCATTTTGCAGAGCGCTTGACGACTGATCTTCGCCATAAAAGCCTCGGGCGTATAGGTCACCAAAAAACCATTCACCTCCATCCGGAAGGTATTGGTCGCTTCCACATGCTCCGCCAACACGAGCTGTATGTCAAATCCCGCCCGGTTCAGAGAATCTACCCCCGCTCGGAGACCGGTGTAGAACTGGACGGCCATCCGGTTGTTCATGGTCAATCGAGGGGCTTCAAACGCAAAGGCCTCCATGGAGTCGACGGCCAACTCAAAGGGCAAGGCCACGATCCACGTTTGACGCGGAATGGTGAGGGCGCTATCCGCCAAAAGAACTTGACCCTGGACCGCCGAAGTGACGGCCAGCAGCGCAGTGAAAAAGAGGGTTCTTATTCCCATTCAATGGTTGCGGGGGGCTTGCTGCTGATGTCGTAGACCACGCGGTTTACGCCCCGGACGTTGTTGATAATGCTATTCGAAATTCGGGCCAAAAATTCATAGGGCAAATGGACCCAATCCGCCGTCATGCCATCGGTGCTCTGAACGGCACGCAAGGCTACCACTTGCTCGTAGGTGCGCTCGTCGCCCATGACCCCCACCGACTTGACAGGCAGCAGGATAGCACCTGCTTGCCAAACCTCATCGTAGAGTCCGGCATCCCGCAAGCCTTGGATAAAAATGTGGTCTACTTCTTGGAGAATTTTCACGCGCTCCGGCGTAATCGATCCCAAAATGCGGATAGCCAAGCCCGGCCCAGGGAAAGGATGACGTCCTAGCAACGACGGCGACAAGCCCAAGGCCTTCCCTACTCGACGCACTTCGTCTTTGAAGAGTGAACGTAAAGGTTCAACAACTGAGAGCTTCATGAAATCCGGCAAGCCGCCCACGTTGTGGTGGGATTTGATGGTCACGGAAGGTCCATTGACCGAAACGGATTCAATCACGTCTGGGTAAATGGTGCCTTGACCTAAGAATTCCACGCCCGAAATGGCCATGGCTTCTCGGTCAAATACTTCAATAAACACGCGGCCAATGGCTTTGCGCTTAGCTTCGGGCTCCTCTTGGTTATCGAGGGCTGCATAGAAATCCGCGGAAGCATCCACGCCTTTGACGTGGAGGCCGAGGCCTGCATACTGGGTGAGAACCGAATCGTATTCATTCTTCCGCAGCAATCCGTTGTTCACGAAAATGCAGTACAAGCGGTCGCCAATTGCTTCTTTGAGCAGCATGGCGGCGACGGTGCTGTCCACACCCCCGCTCAATCCCAAAACCACCTTGCCCTCGCCAATCTGAGCGCGCAAAGCATCTACCGTGCTTTCGATGAAGGCATCCGGGGTCCAGCTAGCGCTGCATCCCGCAATGTCGTAGACAAAGTTTTTCAAGAGTTGCACCCCGTGCTCCGAGTGGTGGACTTCGGGGTGGAATTGGATGCCGTAGGTCTCTTCGCCTTGGAAGCGATAGGCCGCTACGTGGACATCGGCCGTGGAGCCCTCGACGACGGCATGATCCGGCAGCGCAACAATCGTGTCGCCATGGCTCATCCATACGCAGGATCCCACGGGCACCCCTTTGAGCAAACGCGACTCCCCTTCTACCGCCGCCATGTTGGCCCGGCCGTATTCACGGTGGGTCGAGCGCGCAACCTTTCCACCACGGGTTTTGGCCAAGAACTGCGCTCCATAGCACACTCCTAAAATGGGCAACGTGCCCAGCATCGGGGTTAAGTCGGGATGGGGAGCGCCCTCTTCCAAGGTGGAGAAGGGTGAACCGCTCAAAATAATGGCCTTAAAATCCGCCCAATTCGCCGGAATGTGGTGGAAGGGATGAATTTCACAGTATACCTGGAGTTCGCGAACACGGCGTGCTATGAGCTGCGTGTACTGGGAACCAAAATCGAGGATGAGAATGGCATCTTGCATGGACAACAAAGATACTTCGCATCCACAGGGCTTGGGCCATGAAAAATGGCCTTTTTCAACAAGGTTATTCCCCAGAATCAGGGAGCATCCAGGCCCACAAAAAGGGCATTCCGTTGTTCAAATCAAGATGGGCCACAAGCCCATCCTCCATGGCATCAAATGGAAGCTGGCCAACGTGGTAGGCCAAGTCTAAGGCCGTCCAAGTGCGTTCTTGCATCGCCCCTGCCCCGCCACTTTCCACAGAACCCGGAAATTGCGTCGCTTTGACAGTGAGAAAAGCCTGCCAACGGTCGCTCTGAGCACGCACAACCGCGCGTCGAGCCCGTTCTCGCATTCGATCTTCCTCCTTGGATATTCGCTTTAACCAAGACTCTGCAGATCGCTCTAAATCAGAATATTTACCGTACTCACTTCGGATATGCGCTGAGATGGCCTTCGTCACGGGGTGCTCTCCTGCCAGGGGGGCCGAGTCCTCCTTTAGCCACGCCTCGCGTACTTCTGCGATGGTCGCGTGGTAGGATAGTCCCAGGGCGGAAAGCTTCTGCCATTGGCGCCAGGATCTGTTCGGCCACCATTCGAAGGACGTCCGCAAGTGCATCCGAGTGGCTGGCATGCCTCGGTCCTGGAAGTAGGAAATGAGCTGAAGCCAATACTCCATCTCCCCAGACCCTCCGGCATAAAGAACGTTTGGAAGAATATACTCCTGGTAGACAGGACGAAGGATGGCATTGGGACTCAGGGTTTCGGGTTGGCTAGCCATGCGATCCTGCAGCTCCGCCTCGCTCACTGAGCGCGCGCCCGCTTGCCACTGCCCTTTTCCAAGGAAATCCAGACGCGTTCGGCGGCCGTCTTCGAGCAGGAAAAGCGTCGAGGGCTTCACGTCGACGGGTGGCTCCCAGCCTTGTGCCGTCCATGGCGCATCGTTCTGCGTTGAAAACATGCGCTGGTGCTGGATTTCATCCGTCCACAGCTCAGCGGCCAAAGCCTTCAAGCGAGCATCCGAAGCGTCCAAGCAGAGCACCGAGGGATGCCAGTGGGCCATCATTCGGCGCGTAGCATCGGCCAAAGTTTCTCCTGGAAGGTAGGACGTCTTAAGGATTTGAATTTGCTCGGCCAATGCGCCGTGGGCACCCCAATCCTTCTCGATCGCCGCGATGACGGGCAGCACGGCCTCGGACGGAATGCACCCTGTCGCCCAACCTTCGTAGGCAAGCGGCATGCTGTAGCGCTTCCCTTCAAAAGAGATATGCCGAATTTCTTCCACATCGTGATCTTCTGTGGCCATCCAAAATACGGGTACGACGGGGCGCACGGGGACCTCCCATTGCGTGCTGAGTGCGGCCACTTCCCGAATCTTGCTATGCACATACAGGGGGCCACCACCCAAGACAAGCTGATGCCCACAGGTCATGGTCACCGCGCCCGGTTGCGCCAGCGCTTGAAGCTGTGCTTCTTGGCCATCCGTCAATCCCTGTGCAGCATACTGGTCGCGGAGAACGGCCACCAGCGTGGCGCGGGACTCCGGTGCGTAACCGACTGCACGCGCTTCGATAAAGGCATCACTTAAACCCTGCAGATGTGGCGAGCCCGCAAAAGCCCCTTCGCGCAGCGTGAGCACGCGGCGGGCGAGCGGGGTATCCTGGTGGGACTGAGGGTGAAACTTCATGGGCTGACTTCCGGGGGATGGTAAAAGTACGTCCGGGGCTGCAGTTGACCGTTGGCGAAGGCCTGCAGCAATATCTTTTCGATCCAGGCATCCTCCTCGACTTGGGTGGGCTCGTAGGATTTTTTAATCGAAATGTCCCACCAAGATGCGGTGACATTCCACCCTACCGCTTGAATCCACGAGCGGTATTCCCGAATGAGATCGAAGACGGTCTGGTGTGTTTCGCGGTAGACCAGTTTGCAGAGGATTTGGCCTTCCGAGACGGTGAGTTTATGCAATTCGGGCTCAAAACGCTCGGACAAATACTTCTGGTACCGTTTGGTGATACGTTTTCGCTTGAAGTAATTCTTTTCCGTAGCTAAGCGCATATTCAAGCTGTCCAAGCGTTCGCCCAGTCCCTTGGCATAGGGATAGACTTTTATCACCCGGCGCTTCAAACGCAGGTAATTCAATCGCGCTTCGGCATCCGAAAAGGTGGGCTGGTCCAAGACCATCACTTCATCCAGAAAAATCCACGGAATCGTGTCTTGGCCAATCACCGTCGCTTTGGAAGGTTTTCCTTGGTACATGACCTCCACTTGGGCTTGCAAGCGCGGTGCCACCCATAACCCCAAGGCCAGGATATACAATCTTACCGACGTCGCCATGCCGAAGTTGTGGCCGACCCACTGTGCGCCGGGGGCTGCAATTCGCCTGCACGATACTGCGCCAAGGCTGCCGCAACGGCTTCGTCCTCCCCCTGGGCCAGTAGATTGGGATCAAAATGTTGGTCCACAAAGTGGGTATCGAACTGACCAGAAATGAAGGCTTCATGGTTCAGTACAAACTGCCCAAAGGGCAAGGTCGTCTCCACCCCAATGATGACGTAGTCCGAAATCGCCCGGCGCATTCGCTCGATGGCCGAGGCCCGATCCGGGGCATGGACTATCAACTTGGCAATCATCGGATCATAGTAGATGGAAATCTCCATGCCTTCTTCTAGCCCATCATCCACACGAATGCCCGGCCCCTGGGGACGTCGGTAGACCTTCAGCATGCCAATGTCGGGGGTAAATCCTTCCCGGCAATTCTCCGCGTAGACGCGAAGCTCCAAAGCATGGCCCAGCATGGGAATTTCCGCTTGGGTGTAGCCGAGTGGCTCTCCGGCCGCAATGCGCAGCTGTTCACGAACCAAATCCAGCCCCGTAATGCATTCCGTGACAGGATGCTCTACCTGAAGGCGCGTATTCATTTCAAGAAAATAAAAGCCGCCCGAGGCATCGTAGATGAACTCCACGGTGCCGGCGCCCACATAGCCGCAGGACTGCGCTGCTTTCACCGCCGCTTCGCCCATCGCTTGCCGCTGAGCCGGCGTGAGGATGACGGAAGGCGCCTCCTCTAAGACTTTTTGGTGACGGCGCTGAATGGAGCACTCCCGCTCATGCAAATACACACAATGGCCGTGTTGATCAGCGAGGATTTGTATTTCGATATGGCGGGGCTGCTGGACGTATTTCTCAATAAAGACGGCCCCGTTGCCAAAGGATTTCTCGGCTTCTGAAACGGCCATGTGGAAGGACTCCGCAAAGGACTCTGCGTCATGAACGATGCGCATTCCCTTCCCGCCTCCGCCGGCAGACGCCTTGACCATGACCGGGAAGCCAATCCGTTCGGCTTCAGTTTGCGCCTCGGACACTCCTTGAATCGCGTAGGCTGTTCCGGGGACCAAGGGCACCCCAAAGCCTTGAACGGCTTGCTTGGCGGAGAGCTTATCCCCCATGACTTCGATGGCCTCTGCACTCGGTCCGACGAAGCGGATCCCGGCTTCTGCGACTTTTTGGGCAAACGTGGCATTTTCGCTGAGGAAACCATAGCCCGGATGGATGGCATCCGACCCCGTTTGGCGGGCCACCTCTAAAATGCGGTCCATTTGAAGGTAGCTCTGTGCGCTGGGAGCGGGCCCGATGCAGTAGGCTTCATCGGCACAGGTGACATGTGGAGCGCGGGCATCCGCCTCAGAATACACGGCCACTGTCGTGATCCCCATTTCCTTCGCACTACGTGCAATGCGGACGGCAATCTCTCCTCGGTTGGCTATCAATAGTTTGCGAATCCTAGACATGGCGGGCTTTTCCACTGCAAAGTACGCACAGATTCCGTACTTTGGCCCTCATGGAATTGTACTTGGATTCAGCAGACCTGAAGGAGATTCAATCGGCCTTCAAATTGGGCTTTTTGGCCGGCTTGACGACCACCCCCACTTTCATGCAACGCGAAGGGGTACTGGACGTCGATGCCACCATTTTGCAGTTAGCGGACATCGTCCCGGTGTTGCAAATTGAGGCCTTGGGCCATACCGCCGAAGACATTGTCGCGGAAGCTAAACGCCAAGAGGCCCTGGGTCTCGACCGGGCCCGCACGGTGTACAAAATTCCCATATCCCTGGAAGGCGCACGTGCCTGCCGCATGCTCCGGGAGGAAGGTTTTTTGGTCAACCTCCATCTCGTATATACCCTTCAGCAGGCCTACATCGCCATGGCCGCCGGGGCCACCTACGTTTGTCCCTTGGTTGGTCGCTTGCAAGACCAAGGCACGGATGCCTTGCAATTGGTTTCGGCCATCGTGGACATGAAACACCGCCATGGCTACGAGACAAAAATTATGTTCTCTAGCGTACGCCACTTGGAGCACATCCGCAATGCGATTGAAATCGGCGTGGACACCATCACGGTGCCCTGGAAGGTCATGCAACAAATGACGTCCAACCACCTCACTCAGTTGGGGTCGGACCAATTCTACTTGGACAACCGTCGCGTCACCATGACCGTGGCCCAAGCCATGCGTGCTGCGGATGTTTGCCTCCCCCCCACATCGACGGTTCAGGAAGCCCTCGTGCACATGACCAAAGGGGGATTTGGCGCGGTCGTACTGACCGAAAATGGACGCCCCCTGGGCATGTTTACCGATGGCGATGTTCGCCGCTGGTTGCAAACCGCCGAGAAACCAGATTTGCACCTGCCCATCGCGCAAATCACGACCCTACAGCCCCCTACAACCATTCCAGCCAGTGCCAAGTTGGCCGAAGCAGAACAGCGATTTAAAGAGGCCAAAGTGGACCAGCTGGTCGTGGTGGAAGAGGGTCAAGTGCTGGGTCTGTTGGATGTTCAAGATTTGATGGCATGAGAGCCCTCATCCTCGATTGGGACGGTGTATTCCACGATGGCCGCAAAGGACCAGACGGGAGTAGTACGTTTTCCGAAATCGACAGCATGGGATTGAACTTGCTGCGTTTTGGGCACTACCTGCAAACCCAAACACTTCTTCCAGTCGCCATCGTGACCGGGGAACGCAATGCCTCTGCCGAGGCCTTTGCTGCCCGCGAGCACCTCCACCACTTCTGCTATTTCGCCAAAGACAAGCGGCGTGCGCTGGCCCCGTTGCAATCTGCCTGGGGAATCGATTCCGAGGACTGGGGCTTCCTTTTTGATGACGTCTTGGACTTTGGATTGGCGGCCGAAGTAGGCCTTCGGGCCATGGTCTACCGCGAGGCTTGTGAAGAAACCTACCACTACGCCGTAAACCAAGGCTTGGTGGATTGGACGATTCCCGCAGACCATGCGGTGCGCCGTTTTGCCGAGCGCGCATTAACGGAAGCAGGCCATTGGGAAGCGACGTTGGAAGGCCGCATCCAAATGTCTCCAGCCTACCGCGCCTATTGGGATGCCCGCCAGGCCCTTCCATTATCCGTTCTGGACCTGAGCGAAGAAGCCGTCCGTTAGACCGAATCCATTTCCCATGAAAAAAGCCGGCCCTTTTGGGAGCCGGCTTTCTTTTTTTTGGTTTTCCAGGCGTCGCTACTTCGCGATGCTCGTAGCACGGGTTTCCCGAATCACCGTAACACGGACCTGACCGGGGTAGGTCATTTCGTTTTGAATCTTTTGGGAGATATCGAACGCTATGGTGCTCGCTTCGGCGTCGCTGACGCGATCGCTCTCGACCATCACGCGCAGTTCGCGGCCGGCGTGGATCGCAAAGGCCTTGTTTACACCTTGGAAACCCATGGCCATCTGTTCGAGGTCTTTGAGGCGCTGCATGTAGCTTTCCGCCAATTGACGTCGTGCACCGGGGCGCGCGCCGGAGATCGCATCGCATACCTGAATGATGGGCGACAACATGGAGGTCATCTCAATTTCATCGTGGTGTGCGCCGATCGCGTTGCAGATATCGGGCTTTTCGCCGTATTTCTCTGCCCACTGCATGCCGAGCAAAGCGTGAGGCAAATCCGTCTCTTCGAAAGGCACCTTGCCGATGTCGTGAAGCAGACCAGCACGTTTGGCCGCTTTGGGATTGAGGCCCAACTCGGAGGCCATGACGGCGCTCAATTTGGCCACTTCTTTCGAGTGAGCCAGCAAGTTTTGGCCATAGGATGAGCGGTACTTCATTCGGCCTACCATGCGCATCAACTCGGGATGCAATCCATGGATGCCCAATTCAATGGCGGTTCGCTTGCCCAATTCGGCTACTTCGTCTTCAATGCTCTTGGTCACCTTTTCCACGACCTCTTCGATACGGGCTGGGTGAATTCGTCCGTCCGTGACGAGGCGATGCAAGGAAAGGCGAGCAATCTCGCGCCGCACCGGATCAAAGCAACTCAAAATGATGGCCTCCGGGGTGTCGTCGACGACAATTTCGACCCCTGTCGCCGCCTCCAGGGCCCGAATGTTGCGCCCTTCGCGGCCAATGATTCGCCCTTTCATTTCGTCGTTCTCGATGTGGAAGACGGAGACGGCATTCTCGTTGGCTTGCTCCGTGGCAATTCGTTGAATCGTTTGGATGACAATCTTCTTGGCTTCCTGGTTGGCGGTCATTTTGGCCTCCTCCAGCGCCGTCTGGATGTAGGACGAGGCCTCGTGCTTCGCCTGCGCCTTCACGGCCATGATCATCTCTTCCTTGGCCTGTTCTGCCGTAATGCCGGCCAAACTTTCCAATTTTTGCAGCTGTTGATGCAGCGTTTTGTCCAGTTGGCTCTCTTTGGATTGCATGCCTTCTAGTTTCCGCGTGTAAGACTCTTCTAGTCGCTGCAGTTCTTTCTCATGGCGACGCATTTCCTCGACGTTTTTCGAATGTTCGCGCTGCGCCTCTTTGAGTTCGCCGTGCTGTTCCCGAATCTTCGCTTCGCGTTCTGCGGAGCGTTGTTCGTGCTTTTCTTTTAGTTCCAAGTAGCGTTCCTTGGACTGGAGCATCTTCTCTTTTTTCAGAGCTTCTCCCTCTTTTTCGGCTTCGCGTAGGATGGCGGCCGCCTTGGACTTCAAGGCCGTTTGTTGCAGGATCACGGCGCCCACGGCGCCGGCTGCAATACCTCCCAACCCTGCGAGGATAAATCCTATCATGGTTTCTTCAATGTCAAAGTTCCTCCACCAAGACCTTCTTGATGGGTTCGAATCACGGGGAACTCAACTCTGACTCAACACGGCGTCCAATTGGGCCTGTACGCTTTGAAGGCGGTCTTGAACCCCCTCCAATTCTTTCGATCCCTCGCCCCCCTTCAATCCCAACATTTGGTTGGCAAGTTGAAGGGCACACATGGCCAAGGCATCCTGTTTGTCCCCCACCGCATAGCGCTCTTCAAAGCGCTGCATGGCGGAGTGTATCATCGCCACCGCTTTTCGGACTTGCTCTTCCTCTGGACGCTCAATGGTCAGGGGATAGGTTCGTCCTGCGATGGTGACTTTTATTTTTAGCGTATCATTCATAACTCCAATGGGATCAGGCGTTCAGCTGCGCAAGGCATTTGTTGATTTCCCGGACCCATTCGTTTAGCTGACTCTTCAAGGCTTGGCGTTCTGCCTGGGTGCCATTGAAGGCCATCAACAAACGAAGTTGTTCGATTTCGCTCTGCATGGTGGAGCCTTTTTGCTTTTGGAGCGTCAGCTCCCGGCTTAGATTCTCCACTTGCAAGGACTTCTCTTCCAGTTCGGAAATAGCCAAGCGGTAACGCTCGATCAAAGTATGCACTTGATCCTGAATGCGTTGTATTTGATCTATTGCAGTGGACATTGAAGAGGAAATTGAACATTCAAACTTAGCCAAACTCTGGGGCATTTCCTATCTTCCCCTGCAGATATGCCGCGCATTTTTATCGCTTTTTTTGGTCTTTGTTCCCTCGGTCTCTGGGGTCAAGGGGGGATTCTCGTTCAGCCCATTGCGGGGGAGATGGATTTTGCGGGCACCTTTGGGGAACTGCGCTCCCACCACTTTCACTCCGGGGTAGATGTCCGAACCCAGGGCCAAACGGGCTGGCCCGTGCGGGCCGTGCAGGACGGCTATTTGAGCCGAATGGTGGTTCGGCCCGATGGTTTTGGATGGGCGCTCTACCTCCGCCACCCCGATGGCCACACGTCCGTCTATGCCCATTTGGATGATTTTCAACCTGCATGGCATGATCTGGCCCTCGCGCGAGCGGCGGCGTCCCGATCGACCCGACTCGACCTGTATTTTGAACCCCATGCCTACCCTGTTCGGGCCGGCGATACCATTGCATGGTCGGGGAATTCAGGCGGCTCCGCCGGCCCTCATTTGCATTTTGAATGGCGGGACACGGGGACGGAAGAACCCCTAGATCCCTTTGACTATGGCATGCTGTATGGGGACGATAGCTATGCACCCCGTATTGTGGCACTGCACACCGCGGACGGCCAAAAAGCCCCCGTCACCGCCGGAGGGTGGACCACCCCACTTCGTGTCCAAAGTTGGCAGGATCTTTCCGCGGAAATCAAGGACAAAAAGTACCCACAAGGACTGAATTTGGGCATTGAGGCCCTCGAGGTCCATTGGAGTTGGGGCGAACAAGAAGCGTCCCATGGCTTTCACCTCGATCGCTTCTCCTTTGACGACACCCGCTGCGCCGACGGCCTCATGCAGCCCCAAGTTCACCGCCGAACCGGTCTGCGCACCTACCGCCTTGCGCCGAGCCTCGGGGCCTTGCCTATTTGGAGCGCTCCAGAGAAATCCGTGACGATGCCCGGACGCTACACCCTCACTGTCACCGCCCGCGCAGTGAATGGGGATCTAGCCATCGCGCGCGGCCCTGTGGACCTTCTGCCTGGAAACGGTCATCCTTGGGCCGACCCGGAGGTGGCCAACAAAGTGGACATCCAATCCGGGGAGCGGGTAGCCGAAGACCTCCGCATGATCTGGAGCCGGGGAAGCTTTACGGATCCCTTGGTCCCTGAATTGGTCAAAACGGGCGAACGAAGTTGGAAGGCGAGCCCGGATGTTCCCGTTTTGCGCGACCTGCGCTACGAATGGACCCCTCCTAGCGACTATCCCACAGCGTGGCGCAGTAAAACAGTTTTGATCGGTCGAGATGGCCGGGGTTCCTACCGCATCGTGGGCGAGCCCTTGACCGATGGCCGCATTCGATTCAACATGAAACTCTATGGCACCTTGACCCTCGTGCAGGATACGGAGGCACCGACATTTACCACCTTGAAAGCCGCCACATTCCAAGGTCGACCAGCCTGGTACATTGGCCTAAGAGACAATCTTTTGGACATCACGCAGTACGGTGCAGAGATCGATGGAACATGGACCTGGTCATACTACGATGCCAAAAACAAACGTTTGTACATACCTAAAGGCACCCAAACCTCCGGAGCGATGAAACTTTTTGCCCAAGATGAGGCGGGAAACCGAACTACCTTTGAAGGGACTCTCCCATGACGATGCGACCATACTTTTTTGCCCTTGCGCTGTGCACGAGCCTCCTGGCCTCCGGCCAAGAAGCCATCCAGGTGAGCGGGGTCATTCTGGCGCAAGATTCCGCACGTCAAACCATCCCCAACGCGAAGATTCAAGTCAAGGGTCGTCCTTTGGTGGCAGAATCTGGAGCAGATGGATTCTTTAGCATTGCGGCCGTGCCCGGGGATTCGATTGTGTTTCGCCGGTTTGGCTTCGCCCCGGAAAAATTGTGGGTGCCGGATAGCCTGCAGGGAGATTCCTATCTCGCCGTGATCGAAATGACCTGGAACACCTTGGAACTGGAGGAGGTCACGCTTTACCCCTGGCCCCGACCCGAGGACCTCAACCGCGAGTTGCTGGCCATGGAGATCAAAACGACCGAACGAGATATCGCCTTGCGCAATTTGGCCATTCAATCGCTCAAAGAGCAGGCCCGTGCCATGGGCATGGATGCCGGAGAAATGCAGCGCTACATCATGACCGCCCAGGCTCAGAGTGTGCACAATGCCAACCGATACTACGGGTCGAACGGAGGCACGGCCATTTTGGGTCGTTTAAGCGATCCCTTTGCCTGGTCCCAATTCTTCAATGCCCTAAAGCGGGGAGACTTTAAAAACTAATGCTCAGCCTGCTCCTGTGCGCTAGCGCTTGGGCTGCTATCCCAGCAGACACGGTGCCCCAAGAGGGCACCTTGCAGGAGGTGGAAATCATCGCCCGCCAAGTTGAAGCCAATACCCTTCGCCTACAAACACTCAATTTCGGGGGCGTCGGCCAGGTAGGCGGATCCATTGAGGGCTTGGTGCGAAGTTTGGCCGGGGTTGCAGGCTCCGATGAACTCTCGTCGCAATATTCCGTTCGGGGCGGAAACTTCGATGAAAATCTCCTGATCATCAATGGATTCGAAGTGTATCGCCCCCAACTGGCCCGAAGCGGGCAACAAGAAGGATTGAGCGCAATCAACCCGGACTTCGTCCAGTTTCTCTCGTTTTCTGCGGGGGGATTCGATGCCTCCAAAGGCGATAAGCTCTCATCCGTTTTAGATGTGCAGTATCGCAGTCGGAATACCGACGCCCTCCCGGGCCAGCAAGTGCGTGCGGGGCTCTTTTCGGGCCGAGTATTCAGTTCCGCCCTCTTGGATCACGCCGGACCTCGGGGCATGGTCTACCAATCCATCGCGGTGGGCGCCCGATACCGCTCCAATGCCCCCTTTTTTCGGGGTGGGGATGTGCAAGGAGACTTACGCTCTCATGCCCAGGATGTGCAGTTTTTGTTCGAATCGGCCAGCCCACGCTGGTTTCACGAAGTTTTAGGCATCGCCCAGACCAGCACCTTTGCCCTTCGCCCCTCCTCCCGGACGACCGAATTCGGCACGGTCACCGAGGTACTGCGTCTGAACGTCTTTATGCGGGGCATGGAACGCTACCAATACCAAAACGCCTTCTTAGGCGCCCGAAGCCGCTACACGCTCAATGAAACCCAGCAGTTTTATGTAGAATCCAGTGTAGCCCAGGCCTTGGAAGAGGAGGATGTCGATGTGGAAAGCGCCTACCTGCTCGGGGAAGTCAACAACAACTTGGGATCGGATTCCTTCGGAGAAATCTCCTACTTGCGGGGTTCGGGCGGACATCAACGCTATGCCCGAAACACCTTGTGGGTGCGGGAATGGCAGGCCAAAGCGGGGTATGTCTACAAATACGAGGACCAACGCCTCGAAGCCGCGGTGAGCTACCGCCACCAGAACGGACTGGATATGGTGCATGAATGGGTGAATTTGGACTCGGCGGGCTACAGCCTGCCTCACCAACCCACCGCAGTGGTCTTGCAGGGAAATGACACCCTACGCACCACGAAAGAAGGTCTGCGCTTGTTCCAGGTTACGGACAGCCGCGGGCAGCTCGTCAACGGCAAACTTCATGCGCACGTGCTGTGGCAACGCGCCATTCCCGAGACAGGCTGGCAGCCCGGTTGGAATGCCGGTCTGCGCTACGTGCGCGACAGCCGAAGCGGAGAGCAGCGCCTGAGCCCTCGGCTCTCGATGTATTGGAGCTTGCCTAGCCGTCATGGCGTGGAACTGTCTGTGGGGTCCTACGCACAAACAGCCAGCGTTCGCGAACTCCGCGACTGGTCCAACGCGCGCTTCCTAGATTCTGCGCGCATGCAGCATGCCTGGCACGGGATCGCTGCGGTGGAGAAGCGCTTCGAATCCAATGGACGCCCTTTCTTTTGGCGCGGAGAGGCCTACATCAAATACCTCGATCGGGCTTTTCCTTTTGAGCAAGATGGCATGCGGGTTCGCTATTTGGGGGAAGGCCCGGGAATCGCCCGGGTGGTGGGAATCGACAACCGTGTTCACAGCGAATGGCTTCCAGGCACGGAATCCTGGGCCAGTCTGTCACTCTTCCGTGCCCAGGAAAAATTTAGCGACACGTGGACGGATCGGGGAAGTGATTACCGGTTTAGTTTTTCGCTGCGCGTCGAGGATGCCCTTCCAGGGAACCTCTCCGACAAGGTCTACATGCAAATCAACGTGACGGGCGGCTTTCCTTTCGGTGCCCCGTTGGAATCGGACAAGGACTTCCGAAGCCCCCCCTACCGACGCATGGATTTGGGATTTCAGCACGATTTTGGCCCCAAAGCGAGCCTTGGATTGGAAGTGTTTAACCTCCTCGAAATTCGAAATACCGCCTCCTACTTTTGGATTATGGATGTTTCAACGGCCCGGCAATATGCCGTCCCCAATTATTTGACGAATCGATTGATCAATCTGATCTTCCAATATTCTTTGTAATGCGCATCGTAGAGCAAATCCCCCACCCCGACTTTCGTATCGTGATCTACGCGACGGATACCCAATTCATTGTGGAAATCGAAGCGGGCCCCATGCGGCAAGCCTACCGTTTCAGCAAGGAACGCTTCCCGCTTGTCACCGACGTGAAGGCCTGTATTCAACCAGAATGGTTGGAGCAGGTGCGCGCGCATTTCAACGGCATGTATGCGGACTGGAAAAAGACCTGGGGATAAAAAAAGCCCGCAGGGAGTTTAACTACCCTATACACCAAACAAGAAGAAACCTTGTTCCCCCCTGCGGGCGTTTTAGAAACGCCTAACTATCGGGTTTGTTCAAACCGGGTAAAAACTTTTTCCATCCGGTTCAATGCCTCCTCCATTTGGGCCTCCGTTATCACCAAAGGTGGGGCAAAACGGATGATATTTCCATGCGTGGGCTTGGCCAAAATTCCCGCGTCTCGCAAGGCTATACATAGATCCCAAGCTGTACTCGATTCCGGGGAATCATTGATTAATACGGCATTGAGCAAGCCCTTGCCCCGAATGCCTTGGACAAGCTTTAAGGTCCCAATGCGCTGGGCCAGCCCCTCTCGGAATTGGACGCCACGTTCTCGAGCATTCAACATCAACTCCTCATCCTCCATCACCGCCAAGGCCGCCTGGGCGACTTTGGCCGCAATGGGGTTTCCACCGAAGGTAGACCCATGCTGGCCGGGCTTGATCGTGAGCATGATGGCATCGTCAGCCAGCACGGCGCTCACAGGGTAGACGCCCCCGGAGAGGGCCTTGCCCAAAATCAAGATGTCAGCGCGCGTGTAGGTTTCGGGGTTGCGCTCACAGCGCCCCGTTTGGCACCCACAATCGCCACACGTCGCCAGCCAAGATCCGGTCCGACCGATGCCTGTTTGAATTTCGTCCGCCATCCACAAGACCTGATGGGCTCGGCAGAGGGCAGCTGCCTCGGAAATATAGGTGCCGTCGGGAACGACTACGCCCGCCTCCCCTTGGATGGGCTCCACTAAGAATCCCGCGACATGTGGGTCCTGCAAGGCCTTCTCCAAGGCGGGAATATCGTTGTATGGGATGCGCTCAAAGCCTGGCATATACGGACCAAAACCGGCATAGCTGTCCGGGTCACTGGAGAAGGACACGATGGTACTCGTTCGCCCGTGAAAGTTTTCCCCGCAGACAATAATTTTTGCTTGATTCGCGGGAATGCCTTTGACATCATAGGCCCAACGGCGGCAGAGCTTGATGGCCGTTTCGACCGCCTCTGCCCCACTGTTCATCGCCAGGACCTTGTCATATCCGAAGCGCGCAGTGATGGCCTCTTCAAAGGGGCCAAGTTGCGCATTGTAAAAGGCCCGAGACGTCAACGCCAAGGTCTGCGCCTGGTCCACTAGAGCCCCAACAATACGTGGATGGCCATGGCCCTGATTGACGGCAGAATAGGCACTCAAGAAATCGAAGTAGGCCTTCCCCTCGACATCCCAGACCATCACCCCTTCTCCACGTTCGAGAACCACGGGTAATGGGTGGTAGTTGTGCGCGCCAAAGCGGGCTTCAAGGTCCATAAAATGCGAGGAAGACGTAGCCATAGAAGGTTGTTTTCCCCAAAGATAAGGCCCATGCGCAGAGTATCTTTGGGGGATGATATTAGAAGGTATTCTCATGGAACGCGCCGGTGGACGGGGCATTTGTATTGCCCATGCTCCGGACGGCAAGACCATCCTGGTTACGGGCGCTGCCCCCGGCGACATCGCCACGATTAAAGTCCTCCGCAAGAAAAAGAAGCATCTCGAAGCCGTCATTGAACGCCTCGAAATCCCCTCTCCACACCGGATCCAACCCACCTGCAGCTATGCCGCGCACTGCGGTGGATGTAGCTGGCAACATGTCGCCTATCCCGAGCAAGCCCGATTCAAAGATCTAGAGGTCCAAGAAAACCTTCGTCGGATTGGTGGTGTGTCCTGTTCGGATACGCGGCCCATTGTCCCCGCCCCGGCCCCATTTCGGTATCGAAACAAACTTGAATTTAGTTTTTCGGCCAGCCGCTGGCTGACCTGGGATGAAATCGCCTCCAAGGTGCCCATCGACACATCGCATGCGCTGGGCTTTCACGTTCCTGGCATGTGGGACAAAATCATGGACATCGAAACCTGCCATCTACAACCCGAACCCTCCAATGCGATTAAGAATTTCATCCGGAGTTACGCGGTGGAGCACGCGCTGACCTTTTTTCACCCTCGAGAAAAACACGGATTACTGCGGACATTAATGCTTCGCTGCACGCTAGCTGGGGAATGGATGGTCGTCATTCAGTTTTACGAAGAGCCCGAAGAGGCGGGACTCGCCTTACTCACAGCGGTGCAACAGACCTTTCCGGAGATTGTCAGCCTGTATTATGCCTACAATCCAAAACCCAACGACAGCCTATACGACCTGGATCTCCAACTCTTTCATGGGGTGAGTCATTTGACTGAGCACATGCCTTCGGCCGTCCCGGGAGGGCGCGCGCTCTCCTTCCGAATCGGCCCGAAGAGCTTCTACCAAACTAACCCGGAGCAAGCCCATCGCTTGTATAGCGAAGCCTTGGCTCTGGCGGACCTGAAAGGCGGCGAAACTGTGTACGACCTGTACACGGGAACGGGTACCATTGCCCTATTCATGGCCCAAGTGGCTGGCAAAGTGGTGGGAATCGAATCCGTCCCTGAAGCCATTGAGGCCGCCAAGGAAAATGCGCGGGCCAACGACATCACCAATGCCCACTTTGAAGTTGGGGACATGCGTCACGCCTTCAGTGAATCGCTCTGGGAGCGCTATGGCAAGCCGGACGTCTTGGTCACGGATCCTCCTCGCGATGGCATGCACCCGAAGGTGGTGGAGCGATTACTCAGCTTGGACATTCCGCGCATTGTCTATGTGTCGTGTAATTCGGCCACCCAAGCCCGCGACATCGCCCTCCTGAGTGAAGCCTACGAGGTGCACACCGTTCAGGCCGTCGACATGTTCCCCCAGACCCATCACGTGGAAAACATTGCCCTCCTCACCCGAAAGGCCCATGCCTGATCACGCGGAATATTGGGAAGCGCGCTATCAGGAAGCGCAGACGGGCTGGGACTTAAACGGTCCAACTCCCGCCCTGCAAGCTGCAGCGGAAGCCTTTCCGAAGGATGCGCGCATTCTCATCCCTGGATGCGGCTTGGGTTGGGACGGCGAGGCCTTGCACCGACGCGGCTACACCGAGGTATACCTTTCGGATTGGGCCCCTAGCGCCAAAACCCAATTTCTTGAGCGGGTTCCCGATTTTTCCCCTGACCGTTTTATCACTGGCGATTTTTTCTCTTGGGCGGCCGACGAGGCTGTCCATGGCCAATTTGACTGCATTTTGGAGTGTACCTTTTATTGCGCGATTCCCCCGGTGATGCGCGCAAACTACGCCCGGGCCATGGAGCGCCTTCTGCGCCCAGGCGGGCAACTGCTGGGCCTCCTATTCACCTTCCCCTTGACGGAGCAGGGTCCGCCATTTGGTGGAAGCGTGGAGGAATACCAGGCTCGCTTTAGCGCGCCATTCCAGTTGGACCAGCTCGGCCCAAATCCTTTAAGCATCGCCTCGCGGGCCGAAAAAGAAGTTTTTTTCTGCGCTACATTGCAGCCATCATGACAGAACGAACGCTTATTCTCGATCCCGACCGAATTCAGCGCATGCTTGAACGTATGGCTTGGCAAATTGTCGAACGCCACGCGAACGAAGACGAAGTGATTTTGGTGGGGATTAGCAAGTCCGGATTTCGTTTGGCCGAAAGACTTCACACGCGCCTTCTTGGTGTCTTTTCAGGTCAAGTTACCTTGGCGGAAATTTCCGTCAACAAGCGTGAGCCCGCCGCTGGCCCGACAGAATGCGCCCTCACTCCCTCTGAGTTTAAAGGGAAGAACATTGTCGTGATAGACGACGTGCTTAACACGGGCGCAACCTTGATTTATGCGGTGAATTACTTCCTCCAAGCCCCGATCAAACGTTTGTCCACGGCTGTTCTGATTGACCGGAATTTCAAGCAATTCCCAATCAAAGCGGATATCAAGGGCATGAGCCTTTCAACAAGTTTTCACGATCGTGTCGAGGTAGACCTAGAAGGAACCGAGGCCGTATACCTCGTCTGAGGGTGCTGTCAGAGCTCTGATAAGCGCGCCAGCACATCCTCTTTTTCCACGGCGATTCGTATCGCAGCCTGTTCGTAGAAGGCCAGGCGTTCTAAAAGGTGTTTCCCTATAAATTCCCCGTAGCTGTCGATCGGTACGCCCGCAAGCAGGGGCCGGGGATTCCCGGCGAACGCAGAATCCACTAACCTCTTTGTTAAGAACCCCACTCCAGCATGCAGATAAATCGTGGTGCCCAAGGTCTTCATGACCTCCATGTTGTCATAAAAACACGGCGTTCCACCTCCCACAGAAATGATCCCATCCAGGTGGCTTGTCGCATGCAAGACAGATCGTTCCACCTTCCGAAATGCCAATTCTCCTTGCGATGTAATGTATTCATCAATAGGCATTTGGATTTCCGTTGCAATGAGTTGATCCAAATCGTGTACCGGACATGACCGTTGTTTGGCCCATCGCTTGGCCCAGGTGGATTTTCCGACCCCCATGTAGCCGATTAGGTAGAAACGATTTTGCATGCCCAAAAATATCGGATTTTTCCGGGGCGTTGGGCCTGAGAATAAAGTTTCTCGCTATATTTGCACCCTCGTTTAAAAAGCGAGCATGACTCGATAGCTCAGCTGGTAGAGCAATACACTTTTAATGTATGGGTCCTGGGTTCGAGCCCCAGTCGAGTCACGAAATGCCCTGGTGGTGAAATTGGTAGACACGCCATCTTGAGGGGGTGGTGACCTACGGTCGTGCTGGTTCGAGTCCAGTCCAGGGCACTAAGAGAAAACAATCATCCAAGTCAAACACGCAACGCCCAACGCTTGCGTGTTTTTTTTGGTCTAAACTTTGATGCATTCCTTGTGTTTTGAAACTATGACATCCTTCCGTTTTTTCTCAGGCGTCACCAAGCGAAGCCTCGCGCTGTCCATCTTGATAGGTGCCACAACGCTTGTATCTATTTCGTGTCAAGCCCAAAACCCAACCCCTCCCATGTCCCAGACTTTTCCAGTTCAAAAAACGGAGGCCGAATGGCTCCGTGAATTAGGCCCTGAACGGTACCGAATTGTTCGCCAAAAAGGCACGGAATACCCGGGAACCGGGGAATATGACAAGCATTTTGAGGCGGGCAAATACCTCTGTGCCGGATGCGGAACTCCCCTCTTCTCTTCGGCAGGAAAATTTGATGCACATTGTGGCTGGCCCAGTTTTGACCAGGAAGTTCAAGATGGCATCGTCGCGGAAAAACGCGACCTTACTCATGGCATGATACGCACAGAGATACTGTGCAGTCAGTGTGGTGGACATTTAGGGCATGTGTTTGACGACGGCCCCACAGAAACGGGCTTGCGTTATTGCGTCAATAGCCTGAGTCTAACCTTTGAGCCCGAATCCGATAGCGCCCACGTCGCATCTCAGAAATAGGTCGTTTTTTCGTCAAGCTTCGTTATCCGATCCAACAGCGTCTTCTCCTTATGAAAAAACTCTTTTTCCTTCTCCCTGCTGCGGCAATCGTTAGCATGGGTTGCGAACCAACCTACTGTACTCTCTCCTTTGATACCGTCGGGTTTATCTGGACGGACAGCGTGCATACTCCTCATCACGTGGTGTCCGTTGTACGTGAATCACAGGACACCCTCGCGACTCAATTTGAGAATACACCGCCCTACTTCGTCGTCGCAACGGATGAACACCAAAGTCTTTTTTTACATCACACCTATCTCGTCGACGTATATATATTCAACCACCAAGACAGCTTACTCGCTCAATCCGAATATCTTATTTCCGCGGATGAATGTCATATTCTCAAAATGAACGGACCGGAATTTCTTCCGCAATAGAGATTTAATTGTGTGAATTGGGATTATATTTGCACGGCACAAAAAGGGAGATTAGCTCAGCTGGTTCAGAGCACCTCGTTTACACCGAGGGGGTCGGGGGTTCGAACCCCTCATCTCCCACAAGCCGCAGGAAACTGCGGCTTTTTTTATGCCCATTCCAAGCATAATCGGCTACCTTCGTTCTTCACGTTCATTTTTCTCTCATGTTCCCGATGAAAAAACTGGCACTTGCCTCGTTCTTTTTGGCCGTTCTTGTGGTCGTCGCCATGAACCCCGATATTTCGAAGCACCATCAGGAGAGTGTTCTCCAAGGAAAGCAATTCCTGCAGGAGAAAGCCGCCGAGTCCGGTTTCAGCGGTTCCATCATCCATTGGGGCAGTCAGCACCTCGCAGAAATGGGCATCGAAGTGCAATCCTACACTTCCTATGGATTATTTTCTACCGCGGAGATTTTTGTTTTGGGCACAGCCCGCGGGACGACATTCGGCTGTGCGGGAAAAGTGTGGGTTCTCTGGGAAGAGATTCCCAGCGAAAAACCATAAAAAAAGGGTGCCCGAGGGGCACCCTTGAAGAGGTCGGTTTGGTGTTCGACAATTACTTGGAGACGTTGTATCCTAAGCTCGTCAAGTAATCAATACGGTCCTGAACAACCGCTGCCTCACGACGAGCCAGCTCCTTAGAAATGCTCTTTGTCATTCCTTCTAATTCTTCAGCAGAAAATTTGCCCAAAAACTGTGAAGCAAAAAGGCTTTTTAAGGTTTTGTTGTTGTTCTGGTTTTCGCGAAAGTGCGCTACTAATTGACCTGGAGTCATAATCCGAAAATTTTATAATTACTTCTCAAAAATAGATGAAAATTTTCGAGGAGCAAAAAAAATATTCATTTTTAATCATTTACGAACGACCACTCAATATCTTACGATCGATTTTATAACCTCATCCAGGCGATAATTCGCTAAAAATCCACGCTCTAATTCCGCAGAAAAAGGGATGGGTATATCGGCAGACGAAAGTACTTCTACGGGCGCGTCTAAATATTCAAAGCACTCATGCTGAATTACATGCGAAATGTCAGCACCGAAGGAACCCCGGAAAGTATCCTCCTGAAGCACAAGACATCGACCCGTTTTTTGAACAGATTTTTTTACTGTTTCCACGTCCCATGGAACCAAGGTTCGCATATCAATCAACTCCGCGCGTATTTCTGACTGGCTCTCTTGCCATTTTTGGACCCAATGAACGGATAAGCCGTAGGCGATAATAGTGATGTCTGATCCTTCCTGAACACACGCGGCTTGACCAAATGGAATGGCATAGGCTTCCTTGGGCACTTCACTTTCTTGAGAGCGATACAAGGCCTTGTGCTCAAAAAACAAGACGGGATTGGGATCTTCAAAGGCTTGAAGAAGCAGTCCCTTGGCGTCATACGCATTCGAAGGGTAGACCACTTTGAGTCCAGGAACGCGTGCGAACCAAGCTTCGGTACTTTGAGAGTGAAAAGGACCCGCCGCCACGCCCGCGCCGGTTGGCA
>Ga0222714_10000669_pt1 | contig 39010 bp, 34 predicted proteins | sample C33_3DmetaG_FD_165048 | JGI IMG/M metagenome (GOLD analysis project Ga0222714, IMG submission 165048) | Estuarine water microbial communities from San Francisco Bay, California, United States - C33_3D | ecosystem: Environmental > Aquatic > Marine > Unclassified | place: USA: California...
CACCACCCGCTCACCGTCGATGCGAACCGCACCCTGCTCGATGAGCCGATAAGCAGCGGAAGCGCTCGACGCTACCTGTGCCTCGCGCAGGGCCGTGGCCAGCTTGAGCGCGCCGCCTGCAGCCGGCAGGGTGATCTCGGGCATCTGCTCGGGAACCTGCCCATCGCGGAAGCGAGCGAGAAACTCGGCCTTCTGGCGCTCACCGCTGCCCGGTCCGTGGAAGCGGTCGACGATCTCGGCCGCCAACTCGAACTTCACGTCGCGCGGATTGCGACCGGCACCCACCGCCTCCCGCAAGGCCGAGATGTCGGTCGCAGGCCTGAACGACAGCAGCTCGAAGTAGCGCCACATCAGCGTGTCGGAAATGGACATCAGCTTGCCGAACATCTCGCCGGCCGCCTCGGTAATGCCCACGTAGTTGCCGAGCGACTTGGACATCTTGTTGACCCCGTCCAGGCCCTCCAGCAACGGCATGGTCAGCACCACCTGCGGCTCCTGGCCATAGTCGGCCTGCAGTTGCCGGCCGACCAGCAGGTTGAAGGTCTGGTCCGTGCCGCCCAGCTCCACATCAGCCTCAAGGGCGACGGAGTCGTAGCCCTGAACCAGGGGGTACAGGAATTCGTGAATGGCGATTGGCTGCCCGGAGCGATACCGCTTGGAAAAATCGTCCCGCTCCAGCATGCGCGCCACCGTGTGTCGCGCCGCCAGTTCGATCATGCCAGCGGCGCCGAGCGCACCCATCCAGCGCGAATTGAAGTCGATCAAGGTCCGCTCCGGATCCAGGATCTTGAAGATCTGTTCCTGATAGGTCCGGGCGTTGTCCTCGACGTCGGCCGGGGTCAGCCTGGGCCGGGTCGCGCTCTTGCCGGTGGGGTCACCGATCATCCCGGTGAAGTCACCGATCAGGAAGATCACCTGATGACCGAACTCCTGGAACTGCCGCATCTTGTTGATCAGCACCGTGTGGCCGAGGTGCAGGTCGGGCGCCGTCGGATCGAAGCCAGCCTTGATTTTCAAGGGCCGGCCGCGCGCCAGCTTCCGTTCGAACTCGGCCTCGACCAGGATCTCATGAACCCCGCGGCGCAACTCCGGCATCTGTTCAGCAGCAGTGAGCATCGTCTTCCCCAACCAGCCTGAGGGCGAAGATACGCGCTGCCAGAGTCAGCCACAAGCCCGGAAGAACTGGAGAAAACAGAGACAACTCATTGAATTAAGTGACAGAATACCTTGACGATCCGTGTTCCGTTGGGTAGTTTCCTGCCAGTGGAATCGGTCTGGGGTCGCGGTGCTGCAGCAAGCCTCAATGAATCTGGGTGAAGCGGAGTCATCCCGTCCGCGGGTATATCGGCTGGGCGTGCTGGCTGCTGCCGTAGTGGCCTGCGTGGCCATGGCGTACGGCCGGTCCGCTGCCCAGCCAGGCGGGGAAGCATCCGCCACTGCCCCTGAGGCCAACCCGGCAGGGCCCTTGAGCGGCCTGGCAACCTTCGAATTCGAGGAAGTGGTCATCCGGGCCAATGACACGCTCGACGGCGTGTTCAGGCGGCTCGAACTGTCGCTCGCCGACCTCGCAGAACTGCGTGCACTGCCCGACGTGCGGCGCAGCCTCGACCGGCTACGCCCTGGTGACATCATCCTGCTCACGCACCTCGACGGCGAGCTCAAGACGCTGACTCGCCGGTTGTCGGACACAGCCACTCTGACAGTGCGGCGCGCGGCAGGAGGATTCTCCGCGGACATCATCGAGAACCCGCTGGAGCAGTCGCCGGCGTCCATGAACGGCAGCATCGAAAGCTCGCTGTTCTCGTCGGTTTCGGAGGCCGGGGGGACGGACGGCCTGGCCATCGCGCTCGCTGACGTCTTCAAGTACGACATCGACTTCGTCAACGAGGTGCGGAGGGGTGATCGCTTCGTGGTGACGTGGCAGCAGGAATTCCAGGACGGTGAATTCGTCCGTGACGGCGAGATACTGGCTGCGCAGTTCGTCAACCAGGGCAAGGTTTTCCGGGCCGTGCGCTACGTCATGCCGGATGGCTCGGTCGAATACTTCACCCCGGAAGGGGACAGCGTCCGCAAGGCCTTCCTGCGCTTCCCGGTGGCTTTTGGTCGGGTGTCCTCCGGGTTCAATCTCGCCCGCCGGCACCCGGTGCTGAACCGTGTCCGGGCCCACAAGGGGATCGACTTCGCAGCGCCGGTAGGCACGCCGATCAAGGCCGCCGGCAGCGGTCGGGTCAGCTTCCGCGGCAACAACGGCGGCTACGGCCGGGCGGTCATCCTCTCCCATCCCGGCAGCGTCACCACCCTGTACGCACATATGTCGCGTTTCGCCAAGGGCCTCAAGGTGGGAGACAAGGTCAAGCAGGGTGAGGTCATCGGCTATGTAGGCATGACCGGCCTCGCTACCGGCCCGCACCTGCACTACGAATACCGGGTGGGCGGCGTGCACCGCAACCCGGCGACCGTCCCCGTCCCCAAGGCCAAATCCATACCCGAGGAACTGAGGGCGGATTTCGAGGCGAGCAGCGCTCCGTTGCTTGCCGAACTCGACCGGCTGGACCAGCCGGCCGAAAGGCTGGTTGCCACCGCCGGCAGCTGAGCGTTTGGAGCCGGCCAGTCAGCTGCCCGGGTGAACCCTCACGCCTTCAGGTGGAGAACGAGGAGCCGCAACCGCAGGTGGTCTTGGCGTTCGGGTTACGGATGACGAATTGCGCCCCCTCGAGGTCCTCCCGATAATCGATTTCAGCGCCTGTCAGGTACTGGAAACTGAGGGGATCGACCAGCAGGGTCACGCCCTGATTGGAAAAACGGGAGTCACCTTCCTCGATGCTTTCATCGAAGGTGAAGCCATATTGAAAACCGGAGCAACCGCCGCCCGAGACGAACACCCGCAGCATGAGGTTGGGATTGCCCTCCTCACGGATCAGTTCGCTCACCTTCAGCGCGGCCGCGTCGGTGAAGACCAATTCCGGATCGGCGATTTGCGAAGTGTCCATTGGCACAGTCTAGCCCCCTCGTCCGCTGCTGGTCAAAGCACGGGAGGCGCCGGGGCTAGCCCCCCGTGACCAGGGAAAGGACTGCCGCAGGGGCTCGCCGCTGCCGCCGATGAGGCGAAAATCGACCTCGATCATCTCGGGCGTAAAGCGCTCGGGAAGATCGATAGGCACCTGCAGGGTGGTGAAATTGCGCAGCGCGAAATCGATCCGCTCCTCGCCTCCGGCGGATAGTTCCTGGAGCTTGAACCGGCGGGGCCGACCTCCCTCGGTCCCAGACAACGCGATCGTGAGCCAGCCGGTGACGGAGCGATTGGTGACGCCGCCGTGGACCAGGGTCAGGATGAGGGTATGGCGCAGGTCGTTGACCGGACGCACCTCGAGTTCCTGGATCCGCAGGGTGTCCGAACCGAACTTGTCGGCAACCAACTCCCGGTAGAAATCCAGTTCCTGCTGCTGACGGGCGATCTCCGCCTGCAGTTCGGCCAATGCCGCCTGGGCATCACGCTGGGCCTGAGCGTCGACCTTGTGGATGACCTCGCTGGCGGCCAGCTGCCGACGGACCTGGTCGAGCTCGTCGGCAAGGTCGTCGATACGCGCCGCCATGCGCTGACGCTGCAGCAAGGAATCGGTGATCGAGAAACCCGCCGAAGCCCTGCCGAATTCATACCCTGCGTAGATGACGGCCATGAGGGTGACCAGCTGTAGCGCCCGGCGCCAGTCGCTACTCGAGGGAGGCCACGGCATGGCTCAGTCCCGTCCCCGACGGCGCGGGACAGTCGCCCGCCACCACTCCGGAAAATCGGGCAGACCCCCCGGGAAGGCATAACCACCCAACTCCTGCAGGGCCTTGGCGTAAACGTGCCGCTTGAAGTAAATCACTTCGCGCACCGGTTCCCAGTAGTCCGCCCAGCGCCAGCGATCGAACTCGGCAGGATGCTGGGTGGCGTCGAAGCGCAGGCTGCTCTCAGGTCCCCGCAGGCGCAGCAGGAACCATTTCTGCTTCTGGCCAACGCAGGGGCGCAAGGACCCCTGACGCCGGAACCGGGCCGGCAATCGATAGCGCAACCAGCCTCGAGTAGCCCCCAGGCACTCCACGTCCTCCTCGCGCAAGCCGATTTCCTCGTGCAACTCTCGGTACAGGGCCGTCTCGGGACGCTCGCCGTGCAGGATGCCCCCCTGCGGGAACTGCCAACCGCGCGCACCGGCCCTGCCCCCAAGGAACACCTTGCCATCCTCGTGAATCAGCACGATGCCGACATTGGCACGATAGCCCTGCTCATCGATGTAGTCCTGGTCGGTCAAGGTCTAGGGCCTCCGTGGATCGATTGTTCCACAGGCAGGGGCTCCACAGCCACCGACCGCCCTTGCCGGGCGGCCCGCTTGAGCCTAGCCTCGCCGACTATGATCAGAGTCGCTTCGTGGACCGCATGGACCACCCTTGGCTGCGCTTCGCTGCTCGCCCTGCTGCTGGCGGTATCCCTCGGCAGTGCGACCGAGGGTCCGTTCGAGGTCTGGCGCGGGCTGCTGGTTGAGCAGGACCCGCTGGCGCAGGTGCTGATCATGGAATTGAGGCTGCCTCGGGCCCTCGCTGCCTTTTGCACGGGGGCTGCACTCGCCCTCGCCGGCCTGCTGATGCAGGTACTGCTGCGCAATCCGCTTGCCGATCCCTACGTGCTGGGCGTCTCCGGAGGCGCGGCGGTCGCGGCTCTGGGCGGTCTCTTGCTCGGCGTGAGTGGACTTTGGCTGCACCTGGCGGCGGCCGGCGGGGCCATCGCGGTCACCTGGCTGGTGTTCGTTCTCGCCGGCTCACGGGCCAGCAGTGAACGCTTGCTGCTCACCGGCGTGGTGGTGGCCTCGGCATGTGGAGCCGGCATCGGCATGATGCTGGCCGTGGCCGATGCGCAACCGGCGCGGGGGATGCTGTTCTGGCTCATGGGCGAGGTCGGAGACCCCGCCCTGCCCTGGCTGCTGGGCGCCCTGCTGCTGGTGGTAGCGCCAGTACTGGTCGCCGCTGGTCGCGGCCTGGACGTTCTCGCTCGCGGGACCTTGCAAGCGGCTGCACTCGGTCTCAGTGTGCGCGCGGCGCGCAACTCGACTTTCCTGCTGGCTTCATTGCTGACCGCAGCGGCGGTCACACAGTCCGGCACCATCGGCTTCATCGGGCTGGTGACGCCACACCTGATGCGCCAGTGGGTGGGCAACGCCCACCGCAGTCTGGTACTGGCTTCTTTGCTGGCCGGAGGTACCTTGCTGACGCTCGCCGACCTGCTCGCCCGTACGCTGTTCGCTCCCAGGCAACTTCCGGTCGGCGCGGTGACGGCCCTGCTGGGCGTGCCAGCCTTCCTCTACCTGCTGGCCCGGCGCACGCCCCGCTAGGAAGGCTGCTTTCGGCGCGAAAGCAGTGCAGCCTCGACCACCGGGTGGACGAATTCGGAAACCCTGCCGCCCAGCAGCGCAATCTCCCTGACCAGGCTTGATGAAATGAAGGTGAACTGCTCCTGCGGAGTCAGGAACAGGTAGTCCACTTCCCGGTCGAGATGGCGGCTCATGTTGGCAAGCTGGAACTCGAACTCGAAATCCGAGACCGCCCTCAATCCCCGGACCACCACGCCGCACCCACGCTCGCGGGCAAACTCGACGGTCAGTCCGGAATAGCCGCAGACCTCCACGTTCGGGAGATCGGCCAGCACCTCACTCGCCAGCTGCACCCGCTGATCGAGCGAGAATAGCGGAGCCTTGTTCGGGTTGGCGGCGATGGCGATGACCACCCGGTCAAAGATTCCAGCGGCCCGCCTCACCAGGTCATGGTGACCATTGGTGATCGGATCGAAGGTACCGGGATAGACCGCATGCCGCTTGGAATCGACTCGCATCGTGACAGCCCCCTACTGCGCCTCGCCTGTCCGGAGCAGATAATAACCGACTGCGCCCGCTCGACCCTGCCGATGAGTCCACCACCCCTCTGGGGCGATGGGTGCCGGCTGACCTGCGGCCTGCTCCACGTACACCCAGCTGTCAGGCTCCAGCACACCGGCCCCAGCCAGAGCTGCCAGCGTGCCCGCAGCGAGGCCGGCCGCAAAAGGGGGATCGAGGAAGGCAAGCCGATATGGACCCTTGGCTGAGTCCAGCCAATGCGCGGCCTCGGCATGCACGACTTCCCCGCGCTCCGCCGCCTGCAACAGCTGCAGGCTGTCGCGCAACTGCCGGACCACCTCGGGCTGGTTGTCAATGAAGGTGACGCCCGCAGCGCCCCTCGACAGTGCCTCCAGTCCCAACGCACCGCTGCCAGCAAAAAGGTCAAGGCAGCGAGCCCCCTGCACCACCGGGGACAGCCAGTTGAACAGGGTCTCGCGGACCCGGTCCGGCGTGGGCCGCAGTCCTGGCAACGCGGGGAATGAGAGCCGGCGGCCTCGCCATTCGCCGCCGATGATGCGCAACTCGTTGGGCCTGCGCCGCGACGGGGGCATGCTGCTTTTCCGTTACAATTGGCAGTCGTCTGAGAGTAACCATGTTCCCTCCCCGCGCCAACATCCCTGCACCGACCACCGCGAGCCGATCGGGCTTCCTTGGGCGGTTACGCGAGAGCATCAGCCGCGGCGCCAACTGGCTGGGCGAGTGGCTGCCTGGCGGCAAGGTCGATGGGGAGCTCCTGGAGTCCCTGGAAGAGCGGCTGATCCAGGGCGATCTTGGGGTGGAGCTGGCCGCTGAGCTGGTCGCAGGGCTGAGGAAGCGCATCGACCGCCAGGAAGTAGCAGACGTTGCGGCTCTCGAGGTCGCCCTGCGTACAGCCTTGCTCGAAATCATCCGGCCGGTTGCCGCACCGCTGCAACTCGACGCGGGGCATCGGCCCTTCGTGGTGATGGTGGTGGGCATCAACGGTTCGGGCAAGACCACCACCGTGGGCAAGCTGGCAGCGCGGCTGACTCTGGAGGGACACCGGGTCATGCTGGCCGCGTGCGACACCTTTCGCGCCGCCGCCGTGGAGCAGCTGGCGACCTGGGCAGGGCGCTCGGACCTGCCACTGGTCGCGCAAGGCACCGGCGCCGATCCGGCTGCGGTTGCCCACGATGCGCTCGCATCAGCGCGGGCCCGGGCAATGGACGTGCTGCTGGTCGACACGGCGGGCAGGCTGCACACCCAGTCCCACCTGATGGACGAACTGGGCAAGGTGGTGCGGGTCATGCGCAAGCTGGACGCTACCGCCCCGCATGAAGTCCTGCTGGTGCTGGACGCCAGCCAGGGCCAGAACGCCTTGCGCCAGGCCGAGCAGTTCCGTGACGCCGTCGGTGTGACCGGACTGGTGCTTACCAAGCTGGATGGAACGGCGAGGGGTGGCATCGTGGTGGCCATCGCGAAACGTCTGGGCATTCCCATCCGCTACGTGGGTATCGGGGAACAAGCCGAGGATTTCGGCGTTTTTGACCCCGAAGCTTTCGTCGACGGCCTGCTCGGCCACCGCAGGGGCCCACCGGCATGATCCTGTTCGATGCCGTGCACAAGCGTTACCCCGGTGGCCGCGAGGCCCTGGTAGACGTCAGTTTCGAGCTCGCGCGCGGCGAGATGTCCTTCCTGACCGGCCACTCCGGTGCCGGCAAGAGCACCATCCTCAAGCTGGTGGCGCTGCTGGAGCGTCCCTCTCGCGGTCGTGTGGTCGTCAACGGCACCGACGTCAGCACGGTCAGGCGACGGGGCGTACCCGCCTTTCGGCGCCAGGTCGGCATGGTCTTCCAGGACCACAAGCTGTTGTCGGATCGGCCCGTGTTCGACAACGTTGCGCTGCCGCTGGCTATCTCCGGCACCCCGCGACGCGACCTCGACAAGCGGGTTCGCGCGGCGCTCGACCAGGTCGGGCTGCTGGGGCGCGAGCAGGGATTCCCCCAGGAGCTGTCGGCCGGTGAGCAGCAGCGGGTGGGCATCGCGCGCGCCATCATCGCCCGCCCGCCCGTCCTGATTGCCGACGAGCCCACCGGCAACCTCGACCCGGACCTGGCCATGGAAGTGATGTCGCTGTTCCGTCGCCTCAACGAGGTGGGGGTGACCGTGCTGGTGGCGACCCACGACATTCACCTCATTGACCGCCTCGGTACCCGACGGATCCACATCGAGGGCGGTCGTATGGCCGATGGGAGTGACGATGGCGCGTCCTGACCAGGCCAGCTCCAGGGGCTCCCGCCGCACCTTCGGCCAGTGGCTGGAAACCTGGGTGGAATGGCACGCCCAGGCGCTTCTGTCTTCACTCGGCAAGCTGCTGCGTCAGCCCATGGGCTCGGCACTTACCATCATCGTGATCGGCCTCGGCCTCGCCTTGCCCGGAGCCCTGCACCTGGTCCTCGTCAATGCCGAACAGGTCACCGAGAACATCGGCCGCAGCGTACAGCTCTCGGTGTTTCTCGCACCCGGCACCGAAGCGTCGCAGGCGAAGGCGCTGCAACAACGACTGGAAGACCGCAACGACGTGCTGGAGGCGAAGTTGGTCAGCCCCGAGGAAGGTCTCGAGGACTTCCGGTCGGTGGAGGGTTTTGCGGAGGCGTTGTCAGCCCTCGAGGACAATCCCCTGCCGTGGGCCATTACGCTGCGCCCGACCCATGGCCTCGATGCGCCGGAGCTGACCGAGGCGCTGGCTGCCGAGTTGCGTGAAATTGAACAGGTGGACCTCGTGCAGGTCGACACCGATTGGGTGCGCAGACTTGCCTCGATTCTTGACCTGCTGCGCCGCGCCATAGAGGGCGCGGCCCTGGCGCTGGGCATAGGGGTAGTCGCCGTAGCCGGCAACACCATCAGACTGGACATCAACGCCCGGCGCGACGAAATCGAGGTGGTCAAACTCGTCGGGGGCAGTGACGCCTACGTGCGGCGTCCGTTTCTCTATGGGGGCTTCTGGTACGGGCTCGGTGGGGGACTGCTGGCCTGGCTGCTGCTGTGGGGTGCAAGCTGGACCCTGGCCGGGCCGGTGGAGATCCTGGCAACCGATTATGGCTCGGCCTTCCGCCTGCTTGGACCGGACGCACTCGCCGCCACCGCCACCCTGCTGGGTGGCCCGTTGCTGGGCTGGCTGGGAGCTTGGTGGTCATCCAGCTATCACCTGCGCCAGATCGAGCCAAAACCCTAACCTACTGTATTTTTGGAATTTTTTTAGGGAACCCGGGCAGATATTGGCACTCTAAAGTCTGGAGTGCCAAAACTGTGGTACATTGCCGGCAGGGAGCGAACACCATGACCACGACCGCCTTGACCCTCAAACAAAGCGAGCTTCTGCTGGGCGCGCCGATCGGCAGCCTTGATGCCTACGTCGAACGTGTGTCCCGCCTCCCCGTGCTGTCGCGGGAGGAAGAGATGGAACTCGCGTCCCGGTTCCGGGACCAGGACGACCTGGAAGCCGCTCGCCTGCTGGTGCTTTCCCACCTCCGATTCGTCGTGCACGTGGCTCGCGGCTACCTGGGTTACGGCCTGCCGGTCGGTGACCTCATTCAGGAAGGCAACGTGGGTCTGATGAAAGCCGTCAAGCGCTTCGACCCCACGGTCGGCGTGCGCCTGGTGAGCTTTGCGGTGCACTGGATCCGTGCCGAAATCCATGAGTACGTCCTGCGCAACTGGCGCCTGGTGCGCGTGGCTACCACCAAGGCCCAGCGCAAGCTGTTCTTCAACCTGCGCAAGATGAAGAAGAACCTCGCCTGGCTCTCGGAAGACGAGACCCGGGCCGTGGCCAGCGACCTTGGCGTAGACCCCTCGGAAGTCCGAGAAATGGAGCAGCGCCTCTCGGCCCGCGATCTTTCTTTCGACCCGACGCCCGCCGACGACGAGGAGCGGGATTATTCCCCGGCCGCCTACCTGCAGGCCGACGACGCCGATCCTGCCGTTGCCGTGGAGCGCGCGGAGTCAGAAGACGTTTCGACGCTCGCGCTCGGCCGTGCGTTGCAGCAGCTCGACCCGCGCAGCCGGCGCATTGTGGAAACGCGCTGGCTGGCCGAGGACAAGCTGACCCTGCATGAGCTGGCCGACGAACTGGGCGTTTCCGCCGAGCGCGTCCGCCAGGTCGAAGCCCAGGCACTGCGCAAGCTGAAGGCCCTGATGGCCGACGCCTGATCGGTCAGGCCAGGTCCTCGTCGGCCAGCGCCGCCCGGCGCACCGCCTCCGCCACCGCGGCGTGTACCCGTGGGTCCAGTGGATCTGGCACCAGTTCGCCATGCGTTGCCTGCGCGGCGATCGAGCCTGCGGCAGCCAACAGCATCGAGTCGGTAAATATCCCGGCCCGGGCTTCCAGAGCGCCCTTGAACAGTCCGGGAAATCCCAGCACGTTGTTGATGCCCTTCCCGTCAGCGGCAAAGGCAGCCCCGGCTTCGAGGGCCTGGACCGGGTCTATCTCAGCATCCGGGTTGGACAGCGCAAGGATCACCTGGCCCGGCCTGACCCATCGGGGATCGATGAGTGCGCGCACGCCCGTGGTGGCGACGATCACGTCGCACTCCTGCATCAGCTCGCGCAGTGAAGCCCCGCGGCCGCCCATCGACTCGAAGCGCTGCACCGCAAGCGGATCGAGGTCGCTGCCCCGCAGCTGGGTCACTCCCGCCCGGCCCAGCAGGCGGGTGATGCCGATGCCGGCCGCGCCAAGGCCGACCTGCCCGATCGAGCAAGCGGAGAGATCCCGCCCAACCCGCGCGGTCGCATTCATGAGGGCGGCCAGCACCACCACCGCCGTGCCATGCTGGTCGTCATGCAAAACAGGTTTACGCAGGCGCTCACGTAGCCCGGCCTCGATCTCGAAGCAGGCCGGTGCCGCGATGTCCTCCAGCTGGATAGCTCCGAATGACGCAGCAATGGCGCTAATGATCTCCACGCAACGCGCCGGATCGGTCTCGTCCAGTAAAATAGGCACTGCGTTGAGTCCGGCCAGCGCGGCGAACAGCGCCGCCTTACCCTCCATCACCGGCAGCCCGGCCAAGGCTCCGATGTTGCCGAGGCCCAGCACCGCCGTGCCGTTGGTGACCACGGCCACCGTCCGATCCAGGCTGGTGTACTCGCGGGCGAGCGCAGGGTCGTCGCGGATGGCTAGACAGACCCGCGCCACGCCAGGGGTGTAGATGTCCCTGAGCACCTGCTGGGTGTTGATCGCCATAGATGCACTGAAGCGCAGCTTGCCGCCGCGGTGGCGCTCGAACACCCGGTCCGACTTGCCCATGAAGCGCGCGTTTGGCAGGTCGTCGATGCGCTGGTACAGGCTGCGGTCGGTGGCCTCGTCCATCTCCAGAGTGATTTCCCACAACGTGCGGCCACGCTCGCGGCGGACGGCGTTGAGGTGGTCGATGATCAGACCGGCTTCTGCGATCACCTGCAGCACCCTGGCCAGGCTGCCCGGCTGGTGCACCGTTTCCACCATGAGTATCTCGGGTATCTTCATCCTGCCCTCGCGGCTTCGCGGAAAGTGTTGGCGTGCAGTTGAGCAGTGCGCTCGGGGCTCGCAGCGTAGCCGCCGGCCAGCACGATCACCAGTGGAATCCTCGCCGAACGGGCCGCCTCAATCACCAGACGATCCCTCAAGCGCAGGCCGGACTCAGTCAGGGCCAGCCTGCCATAACGGTCGCCCGCGGCAGGATCCACGCCGGCAAGCAAGAAGGCCAATTCGGCGCCCTGCAGGACCCTGGGCAGGTGCTGGGCCAATGCGGCAAGGTAACCTTCGTCGCCGGTGCCATCAAGCAGACCGACATCCAGCGTCGAGCGCATCTTCTGCGTCGGATAGTTGCGCTCGCCGTGCACGGAGAAGGTGAACACGTTGGCGTCGGCGGCAAAGATCGACGCGGTGCCATTGCCCTGGTGCACGTCGAGGTCGATGATGGAGGCCCGACGGACCAGCCCCTCCCCCTGCAGGACGCGAATCGCCACGGCGACGTCGTTCAACACGCAAAAACCCTCGCCGCGGTCGGCGAAGGCGTGATGGGTGCCGCCAGCCAGGTTACCGGCCAGACCCTCCTCCAGCGCTGCCCGGGCGGCCAGCAGGGTGCCCTGGGCGGCCAGGCGCGAGCGTCTCCACAGGCCGGCCGACCACGGCATTCCCAGTCGACGGACCTCCTGGGCGGACAATTCCCCGCGCTCCAGTCGCTCCAGATATCGACCACAGTGCGCCAGGCGCAGGTCTTCGAGGCTGGCCTCGACGGGCACCAGCGTGTTGGCCTCACCCAGCAGGCCCTCGGCCACCAGCATGTCGTACAGCGCACGATACTTGCCCATGGGAAATGGATGGCCGGGCGGCAGATCGACCTGGTAGTCGGGGTGATAACTGAGGCGCATAAGCTGGTTTAAGATGCCGTTCGCAGCGACAGGGGGCAATAGATGCAGGCAACTCCATCAAGGTCGGCACAAGAGGACCTCGACCCTCCCCTGGACCGTCGGTCGGCCCTGCGGGCCTGGCGGGCAGTCGTCCTGCTGACCCTCGCCTACATCTGCTCATTCATCGATCGCCAGGTCATTACCCTGCTCATCGGGCCCATCAAGCAGGACCTCGGGCTCAGCGACACCCAGATCAGCTACCTGATCGGCCTGTCCTTCGCGCTCTTCTACACCGTTTTCGGCTTCCTGATCGCCATCGCAGCAGACCGGCTCAATCGACGCAACATCATTGCCGCCGGCATCTTTCTGTGGACCATCATGACCGCGGCCTGCGGACTTGCCCGAGGCTACGGCCAGTTGTTTCTCGCCCGCATGGGCGTCGGCTTTGGCGAGGGGGCGCTGTCACCGGCCGCCCTGTCACTCCTGACGGACCTCTTTCCCCGCCGGCAACTGGCACGGGCCATTAGCGTCTATTCAACGGGCATCACCGTCGGCAGCGGCGTCGCCCTGCTGGTAGGGGGCAGCGTCATCCAGACAGTCAGCGGAGCAGAGACCGTTACCCTTCCGCTCCTCGGGACCCTGCGTCCATGGCAGGCGGCATTCATCATCGTCTCACTGCCCGGCATCCCCATCGGCCTGCTCATGCTGACGCTGCGGGAGCCAGCTCGCAAGGGCATCACCCAGGGTAGGGGTTGGTCGCTGCAGCCAACCCTTGCTCACCTGCGCGAGCACTGGCGCAGCTATTTCGGCATCGCCTTCGGCATGTCGGTGCTGACCATCATGGCTTACGGCATCATCGGCTGGATCCCCGAGCATTTCAGGCGCAGCTACGGCTGGAGCATCGGTCAGCTCAGCCTGTGGTACGGATTGGTGCTGGTCTGCTTCGGCCCCCCCGGCGCCTTCCTGGGCGGCTGGCTGGCGGACCGCTGGCGTGAGCGCCATGCCGATGGTTACCTGCGGGCGGCACTCGTGGGACTCGCGCTGCTGGTGCCAGCTTACGCCCTCTTCGCCCTCATGCAGGACCCCTGGATGTCGCTGCTGTGGCTGATCCCGGCCACGGTGGGCGGGGCGATCCCGACCAGCGTGGCAAGTGCCGCGTTGATGCAGCTCGCCCCCTCCGACATGCGGGCCCGGATCTCGGCACTCTATTACTTCGTGATCAGCATCGTCGGGCTCGGCATCGGCCCCACCTCGATCGCGCTGCTGACCGATTACTGGTTTGCGGACGAGGCAATGCTGAGGTATTCGATCGCGACTGTGGCAGGGGTGGCCGGCCTGGTTGCAACCGCCCTGCTGGTCTGGGTTCGACCCCATTTCACGCGCAGTGTCCTCGCCGCCAGGGCCTGGAACGGGTAATCTCTGTCCACAACATCAACAAGGGGAGTCACTCGCATGCACGCTGGAACAAGGATTTCCATTGCCCTTTGCGCCCTCGCCTGCCTCGGCCTCGTCGGTTGCGCCAGTCAGGAAGAGCCCGCCCGTCAGGCCGTGGCGGACCTTGAAGCCTCCTTCGCACAGGTCGGGGAGACGAGCGCCAAGTACCTGCCGGACGCCCATCAGGCCCTGCAGGGGGAACTGGACGGCCTGAAGGCGGACCTCGCAGCTGGCGAGTTCGAGAGCGTGCTCGGCAAGGCCCCGGGCCTGTCGGCAGGGCTGCGTAAGCTGCAGGCCGACGCCATCGTGGCCCGCGCCGGTTTCCGTGAAGCCATGACCCGCGAGTGGGAAACCATGAGCCAGTCGGTGCCGGCGCTGCTCTCCCGCGTGGATCGCGAGCTCGGGCGCTATACCAGTAGCGGACGCATCCCGCGCGGCATGGACCGCGAGGGTTTCAAGACCTTGGTGACCTCCCTCGACGAAGCGAGGTCGCGGTGGACGAACGCAGTCGAAACAGGCAACGCAGGCGACTACGAGACCGCGGTGATGGCCGGCCGGGAGGCGCAGGCGTCGATGCAGTCGGCAGCCGACGCCCTCGGCCTGCAGAACCGCTGAAGGCTCCGCGGCCGGATCAGTCCCCCTGCTCCAGGGGGATCTGTTCGAGGGCATTGATGCACTGGCGGAGGCTGGCGCGGAACCGTGCCCGCTCCTCCAGAGGCAGCGCCTCGAGCATGCGCTCAATGACTTGGTCTGCAATCGGCCTCGCCCGACGCACGCAATCGAGACCGCCCTCGCTGACGTAGCACTGCATCACCCGGGCGTTTTCCGGGTGCAGACGACGCTCGATGATGCCCTGCTGCTCGAGCGCAGCGATCACACCGCTCATGCTCTGGGCGGTGGTGCCAGAACGGCGAGCCAGTTGGGCGCTGGATAGACCGGGCTCGTGCAGCAACTCGTGCAACACCTGCGCCTGCGGGAAACCGATAGCGATCTCCGCGTCCCTCATCCGGGTTTCGATGCGAGCCTTGAGCAGGTGGTAGAGCTCCCGGATCAGGTAACCCTCATGCTCGTGTGGCTCCTCGGAGATCTGGACCTTGGGTCGACGCATGTTCCGATGTTGTCAGGTTCCTTATACCCTATCAAGTTCCTGATATAATTTGCGCCTGGTCCAAGGAGTCGCCCGTGAGCCTGTGTTATCCCCGCCTTGCCTTCCCGCTGCTGGCAGCCACCCTGTTGACGGCTGGCTGCTCGAGCGAAACAGAAGGTGAGGGCACCCGCCCGGCGCTCACTGCCGCGGTCGCCCAACCGGAGTTTCGCGACCTTCCCCTACGTATCGTGGCCTCGGGTCCAGTCGAGCCCTGGCAGGAGGCGATCGTGGGAGCGGAGCTGAGCGGCCTCAGGATAGAGCGGGTGCACGCAGAGGTGGGGGAGGTTGTGAAGAAGGGCGCACTGCTGGCCGAACTCGATGCCGCCACGCTCAGGGCCCAGGCGCTGGAGGCCGAGGCCAGCGTTGCAGAAACGAAGGCCCTGCGAGTCGAGGCAGCCTCCAGCGCTGCGCGCGGCGAGGCGTTGGCCCAATCCGGCGCCATCAGCCAGCGCGACCTGGATCAGCTCCGGGCAGCCGCCGGTTCGGCAGATGCCAGGGTGCAGCGCGCGGAAGCCCAGCTGGCCATCGCGCGGGAGCGCTTGTCCTATGCGAGGGTGCTCGCGCCCGATGACGGCGTGATCGCCAGCCGCACTGCGGTACCCGGCAGCGTCGTAACCAATGGCATGGAACTTTACCGGCTGGTTCGGCAGGGCCGGGTTGAGTGGCGGGCAGAGGTGCCGGAGCGCGATTTCCCGCAGCTCAGCATCGATCAGGCCGCCTTCGTGGAGTCGCGCGCAGGTGACCGGGTTGAGGGCCGGGTGCGGGTGATCTCGCCGGGACTCGATCCCACGACCCGTAGCGGGATCGCCTATGTCGACCTGCCGGTAGGCGGCCCGCTCCGCGCAGGCATGTATGCCACAGGCTGGATCGAGGTGGGCAGGTCAGAGGTCATGCTGATTCCACTCTCCGCCGTCGCCAACCGTGATGGCTCGCACTACGTATTCATCCTGACGGATGGTGACGAGGTGCGGGAAACCAAGGTGCAAGTGGGCGCCACCGTTGACCGTTTGGTTGAGGTCACCAGCGGGTTGCCCAGGGACGCGCATGTGGTGACCAGCGGCGCAGGATTCCTGCGCGATGGTGATCGGGTCAAGGTGGTCGACCGGCAATGATCAACGTATCGGCCGCTTCCATTCGGCGGCCCCTTCCGGCCATTCTGGCTTTTGCGCTGGCGACCATCGGCGGGCTGCTCGCCTTTCGTGACATGGGCATCGCCGACTTTCCGGACATCGACGTCCCCATCGTTCGGGTACAGGTGACCTATGCCGGAGCCAGCCCGGGACAACTGGAAACCGAGGTAACCCGCAAGGTCGAGGACGCCGTCGCCAACCTGCAGGGGATCGACAAGCTGACCTCGAAAGTGACCGATGGCGCCTCGACCACGATCATTGAATTTGAACTGGAGCGCGACATCGACGCGGCCTTGGCCGAGGTGCGCGACGCCATCAGCCGGATCCGCAGCGACCTGCCGCAGGACATCAACGAACCGAACATCAGCCAGGTCAACATCGCCGGCGGCAACCTGATTACCTTCGCCGTCTTCTCGGCCTCGCTGGATGTGGCCGACCTGAGCTGGTTTGTCGACGACCAGGTCAACAAGGCCCTGCTATCAGTACCCGGTGTCGGTAGCGTCTCCAGGATAGGTGGCGTTAACCGCGAGGTTCGGGTCGACCTCGATCCTCGCGCCCTGTCGGCATGGGGGCTGTCAGCGGGCGAGGTCTCCCGCCAATTGCGGCGGGTGCAGGCAGAGTTGCCGGGCGGACGAGCCAACTGGTCAGGCGGCGAGCAATCGGTGAGGCTACTGGGCACGGTAGCAAGCTTCGAATCGCTGAAGGCCTTCCCGATCGCCCTGCAGGACGGGCGCAGGCTGCGACTCGATCAGCTGGCAACGGTCACCGACGGGGCAGCCGAGCGAAGGCAACTTGCGCTGCTCGGCGACGAGGAAGTGGTAGCGTTCTCGATCCAGAGGGCCCGAGGCGCAACGGAAGTCGAGGTCGCGGACGGCGTCAGCAAGGCGCTCGATGTGCTCCGGGCCACCTATCCCACCATCGAGATCCGCCAGGTCTCCTCCATCGTCGAGCGGGTGGAGCAGAAATTCGCTGTCTCCATGCACATGCTGCTGGAGGGCGCGTTGCTGGCGGTGGTGGTTGTCTGGTTCTTTCTGCGCGACTGGCGGGCCACCTGGATCACGGCGGCAGCCCTGCCCCTGTCGATCATCCCAACTTTCCTGCTCCTGAAGTGGATGGGTTTCACCCTGAATACGGTGACCCTGCTTGCCATGTCGCTGGTGGTCGGCATCCTGGTTGACGATGCCATCGTCGAGATCGAGAACATCGTACGCCACCAGCGCGAGGGTAAGGAACCGCGCCGGGCTGCCATGGAGGCTGCCGACGAGATCGGGGTGGCGGTCATTGCCACCAGCCTCACCATCGCCGCCGTTTTCCTGCCGGTGGCCTTCATGCCTGGCATCCCGGGACGTTTTTTTCGGCATTTTGGCTTCACCGCCGTCGCCGCCGTGCTGATTTCTCTGGCCGTGGCCCGCATGCTGACGCCCATGATGGCGGCGTACCTCATCAAGCCGTCTGACCGACCGGAGATCAGGCCCAAATGGCTGGATTCCTACGTAATCATGGCGGGCTGGACGCTGCATCACCGCGTCCGCACCCTGCTGGCCGCAACCGCGGTGTTCTTTATCTCGATGTCTTTGCTCGTTTTCCTGCCCACCGGCTTCATCCCCAAGGACGACCTCGACGAGAGCACGGTCCGGGTCGAACTGGCACCCGGGGCGTCACTGGAAGACACCCGCGCAGTCGCGGAGCAGGCAGTCGACCTGCTCCGGGCGGAGCCCGACGTGGTCAGTATCTTCACCGCTATCGGTGCACCGCAGGCCAGCAGTGCACCAGGCGGGCGCACCACGGCGGGCGAGGTTCGCACGGCCTCCCTGACGGTCAATCGCCTGACTGGCGGTGACCGCATGCGTTCCCAGGCCGAATTCGAGGAGGCCGCACGCGGCCTGCTCGACACCCTGCCTGGAGTGCGGACCTCGTTTGGCACGGGGGATAGTGGGGAGACGGTCACGGTCGTGTTGGCCGGCAACGACGCGGGACTGCTCAACCAGACCGCCGCCCAGGTCGAGCGCGAGCTTCGCGGCATTGCCGGACTCGGGCAGGTGAGCTCCAGCGCCGCGCTGCTTCGCCCCGAGGTGCTGGTCCGCCCGGACTTCGAGCGGGCGGCAGACCTGGGTGTCACCACCGAAAGCCTGGCGGACACCATCCGCATTGCCACCAGCGGCGACGTCAGCTTTCGCCTGCCCAAGCTGAACCTGCCGACCCGTCAGGTGCCCATCCGTGTGCAGTTGCTCGATGCCGCACGGCAGGATCCATCGACTCTGGCCTTGCTCAGGATCCCTGCGACCGGTGGATCGATCCCCTTGTCCAGCGTGGCCAGCATCGAGCTGGGCAGCGGTCCGGCAAACATCGACCGCTTCCAGCGGATGCGCAACGTCAACATCGACGTCGAGCTGAACGGACGGCCGCTCGGCGAGGTCGAGAAGCTGGTGGAGCAGGCCCCGACCCTGCGGGCGCTGCCGGAGGGAATAGTTCGTGGCATGACCGGAGACGCAGAGCGACAGAGCGAACTGTTCGGCAGTTTCATCATTGCCATGTTCACCGGCGTGTTCTGCGTCTATGCCATCCTGGCGATCCTGTTCAACCACGCCGTCATCCCGATCTCCCTGCTGATCGCCCTGCCGATGTCGATCGGTGGCGCGTTCGGCGGTCTGCTGCTCACCGGGAACGCGCTGACCATGCCCGCACTCATCGGCATGCTCATGCTCATGGGCATCGCGGTCAAGAACTCCATCTTGCTGGTGGACTACGCGATCATCGCCGAGGAGCGTGGGTTGCCGCGCCACGAGGCGATCATAGACGCCTGCCGCAAGCGCGCGCGGCCCATTGTGATGACCTCAATCGCAATGGGTGCGGGAATGTTGCCGGTGGCCATCGGCCTCAGCGGGGATTCGACCTTCCGCGCCCCCATGGGCATCGCCGTCATCGGCGGCCTGGTCTCTTCTACCGTCCTGAGCCTGCTGGTAGTGCCCGCGGCCTATTCCTTCGTCGCGGAACTGGTCGAGCGACTCGGATGGCGGGTCCGCAACAGCTGAGCAAGCCCGGGGCACGCAGCAACCCGGCCTGGCCGCGCAACGCCGACGTACTCGGCATGGCGGCGCCGATGATTGCCGCCAACCTGTCGGTGCCACTGGTGGGGGTGGCTGACTCGACAGTCATGGGGCACCTCGAAGATCCCGCCGGGCTGGCGGCCGTGGCCATCGGGTCGACACTGTTCAGCGTAGCTTTCACCGCACTGAACTTCCTCCGCATGGGCACGACCGGCCTCACCTCCCAGGCCGTCGGAGCCGGGCTCCAGGACGAGGTCGCCGACTGTCTCCGCCGTGGCCTGCTCCTGGCCTTGCTGCTCGCGGTGGTGCTGATGGCGCTGCTGGGCACGACCGCGGGGCCCCTTGCCGGCCTGCTGGCGAGCGAGTCGGCACTGGCCGGGGACGCCGCGGGTTATGTCTACGTGCGGCTCTGGGGCGCGCCAGCCACCCTCTGCCTGTTCGTTTTTACCGGCTGGTTCATCGGTCGCGGCCGCGGTCGGGATGCCCTGCTGGTTGTCCTCACGGTAAACCTCACCAACATCCTGCTCGACTTCCTGTTGGTCTGGGGACTGGATGCCGGGGTGGGCGGCGTGGCCTCCGCCAGCGTGATCGCCGAGATCATCGGCCTCGCCGTGGCAGCGGGCCTGTCCCGCGGGGTAGGCCTTAATCGACAGGTGATGTCCGGGGACCGTTGGCAGCACTTTCTGCCCCTCCTCCGGCTCAACCTGCCACTGTTCCTGCGCACCATCGTGCTGATGCTGTGCTTCGCCTTCATCACCGCAGCCGGGGCCCGCCTCGGCAGCGAAGTGCTGGCCGCCAATGCGCTACTGATGAATTTCCTGTTTCTGTCGTCCTATACCCTGGACGGCTTCGCGAACGCCGCGGAGTCGCTGGTCGGGCGCAGCATCGGCGCCGGCGACGAAGTGGCCCTGAGGCGCAGCGTGGCCCTGACGACGCGCTGGACACTGGCGGCGTCAGCTGCGCTCTCACTGCTGTTCTTCACCCTGGGACCGGCCGCCATCGCGTTGATGACTTCCCAGGACGGGCTGCGCACCGTTGCCGTGGGCCATCTGGCCTGGGTGGCCGTCCTGCCCCTGGTGGGTAGCTGGGCTTTTCTGTTCGACGGCTACATGGTGGGGGCCATGCGTAGCGGCGAAATGCGCGACAGCATGGCCTGGGCAGCCATGGCCGCCTTCCTCCCCGCTTGGTGGCTGCTACGGGATTTTGGCAACCACGGCCTGTGGGCCGCCTTCCTGGTGTTTTTTGCTGCTCGCGGGGCCATCCAGGCCGGGATGCTCCGGCGTCGTCCCCTGCAGGTCGTCGCCGGTGGCCACTTCGGCTAAGCTTCGGCCATGACAGAGCCGATCATCCAGCGCGATCACCGTACCCTGCGGGGAACCATCCTCTACACCAGCCGCAAACCAGAGCGACTGGGCCATGAACGCGGGCGGGAACGCTTCGAGATCAACGTTCATGCAGACGGTGCGCGCACCCTGAGCGCTCACTGCGAAATCGATGACCGCCCCTCGGTAACGCGCGACATCGTCTACGCCCTGGGCCCGGACTGGATGCCGCGGGACTGTTTCGTGCGCCTGACCGTCGGCGATCGATTCATGGGCAGCGGGTGGTTCCGTTTTCACCGCGACTTTGCGGAATGCGAGGCCTACACCTCACTGGAGGGACGCATCTCGCAACGCATGGACCTGGACCGTCCACTGCTCAGCTTCCAGAACCACGCCATCTCGGGCGACGCCTGGCACTTGCGACTGGTCGACCGCAGCCGACCCGGCGAGGTGCAGGCCATCGAGCAACTGCTGCTGTCCTCTCCCGACCACCGCGGGGCGACCGGACCGATGCTATTTTCCGTCGGGCTGCACGTCCGCTATGTAGGCGAGGAAGCCATCGAGGTCGCGGCAGGGCGATTCGATGCCCTGCACTTCCAGTTCGTCTCGGCCCCAGGGCTACCGGTCGAACATCCCCATTACGACGTCTGGTGTACCGCCGACGGTGACTTTCTGTTCCTGCGCGGCAGCGTCGCTGGCTACATGCAGACCCACTATGAGTTGGTAGAGCTCTGCTGACTGAGGCCGAGATAATTCACGATCCCTCGCGCGGCCTCACGGCCCTCGAATACGGCGGTCACCACCAGGTCTGAGCCTCGCACCATGTCCCCGCCTGCAAACACCTTCCCGACGCTGGTCTGGAATGGACGGCGGGGATCCGCGGTGACCCGGATACGACCATCGTCATGGGTGGCGACCCCTGCCTGGAGCAGCCAGTCGGGTGGATCAGGCCGGAAACCGAAAGCCACGATCACCGCATCCGCCTCGACGACCTGCTCACTGCCCGGCACGACCTCTGCCTGACGACGTCCCCGGGGGCCGGGCGGACCCAGCCGGGTCTCCACCAGCTTGACGCCATGCACGCCGTCCTCACCGATGATCTCGATCGGTTGCCGGTTGAACAGGAAGCGACAGCCCTCTTCGCGGGCGCTCTTGTAGTCTCGGCGAGAGCCCGGCATGTTGTCCTCGTCGCGCCGATAGGTGCAGGTGACGCTGGCCGCGCCCTGTCGCAGTGCCGTCCTGATGCAATCCATGCCGGTATCGCCGCCGCCGAGCACGACCACCCGCTTGCCCTCGAGGTTGATCCAGTTCTGTTGGTCAGCGAGTCCGAGTTCCCGATTGATGTTGGAGATCAGAAACGGCAAGGCCTGATGGACACCAGGCAGGTCTTCGCCGGCGAACCCCCCGCGGACCGAACGATAGGTGCCCATGCCAAGGAACACGGCGTCGTGCGACTCCAGCAGGTCGGTAAAGGACACGTCCCGGCCAACCTCGACGCCGAGGCGGAACTCGACACCCATGCCCTCCATGATCTCCCTACGTGTCTCCACGACCTCCTTCTCGAGCTTGAACGGCGGGATACCGAAGGTCAGCAGACCCCCCACACGGGGATAGCGGTCGAACACCACGGGTGTCACCCCGGAACGCGCGAGAATATCGGCACAGCCGAGGCCGGCAGGGCCGGCACCGATGATGGCCACCTTGCGCCCGGTCGGACGGACGCCCGACAGGTCCGGGCGCCAACCCTGCTTGAGCGCCTCATCGGTGATGTACTTCTCGATGGAACCGATGGTCACGGCACCGAGGCCATCATTCAGCGTACAGGCGCCTTCACACAGGCGATCCTGCGGGCAGATGCGCCCGCAAACCTCGGGCAGGGAGTTGGTCTTGTGGGACAGCTCTGCGGCCTCGAACAGCTTGCCGTCGTTGATCAGCTGCAGCCAGTTGGGGATGTAGTTATGCACCGGGCAGCGCCACTCACAGAACGGATTGCCGCAGGCGAGGCAGCGGCCTGCCTGCTCGGCCACTGACGGAGCCTCGTAGGACGCGTAGATCTCGCGATAGTTCGCCAGGCGCTGTTCCACCGGATATTTCTCCGGTTCACGCCGCGGGATCTCCAGGAATTGCAGGTGTCGGTTGGCCATGTTGGATCCTAGGCGGCGCGCCGCAGGTTTTCGATCAGGCTGTCGACGTCCGCAGCCTTCGGCTTGACCAGCCAGAACTTGGGCGCGTAGCTCCGGTAGTCGTTGAGGATTTCCCGACCCCAGCTGCTCTGGGTCGCCCTGTGGTGAGCCTGTACCAGCGACAGCAAGTGCTGATAGTGAGCCTCCATGCCCTCCGATTGGATGCGGTGGATGTCTACCAGTTCATGGTTGTAGCGGTCGACGAAATCCCGGTCGAGGTCCAGCACGTAGGCAAAGCCACCGGTGAACCCGGCACCAAAGTTGAGTCCGGTCTTGCCGAGAACAACCACCACCCCGCCAGTCATGTACTCGCAGCAGTGATCCCCGGCGCCCTCAATCACCGCGATGGTGCCGGAGTTGCGCACGGCAAACCGCTCGCCAGCCGTGCCAGCCGCAAACAGCTCACCGCCGGTCGCCCCGTAAAGGCAGGTATTACCCATGATGGGCGTTTCCCTGGCGATGAACCCGGAATCGGCGGGTGGGCGCAGCACGATACGGCCCGCCGCCATCCCCTTGCCTACGTAATCATTGGCGTCGCCCTCGAGTTCCAGGATCAGGCCACCGGCGTTCCAGACTCCCAGGCTTTGTCCCGCGTTGCCCCGCAGCCGGACCGTGAGCGGGGCGTCCGTCATGCCGTAGTTGCCGTAGCGCCGCGCAATTTCTCCCGACACCCGCGCACCTATGGAGCGGTTGCGGTTGGTCAACTCGTACTCGAACTGCCCGCCGCTGCGTGCCTCGATGGCCGGCAGCATGTCGCTGACCATTTGCTCCGCAAGGTCGCCACGGTCGAAGGGGCGGTTGCGATCCTCAAGGCAGAAACGCGGGTTGTGGTCAGCCAGCCCCGCGGTCGACAGGATCGGCGCAAGGTCCAGCTTCTTCTGCCTGACGGTCTCGCCCTCGGCGATCGCCAGCAGTTCGGTGCGGCCAATCAGCTCTGACAGGCTCCGGACGCCGAGGGCGGCCATCCACTCGCGGCATTCCATGGCCACGAAACGGAAGTAATTCTCGACCATCTCGGGCAGCCCAACGAAATACTTGGAACGCAGCACCTTGTGTTGGGTGGCCACCCCGGTCGCGCAATTGTTCAGGTGGCAGATCCGCAGGTACTTGCAGCCCAAGGCGACCATCGGAGCCGTGCCGAAGCCAAAACTTTCGGCCCCAATGGCCGCGGCCTTGATGACGTCGAGCCCGGTCTTCAGGCCGCCGTCGGCCTGCAATCTAACCCGGTGCCGCATGTCGTTGATACGCAGCGTCTGGTGGGCCTCGGCCAGCCCCAGCTCCCATGGCGTTCCCGCGTATTTGATCGAACTGATGGGCGAGGCGCCGGTACCGCCATCGTGACCAGAAATGGTGATGAGGTCCGCGTAGGCTTTGGTTACGCCGGCTGCCACCGTGCCCACGCCCGGCTCGGCCACCAGCTTCACCGAGACCAGCGCCTGCGGATTGACCTGCTTCAGGTCGAAGATCAGCTGAGCCAGGTCCTCGATCGAGTAGATGTCGTGATGGGGCGGCGGCGAGATCAGGCCCACGCCCGGCCGCGCATAACGCAGCGTGGCAATCATCTCGTTGACCTTGTGACCGGGCAGCTGCCCCCCCTCGCCCGGCTTGGCGCCCTGGGCCACCTTGATCTGCAGCACATCTGCGCTGACCAGGTATTCGGGCGTGACCCCGAAGCGTCCCGAGGCCACCTGCTTGATCCGGGAGTTTCGCTCCGTGCCGTAACGTGCCGGGTCCTCGCCACCCTCGCCGGAATTGGACCGCGCGCCCAGACGGTTCATGGCGATGGCCAGTGCCTCATGTGCCTCCGGGGACAGCGCGCCCAGCGACATGCCTGCACTGTCGAAGCGGGTCAGGATCGCCTCGATCGGTTCGACCTCGTCGAGTGGTACGGGCTCGCGACCGGCCACGGGCCGGAACAGGTCACGCAAGCAGGAGGGCGGACGGTCGTTGACCAGCGAGGCGAACAGGCGGTATCGCTCGTAGTCGCCGGTGATGACCGCGGACTGCAGTGTGGCCACCACATCCGGGTTGTACATGTGGTACTCCCCACCATGCACGTACTTGTGCAGGCCCCCGCGATCAAGGTCCTCGTTGGGGTCGAAGGCGCGGCGTGCCAGTTCCACCTGGTCATGCTGGAGGTCTTCGAAGTCCGCACCCTGCACCCGGCTCACAGTGCCGCGAAAGCAGGTCTGGACCACGCGATCGGCGAGGCCGACGATCTCGAACAACTGCGCGCCGCGATAGCTCATGATGGTAGAGATGCCCATCTTGGACATCACCTTGAACAGGCCCTTGCGGATGCCGCGCCGATAACTGCGCCCCAGTTCGAGGCGGGTCTTCGCATCCATCTTTACCGAGCCCTTCTGCATCATGTCGAAGAGCGTCTGATAAGCCATGTAGGGATAGACCGCCGTAGCGCCATAGCCGATCAGGCAGGCGAAATGGTGGGAGTCGCGGGCAGTGCCGGTTTCGACCACAAGATTGCAGCGGCAGCGCAAACCGGTCTCGACGAGCCGGTGATGCACGGCTCCGGTAGCCAGCAAGGCGTGGAGCGGAATCCGGCCAGGCACCAGGTAGCGATCCGACAACATGATCAGGTTCTTGCCGCCGCGCACAGCCGCCTCGGCCTGGTCGCAGACCTTGTCCAGCGCGGCCTGCAGGCCTTCGGCCGGGTCGTATTGCAGATCGACGAATTCATGGTCAATGCCGATATCCCGCATGCCCAGCAGTTGGCGGAGCTTGCGCTGCGAGAGCACCGGCGAGTTGAGCACCACATGGCGGGCATGTTCCCGGGTGGGCATGAACACATTACTTTCCGGGGCAATCATCGTCTGCAGCGACATCACGATGGACTCGCGCAGGGGATCGATGGGCGGGTTGGTGACCTGAGCGAACTGCTGCCGGAAGTAGTCGTACAGTGAGCGGATGCGGCTGGACATCACCGCAACGGGCGTATCGTCTCCCATCGAGCCTACCGCCTCGCTCTCGTCCTCAGCCAGCACCCTGATGATTTCGTCACGCTCCTCGGCGGTGATGTTGAACATCTTCTGGTAACGCGAGAGCGTCTCGCGATCGAAGGGCTCGGCCGCGAGGCGCGGATCGATCAGGTCGGTGTCAAGGTAGCGGACCTCCTTCTTGAGCCAACTCTTGTAGGGATGGCGCACCTTCAGCAGGTCGTCGATGCGGCGGGTGTCCTGCAGTTCGCCTGTCTGCAGGTCGAGGGCCAGCATCTCTCCGGGACCGAGGCGACCCTTGGCCAGCACATCAGCGGCCGGGTAATCCCACACACCCACCTCGGAAGCGATGGTCAGGTGACGGTCACGGGTGATGATCCAGCGGGCCGGGCGCAAGCCGTTGCGATCCAGCGCACAGGCCGCGTAGCGCCCGTCGCACAACACGACGCCGGCGGGCCCGTCCCAGGACTCGAAATGCGCGGCGTAGAACTCGTAGAAGGCCCGGACGTCTGGCTCCATGCTGTCAACGTTCTGCCACGCCGGCGGAATGAGCAGGCGCATCGCCTGCAGGACGTCGAGCCCCCCCAGCAACAGCACCTCGAGCATGTTGTCGAGGCTCTGCGAATCTGAACCCGACAGCGACACCAGCGGCTGGATATCGGCAAGGTCGGGCAGCAGCGGGGAGCGGAACAGGGGGCCACGCGCTACCGCCCAGCTGCGGTTGCCCTGGATGGTGTTGATCTCGCCGTTGTGTGCCAGCAGCCGGTACGGGTGCGCCAGCTTCCACTGTGGAAGCGTATTGGTGGAGAACCGCTGGTGGAAGACAGCCACCGACGACTCCATCCTGGGGTCGGCGAGGTCCGGAAAGAATTCGGCGAGGTGGTCCGGCATCACCATGCCCTTGTAAACCAGGGTCGAGGCACTCAGGGAGGGCATGTAGAACTCGGGATCGCGACCCTCGAGCGACTTCTCGGCACGCCGCCGAGCCAGGAACAGTCGCCGGTTCAGGGCCGCTTCGTCGAGGTCGTCCCGGCAGTTCACGAACAGCATCTCCATGCGCGGGAGGGTCTTGAGAGCTTCCTCCCCACAGGCCGCCGGGTTGGTAGGCAGCAGACGCCAGCCGGCGACCTCCAGGCCTTCCCGGGCCAGCTGCTGCTCCAGGACCTGCCTGGCCCGGGCCGCCTGCTCGTCGAAGCGCGAGAGGAAAGCGATGCCGGCAGCGAAGCGGCTGCACAGGGCGATCCCGCTTTCCTCCGCGACCGCGCGCAGAAAACGATCCGGCTTCTTCAGCAGCAGCCCGCAGCCATCGCCCGTCTTGCCGTCTTCCGCGACCGCGCCGCGATGGGTCAGGCGCGAGAGGGCGACAATGGCAGTCTCGACCAGCCAGTGGCTCGCCTGGTCGTCCATGTTGGCGATCAGGCCGAACCCGCAGCTGTCCTTCTCGAAGGCCTCCTGATAAAGACCAAGGTCACGCCCGGGTGGGCTTGGCTCGCGCATATGCTGACTCCCTGCAGGGGAGGGGCAGCATAGCCGTCTGCCGCCCGGAGTCAATGCTGCATCACAGCATTATTGCTGCATAGCAGCATTCGAATGCTCAGGAACGGCTGACCAGCCTTACACCGCCAACGGCGAACAAGCCCCCGACGAGCAAGGGCCAGGTCACGGGCTCGCCCAACCACAGCACGGCGAAGGTCGCACCGAATACCGGGACCAGGTTGTTGAACACCACGGTTCTCGACGGCCCCAGGCGCTGGACGGCCTGGTAGTACCAGACGAAGGCAACGCCGGTGCCAAGGACGCCCAGGTAGGCACCAGCGAGCAGCACTTCCAGAGTCAGCATGCCGGGCTGGAATTCCGCCAGGTCGGGGATTGCGGTGACGGCCAGCATGACCGTACCGGCAAGACTGGCGTAGGTGGAGGCCGCCAGCGGCGACAGACCGGACAGCGCTGCGCGACCCAGCAGGGTGTAGGCGGCCCAGGCCAGGACCGCCCCGAACATCATCAGCTCTCCCTGACCCAGCGCGCCGGGCAGCGGATCCAGCAAGCGCCCCGCGGAGACCACGATCCAGACCCCGCCCAATGCCAAGCACACCCCGAACCAGCGTAGTGGAGCGAGGCGCTCCCCAAACAGCCAGCCGGCCATGGCGATAGTCACCACCGGATTCAAGGCTACGATCAGCGAGGCCCGACTGGCCGGCATCAGCGCCAGCGCGGAGATGAACAGCAGGTTGTAGGCCAGGATGCCGCTGCAGCCGAGTCCCAGCACTACCCACCACTGCCTGCGCTCCAGTCGCGGCAAGGGACCCTCCAACAATCGGCTGGCTACCAGCAGGGCAAGGCTGGCAATGACAAACCTCAGCAGGGACGCCAGCGCGGGGGGCAAGGCCTCGGCAAGGATCTTCCCAGCGGTAAAGGTACCGCCCCAAATGGCAGGGACCGCCCCGAGGCGCAGATACAGGGACCAGGAGATATCGTTGTGCCCCACTCGCGCCGACCTCAACGCATGGACTGGCGCGAATTGTGGCTTTCCGTAGCGCCAACCGCCACGGGGACGAGGGTCCTAGCTGGCGCGGTCGATGGGTTCCAGCTCGTAGCCGACGATCTCCCGGGTCAGCGGATCGATGATTGGCTTGCCACGACGAAAGCGCTCGGTATTGTCGGTGCACTCGCGCATGGCCTCGCGCTCCTCGAGGTCACGGACGGTCACGTTGCCCTCTGAATCGCGAACGATGACGGTGGCGGTCCCTGCACCACAATCCTCGTCATAGCCAGGGACCAGCACCGCGATGACCTCGGAATCGGGGATGACCTTCTCTTCGTCGTTACTCATGTTCCCTTGCTGCCTGATCCGGGCGGGGTTGGCCGGCGCCAACCCGGACCGGTTCATCCTGTAACTTTTGTACTTGTACGCCCGTACCCATCGCCTTGCAGCATCAGGCTCGAGGAATGTGACGGGCGTCTACTTATTGGGGAAGTGGTTCGTGAAGGGCGTCACGATGTCGGAGGAGCGAGCAGCCAGCCCAAGGCGGCTCCATCCAGCCAGGACGGACCGGAGAGATTCTCCAGGAACCCGCAATGTCCACCGAAGCGTGTCAGGCAGACCTCCAGTGCGGCACTGTCGGACAGCTCGGCCAGTTCGGCATCCGGGATAATTGGATCATCGCTGGCGGTCAGCAGCAGGCTCTCCACCCGCAGGTCGGCCAGCCGTGCGCCCGTCAGAGCGTAGCCGGCCAAGTAAGACTGCAGGCTGCCGAAGTCGGTGTAGGTCTCAACCATCGTGGCAGTCATCTCGGTCAGGGAGCGGCCGGCCAACAGCGCACGAAAATCGTAGTCGCCGGGCCAGGCCTGTTGCTTGGCTCGCAGTGAGCGCCGCCACTTGCGCAGGAAGTAATGTCGATAGATCCCCGGGCCCTCCTCGAGCCGACGCAGGGTCACGGCGGGATCCAGCACCGGACACACTGCCAGGATACGCGACAGGCCCACCGCTCCAGCGTGCGGATGGGCGCCAATCCTCAGGGCGAAATTGCCGCCAAGGGAAAAGCCGGCGAGTGCCATGCGTCGAGTAGCTGAGGAAGCCCGTACTGCCAACAGTGCGCCCATCACCTCATCGAGTCGGCAGGAATGAAATATTCCCTGGTTGAGATGATGGGAAGGCCCATGGTCACGAAAGTTCAGCCTCAGTACGTCCCATCCGACGCTGAAGGCAGCAGAACCGAGGGAGAGCACGTAAAGGGAATCCGCACTGCCCTCCCAGCCGTGCAGCAGGACCAGCAGCGGGCGATCGGCATCTTCGGAGCAGTCAGCGGGCCCGATCCGGGAACGATGGGCAAGCAGCCTGACGCCATCACCGCAGTCGATCACCTCGGAAACGGCGGCAGCGCGCAGCGAGGCAGACCTTGCCAGCACACGACCACGCCGCGGCGGCAGGCTCGAGAGGGTGGACTGGAGATGCCCACCGCGCAGCCATGCAGGCGGACTAAAACGATGCGAGTTCAGGGCGGATGACACCACGCTGGCACTCAGTCCGGGTCGATGCTGATCTCCAGCCGATTATTGGCCAGCGCCACCGCGTTCCACTGCCCGGCCGTGACGCCTTCCCCCGCTGGATAGGGTTGAGTCGCCAGGTCGTCCGATCTATTGGCGATGACTACACGCAGCCTGTTCTCAGTACGCTGACGGCTCGAGGCCGCCAGATTCGCCAGCGCCAGTGGAACCCTTGCGACCGGCCCGAAGGCATCCTGCAGAGGGTTGCCGCGCAGATCGCAACGATTAGCCTCCAATTCGGCCGGCGCCTGCGAGTACCCTCCCTCCGCACTGCCGACCAGGCAGAATTCGCCTGCGACGCTACTGATGGTCAGGGTGCCCGCGAAGGCAGAGGCCTCGAGCGCCGCCACCAGTTCACGCAGGGCGTCGAGCCGCGCACCCGCCATGGGAGCCTCACCGTACGGCACCTGCAGCACTTCGACCCGCCCGGGGTCCGCCGGCGACGGGCCGGAACCCGTAGACGCCGAGGACTGAAGCGCCTGCCCCAGCCGATCGACGTCCGCCTGCAAGGTGGCCACCTGCCGCTCCAGAGCCGCACGGGCCCGCACGGCTTGCGCGGACTCCTGAACCGCGCGCCAATGCAGGGCCGACAGGCCGACCAGCGCCGCGAGACAGATCGCAAGGGCGATCTTCCAGGGTCTTGCTGATGGTGCGGGCTCCTCTTCCGGCAGGTCAATGAGGGGCAGCGCCGGTTCAGGTTCACGCGGCTTCAACTCATCCAGCAGCCGCTTGCCGTGCACCTCCAGGGCGGAGACGAAGAACCGACGAAGCTCCGCACTGTTCTCGGTCAGCCTCGCCTCGACCCAACCGCGCTCCAACGATCCCGTACCCTGGGGGATTTCCGCCGGCTGGGCTGCTTCGGCAGCGGCAGGCGTCACCGAGGGCTGGCTTTCCTCCTCACCCGGAACCGGCTGCAAGACCGGCGGGCGCGTGTCGCGCCGGTTGGGAAGCAGTTCCAGCTGGTACAGAACCCGAGTCACGTCGATGGGCCTGACCGTCTTGGGCAGCACCCCCGCGGCACCAAGCGCCTTGGCGGTACCCGCGTAGAGCTCGCCCTCCTGCGAGGTATACATGACCACCGGGATGGAGGCAGTTTCGGGATTGGCCTTGAGCGTCCTGACCGCCTGCAAGCCGTCCATCCCTGGCATCAAGTGATCCATGAAGATGACGTCAGGACGACTGGTCTTGATCTGTTCGAGCGCGGCCTCGGCGGACCCCGCGGTGTCCACCGTGATGGAGTACTTCTCGAGCATGCGGCTGAGTACCACCCTCGCCGACTTGGAGTCGTCCACCACCAGCGCGCGCCTAGTGCTCATGTGCCAAGTGTAGCCCAGCCCGTGACTACCGGGAGACAGCACCTCACTGGTCAGCCGCGATCGCCTCGAGGTCGGCCGCCCAGCGCCCCAGCCGCTGCCGCAGGTGCTGCCGCTGGCGCGGGGTCAGGCTACGGTCTATCTCGGCCATGAGTTCGAGTACCCGGCTGCGATCCTCCTCAAAGCTTTTTCGATATGCCGCGGGCCAGGTGCTCTCCCCATTGACCAGCAGCACCTGCAATCGAGCGGGAAACACTCGCGGATTCCTTCTGTCCTCCAGCGCTCGCTCGAAAGCGTCCGTCCAGGCCGCCCGGCTACTCAGCCAGCCCGTGGAATCGCTACCCAACCGCCGCGACACCTCGTCGATCATCGCCAGCTGGCTCGATTCCAGACGCCCCAACCAGCGTTTGAACTGCTTCTCAAGGGATTTGCGTCGCCGCTCCAGGCGCTCGGTCGGGCTGCGCCCGGCGATCTCCGCGGCCAGCTCGGCCTGATCCTCCCGCAGACCGGAGATCAGTTCCCGGACCTGGGAATCAGAGAGGGAAGCGAGCAACGCGCCGGCCTCCGGAACCGCCTTGAGGGCCAGATCCTGCCAGTAGGACTCGGCCTCACGGCGCCAGGCCTCGAAGCGTCCGGGCTCAATGGGTTGCGCGGCCGCAGCCTCCAGCTGACGAAAAAACACTGCGTAGCGGCTGATCTCCGAGCGGCGATGCCAGGCGAGGAGGACACCGACCCTGCGTTCGAGATCGCTGCGCTGGGACGGCTCCAGCTCCACGTAGCCGCCCAGATACCAGGGCAAGAGCATGTCCAGGCGGTCATAGAAAAAACGCACTCCGCCGCAGGCGGTCAGAAGCGTCGCCGTTGCCACCAGCAGGACCCAGCGCGGAGCCCAGAGCTGTTGCCTCGTCATGGTCCCTCGAGCAGTTCCGGGCCATCATGGCGCGGATGATTGACCCTTGGACCCACCCTGCGGGCAATAAATTCCCGCCCGGAAGACCCCTCCAGCATGGCCTCGAGGGACCCGAGCCCGCCCGGAACCTCCCCCAGCCACATCGACCAGTGCCCGGGGGCGAGCACGACCGGCATTCGCCCGTGGATATGCGCCAGTTCGGGCGACGCAGGCCGGGTCAGGATTGCGCAGCTGCCATGCGCTGCCGACCCGACCGGGGGCTCCCACAGACCGGCCAGGCCGAGCACGTTCCCCCCGGCAGAGCACAGGTACCAGGGTTGCTTGGCACCATCGGTCTGCTGCCACTCATACCACCCATCCGCCGGGATCAGGCAGCGGCGCTGGCGCCAGGCCGCGCGGAAATAGGGTTTGTCCGCCGCGGACTCCGCTCGGGCATTGATCACGGGCCGGTAGGTGCCTTGGCGCGAGGCCGCCCAGGCGGGCAACAGACCCCAGTCCAGGTGGGCGATTTCCCGGCCACCCCGCTCGTTCAGCTTGACGGTGATCAAGGGCTGCGAGGGAGCAATGTTGTAACGGGGCTGCAACTCGCCCGGACTTATGCCGAAAGCCCTCTGGATCTCGGTCGCCGGCGAATACAGCGCGAAGCGCCCGCACACGGAACGGTCACCTAGTCCCGGATGCCGGTTCCACGGTTGAGCAGGCCGACCACCAGCGCGTACATGAAAACCGCCGCCACCACGGTGACCAGCAGGGCGCTGGTCACGCTGACATCGCTGATGCCGAGAAATCCGTAGCGGAAGGCGTTGACCATATAGAGGATCGGGTTTACGTGGGAGAGCCCCTCGGCCCAGGCAGGGAGCAGGGACATCGAATAGAAGACGCCGCCGAGGTAGGTCAGCGGGGTCAGCACGAAGGTGGGGAACCAGGAAATGTGATCGAAGTTACGCGCAAAGATCGCGTTCAGCAGCCCGCCGAGAGAGAAGACCATCGAGGTCAGGATGACGGACACCACGATCACGCCCGGATGACGGATGGGCAGGTGCGTGAATAGCAGGGCTACCACCGTGACCAGCAGGCCGACCAGCAATCCCCTCATCAGGCCACCGGCCACGTAGCCGAGCACGATCAGCCAGTTGGGCAGTGGCGAGACCAGCAGTTCCTCGAGATGCTTGCCGAACTTTGCCCCAAAGAAACTGGACACCACGTTACCGAATGAATTGGTGATGACGGCCATCATGATCAGGCCGGGCGCGATGAACTGCAGGTAACTGACCCCGTCCATTTCGCCCACCCTGCGGCCGATCAGGCTGCCGAAAATCACGAAATAGAGCGTCGCGGTGATGGCCGGCGGCACGATGGTCTGGCCCCAGATCCGCACGATGCGACCGTATTCCCGCCGGACAATGGTCTGGAAGCCCACCCAGCGGACCCGTGCGCCGGCGCCTGGATGAGTGAATTCGCTCACTTTGGCATCCCTTCGCGGCCACCCGCTTCCACCAGCCGGATGAACAACTCCTCGAGGCGGTTAACCTTGTTACGCATGCTGACAACCTCGATCCCGGACGCTGAGAGCGCAGCGAAAATACTGTTGAGGCTCTGCTCTTTGGACACCTCCACCTCGGCGGTGTGGGCGTCGATCAGCCGCGCCACCATGCCCGGGAGTTCCGGCAGCGCTGGCACCTCGTCTCGGAAGTTGAGAACGAAGGTTTCCTGATTGAGCTTGCGGATGATGCGGCTGACGCGATCGTGCTCGATGATGCGGCCGCGATCGATGATGGCCACGTTGCGGCACAGGTTCTCGACCTCCTCGAGGTAATGGGAGGTCAGGATGATGGTGGTACCACGCTGGTTGATCTCGCGGAGGAAGTCCCACATCGAGCGTCGGATCTCGATGTCTACGCCGGCGGTTGGCTCATCCAGGATCAGCAGGCGCGGCTCGTGGACCAGTGCCCTGGCGATCATCAACCTGCGCTTCATGCCGCCGGAGAGCGAACGAGCGATGGCATCCCGTTTTTCCCATAGCTGCAGCTGGCGCAGGTAGCGCTCTGCCTGCGCCCTGGCGATGTCGAGCGGCAGTCCGTAAAAACCTGCCTGGTTCACCACGATGGTGAACACCTTCTCAAACATATTGAAATTGATTTCCTGCGGCACCAGGCCAATGCAGGACTTTGCCAGCTCCAGGTCGCGGTCGAGGTCATGAGCGAAGACCTCGACCCGGCCGGCGCTCTTGGTCACCAGCGAGGAAAGAATGCCGATGGTGGTGGTCTTGCCTGCCCCATTGGGCCCCAGCAGCGCAAAGAAGTCTCCCTCCTCGACATCGAGGTCGATGCCGCGCAGCGCCTGCACGCCGTTACGGTAGGTCTTGGTGAGACCCTGAATGGACAAGGCTTTCATCGGGGTGACCGGCTGGTTGCTCAAGGCTGGCTGACGCCAACCCCTTTAAAGGTTAACCGCCGAGGCTGCGCGGAGCAAATCACCCGCGCTCCGCCTCATCCAGGCTGCTGCCTCACAGGTAGTGCCCTGGCTGCCTCCGCTCCCTGCAACTGCATCGCGGAGATGCGCAGGCGCTCGTGGTGTCCACCGTTTTTAAGGGCGAGACACAGCAGCTGCCAAAAGGCCTCGCGCCGGGCGAACCTGGCGCGCAGGGCAGATGCCACCCGGCTGGCGAGGGAATCCAGTGCACCGACTGGAACGTCTCGGATGACCTGCAGGCTGCGGTCTTCGAGACCCAGGGCCAGTCGCGCCATGGCCTGGTTGCAGTGCGCCAGATGCCAGGCCAGAACCACTGCTGACCGGGTAAACCGCAGGCATGCGATGTCGGTCTGGCAAGAGTCAGAGAAGTCCCGGACGGAGGCACTGGCCTGAGCCTGCGCTCGCCAGTATTGATAATCACGAAAGCGAAGGTCGAACAGCGCTACCGGCAGGCGAATTGGTCCGGAGCCGCCAACTCGATGCGGCAGGGCCGCCAGCACCTTGGGCGCCAGACCAAGCCCCTCATCCAGACCGGCCGCCGACCTGCGTGCGCAGAGCAGAGAGAGGAACTCCCCGTTGGCCTCCATCACCGCCCCCAGACTCCTCGGCTCCAGAATATCTGACTTTGACCACCCCGAAGATTCCTCCGGTAGCGCCAGTGCCAGATGCTGTTGCATCGCCATGCTTCCCCTCCCCTGTCCGTCGAGTCGCCCGTGGGTTGCGCCCGTCGGAATTGAATGGTAATTTTTTACCAGTCTTCGCGGAAGGTGTCAACAGGGAGGAGAGCAGATGAGGATTTCCGATGACCGCTACACCAAGGATCGACTGAGGTACGACCTCGCCATGCGCCTGATCCTGCATGAAGCCAGGACGAGCACGATCCGCGCCTGGACCGGACTCAGCGACGACCGAATCAGGAAGCTCTACCGAAGTTATGCAGCGAGCGAACCGGGGCACGCTGTAAAGCGCCACCGGGGCAAGCCCCCCCGGCAGGCCGCCTACTTCCTGAGTAACCCCGAGTTGCGCCTGCAATCGGCCAATCTGGCGGCGATCTTTTGCCAACTCGGGCTGCTGGAAAGTCCTGCCGGCGACGGCACGCTGTCAGCGGCCAGCCGGTTCTGCGAGGCTTACGAGGCATTCCGGCGCCAGCACACCGAGCCGCGCATCGGCTTCGAGCATGCATGGTTCCTGTGTCACGCCCTGCGGCGCCGTCGGGAACTCGGCTTGGGTGAGTGTCCCGCTTGCGGAGGATTGGTGGTGATGCCGTCCTTTGCCCTCCACCCCCAGAGTTGCTCGCTATGTACTCACGGCATCCGTGAACCCGAGGCAGCAGTGATGGCTTAGAATCATGGGTCATTCCCATGCACATCCCGCCGAAAATCAACCTGTTTGCCGGTGCGCACGTCGACCGGCTCGCCATCGACCGCCGTGATCCTGAAGCGCTTGCCACCGCTCTGGGGGAAGCCGGCGCACGGATCGTGCCAGTATGGGGATCGGAAACCCTGATCCATGAGGGCGAGTCCACTCATGCGCTGCTGCTGGCACCCGACGAGTGCCTCGAACATCTCGACGGCCCGGACCAGTTGATCCTGCTGGGACGGTTCCGGGGTGCTCCACTGTTTGTCGCCGATCTCGCCCACGCACCTGCCACGCAAGGGCGCGGCCGGGCCCTCGACCTGCGCATGGCCGGCAACCTGCTCGACTTCAATGAGGCCGGCATGCTGGCCTATGCCCGGGCCATGGTGCTGTGGAAACGCCGCCATCGTCACTGCGGATCCTGTGGGGCCACCGCAGTACCGGAGCAGGCCGGACACGTCATGCGCTGCAGCGACGGCGCCTGCGGCGCGACCTGGTTTCCACGCGTAGATCCCGCAATCATCGTGCTGGTTACAGATGGGGATCGGGCACTGCTCGGACGTCAGGCCGCCTGGCCGGCGGGACGCTACTCGACGCTGGCGGGCTTCGTGGAGCCAGGCGAGAGCCTCGAGGACACGGTCCATCGGGAGGTCTTCGAGGAAACCGGGATCAGGCTGGCCGGCATCGAGTACCACTCCTCGCAGCCGTGGCCTTTTCCCTCCTCACTGATGCTCGGCTTCACCGCCATGGCCGCCAGCACTGAAATTCGCATCGACGACGATGAACTGGAAGACGCCCGCTGGTTCAGCAGGGACGAAATCACGGCCGGCACGATCGTTTTGCCGCCGCCCACCTCGGTATCCTTTCAATTGATTTCCAGCTGGTTTGATCGGGCTGGAGTCGGCACCCTCGCCGAACTGTCCGGCAAGCGCCCCTGGCAAGGTCGCTAGGCCTTTCGCATGTGCCTGGTCGTGCTGTCGCATGGGATTCATCCGGACTACCCCGTCGTGCTGGTAGGACACCGGGACGAATTCCACTCCAGGCCGACCGCAGCAATCGGCTGGTGGCAGGACCGACCGGACGTGCTGGCCGGAAGAGACCTCAAGGCGGGTGGCACTTGGCTGGGAGTCGCGCGCAGCGGTCGCTGGGCCGTGGTCACCAATTTTCGCCAGCCCGGCGACCCGCCGCGGGACTCGCCCTCGCGCGGCGAATTGGTCACCGACTTCCTGGGCTCGGCGCTACCGGTCGGTCAGGCGGCGAGCGCGCTGGCTACTAAGGCCTCGACCTACGCCGGGTTCACCCTGCTGGTATCCGACGGCGTCGACGTTGCCTGCGTCACCAACCGGCCAGAACCCCATGTACAGGTCCTGGGAACGGGCACCTACGGCCTCAGCAATGCCAGGCTCGATGACCCCTGGCCCAAGGTAGTCCGTAGTCGTCGGCGGGTGGAAGGACTGCTGGCCAAGGGCCCGCCAGATCCCACCGGCCTGTTTGGCGCCCTCGCCGACCGAACCGAAGCGGACGACGATTCGCTACCCGACACGGGCCTGGGCCTCGCAGTCGAACGGCGCCTGTCACCCGCCTTCATCGCCGGCAGCGAATACGGCACCCGCAGCGCCACGGTGCTGACCATCGATCGCGAGGGAACCGTACGGATCACGGAACGGCGTTTCGCTGCCCACGGGGAGGTCACCGGCCGCAGCGCGTTCGCATTTAACACGATTCGCCCTGGGTGATCCGCAGCTAGAATCGGCGGCATCAGGTTCCGGACCACCGATGCGCATCATCCCATTCATGACTGCCCTGTTGCTGCTGCTGCCTTTTGCCTCGGCAGACAGCGCTCCCGTGATCGACGTCGAAGTCCGGGGGGTCTCCGGACCCATGCTCGACAACGTCAACGCCTACCTCAGCCTGAAGCGCTTCGCCCGTGCCGGAGACCTGGACCAGGACCAGGTCGACAGGCTCGCGCTGCGGGCACGGCGAGAGGCCCTCGAGGCACTGAAGCCTTTCGGCTACTACCGGGCCAGCGCCGAGGTGGCCGTCGAGGCCACCGCCGAGGGCTGGCTCGCAACCGTGACCGTGGAGCCCGGCGAACCGGTCATGCTGCGCCGCGCCGAGGTTCTCATCGAGGGCGCCGGCAGCACTGACGACTCACTTTGGCTGGCCGCGGAGGGCAAGGCGCTGCAGGTCGACAAGGTGCTCAGCCATTCCGCCTATGCCGAGCTGAAGGGTGCGCTACAGCGGGCTGCCGCCGTGCGCGGCTATGCAGATGCCAGTTTCAGCACTGCGGAAATCCTGGTCGATGTGGAGGCCAGCGAGGCCTCAGTGAAACTCGTTCTGGACACCGGACCGCGTTACCGCTTCGGCGAGACCCGCTTCGCTCAGGATTCGCTGGATGCAAAGCTCATCGATCGCTACCTGCGCTATCGGGCAGGCGACTGGTATGACACCTCACTGCTGCTGCAGACCCAGTTCGCACTCGACGACAGCGACTATTTCCGGATCGTTGAGGTCCTGCCGCAGGAGCGAGACCGTGACAGCCTGACGGTACCGATCAGGATAGATGCGGAAGACAACCTGCTGCAGCGTTACCGGATCGGACTCGGCTACGCCACCGATACTGAGGCGCGAGCGTTGCTCGGCTGGAACCATCGTCGCCTGAACAGGCGGGGTCACCGCCTGTCACTGGAGGCCAGGTTGTCCAGCCCCGAACAGGCCTTCGACGCCAGTTACGTGGTGCCATGGCGAGATCCTGCAATGGAAAAACTCGCCCTCAACCTGTCCCTGGGCAGGACCCAGCGTGGCGACGTCGAGACTGATGGCTTGACGCTGGCCCCCAGCCTCACCCAGACCAGTGGTCGGTGGCAGCGGGTTCTGTTCATGAACTTCGACTACACGCGGGACAGCCTGGTCGGCGCCGCCGGCGCGGAAGCCGCGGTCAGTACCGACCGCAACCACCTGCTGGTGCCGGGCATTTCACTGGCGACCATTCCCCCGGGCTTCATAGGCAGCGAACCCCAGGGACGTGGCCTGTACGCCGAACTGATTGGTTCAGCCAGCGCGCTGGGCTCAGACGCGGATTTCCTGCGCCTGCTGGTCCGGGATGAACGCCGACTCGACCTTGGCGGACCCTGGCACCTCGTGCTGCGCGGAGAACTGGGCCTCAGCCTTGTGAAGGACTTCGGGCAACTACCCAGCCAATACCGGTTTTTCGCCGGCGGCGACCGGAGCGTGCGTGGCTACGGGTATCAGGAACTTTCACCGCGTGACGGCGACGGCAACCGGATCGGGGGACGCCACCTGCTCATCGCCAGCGTGGAGCTGGAACGCGACCTGCCGCGCAACCTCGGACTGGCTGTGTTCATGGACGGCGGCAATGCCTTCGACAACTTCGGCGACCGGCTGCAATATTCCGCGGGCATCGGCCTGAGGTACCGCCTGCCCTTC
>Ga0222714_10000670_pt1 | contig 38978 bp, 40 predicted proteins | sample C33_3DmetaG_FD_165048 | JGI IMG/M metagenome (GOLD analysis project Ga0222714, IMG submission 165048) | Estuarine water microbial communities from San Francisco Bay, California, United States - C33_3D | ecosystem: Environmental > Aquatic > Marine > Unclassified | place: USA: California...
GAACTATCGGCACTCAACGTTGGATTTATGACCTCGGATTTTCTGTTTCATCATTATGGGATACTTGGTATATCGATGGACAAACTGCTGGTTATATCACTAAATTTAATACACCTCCCAAAGAGAGTAAAGATAAACGATTTTCTTTTATAACTGTTCACTTTGCTGGTCATGAAGTTCCTACTTATAAACCTAAAGAAGCCCTTCAACTTTTCCAAATGTATCTTGATAATAAAATCTAACTTTCAAATAACTTAAACAATTATTCATATTATATCTATTATGAAAAAACCTATAATCATAATAGATACTTTCAAAACCATTGACCTACCTAATGGTAAAAAACCTATTGTTATTTGTGATATCGACCTTACATTTATTCGTCCTACTGAGAATTATATTGATATTTACAACCAAATGAAACATCTTTATTCTGACCCTAAAGAACTTAACCAACTTGTTATTGATATGTTAAATGCGTCTGTTAACTATGGAATGGTTAAACATACTGATTATGAAGGATTTCAAAAGATGTTAGAGAGAATTAATCTACTCGGAGGTAAATTTTTATTTTTAACTGCTCGATCAGCTATTTTTCACGAAAAAACTATTAATGATTTAAAAACTGCTGGGCTTCAAAATCCAGAAGAATTTGAAATTCATTATACAGGTAATCTAATTACTAAGGGACAATATATTCTAACACATAATTTATTACAAGGTTATGACCATCATGTTTTTATTGATGATTATCCACATTTTTTAGAATCTGCTTTACAAATTTATCCCGATATGAATGGTTATTTATTTAAGTATAAATAACTTAACTTTTTTTACACATTTTTACTATGTTATATCCTTTAGTTAATATCAAAATTTTTTAAAAATAATTCTAAAGATAAGGGATGCCACATCATAAAGTTATCTATATTATTACTTAATGTGCTACTAACTTCTGTATAAATTTTAAAAAATATATTATTTTTATCGTTTAAGCTAGTGTAGAATAAATATGCTTCCCTCATTTGTTCATGACTCATTATTTCATCATATTTTACTTCAAATAATATATTGCTTACATCATCATTAAAATTGTATATTTGTATACCAAAAATGCTACCATTGCTGTAAATTCCCATTTGTGTAATATATTTATATTTGTAATCTTTAAATTATTTTTCCTCATGGTCTATCAAATTTAACGCATTTAATCTATGATAAAAGAAACGATAATTCATATTTAATTTTCTTTTTTCCCATTCCATATCATCCAATAATTTTTTTGCTTTAGATATTACATTTTCATCTCCACCTAATTCCCTTGCCTTTTTTATAATATTATTTATTTGAATTATTTCTAAATCTATCTTATTTAAATTATTATCGTATTTATTAAATCTTTCCCTCATTTCTGTTACTATTTCCGTATAACTTTTTGATGGCATATCTTCAAATTCCATTATCTCATCTATTGTTGCTTTTTCATATTTCGTATGTTTTTTTTCATAATCTACTCCATAAAATTCGACTGAATTTGTATTGAAATCTAAAATTAATACTAATCCTGAATTTTGTCCGTTATTTAAGAAATAACCTGATTCCAAAATATTTATGAAACTATGCTGACAATTACGTGTCAAACAATACCAATCTGATGTATTTCTTTCAGATACACCCAAATCTGTAAATACTTTACATTTTTCGATAGCTCCTGCCTTTGGTTTATTCTTTGCTTCTAATAAATTTGTAAATGCTTCTTGTAATGATTCTATAGACCCATAATGCTTCATTAATACATAAATCTCTCTAACTAGAATCTGCCAAAGTAAATCAGCATCATATTGAACGTGCATTAAACGAATCTTGCGACCAATTTTATATCCAAATGAACCTTGTGTTCCCATGTTGCTTATAATATAAAATACTTATAATTTTATATTATTTTATTCAATTTTATTTTTTAATTGTTGTTGCTGTTGAAATATTTTTTATTATTTTTTCCTCTTTATCTTTATCTGAACTCATTGCTTCTACTACTATTTTATCATATTTATCTGATATTTTTGAGCTTGAACTATTGTATTCTGGATATTTCTCTCGAAATTGTGGTAACAATCTTATAGTTTTATCTTCGATTGTTTTAATTATCTTCTTTATTTTCTTTCTATCTTCATCTTCCTTTTCCCATTGCCCTTGATCTTTTACATAAAATGTTTCGTGTTTCTTATCTGTACAATGAATAGGTCTTATTGTTTCATCTAGATTATTTAAATTTTTAACTATAATATTCGATATTCCCTCTACATAACCTAGTTCACCAACATTCATTAAATCTGATAATTGTAGTTTTATGGAATCTACAAAATCTGTGATATTCATCGCATTTTTACATGTCTCATTTAAGAAAAAATTCAGATTAAATGCTTTATTATGAGAGTTTGTATGAGTATTATTTGTAGTATTATGAGTGCCATTTTTGACTATTTCTAAAATTAATTCTTTTATATCTGTTTGTTCTTTTCTTAATTCAGAATTCTCTTTAATAAGCTCTGAATTTTGTTTAAGTATTTTTAAAATAAGATCTTTATCACTTGGTTCGTCTTTTTCGTCTTGTTGATGTTGATTACATTTTTGTTTATGTTTCCATAAACCAGCATTAGTTTTAAATTCTTTTTCACAATTTTTGCAGATTTCAAAGAATTTTTTTATTTGCTTAGGTTTTGTAGCCATTTCCATATGTTTTTTCGTAAGTAAATGTTTTTTAAAATCTTTAGAATAAGACGTTAAATAATGACACTTTTCACAAAAATATTCTGTTGGGATTTTTGAGGACTTTTTTATTTCCATTCTCCTATATATTAGTAAATGAAATTCTCCTAAATCCTTTTCCGCAAAAAAAATATAAAAAATTATCATAATAAAATTAAATTTATTGGTTTAATTTCTGACCATAATTTTTCAATATCGAGACAAAAAAATTTCTCAGTAAGGACCTTTTTCACTTTCAATTTTTGGACATTTTTTTTGTCCATTTTGAAAAAGTTAAAATACTTTTCATTTTTTGAAATCTCTTTTTTTAAATAATAAATTTTTTAACCTACTTAAAGAATTTCTAGAAATTTATGATTTTTACAGATTAAATTTTATAGCCGCACGAAAACCTAACTCAAATTGTAAATGATATAGGACCAAATACACCAACAATATATGAAGCATAATAAACCAAAATCCTGGCGCCTCTACGCTTATTAGATAATTAACAAAATTAATTATATAATCATAATGTCCATTTACGAATAAATTTAATACAACTGCTACCATACATACATAGAAAGCATTAAATGTTACTTGTTTATCAACTTCTGGCATCTTGTTTTAATTTGAATACTTTTATTATTTATTTATTTATATCAATTTTTTTTAACCACAAAATGGTAATGTTTGTGGTGGTTGACCTAAACCATTTGGTTCCCTCCAATTCTTTTGAATATAATATTCTGATGGTGGAGTATCTCCATTTTGAACTGGTTCTGCCGATTCTTGTGTATACCATTCTGGAGGGGTTAGATAAATATTTGATGTACCACAACCTGAAGCAAATGACCTTATACTTGTTCCTGAAGCCGCTTGACTTGAACCTGTTTGAACAGCAAAAGGGAAAGGCTTTTGAGGACCAATAGGATTGTTACAACCTCTTGTAAGATATAAATTGTATTGACCATAAGAAACTGGTTGATATAGTGTCTTTGTATAAGGAGCATTACGAACCATATCATTATATTTAAATCCAGCTGTTGATCTTCCTGGAGTACATAATGTTGGACCACAACCAACAATATGACCCTCATATGTTCCAACATTATTGACATTAAGAGTACATGTATTTGCTGATGCTAAATTTTGAATATATAATCCTTGACTTGCCGAATCTGTTTGGTTTCCTGTATAATTTGGTTGAACCCAAAAGTTTGGATATTTTCCATACCAAGCCCATCTGTATTTTTTATCCAACATTCCATAAGTTGACAGGACTGATGGCTTAACATATAAGTATTGAGTTCCCATTGTATCAACAATACGAGCATTCAGAACTGGTTCAACGGCTGGTTGTTTACTATGAGCATTAGGAATTGCGCCTGTTGACTGATTTGTTGTATTTCCAACTAATGTAGCAGAAGGATATTTTCCAAATGTACCACCGAAACCAATTGGTTGGGTACCTCTATATGGTGTTCCAGATTTAGACATCTTCATATCTCTACCGACACCACCAATATTTCTTCGTCCACCATTTAGTGAAAAACCTGCTGCTCCATAATTATTAATTGCGTCTCTTAGAGCTTGTGTTGAATGACCAAATGGACCTTGGGGTAACCAATAACCACCTGGAGGTATTCCTGAACGTTTTGAACCATAATTTATCACAGATTTTCTTTTAAAAGCAGTTAATGACATTATAAAATAGTATGAGATTTTTATATTAGAATAATACTTCTATTTTTTGCTTCTTCAACTAAACATCTAGAGAGAAGCCAATATATTCTTGTATTTTTTATTGGATGACTATTTAAGGATTCAAGGATTTTTTCTGAGTGTTTGTGCTTTAAATAATCTTTATAAAATTCATCATCTGCTAATAACATATATACTAATAATATTCCTAAGCTAAAATATGCTGTTTTGTAGTGAACCTTTGAAGGAATTTCAGTTATTTTTAATATTTCTGGAGAGAAGAAAAAATCATTAGCTGAAAATGGGCAGCTAATTCTAGCCATTTCAGTTCCTTCGGAATCAACATTTGCTACTAATTCGCTGCCTAAAAATGCAAACTTTTCGTCGTTTATTACTATTATGTCTTCTTCATTGTAACCTATTATCGTGTGCGACTCACAATTTACTAAATAATTTAGCTGTAGAACTAGCGACCTTATCATTTTTCCCACGTCTGACACTGATAAATTTTTTCTACCTTCACTTATCTTCCTCTCATTTCTTAATTGCTCTAGAGTTTTTACTGACTTCGCATTAAATATTATTATTTTATATGTCTCATCTGTTGAACCACCTTGAATTATACGCGTTTTTATTAATGAATTTATTAGTGAATATTCCGCTGATTTAAATTGTATTTTGAAAGTCGATTTCTCTTTACTTATCTTTAAATTCTCTTTTTCCAAAATTATTATTTCGTCCATATTTATTTTCTTCTCTTCGTTTTAGATTATTTATTTTATTATTTATTTACTTTATGCATAATCAAAAAACACTTGCTGACCGATTTAATAGGAAAAAAACTATTCTAAATGATATTAATCGCCTTCAAAATATACATCAGAAAATCAAACATAAAGTTCATATTGCTACCTATCAACCTTTTCCTACATTTAATAAAGATTTTCAACTACCTGATACTTCTATGTATCAATTTAATAATAAAATATCTACTAATATTGATTTTGATACTTCGAGAGATAATCTGTATGATAAAATACCCAAAATTGAATTTAAAGAAGTTCCTATACCTTCCTATTCTCTAACTGATAAATTTGACTTAAATACTATTAATCAAAATATTTCTACTCCAATTCATATGGATATGTTTTTTAGTGATATCATTAATGATGGTGATGTTAATCGCATTAAAAAGAAAAATATTCATAAAATTATTCATGTTTATCAGGAAAAATATGCTTATAATACTTATCCTACTGGATTTGGAGATTTTATTAGAAGTTGCTTTTTTATTATTCAATTCTGTAATAAATATGGATTTCAATATGAAATTATTATTAATCATCCTATCGCACAATTTTTAAAGAATTTTCCTTTACAAGATTCGATTTCAAGTATCACTCTTAATAATAAAGTTATTATGTTTACTGATACTAATTGGGCTCAATCTGTTTTCGATAATAAAAATTATATTGAAAAATTTCTATTAGTAAAACAAAAATTTAATTTATTTATTGATTACTTATGTAGCTTACCTGTTATTAATCAATCTGTATTCTCTTATAATATATTCTTTCCATATGATGTTATTTCTCTCGAAGAGGGTAATATAATACGTTCTTTATTTGAACCTTCGAGAGAAATTGTTGAGAAACTTGATGAATATTTATCTAATCTTCAATTGATTAAAAATCAATTTATTGTTTTACATATTCGTTCCGGAGATTCTTATTTAAAAAATGAAAATAAATTATTTGATTCACTTTATATTGAAATCATTAAAAATGAAATTATCGAAATCATTTTTAAAGACAAAAATGTTAATATTCTTTTAATTGCTGATAATAATGAAATTAAATTATTATTAAATGATGAATTTCCTCATATTAAGTTTTTACTTTATAACATTACACATATTGGAGAAGGCGTTGATTTAGAGACTGAAAAAGTTAGAAATACTATGCTTGATTTTTATTTTATGTCTTATTCATCTTCTATTCATTCTTTTACTTCTTATCCACATGGCAGCGGCTTTAGTTATTGGTGTTCTAAAATGTATAATATACCTTATACATGTAAATATATTAATGTTTCTTAATATTTATTTATCTTCTAGAACTTTTACCCTTTGTTTTAATTCCTTTATTTCTTTTATTAATAAAGCTATTAAGCTTGTATAATTCACTGATTGGAAATTTTCTCCATCTTTATCTCCATTTACTAAAAATGGATATATTTCTTGAACTTCATGAGCAATTAAACCCATATCTTGTTTTTTCGTAAGTTTATTTTTATATGTTACTGGGATTAATGAATCTACTATAAATGTATCATCTAATGGGTTTACATTTTCTTTTATACGATAATCTGATGAAGTATTAAATACACTTGCTGTTACTGACCCACTAAAAATTCCGTTTCCTGAAGCCGAAATTGGACCAGTTATAACAACATTTGAACCATCACATAAAACTGAAGTGGTTGGTATTGAAACATCACCACCAGCCCCCATAAGTACTGATGTTGGACTTATTCTTACAGCAGAATTTGTGCTGGAATGAGTTGTTAATAATAATGTTTCTGAATCCGCAGTTCCACCTGCTATAATATTTTGATCTCCGGCTTGACTAGCTGGATTATAACTACCATCACCTACATTTGGTAATAATGATATAGTATTACCTGAATTAATGTCTTCAACTGAGAATGAACTAATGGAACTAACACCATAACTAGTGTGAACTCTAGCATTACCACTTACATCTAATGTAGCTTGTGGATTTGCTGTCATTATACCAACACCTGGATTTGAACCATTTTCATTTATATATAATGCTGTTGTTGTTGTTGCTAATCCCAATCCACCGGCTGTACCTGTATTTTGAATTACTGTTGCTGAACCAACATTCCCACCAGTTCCTTTATAAATAAGACAATTTGCTCCTCCTAATTCTATTTTAAAAGAATCCTGTGTAGTTGGACTATTTGATGAATAGTAAAACCCGGAAGCTGATGTATTTAAACCATATGGTGTTCCAAAAGAATCTAGTTGTCCATTTGTAACATATAAATTATTAAAAGAACCTGTGGCTCCAGTAATTCCTTGTTGAGCTGAGATTCGATTATAAAATGTAAAATTACCTGAAACATCCATTCTTGCTCCAGATGCTGTATGACTCCATGGACAAATTACTATACCCCCACTAGCATCTGCAGTACCTGAACCATACTCTCCTGTTAATAATATATGGTCATTTCGTTTTGTTATTGGATTATAATTACCATTATTTAATGCATCTTGGTAAATGGCAAAAAAATTCTTATTTCCACTAGTAATATCAAAAGTACTACCTCTACCAGCAACAAATGCTGACTCGTAACCTTGTGATAATACAGCAATATTTGAGTTCATTACTCCTGATGCATTTGGCGCGGCTGTTGATACAATACCTAATGAATAACCAAATTGACTTGTGCTTGTATTATCTATACTATTTACTAATAGCATATTTCCACTTACATCCAAAGTAGTATTTGGTGCACCTAGATCACCACCTGTTCCAACTTTTAAATAATCAAAAGAACCTGTTGGACCTGTGATACCACCAGTTAAAGTTAAGTTTCCACTTACATCTACATTTCCGCTTACATCTAAAGATGCATTAGCATATTCCCTTCCTATAGCTATTTTTCCACAACTTATTGTTGCTAGGACTGGTGTTTGAACGGATGAACCACACATATAAAAATCAAATCCATTATTTACTGACTGAGATTGACCATTATTTAAAAAGGTTGTTCTAGCATTGTTAATTACTGGATAATTGTAGAAAATTTTTGTACCTTTATTAGGATTAAAACCAGCATAATTAAATTTGCTAGTATCGTATTCTATAGAAAACTCACCAGCTTCTTGACCACTACCTTGTATACGAAAATTTCCGCTTATGTCTAAATTATAACCAGCTGATGTTTTTCCTACACCAACCATACCAGATGTTGTAGCCAAATAAGTATTATTTGATGAATTTAAATAAGAAAAAGAACCTGTGGCTCCAGTTATTCCTTGTTGAGCTTCAATTAAACTTTGTGCTTCGATTGGCACACTTGTACCTGTTGGACCTATTACTATTTTATTTGTAAATGTGCCTATAGCTAATGTTCCACTACCACTAGGCACGCCTCCTGGCTGACCTGTTGTGGTACTATCCAAATAGTCTATAAAATTTAATGACAAATCCACGTTTAGATATTGCTCTACTCCTGATAAATATATATCTAATCCTCTTCCTAATTTATAATTAAAACTTGCAAACAAGATAAATTTCAATGGGTCAGTTCCAACAAAAATTGGGACTCCTGTATTAGTTGGCGGTGATACAACCCAAGATGTTTTACCTTCTGTTTGACCACTTTTTACAAAAGTAAATGCTCCCAAAGCATCTGAATCTAAGGGCATATCTACTCTTCTTGTTAATGTTTGAGCTGTACTATTATACACAAAAATACCATTTGATACAGCTCCTAAATACCCTTCATCTGGGGGAACACGACCACCTGTATCTGGTTGATTTTTAATTAATACAGCACTTCCATCATAAACTGGTAATCCATCTAATGTAAGAAGTCCACTTATTCCTGACCAATTACCTGTTCCTGAATCATATGTTGCACCATAAGTTAAAAGATTATCTCCAATAGCAGATGCTAACCAAACCGGAGCTTTTGGCGTTAAACCTTGTGCAACAGAATCTATATATGCTTTTGGAAGAATTTCTGTATTACTTGTTGTTTCTGTAATTGTAAAATTTGGTAAATAAGCCCTGCCTGGAATCATTACATTTGGATAACCATTTGGACCTGTTCCACCCATCATTATTTGATTAGAGCTTGTAACAACTGCGCCATACCCTATTCCAGTTGAATAATTAAAATTCGGTTGAGTTGCTGAAGTATTAGCACCTAAAAAAGTGTTATATGAACCTCCAGTCAAACCCAATGCTGAGTAAGCACCTAGAGCTGTATTTAGGTCACCTTGATTCGTATATAAAGCTTGAGAACCTATTGCTGTATTTTGATTTCCTACTGAACCTATAGGTAAAGGTCCTTCTAAAGCACTTGAACCTATGGCTGTATTTAAAGCTCCCGTTGTATTGTTACAAAGCGAACCTGCTCCTAATGATGTGTTATTTGAACCAGTTGTTGTATAAAAGGCTGAATTTGAGCCTACTGCTGTGTTATTGCTTGCATCTAAATTACTATATGATGTATAAGCTCCTACTGCAGTATTGTTTGTTCCTGAATTATTTTGTAAGGCACCTGAACCATATTTAGTATTATTCACCATTATATAATTTGTTTACATTATATTTTCAATAAAAAAAAGTATACTTACTTAATTAATTACAAGGTTAAAAGTTAAATAAACACAACATATCAACTACAAACTAAAATTTCTATGCCTCTTCTGAAACTTCTCCTTCTTCCTTCTCATCTTCAATTATTTGTAGGGGTTTCTGTGTAACTTCCGATGCTTTAGCTTTGCAGAGCTTCCTTCTTGGTGGGACGGGAAGGTTGTCTCCGTAGTTAATTTTCAATCCTTCGTCGGCGTCATTGTCTTCATTTTGAGGTCTTACTCTTGGAGGTGAGCTTGATGGTGTTCTTGGTTGGCTACGGCGGTCATCAGGTCTGGGGCGGTCATCATTGCGGTGTCTGTCATCAGGTCTGCGTCTGTCATCATTGCGGCGTCTGTCATCATTGCGGCGTCTGTCATCATTGCGGCGTCTGTCATCATTGCGGCGTCTGTCATCAGGTCTGCGGTCATCTTGACGTCTTGGTTCCCTATAAGAAGTAACAGGCTTGGAATTGGAAGTTCTTTCCTCATCGTCCGAATCGAACTGAAGAGTTGGCTTGCGTTGCTCCACATTTTGAGGTGCGGATGGCTTACGCTCGGCTTCTCTGTAGGCAGAGATCTTCCAAAACCATGGGTCATCATAAATAATTTTAATTTCCTTACCATTTAGTAATCGCTCACGGGCGATGTTCGAATTCTCGGTATCATTCCAGCGGCGGAAATGAACGAATACGCGGTTGAATTTTTCTCCTTTTTCTCCGCCTGGCTTGGCGCTAAACTTGCTTACGATGTCAATGCGTTCTAATACACCCAGGTTTAAATCATCGAAAATACGACGAATACGAGACTCGCTAATATTCGGATAAACGCGGGGAATACAAAGCACTGGCACGTTGGCTGGCATTGTTCTGAAATCAATTTGAGAGCTCATCTTGAAGATTCTTTAGGTTACTAATTAATGTGCTATTTATTTATAGTTTTAAAAGTATTTCAATTTTTTTTAATTATATAGAATAATGATGTTTACTTAAAATTTATAAATGATTGATTTATTTATTCTTTTTAGTGCTTTTTTTTAAGCTGACCATAAGACTTTTACACTTTTTACTATTTATACCTCATTAATAAATCTTAAATTTATTTTTTATATTTAAATGAAAGAATTTAATACAACATTTTTATTTTATTTTATTTTATTTTAAAATTGAAATACTTAAATCAGTTTTAAATTAAAACATATTTAATCAATCAATATGTCATCAAGAATGTCCTTCACAGGAAGAGAAGTTGAACTTTTGGAGCCAGAAAAAGAAGAATTATATCCTGATTTCTTTGAACCAAAGCCTGTCAGTCCTAGCAGAAAACCTAATATATTATTTGCCGATAATAATGGCAATATTCATATGACATTTCAGGAGAAGACTAATAAAAAATTCATTTTCAAAACGCGTTCCGGACCCATTGTCCAAGAGGTAAGTATATTAGGTAAGCGAAAATTAGTTGAAGCATTTGGAGAAGAAATTTATAAAGAAAAGGAACGATATGGACAAGATATACCTGCTGATTTCTTTCAAACCAATATTGGTCATGGAGTATATTAAAAAATTTTACTAGCTACTTACAAAAATGTTAACTACAAATTTACATCTATTTTATTTTTTTTTAAAATTGAATTCATTATATCTTCCAATTATTATTTTAAATTCCTATAATTATTATCTAACCAAAGTTTATCTAAAATGTCTTGTAATATTTGTTGTGATAATTATAATAAGAGCACTCGTTCTAAGGTTTGCTGTCCATATTGTGATTTTGATGTATGTAGAACCTGCTGTGAGACATATATTTTATCTGAAAATATTTCTAAATGTATGAAACCTGATTGTGCTAAGGAATGGAGTAGAAAATTCTTGAGAGAAAATTTTACCAATGTATTCTTGACTTCAAAATATAGGGAACATTTAGAAGATATTTTATTTGATCAAGAAAAAGCATTAATGCCTGCTACTCAACCTCTGGTTGAACAAAAAATTGCCAAAAGAAATCTCAAAAAAAATTTAAGAGAAATAGACTTATTAATTGAAGATTTATTTAAACAGAAAAGAGAATTGGAGAGACAAATTCAATATGGTATTATACTGACAACTTCTGAAAAAGAAGAGAAGGCTCGATTTGTTCGTCAATGTCCTGCTAATAATTGTCGTGGATTTTTAAGCACTCAATGGAAGTGTGGTATTTGCGAGCAATGGTCTTGTCCAGAGTGTCACGAATTAAAGGGACCTAATCGCGATTGTGACCATAAATGCGACCCTAATAATGTCGAGACTGCTAAAATGCTTGCGAAAGACTCCAAGCCTTGTCCTAAGTGTCAGAGTCTTATCTTTAAGATTAGCGGTTGCGATCAGATGTGGTGTACTCAATGTCATACTGCTTTTAGTTGGAAGACTGGTAAATTAGAGAAAAATATTCATAATCCTCATTTCTACGAATGGCAACGCAAAAATGGCGGTGGAGCTGCTCCCAGAAATCCTGGTGATTTTGAGTGTGGTAGACAGCTTGGACATTATACTACTGATAGAATACAAACTTTAGCTAGAAAACATCCTGATTTATATAAATCTGAAAAAAAAGAACATACCTTATGGAATGGTCGTAAAGAAATGCGAACTAGTTATACATATTCTAACCCTGTAAGACAAATTTGTGATATGGTTAGACATGTTATACATAATACTCATGCTGAATTACCTCAATTCCAAACTGATTATGTTGTAAGAAATCAAGACTTACGAATTAGATATTTGGAAAATTTTATTTCAGAAGATGAATTTAAGATACAGATTCAGCGAAACGATAAAAAAAATCGAAAAAATACTGAAGTTGCACAAGTTTTACAGCTCGCAAATACTGCTATAACCGATATTATATATAGACTTATGGATAATTTGGAAAATTCTGATATTGAAAAGCATAATATCGAATCATTTTTGAGAGAAACTACAGAAATTATTAAATATTGTAATGATATTTTCAAAGATATTGGATTTACTTACAACACTGTTCAGTATGGGTTTGATGAAATGTTTGCTTTTATTCGCGTTGAGAAAGAGAAAAAAATTAAAAAGAAAAATGCTTCTGAGGATAATTCAATTTGTGGGTCTGATGATGACGATGACGATGATGATGGATTGTATATTAAAAAATTAACTAAAGCTGCTGATAATTTGTAAAAAAATTTATATAAATTTATATTAATTTTATAACCTATTAATTTTTTATTCATAAATCCTTATTTCCTTATCCATTTTCTTTATTTTTTTTTCAAGAGTTGCTATTTTATTGCTTGTTTCTTCATGGTATTTCTTTACATCTTGGAGCCATAGTTCATCTAGATCTTCGCGCATTCTCTCGGATTTTTTTAAATAATTTATTTCTCTTTTGAGAGACTCGTTTTCTTTGTTTTGCTCTATGAATTTTCTCCGCTGATTATCTATCGCAGCCATCATAAATAAATTGTATATAATTAAAATATATACAATTTTTTCGATAGTGAATTTTGAGAAGAATTCGCTTATTCCTTCTTTCATGATGAAGCCTGCAGTTTGGATGAAAATTTGTAAAGCGTTCAATATTAAATTAGCATATACTAGTGCGATTGTATTAATTCTATCAAATGTGATTGTTGCTATAGGTGTCAACATGTTGGTAGCCGAAATATATACTCGACTAATATAAGGATTCATAATTAATTCTAGGTTTGCCATTGTTTCTGATGCTTAGTTATGTTTTAATTTAATTACTTATTTTTGATTTCAATTTTATTTTATAAAAATATGATAAAGTTTGGTCTGACAAATATGTGTAAGAGTTTAAATAGACTAACACTCTGCCACCCTGCCATACTCTACCACCCTACCACCCCGCCAACACCCTGCCATCAATTTTGCCTTCTAATTAGCCGTCTAATTAGTGGCGACTTTTTTTCCGTATAGGAGCAGCAGCAATCAACAGCATAAGAGCAGCAGCAGCCAGCAAGAACGTCAGCAAAAATGCTCTTATTTATGAAAAAAAAAGGTATTGACCAAGTGGTCTCACTTTTTAAATACTTAATTAATTTTAAATTACAATGACAAAATAACAACTCTACTATCTACTTTTTATAATCAATTATATGCTTATATTTTACCAGTCATCATCGACGTCATCGTTGTGACCATCCCAGTGACCAGTGGCCGGGACTCGTTTGAGAACTGGTTTGTTGGGTGGCAGTTCATCATCTTCTGAATCTGAATCTGACCAGTCAGCCCAACTCTTCATCTGACTTGCCTTTGGTTGAGATGCCCAAGGTGCTATCTTTGCCTCAACAACTGGCTCCTTCTTGATGTAGTCGGATAATACGACAATATTGCTTTGTCTTGGGACTTCTACTGGCTTTGGCTTCGACACAATTGCTGCCCAACCGGTCTTGACTTCGGTTTCGACTTTCTTCGCTGGCTCACTGAGAACTGGATATTCATTGCCAAGCCTCGCTCCACTTTGAACAATAGTATTACTTACCTCTTCTTCTGGTTCGTTATCGTCGCATAATGATTCGAAAACGTTGGCTGGTTTCTTCTGGACTGCTGGCGCTGGCTGCTTACGACTTGTTACAACCTGAGTGCTGCGTTCGGCTCTCTCTCTTTCCTTATTATTCTTAGCTAATACGTCGCAAAATTTAGCGGTATGACCCAGCTTGTAACAATAGCGACATTCAGTATTCAATAAGGTAGGACAAGTCGTCTTGCCAGTGAGGTCTTTCACCCAGTGGCTAGTATACTCGCTCTCAGGCTTACCAGCATCATGGCAGACCTTGCAGTATGGCTTCTTAGTAACGTTCTTAGTATTGCGTGACATCTTTCAGATTAACTTTGATGATTGTATTGTGTTCTTAAATTTTTACAAAATAAGTATTTCAATTTTTTTATTTTTCTGTTTTAAAAATAAAAACTAAAAATTTATAATATGATATAGATGACTTGTAATAAGGGTAACTTGAATTATTGCGTATTTTTCTCAAGGGGTTATAGAAAAATATAATTTAATTCAATTCATACAAATGACCAACCCCCATCAAACATTATTACTATTTATTTTAAAACCAGCATTAAAAAAAATTGAAATACTTTTTTAAATTTATTCATTAGATATAACTTAAACTGGTATCAATTTTTTGAAAAATGACAGACAATTATAAGAGACAAAACAAGTTTTATCAATTGATTGAATTTGGTAATTTACAAGCTCTACAACGCTTTTATCATTTCAACCCCGACCGAATTAATATTTCTGCGGAAAACGAACAAGCGTTTAGCTATGCGTGTGAGTTCGGCCATTTGGAAATAGCTAAATGGTTGTTTCTTATTAAGCCGGATATTAACATTTCTGCCGAAAATGAATACGCGTTCCGCTACGCTTCAAAAAATGGTCATTTAGAAATGGCAAAATGGCTGCTCCAGATTAAGCCTGATATTGACATTTCGGCAGATAATGAATTTGCTTTCCGTTACGCTTCAGCAAACGAGCATTCCGAATTAGCAAATTGGTTGCGTGAAATTAGGTAAGCATCACATTATTAAATTTATGATTATTATATTGACTTAAAGAAAAAAGTAAAAAGACGCCCCCCTTTTTTCTTTTCAGGCTTTTCTACACAAAGTATTATAAATTTTTAGTTAGCGTTTAAAATACTTTTATTTTAAAAAAATTGAAATACTTTTTTTTAAATTTATTGATTAGCACATAACTTAAACTTACATCAATTTCTTAAGAAAATGGAGAATACTATGGAAATGCGTATGGAGATGTTCAAGAAGTACTTGGGCAAAAGTGGAATGGAACATAAGGACTATCAATATGATGGTGTTCGCTGGTGCCTGAATAATGAGTTGAGGGAAGACCCACCCTGTAACGTGCGTGGCGGGTTCATTGCTGATGAAATGGGTTTAGGTAAGACTATTATGATGATCGGCTTGATGTATAGCAATTTTGTTGCCCATACACTTATTATAGTACCACCAATTCTTATCGACCAATGGTTCATTCAAATCTATAAAACTACTGGTCATAAGGCTCTTATTTATCATGGCGATGCTAAAAAAACTATCACCTTACAACAAATTTCTGCCGCTCCTATTGTCATATCGACTTATGGGGCTATTACTATGACAAAAAAACATATTCAAAATAAACTTCTAACTATGCTACATAAAGTATCTTGGGGTCGTATTATATTTGATGAGGCTCATCATTTAAGAAACTCTAAGACCACTCTATACATTGGCGCCCGTCTATTGCCTGCCAAAATGAGATGGCTTGTTTCTGGCACTCCTGTACAAAATAGCAAGAAAGATTTCTACAGCTTATGTGCTCTCATTAAATTACCTTCCAGCTTTTATACTGAGACCGACAATTTACGGCTTTTGGCTCGCTCCTTCATATTGAAAAGAACTAAGAAACAGGTTGGCATCGTTATTACCGACATTCATGTTGGCAATAATCTTGTTAATTGGACTTCACAAAAGGAAATGGCTTTGTCTGAAGGACTACACTCTGCCTTAGCTTTCAGTCGAGTTAACCCTAGAAAAGGCCAAGACAATCAAATTGTCAATATATTACGCAATACTGGACAACTCACAATTATGTTACGAGCTAAACAGAGCTGTATTTATCCTAAATTAATGACTAAATGCCTCGATAAACTTGTTCAAAGAGGCTCTATATCTGATTATTCTTCTTATAAAGATACATTTGACCATAGCAGCAAATTAGATGCCGCAATTAAAACTATACTTCAACGTAAAGGCAACGGCTGTGGCAAAATCATATTCTGCCATTTCCGCGAAGAAATCGACGAAATCGCTCTGCGTTTACGCAATGGAGGCATGGAAAAAGTCGTCACATTTGACGGCAGAACCAGTAATGGCAAACGTTATGACATTCTTAATCAGAAAAATGAAGCACTTATCTTACAAATTCAGACCGGCTGTGAGGGCTTAAATCTACAAGAAAATTACAGCGAAATCTACTTCATCTCACCTCATTGGAATCCTGCTATTGAAGATCAAGCCATCGCCAGATGTCATCGTATTGGACAGACCAAACCTGTTTATGTTCAGCGTTTCGAAATGTCTTCCTTTATTCCTGATGAAGACCAAGATACCACTACTACTATCGATAAATATGTCAATGATATTCAAGAAGGTAAGCGTATTATTAGTAATAATATTTTAGAACAATAAAAAATTTGTAATTTAATTAAATAAAATTTTAAGTGAGGCCACCTTTTGCTTCGGCTAAGGCCAATACCTTTTTTAATTTAATACTCTCTATTACCCCAATGATCATATTGTGGAGTATATCCTCGACCTTGACGACACCACTCTGGGATACATTCTAATTCATATTGTGCACGACATTGCTCTACATAATCTGTATAGTATCCATGATATGCGTAATTATATTCTTTGATTCTTCTGTGGTAATTTCTAGCTGCATTTAATGTCCTTTTTGATTGCTCTTCAGCATCTGATTCGCGAGAGAATTTGCTTCCCATTTTGATTTTTATTTATGCCTTCATTTTGTAGGCCATTTTTATTTCAATTTTTTTTAAATACTTTTATTCTAGTTTGCTTCGCTTCGTCTTTAAGTTCTTTTTACAATTTATTATATAAAAAACAATGTTTTCGAAAAATGAAAAGTATTTGAACTTTTTCAAAATGGACAAAAAAAATGTCCAAAATTGACTTGCCAAAATTACTCTTACTGACAAAAAATTTTGTCTTGATAAAGAAAATTTATGGTCTCATTTTTTACCATAAATTTTTATTTTGTTATGATATTTTTTTGAAAAAAACTTAAAAATATTTTCTCAACAGAAACAAATGGCAACTTTAGGAAACAAATTCGTCGACAAATCGACAAAATATTTTTGTTGCGAAATATGCGACTATAATACGTCACATAAAGGACATTATACAGAGCATTTAAGTAGCTTGAAACACTATAAACGGAAACAAAACGGAAACATAGGAAACAAAATCGACGACAAAATCGACAACAATTTAGAAATTGAAAATATATGCTGTAAAATTTGTAATAAAAAATTTAAAACACGTTCTGGTTTATGGAAACATAAGAAAGTTTGTATAAAAAATGAAGATAATAATGATTCATATGATGAGAAAAATTATAAATTAGTTGAATACCTTATGAAAGAAAATAAGGAAATTAAAGAAATGATTCTAGAAATTGTCAAAAATGGAATAACTAATACTAATACTAATTCAAATAATACTACTAATAATACTACTAATAATACTAATACTCACACCAATTCTCATAACAAAGCATTCAATCTAAACTTCTTTTTAAATGAAACATGTAAGAATGCTATGAATATTACTGATTTTGTAGATTCCATAAAATTACAACTGAATGATTTGATGGAAGTAGGTGAGCTAGGATATGTAGAAGGGATTTCAAAAATAATAGTGAAAAACTTAAATAACTTAGACGAGACAGAAAGACCAATACATTGCACAGACAAGAAAAGAGAAACGATGTATGTAAAAGATGAAGGAGAATGGAATAAAGAAGATGATAACAAAACAAATCTGAAGAAAGCAATTACAAAAGTAGCAGATAAAAATATAAGATTACTTCCTCAGTTTCGAGAGAAATATCCAGAGTATAAGAATTCATCTTCGAAAACATCAGATAAATATGATAAGATGGTTGTAGAAGTGATGACTTCAGACGAAGATAAGAATGAAAAAATAATAAAAAATATTTCTAAGGTAACAACTATAAAAGAGAAATTTTAATGCATATCTTCTGGAAGATTGGGCAACATCATCTCGATACGTCTATCAATTCTCTCTACGATGGCATCCAAATGTTCTTCATCATAGAGAATAAATTCACCTCCTTTACTATTCCATGCATTTAAGTTATCGGTCCTGTCATCAATAAGTATAGAATTAAATGTAGAATACTTCGGTTTGTCCTTTGTAGCGCATGTGATGACTTTAATATTTGGTCCTAATTCTCTCTGGCACCATTTTATTTTTTGTTCTGCTGCTGTTTTACTTCCATTAGGAAGTCCAGTTAATATAATAGGATTATATTGCTCAATTCGCGACCATAATTCCCTACCCTTTGGCATCCAAGGTAGTGTTTCAAAGAATGCTTTAGATTTATTTATTAGACTCCACATATGACCTGGCGTCAAATCGTGAGGATCTTTTTTAAATTGATTTCTAACACCTTCTTCAAAATCAGCTAGAACACCATCTAGGTCGCAAAATATTATATGTTTTGAAATTGTTCCATTAAATAATCTATCGCTTAAAACTTCTCTCAATTCCCTTGTTCCGTCATTTATTTCTAAGCCATTGCCCATAAAATAATCATGGTTTTCTGGCCAATGACGTCTATTGTCTGACACACACCATGTTAATGCGTAATTAGGACATCTGCCGTTTGCTATATTAACTCTGTCATTTGATTCAGAAATAGAATAATTTCTATAATGGGTTTGAACTCTTTCCATTCTTATATAAATGGTCTAGAGAGATTTTTTTATTTTTTTTTTCAATTTTAAATAAAATTGAAAAGTATTTTAATTTAAAATAAACATTATAAATTAAATCACCTAGCACAAAATGTTCTTTATTCTTGCCGATTATATTCAAAAAAATTTCAATGACATTTTTAAAAAAAAACAAAAAATCTTACCTATTATACCTATTTATGATAGTGATGATAGTTATTATTTTAGTGATTATGATAGTGATAGTGATACATTACCTCTTAATGAGATTCAATTTCCTTTAAATAAAAAGGGACGACATATAACTATACTATGTAGATTTTCAACTCAAGAAGAACTAGATGCTTTGGTTTAAGCAATGAGGTTTTGGGTAAATAAAGTTGGAGAGAAAATAGCATAGGACCATACCCCCTTATTGGGCAGCAGCAGGCAGCAGCAAAAAAGGTATAGTATAACCATCGGTCACAAGGCCAATGGGTTAGAGGTTAGTATATAAATTTAAACTTCCATATTGTGGTCGTTTTTTTTATTCACTTTCAACCATGTAAAAGACAAAATGAGAAGCAGCAGCAGTCAGCTGGTTGAATGAAAAAAGGTATTGACCAAAAGGTGGCGAAACGCAGTGCCTTGTGCCTCACTTTTTAATAATTAATTAAATTAAAATCTTACATATTAAAATCATAACAAATGCTAACTACTACTACTTATTTTTTTATTTTTTAAATTTTTTGAAATACTTATTTATTTACTCTTCATATTCATCCTGTTCTTCCTCTTCTTCGGCAGGAGCGCTGAACTCAATCTTGTTGGTGTTATCATTCCACTTGCCAACTACAACTTGTTCTCCATTCTTGACATACTCGTTGTAATCATAGATAATACCGGACTTCTTGGACTTCAAGTATTTCTTGCCTTCAAACTCAACCTTCTTCACGACATCAGGTTCTTCTTCGTCTTGGACAACAGGTTCTGGCTTGGAGGTTTTCTTTTGGTCTTTAGCCTTCTCAGAAGCCTCCTTCTTGGCAAGCTTTTCAGCCTTAGCCTTCTCAGCAGCCTCCTTCTTGGCAAGCTTTTCAGCCTCGTCAGTCTTCTTCTTCTCCTCACGAGCTAAGCGTTCAGTTTCCTTCTTGAGTTCCTTTTCTTCGAGCTTTGCTTGTTTCTCAGCAGCGAGTTTTTCTTCTTTGTCCTTCTTAGCTTGCTCAGCAGCAAGACGCTTGGCCTCTTTTTCTGCGAGTTTAGCTTGTTCCTTAGCTTCATCGGTTCTAGCGGGCTTTTTAGGAGTGGTCACAACTTCAGAGTTAGGAGTGGACATGACAGGAATATCTTCAAGTGAGTTAGCAACTAAGGTTGCGAACAAATCTTCATCTTCCTCACCCTCAACCATAATAACCTTTTTCTCCTTCTTTGGTCGTCCCTTGGCTCCCTTCTCTTTAGGTGCCTTCTCGGTCTTAGGACGCCCGCGCTTGGTCTCTTCAGGGGCTACAAAATGTTGAGAATTAATAATAATATTAAACTTACCTGCTTCTTCGAGGGCGTGTTCCTCGGTAATTTTATATTTCTTCATGACCTTTGTGTAGGCAACAGGTTTGCGTCCCTTTGGATCAATATAGTCGAAGATATCGACTGCTTGACGTTGTTGAATAGTGCCGTATTCGGGCACCTCAGCACCTGTCTTTTGCATTAAAGTTGCGCAACCCTTACAGAATTGAGCTTCTCCTTTGCGAAGACCTGTGCATTGGGTGTATAACCCATTATTCTGACGTAACGCATAGCAGTAAGATTCATTGAACTCACCATTGTAAGGAAGAGGGAAGGCTGCTTTTGGCACTGATACCTTTGCTACAGCTTTACCGCTCTTTACCGGCGCTTTGCGTTCCACTTTTAACATTGATAGACCTAGTAAGCGCACCGCTTCTGAACCATCGAAATTATAGTGCTCCGCACAAGCGCTTATACAGCGATGAACCAAATCCATTGACATATTCACCAATTGACGATTCAATTGCTCTGACACATAGATTGATGCATTAAACATTTCCGAAGACATTTTCACAGCTTTTAACTTTTGATTCTTTTACCAATATGCTTTCTATCTTACACTACAAAAGCTTTTCAATTTTTTTTATTTTACATTTATTACACCTATTACTGAAAATTTGTAATTATTCCACCTTTAGAAAAGGTGGAGCCAAAAGCAATTATACTTTATATACTTATATTTTTCCAGAACCACATATCAAAAATACTATATAATTCTGGGCGGCCAGTTGAGGCAATTTTTGTCTTATTTATATTAAGATTTAACCCATTAATAAAAAAATTGAAACACTTTTTTGCCATATAATGTAAATCATATTACTTAAGAAAATATAGCTTTAAGATGTCTGCTACTGATTTTGTTACTGCTGTGCCTGTATTTGAAGGCGCTCAAGGTAGGTTTTATCTTGTTGATGGAGAAAAATATAGTGTGTATTTTCCTATCGCTTGGGCTCATACTCATTTAACATTTGAGGGTATGTTTGAGACTGGTCCAAAAAATTGTAGTAATTGTAAGGTGCATGGTTCTATTCGCGAAGTCTTTGTCGGTTATTGTAGCAATTGTTTAAAATTATACCATAAATCTGGGTATTGGAGAGGTTGTTTAATAGGTCCAGGGTTATCTATTGACACGCTGAAAGAAAAAGATTTGTGGAATCAATATCCTTATTTATGCGGAATCCATAAATATTGGCTTGGAGATGAAGAAGATGCTGATTTAAGAGACAATGGGATAAATTTGGAAGAACTTTCTCATGCGAATTAGATAAACCAGATAGAAAAGGATTATTATATACAGACTATTAATAAGATAAAAATTTATAGGTAAGTTATTAGTAGATTGTAGTAAAATAATTGTAATATTAAAAGGGATGAACCCTTTTTTCTTTAAGTAGTTTTAATTTATATTTATTTTAAATTACTTAAAAAAATTGAAATGAAAAATTATTTGATTATTAAATACAATAACGAACAAAGATGACAGCTCCAAGCGAAATCACTATGCAATATACTTTTAAGTTGGTATATACGAGTATTGTGTATACCATAGAAATTTCCAGCTACGCAACACTTCATGATTTATTTAACGAAGCATCCGCAAAATTTGAACCTCATATTAATTACGAAGTATACTATATTGATTATGTAGTTGCTGGACAAGATAAATGTGAATTAGCTTCAGCAGTGGGCACAAATAATTTAGAACATCCGCTTTGGTATGAATTCGGACGCAGATGGAGGGAAGTGTCTTTCTACGTAAGACCTGTCAATAGAAATACTGAATCATTTCATCGCATGGATAATTATAATGTAGTCCCATTTAATCACTTAGCTCCAGAAACGCAGGAATCCGACACGCAGGGTCCAGAAACGCAGGAATCCGAGACGCAGGGTCCAGAGACAGAAAGTACTACTGAAATAACCGATTCACTAGGTGTAAATCTTCCTTCGCCGCCAGGATTAACTAGATAAGTAGATAGAGAAATTTTCGTATAATTGTAATTAATTATTTGGTTTTCTTTTTTTTTTAAAATAACTTAAAGATTTTTTAAGTATTTATAAAATGATATCAGAAAAAAATATGGTTTTGGCCGCCGCTACGCTAGGAACAATTTATTTATGTAATGCCTCTCTTAAAAATTTAAATGAAAATTATAATCCTGGGTCCTTGGCATTTTATTGTAATTATTTTACTTTTGGATTTTCAATAAGAATATTTTATACTTTAACTAAAAATATAATATTAGTTCAATAAATATAAATATTTATATATAAATAAATTAAGTTAAAATGTATTTACAGCGTTCTTTTAAGAATGAGTTTAGTTTTGAAGAGAGATTCAATGAAGCAATAAGAGTATTAAATAAATATCCAGATAGAATACCTGTTATATGTGAACGTTCCACTACAGCCGGGCGAGATTGTCCAATTATTGATAAAAGAAAATATTTAGTTCCGAGAGATTTAACAATTGGTCACTTCCTATATGTTATTAGAAAAAGACTATACCTTCCTTCAGAAAAAGCTATTTTTTTATTTGTTGGTAATACTATTCCATCAACAACATGTTTAATTGACCAACTTTATCATATATATAAAGATGCTGATAATTATTTATACATAACATATGCCCAAGAAAATGTTTTTGGATAAAAAAATTTATAGTAATTTTATTATATTTTTTAATTTTTGTCATTTTTTTTATTTAATTGATATCCAAATAAAGCGCTAACTAATTTAATAATCAAAGAAATGAATACATATGTTGAGAAGTTTTTGTTGCAATTTCCATTCCCATAAATATATCCCCAAAAAACAACTGCACCCAAAATATTCCATATAGTATTAAATATTATAATACACGATAATCCAATTGTTCCACAACATAAAGCACATATTCCTGAATTTGTAAGTTTTTCGGTATCTATAAAATTTAATCCAGTTAAAATTATAATCGTAGCTGATATATTTACAAAACCAGATACAATTAAATATAAACGTATACTTATTGCTAATTCATTTGGTTGTTCTCTCGAGCAAGAGTTATCGGTAAATCCAAAATATAAATCACAAATTATAAATGGTAACATAATAATAATAACTAATAATGATATACATATTTTTGCTATAATTTTTTCAGCTTGTATATTATTAAATTGATCATCTGGTTTTTTTAATATACCCCTCAATGGAAGAGTTATTTTGCTTTCTAAATTTTCTCCAATCTCATTTTGTCTTTCAATATCAATGTCAATCACTTCTTCGGATAATTTATTTTCTGAATCAGAATTCATCATGTTTGGTAATTAATATGTCTTCATTTTGATTGATATTATTTAAATCAATTTTTTTAATTTCACTATTATTAATTTTTTTATGAATAAGAAAATAACGTTTATATTTTTTAATTCCTTCTAACGTATAACCATCCGCTTTTCTAATTGGGTCCATCTTATATCCATACACATGTAAAATTTGTCTAATAAGATTTAAAAGTGGCCATTTTTGTGATTTTTCAGCATTTTTTTGTAGACTTGTCATAAATGATGAACTATAATTTTTTTTTAGTTCGGGTATTAAATGCTTAAGTTCATCGTATTTATTATCTGACAATAAAGTTTCTCTCGGAATAATCATTCCATTAAGTTCATCAAATTGATTTATTTCCAAACCAACTATTTTAAAAATAGATTTTATTTCATCGTCCATAATAAAAAATAATAATAATATAAATTTTATTTTTATTTTTATTGAATAAAAATAAAATTGAAATACTTAAATATAAATATAAAGGGTATATACTATAATAACAATGTCGGAATTAGATTCAAACACAACAAAATTAATTATCGAACATGATTCGATTGACATAAGAGAAGTGCCAAATATTATTCATATAGGAAATATAGTTCAAAAAACAACAAATTCTAAAGGTAAATGGAAACTGGAATATGTTTGTGAGAAAGAAATTCAAAAGAAAGAAAATGGAAGAATATATTTCATTATTGTCGATGATGAAATTTATAAAATTGGGTCATCTGAGTGTAAAGGTGGTATTAAAAATACCTTTGCTTTCTACGAGGGTGGATTAGGTGGTTCTCCATCTATTAGAACATTTGGAATACATTTATTAATTCAAGAGCATTTGAATTTTGGTAAAACTATACAAATTTACGCGTTATTTATTGAACCTATTAAGGTTATAATACCTGGGCTTTTGTCTTCAGTTGAGAAAATTACATATCCACAAATAAAAGAGATGGAAGATTTATGTCGCGAAGATTATAAAAAAATTTATGGAAAATATCCTAAATGGAATTTTCAAGAGAACGTAGAAGAATGGCCAGAGCATATTAAATTAGCATATAAAGAACAAGTAAATAATCGATAAATTTATTCTGGCCATTTAATTATAATTATTTCATGGCTTTCCTTTATATTATCATTTGTAGTTTGTTGTCTATTTTTTCCTATACGTGTTTCACCTTGACCATAAGTATATTGCCATTCTGGATATTCAAATTTATAATCTTTATATAACTCTCTAACTCCTAGACAATTATTATATGTCATTAAAAATCCTCCTCTATGTTTTTTTAATAATTCTGCTAATTTTTGATGATTAAAACTATTATGATGAATAGCAAAATTACAATTTGGATACATGCCTTTAAACATCTTACTATCACCTTCTAAATAATAAGGTGGGTCTAAAAATAAGAAATCATCAACGTGATTTTCTAAAATATCTTCAAATGCTGCACAGCTTACTTGTAAATTTTTTAGATTGAGTTGCTTTAGTTTTTCTATTCTTCTTTGAAATTTTTCTTTATTTATTTCGTTTGAACTTGGCCATCCTAAAAACATTGGACCATATGATAATGTCATATTATAATAATAATATACTGCTTGAGTTATCTTATTATCATCTAATTTTGTCAAATCTTCTTCTTTTAATTCAATCTTTTTCTTTGTCTCATACACTAAATCACTAGGCTTAATTTTATCCCAATAATTTAATAATACATGACGATTATAAGTAAATTCTTCTTCGGTTATTTTAAATTTACTTAGTTGTTCAATAAATTCATCTTTATTATTTATCAATATATTCCAAAAATTTGCTAACATATTAAATATATCATATCCTATAACCTTTATATCTAACATTTGAGACAAACATAGTTCTACAGAACCCCCTCCAAAGAATGGTGATACTATTTTTCTCTCTTTTAATTTTGGTAAATTTTCTAATATAAGACCAATCGCTTTTGTCTTTCCTCCAGCGTATCTTAATGGTGATATACAAATACGCTTATATGTTCCATTTTTATTAGTTATACTTTTTAAATAATTTGATAGATAAGTTTCTTGTTTTTCATAAGGCAAACATATTTCATTACTTATTTCTGGATTTGAATCTAATACTAAATTTATCATTGGTTTATCTGTTTTCTCTTCAGATTCTTCATCTGTTTCTTCAATAATTAATTTAATTTTTTTCTTTGTAGCAATAGATTTATTTATAATATCTATAAGTTCATTCTTATTTTTACTTTTAACTTTTTTTATACCTAATTCTTCACACTTAGATAATAATTCTGTTTTTGACATACAATTTAAATCCATTTCTTTGTTAAATGTATTAACAATATCTTTATTTGTATCAATTTTTTCAATAAAGCTCATATATATAATGAATATCTAATATTTAAATATATTTATTATATAAAAATTTGAAAAGAGTTTAAATTTAAATAATTAAAAAAAAATATAAATTTTTTAATTATTTATATCACATTTTAAATATTGAGCTCAGGAATGCTGTAATTTTCTCCATTTTTGACATATTTTGCGATAATTTTTGGATTAACTTGATTCTTGATTATATCGGCTGTATCATAGACATTATTGGTTTTGTCAATATAATAAACAATACCTTGGATGTCCTGTGCCCAAACTTCGACTTTATGTGTATTAACTTTTGGTTCATTAGAATTTTCAACAACAATACCATGTGGCGTGCCTTTCATGTGAGTTCCACAATATTCGCTTCCTTCTTTTCTACGTCTTGTACATTGCTCATCACTGGCTCTTTTGGCACAACATCTATCATAAATCGGCACAAAATTTTTAACACGTTTCCTTTTTTGAAAATCTTCTTTATTAAATGAAAGCCTGTCATAATCATAAATATATTGTAATAGCTGAGTGCACTTAACATCATTATTTAAACCCAAATGAGTAGCCTTCTCTAGAATGCTATCTTTGAATGTAGTAATATAAGTTTCAACCTTTTTATTGAGTCGTCTTTCCATTTCTTTATATTGTTTATAATATATTATTTTATATTTATATCAATTTTTTATATAATTAAAAAACAAGCTTAAAGACTGGGACCTATATCATAGGTGGGCTCAAAGCTATTATAGTTAATATAAATGATTACTATAAACCTATATTAGTAATATCTCTACTTATTTCTGTTAATCTTTCATTTTGTCGTTTAATAAAATCTTACATAATTTTATTTCTTTTTCTTATATGTGCGTTTCTTTTTGACTGGTTCATGAGTTTCAATAAGAGTTACATTATTTTCTTTAACTTCAGGTTCTTCAACACTAATTACTTCTGATATATTAGATTCTTCTACTTTTTCAGTTTCAATACTTTGTTCTTGTTCTTTAACTACGCCTTCTTCTTGTCCTTCAACCTCAAGTTTATTATTTGGTTCTTCAACTACATATTGTTCTTCAACCTCAGATTTATTATTTGATTCTTCTTCAACTACAAGTTGTTCTTCAATTTCAGATTTATCATTTGATTCTTCAACTACATGTTGTTCTCCAATTTCAGATTTATCATTTGATTCTTCAACTACATGTTGTTCTTTTTCTTGAATTACAACTTCTTCTTCTTCTTCTTGTTCTTCTTCTTCTTGTTCTTCTTCTTGTTCTTCTTCTTGTTCTTCTTGTTCTTCAACCTCAAGTTTATTATTTATTTCTTTATAATCAACTGGTATAAAATAATTGCTTTGTTCTTCTGAATTGTCAGTTGAAATATTGAGATTAATATTTTGTGTTTCTAAAAAGGTTTGTTCTGGTTTATTAATTATTAAATCACAAGATTCATCAATATCACATAAAAACTCTTCAATATCTTTATCAGATAATTTTGTAGGGATATTGCCTTCATAGTTTGGGTCAATTATTTCATCTTTTGAAGGTTTACATATTTTTAATATATTTGTTACTTTATTAATGTTTCTTTGAAATATATTTTTATAATTTTTTCTTTCTTTATTATTATATGATTGAATAATATTATCACCAACACCAATTACAGAGTTTTTATCCTCCTTTTTTTGTTGTGAGGATAAACTAAGTGAGACCAACGAACCTAGCATTTTACTACTTGGTGTGCTTGAATTGCTTTTAGAACTAGTCTCACTATTAGTTTCAGAACCTATAGAGGTCTTCAATTCTTTTATTAATTTTTTATCCATATTATCAGTTAAAAATTCATCAATTAATTCTTTTTTCTTGTTTTTAGATATTTCTACTGAATCATCAAATTTAATATCATTATTAATATGAGTGTACATTAATTGAATTTTATTACTAAAACGTTTTAAATATTTAGAATGCATTTTGTGAAAAAATTCAATATATGTTATAAACATCAATATTTTCTCTCTCATTACACTAATATTAAAGTTAAATGAAGTGATAAAATTGTCAATATTTAAACCAATATGTAGTTTTGTCTTATGAATTGTAAGTTCATTTTCTTTATTATTAAGAAATGACATTAATATAGCAAGTAAATTTAGAATATTTTCGTGTAGATCAAGTATTATTTCAAACTTATATTCTTTAAAAGGCTCTAGATCTTTATATATAGGAAAATTATTAATTTTAACTAATTCTGTAACTTTTTTATCAGTTACACTTTTGGATATATATTCAATAATAATTTTATGTAATTTAAAATATTCGCAATACATTCGATTATTTATAGCCAAAAATAATCGTTTCATATCATCATATTCTATATCAATTAATTTACTTTGAAAATGAAATGTATCTAATCCAAAAACAAACATCTCGTTTTTATTTGTTTTAATAAATTCGGAATAAATTTGACGTAATCTATCAATCCTAACTTGTAAAGTATCAAACACATTTTTAACATTATTTCTAATATTAATTATATGATTAAATTCGCTTTTAAGTTTAACAAGTGTTGTTTCCATATTAATTAAAAATATAATAAATTTATAATTTATTATATATTTATTCTTGGATTATATATATTAAATGGAGGATGAAACGTCTGAAGATAATGAAAATATTGTTGAACATACAAAGATTGAATGGTCTCCAGAACATGAACAAATACTTATAGAATGGGCTGATAAAGCTATGTGTTATAGATGGCTACATTCAAAAGCAAATGCTATGTATGGTACATTAAATGCTTGGTATACAGTTCCGGTAATTATAATCTCGACTTTAACAGGCACAGCTAATTTTGCACAACAAAGAGTTCCAATAGAATATCAAAGTTTATTTATTATGGCAGCCGGAGGTTTTAATATTTTAGCGGGTATAATAACAACTATACAGCAATTTTTAAAGATAACACAATTAAACGAAGCTCATAGAGTTAGCACAATAGCATGGGATAAATTTTATAGAAATATAAAAATCGAATTAGCTAAACACCCATCAGAAAGAATTGACCCAAAACATATGCTTAAACTGAGTAAAGAAGAATTCGATCGTTTAATTGAAACAAGTCCAAGTATACCTGAAAAAATTATTAGTGAATTTAAAACAAAATTTTCTAATGAAATATCATTTAGTAAAATAGTTAAACCTGAAATATGTGATATATTAATACCAACTTCAGAATATAGAAATCCTTGGTATACTGAGGAAAATCAAAATAAAGCTGTGAATGACGCTCTTAAGGCCCAGATTATTAAAAAAAATAAAATAAGAAAACAAAATGAATTAGATAAAAAATCTATTACAGATTTTATTGTTCTATTTAATAATTTAAATAATCGTGAGCCAATGGAAACAGAAATTATAGATAATTTAAAAGATAAAATAGATATTAGTATAATTAAAAAAATTCTTGACCAAAATAAATACTTAGATATTAAAAAAAGTAATGATATAAATGATAATGAATATATGAATATGGTTTAAACTTTTGGATTGTCATTCGGTAAAATTAAAATACATAATATAATAAATATGTAAAATAATATATATACACCATATACATCTTCACCAATTCCATAAAAACTTAGAACTTGGGTTAAACTATAAAAAAATATAATTGATAAACCTATTAATGTTACAGGGTTCATATATTATTATTTAAGATATTATTATTCTAAACTATTCTATAACTATGATTATTTGAATCGTATTTATTTCCAATACTAGTTTTATCAATAAAATGAAAACTTAATGGAAGTTGTTGTTTATAATCTTTTAATACAATTAATGGAGTTTCTTCTACAAAACTTCCATCATCTAATTCTGTATTCCCCAAATAAACACTATCATATGTTTTTGTCCATATAGCATCATGGTCTGATATTCTTAATGTTTGAATTTCATAATTTTCATTTAATGACGGATCATTCATTCTTTGTTTCTTTATTTCTGAACAATCATTTGGAGCATTTGGAATATTTTCAACATATTTTATGTTACCAGTAAATAATGCAAACCTAACTATTCCGCCTCTTAAATATCTTCCATACTCATTATCAGTTATTAATTTATTATACATATATACAGGCTTATAATCATGAGACCATCCACCCTGTCTTATAGCATAATTAAAATCAGTAAAATAATAATAAGGACCTAAAATTGCTGATTTATTTCTTGGACTCTCTCCAAATATATGAGTAAAATTAATTATCTCAGGGGTTGGTTTGCCAACAAATCCAACAATTGGATGTTCATATGGTTCGTTATCTTCATCATATAAATAGTTTATTGAATCATTTATAATAAAAAAATTTCTTGTATCTTCACTTATTGATATATTACATATTTTACCATGATTTATTATTTCATCTGTCAAAGCAAACATTAGAGGATTATAACTATATGTATCATCGATATTTACTTCATTATTTGTTATATCAAAAAATAGATAGAAATTGTTATTATATCCAAAATATCCATCAAATACTATTTTTTTATTAAATTCTTCAAAATTTTTGACTTGTAATATACTAGATAAAAACACTTTTGAATAATCAATTAGTTTTTCATAATTAAGTGTGGCAAAAATTGGTAAAACTGGTAGACACATTTTATCAAAACCATTATTTGATAGAAGATATTGAATAAATGGATTTTTTCCAGATATATTAATTCTATAAATACACAATATTATTTGTTCATATGAATTTGATTCAAAATTTTGTGATAAATCTTTTATTAGAAAATGCTTAATCGGATAATTATAATATTTTGGTTTTTCTGGGATATATTCATCGTTTTCCATATTATAATTATAATATAATGATTTGTTTAATTTATTTTATTATTTATCTATTTTTCTATTTTTCTATTTTTCTTTTAATAGTCTCTTTTATTTGTTCTTCTCGATTATCCATGACATGTTTTGTTATTTCTTCTGCTATTTTGACATCGTTCTTATAATAATTTTGTAATGCTGCTAAAAGTGTTTTACCATTAATTGGTTTTTTAATTTTATTCTTTTTATAAACTAATGCACCTCCATTGATATCAAAACAATCGATACTATTTGTTTTCATTACTGATACTAAACTTTCTGTTAATATTTTTTTTTTATTATTTCTTTCTTTAATTTCAGCCTTCAATTGTGTTATTTCAGTATCCATTTTAATCCATTCTTTTATATTATTTACTAGTTGTTCTTTTGGATTCAGTGTTTGTGTTTGTTCTTTGGTTTCCATTAACTAATAATAATATATTATATTTAAATCTTTAATTATTTATAATTTATTCTTTGTGATTTAATAAATAATGGCGTTTACACATATTTTCTGAAATAATTTTACATCCACATGGCTTTCCTTTATTTATACCCGTTTTCAAAATTTGAATACATCCTGGTTGGATCACTACATTTGACGGCCCTAAGACAATATTTTCTGATAATAATTCCTTCTTCGCAACTTTTATTTGTGACAATAAATTCTTTTTCAATAACTTTAATTCCTGGTTTTCTTTTTTTTCTTTCGCTTTTGCAGCTTGTTTTTCTAAAAGTTTGTTTTGTTTTTCTAAAAGTTTGTTTTGTTTTTCTAATTCCTTTGCTTGTTTCTTTTCTAATTTTTCTTTCTCCTTTTGTTGTAACTTATATTCCTTTATCATCTCTTTTTTATGTGTATAACAATAATATTTTGTATCACCATAAGTAATTGGTTGAGAGGGATTTAATCCATTATAAACTGAAATTTGTGTTCCATGGTAATTCCCACAAAACTTGTCTAGATATTTAGAATTTGTATCAGATTCCGGTTTACTTGGATCATAATTCAAATTTGCCAATTGATATTCACATTTATGACTTGTATAATTATATGATGGAATTTGTTGTTTTAAGGTTGGATCATAAAAATTAACACCATTTATCTTTTTTAGACCTAATTCCTCATAATAAGGTAATAGATTCTGTTGTTTTTTACGACAATAAGGACATCTTATTTCATTAGTATTTAATTTACTATGAGAACCCTCCATTACATTAAATTTTATTTTATGATTTACAATATCATTATATAAAGGAATATAATTAAACTTGTGACCACAATCCATTATTACATGTTTATCTATTAATTGTTGACTTGTTATTAAACACTTATTTTCATCTTCTTCTGTTTTTTCTTCACTTTCTTCAATATCAAGTGACTTATATAATTCAGAATAAAAATCTAATCCTCCTTCTATATTATATTTAACCATTGTATATTATATGTTATATCTTTATATTTTTTATATTTATTAAAAATATAAATGAGTCCACCTGAAGTTTGGGGTCCTGCTGTATGGACATTATTTCATACATTAATAGAAAAATTGAATCCGTATACTTATAATCAGGTAATCGGTTCTATGTTTGGAATGATTATAAGAATATGTAAAGTATTACCTTGTCCAGAATGTTCAAATGACGCTAGTAATTTTTTAGCAAAAATTAAATTAAGCGACTATAAAAATAAGGATGAGTTTAAAAACATGATATATTTATTTCACAACTGGGTTAATGCTAAGAAAAGAAAATCACTTTATAATTATTCTGATTTATCGAGATATTCTCGTTTAAATTTAATACATGTAATAAATAATTTTATAGCAAAATATAACACGAAAGGCAATATGAAATTGCTTGCTGAATCTTTTCAGAGAAGTTTTGTAGTCAAAGATTTAATTACTTGGTTTAGAATATACGCACGAGCTTTTATTCAACCAACTATTACTAATTTTCCTATACAAAGTGAAATTCAACCTACTACAGAAAAGCCAGTTGTAAATGAAGAACCAGTTGTAAATGAAGAACCAATTGTAAATGAAGAACCAGTTGTAAATGAAGAACCAGTTGTAAATGAAGAACCAGTTGTAAATGAAGAACCAGTTGTAAATGAAGAACCAATTGTAAATGAAGAACCAGTTGTAAATGAAGAATCAGTTGTAAATGAAGAACCAGTTGTAATCGAAGAACCAGTTGTAAATGAAGAACCAGTTGTAAATGAAGAACCAATTGTAAATGAAGAACCAATTGTAATCGAAGAATCAGTTGTAAATGAAGAACCAGTTGTAAATGAAGAACCAGTTGTAAATGAAGAACCAATTGTAATCGAAGAATCAGTTGTAAATGAAGAACCAGTTGTAATCGAAGAATCAGTTGTAGACTAAAAAATTAAATAAACCATAGATTTTTGCTTTTAAATGCATCAATTTTAGTTTGTATACCAACCATATAATTAGCATGAACAAAATATACTGATTCTGTTGAATTATTAAATTTTTCTTGAGCTTCTCTAAAATGTGGTTCTGGTTTTAATTCATTAAAATAAAGTAATCCGTTTGGGAATTGGTTTTCACTTAAAACTAATATACGAAATACAAGCGGATTATTTTTGAATAAATTATTAATGAATACTTGATCATTATAAGTATTATTTTTATTTGAATACATAAATTGGGTAAGTTCTATAGTTTTTATATTTGGCATCATTAACATACATCCAGTACATAGCATATTAATATCATTTTGAAAACACATATCAAACTCTTTTTGTAAAGAATTATAAAAATCATTTAGATTATATAAAACTACTGTATCAATATCAAGATACCAAACAATTTTACCTTGCTTTAACAAGTTATTTATAATTTTATATCTTATATATGAAAGATTATTGAATTCTGGAGTAGCAAAATCATTTTTCTCTTTATTAATCGAATCAACAGAAGAAATATATTTTGTTACTTTATAATCATTTAATAATAATTCATCATAACTTTCATCATCAGTAACATAAGCTACATAATTTGAAATATTATTTCGTTTCAACGATTCTAGATGATTTTTTGCCATTTCGATTCCTCCATAATTAAATACACTTATAAAAAGTAATTCAGACATATGAATTACTTTTACATTTATCTTTAAATATTTAATTTATTTAATTTATAGTTCGCTTATCAATTGTCCATTGCGGAACATTTGACATTTGAACGTTTGTTTACTAGGTTGGTAACACATTTCCTTATCACTGGATACTTCATTGAAGAATAAATATTTACCAGACCCACCAGCATACATCAAAGTAACTATTAAAGCAGCTGACGCAGCACCGAGTAGTACATTTAAAAATAAGTCACCTGTCTTTATTATACAATTTTTGTAAATCTTAATAAATATATCTAAAAAGAAATAGGTAATTAAAGAAATGAATACCCAATAGTTAATAGAGCCATTACTAAACATGGGAAATGATAAATACATTATTGTAAATGCGAAAACAAACGCACTAAATGTTGGGTTACCATATTTACTATATTGAATCGAAGTGCAAATTGTTTTATCATTTATAATAGGGTTTGCTCCTGACATCATATAAATATAACTTCTAGCTACACAACAACCTACTAAAAATCCTAAATAGATTAAACCTTTAAAGTTTTGAAATATAAATGACAGACCTGTTATACTTGTTGCGAGTATAATTGGAGAGAAAAATGAAAGAAAAACTATAATATTCATTGGTTGAAATAATTGTAAAGGTGAATCTGGAACACCTCCCATTTTCATTGTTGTATTTTGACTGCTCATATAATAATTGTGAATAATTTAATTTCAATTATTATATTTTATTATTCAAAAACTAATAATGATTGAATTTTACTTACAGAATGAAATTCAAATCACTCTAATATAATATGAATCACTATCTGAATCACTATCTGAATCACTATCTGAATCACTATCTAAATCACTATCCGAATCACTATCTGCCTCCGAATCTGAATTACTATTTGAATTATTGTCTGAATTATTATCTAAATAACCATATGAATAATCATTATTAGTATTATTATCATTATTATCATTATTATCATTATTATCATTATTATCATTATTATGATTATCATCATTATCATTATCATCATTATCATTATCATCATCATCATTATCTGTATTAGATAATAAATCAATATTATATATATCAAAATTATGAGAATTATTTTGTAAATTTGGACATGTTAGATTATCATTATCTTTATTATAATACGTATCATATACACTATTTTCTGATGAATTATTAGCTGATAATTTTGGTATATTACTAAATTTGAATATATCTAACAATAACTGAATAGAACTTCTTTTATTGAATTGAATCGTTTTAAAATAACCAACCCACAATATTAGTGTTATTAATAATAATCCTAACGTAAGCATTGCTATATCCCTTATATTATAAAAAATAAAAATAGCAAACACGATTAATAAAGATGAAAAAAAACCTGATAAAATACGATGTATTTCTAGCGGAATTATACCAAATAACATTTGTATATATGTATCAACAAAATTTAACTCTGTATTGGCAGACTTTTCTTCAATAGGGTTAATATCCTTATTTATATGATAAACAAGTTTTGATATTAAATCAGTTTCAAACGAATTTTCAAATTGTAAAATTAATATTTCTGAATATAATTGTAATTTATTTAACCAATTTGAATATTTAATGTTAATTGATAAATTATTAAAATTATTTAGGGGATGCTTACGATACATCATAAATCCTATAGAAACTAGAAATTTAGATATATATATTACTTTATTACGTATTAAACCGGCAACTATAAAATCTATCCAGATAATTTCAATAATTTGAACTATCAATATATCACTTATCCAATTTATAATACATGCGTTTACATATATATGTTGCCATTTATTACCTCTAACAGAACCTTTTAATGCAACATATAATAATGAACCAATATTAATACCTAATATCATAAAAAATGAAATTAATTTAATTTTTTTGTCTACATATGTTTCCCTTATGAAATCTCTATTTACAAACTTTGAAAATATTTTTTCAGAATAACTTCCTTGGCCAATTAAATCTGAATATAATGTATGTAAAACTTTAATACCATAATCATCTTTGGTGCTATTGCGAAAATTTTTAAATATTGTTTTAAGAATATTACTTTTAATATCCGATTTATATATATTTTTTGTATTATATAATACATTACCAAATTCGATGTCATTATTTTTTTTTAATTCTTTTTCTAAGTTAGTTTTAATTATATTAAGGTCTTCAGGTAATTGATAAGACTTTATTATATACTTGTTATAGGATTTCGTATTTTTTCTTATTTGTATATTTTGTATTAATACATCTGTATAACTAGTTGTTTCATCTACAGGTATATTTGTTATTTTATGTTTATTATTTTTAGTTTTTGCCTTTAATAAATCAATTAACTTGCTCAATATCATATCAAATGGAACAGAAATTGTGATAGTAATAATTATTGTAATAATTGTTGTTTTAAGTGTTGAACTATTTTCATTATAAAAACATTGTTTTATATTTAAATTTACATCACTTAAATCTTCAATGTTAATTGTTTCTATAATAATGTCATCTTTTATAATCTCTAAATATCCAGGAGAATCAATTTCTATCCATTTACAATATGTTTGACTTGAATCCAAAGTCAACTTCCTATCCAAACAAGAATTTATTATAATATGTGATGAACAAGAACCATCATCATTTGGAAACTGAAAATCATATAATAATGCTAAAACAAAACAAGATAATGATATTAATGTAATTGCGTGAATAATATCTAATATAATTTCATTTCTTTCTATTCTTTCTTGTTTACTAATTTGTTCCTTTTTGAATTTGTTGTTATACATCATAATAACAATTTTAGATTTATTATTACTAATCATATTTACAATTGTTTTAATTATTCTTACAAATAAATGATTATCGGAAATATATACCCAAAAACTTTCAAAAAACCCTTTACGATTAAATTCTTTGGGTAAAACTCCGACAATATACATATCAATCAACATATTTAATTTTCTATGGGATTCTGATAAATCAAAATTATATATATATGGAGTAATTATATTATTTTTTATATTATTTTTTATACTAGTAAAATTTGTGTTTTTTGGTTTACTATTTTTTATTTTTATTATATGTTTATACGTTCTATAATTATTTAAAACGTAAAATACTATTATTATTGTGCTAACTCCCCAAATATTTCCAAATAATAAAAATATTGTTATTGATCTTTCAATCAAATTGTCATTATTTATATCATTTGATATTTCCGTGACAGAATACCCATCTGAATAAGATGACGTTATTGCTATGTCAATAGAATCTATTCTTGATGTATTTAGTGTATGTTTATTAAAACCACAACTACATATTATATTACTATTAGTTATATTTTGTGCTATACAATAATCATTTGATTCTATCGTTTTATTTTTTAGGTTTATTACACTACATTCTTGCTTTGGTAAAGGACACTCGCGTATAATTTCAGCTGATAAACTACCAGAACAACTTAAATTAAATGTTGTTTTTGAATCTATACAATAATACGTAATCGTTTCTTTCACTCCCTTTACACAAGAATGATTTAATTTTTGATAAACATAGTTCTTATGAGTATATGACATATTAGAATTAAATTTTGGCAAAATTTTATCATCCGGATTATCGGCGTTTATAATTTTAATACTAATAATATCAGAAGATATTATAATATCTGAGTTTTTTGACGTTAAATTATTAAAAAAACTAGAATCATAATTTACTACTATTATACCTATATTACTATTTGAATATTCTGAAGTACTTATTGATACACTTGTAGATGTGCCTGGTATTGATATATCAAAACTTGTTTTACTTGAGTTTACATCAGATGTAATATAATTTAATAACAATGTGACATATTCTGTTATAATTATTTGATTTTCAGTATTATTTGAATCTAATAATAAATTAAATGTATTGACCAAGTTAATTATATTATTTAAATTAATTGAGGCGGTATTTATTGGTTGTATAGAGGTTGGAATTGTACTTGGTTGTGATGATGGTTCTGAACTTGGTTGTAATGATGGTTGTGAGGTTGGAATTGTACTTGGTTGTGAGGTTGGAATTGTACTTGGTTGTGATGATGGTTGTGATGATGGTTGTGATGTTGGAATTGTACTTGGTTGTGATGATGGTTCTGAAGTTGGTTGTGAAGTTGGTTGTAATGATGGTTGTGCTGTTGGAATTGTACTTGGTTGTGATGATGGTTCTGAAGTTGGTTGTGAAGTTGGTTGTAATGATGGTTGTGCTGTTGGAATTGTACTTGGTTGTGAAGTTGGTTGTGAAGTTGGTTGTAATGATGGTTGTGATGTTGGAATTGTACTTGGTTGTGAAGTTGGTTGTGATGTTGG
>Ga0222714_10000671_pt1 | contig 38965 bp, 17 predicted proteins | sample C33_3DmetaG_FD_165048 | JGI IMG/M metagenome (GOLD analysis project Ga0222714, IMG submission 165048) | Estuarine water microbial communities from San Francisco Bay, California, United States - C33_3D | ecosystem: Environmental > Aquatic > Marine > Unclassified | place: USA: California...
TCTACGCCGAAAACCGATGGTCAGTACGTTGAAATCACTTGCGCGACTGAAAGGAAAACGAACCTCATCCATGCGCATGCACGTATCGTCGGCGTCAGAGCCGAAACGAATGCATACCACGCGGTCTTCCTCGGATAAGATGGCTTGGTCTACGGCCCATCCCGAGCGAAGGTGCGGCAAGAGATAGGACATGCTGATTTATGACGGCGTGTGCGTGAGGCGCGCGTTCAGTGGTTTCGGAAAGTGAACGCGTATGTATTGAAATTTTCTAAAGTGTTTATCGTTTATCGTTTCTTCTTCTTGGGACGTTCGTCGCTATCAGACACATCGGCATCTTCGCGCGCAGCCTTTTCTTCGAGCTCATCCCAAGATAAGCCTTCTTCGTCGTCTTCATCCAACTCCTCCTCTCCTTCTTCGTCTTCGGAATCGTACACGCTTTCGGATTCAGAGTCATCTTCGCTCTCGGATTCGTCTTCATCCTCACTCGGTTCAAACTCGCTCATCTCTTCGTCCTCTTCATCTTCGCCATCGGAAGCTTCGTTGTTCAAGAACTCCCAACCGCCAGCTTCGAGCCATCCATCTGGATCCTCCTTGATTTGCCTCAAAAGCGGCTTCCAATTCAAGTTGGCTTTGCCTTCGTAGTACTTGACGTCGAGCGTCGTCAACCACTGCTTGATGTTATCCAAGTACTGACTCGGAATTTGATCGATGCGGTGCACTTCGCGATTGAAATCGCGGAAGATGATGGCCATATCAAAGTTCTTCAAGTGGAAACCAACACGTTCCAAGTTAATGACTTCAATGTCGCTGGAAGAGATGACGAGGGGCGGGAACTCGGTGAGTTCAACCAAGCACGTCGCCGTCGGCAAAATGCGCACAGTAGACTTGAACGCCACACCTTGGAACGCGAGTTGGTGGTAGGGCGAATCGAATTCCAAGTTTAAGTGCGGGAAATCTTTCTCCCAAATCTCTTGCACGCGCTTGGCAAAGTGACTGAACTCTTTCTGAATTTTCTTTTGTCGCTCACGCTCGCGCTGCTCGTCTTCGATTTCATCCGGGTCGTACATGTTACGACGTCCACCGTCTAAGTTTTGCACAGATTCCATGACCTCTTGATAGAATTGCACATCCTGCGTCTTCTTCTTGCCAACCATGATTGGGTTCTTCAAGTGGAAATGAATCAATGTCTTGAGTTCTTGCTTGGCGGGTTGGAAAAACGCAAATCGAATGTTCTCATACATGATGTCGACTTGCTCATCCATCTTCGCGCCGACATATCGCATACCATTCGTGTGCGCTTCCAACGTACCAGCCTTGCGACCACCGCGACCACCAAACGTCGGTAACATCCACAAACCAGTCAAACGGTGGACGCGACCAGATGAGAGAACGAGACGCTCTTGGCGCACCAAATCGGCGCGTTGCGCGCGTTCAGTCTCTCGCTGCATGATGTTACGACGCAGCGCCTGAATTTCTTGAACAACGTGGTTTGCATGTCTCGCATCAGTGCTGCGAAAGCTCACTTCTTTTAGAAAGATGGAGTTCGGGAATCTCACCGCCGGAGCGTACTTGAGATTCGCTGCGCCGGTCGTAGGAAACTGGAAGTTGATGCGGATGAAAGCCGCACCCGCGTCTTGACTGACTGACGCAGACTTGACGGACATGATGTGGAAAGGCACGAGCTGGCCGTAAATCGGCACGAGCAAGGTTTCACGATCTTGGTCAACAGCGAGAACGAGTTCATTTGAACGCGGCGTCGGGACGTCGCGCACCGTCTTGTAGGAGACAAACTCAGCCGAACCCCCTATGACGCTGTTGTTGATTTCGTCATCCGCAGCTTGCGTCAATCGCTTGTAGGTTTCAGCGTTCTTCTTATCCGCCAACGCGCGTTGACGACGTTCGCGGTCTTCCGCAGAGCTCGGACCAGATTGCTCCAAGCGCGTCTTGGCGCCCAAAATAACACCGCCCTGCTTGATTTCGACATCCGCATCGTCTTCCTCTTCCTCTTCGTCATCTTCGTTCGTGACGTAAGAAATTTCCTTGACGCCCTTTGCGTTCGTGGTCAAAACTGTCGGTTTTTCACCACCTGCGCTCACCAACGCAGAGTCGGCAATCATGATGGCGTACGTCTTGCTCTTGCTCCCCTCCTTGGCGCTCGGCTCTTCCAAACCTTGCAAGCCAACGGCGAGGTTGAACGTCATACCAGCCTTAATGATATTCTCGCACTTCGCATTCAACACGAAGGTCATGTCTCTGAATTCAAGACCGATGCCTGTGCCGACGTTCTTGGCGAGCTTGGATGCCAACATCGCGCCGTCGACACCCTCGGCGTTCGTTAGCGCAGTCTTCACCGCCTCGTATACTGAAGCGCACGTGGCGCCGTCGACAAGTGCAGCCAAACCAGCTTCTTGCGCGGCTAAGACAGCGCTATACGTCGCTTCTTGCGCGGGTGTGGGATCAACCATGTACGTACGTCCGATGTTGGCGCAATACTGCGTGTATCGAGCGCCGATGGACATGTGCACCACCGCGGGCGGCGATGCGTAGTGCAACTTTGCCGCTGAGCTCTCAGCGCTGTATCGTAGATCGTACTCTCCACCGGATTGGATGATTGGCGGGTAGCAAATGTCGCAGTCACCTTCGTCGAATTTCAAACCGAGCGTCGTCGGGCTGAGCACAGCGTCCTCCGTCATCTCCGAAAGTTTGGCGTGCGTGAGTTTCTTCTCATCTTCAATCGCGCCTTCCATTTCTCTCACTGCAAAAGACAAACCTTTGCTCACCAATGCAACAGCGTTCTTCAAGGTGGTCACCTCTTTGTCATCCTTCTCCGCCATGGCGTGCGCCAACCCGCTGGAAATATCCTTAATCTCCGTTCCAGCCGCCTCGAGCGCGGCAGTGACGGACGTCATCATCGTGCCTTCATTCTTTTCTTTGGGAACCATACCAACCACGAGTTTCTCAGCCTCGATGGCGTTTAAAATCTCCTTGGCTTGCGCCGTCCCGTCCTCGCCCTTTGGCTTGACGTACACCACGAGATCCAACCCGCACTCTCGCTTCAACATCTCCTTTGCATTCTCCATCAGAGCCGCCTTCTTCCCCCCAGCAACGACGTGTATGGCACCATCGGTAAACATCAACAACGTATCCGGAAGCTCATACGAAAACAACCACACTTCGAGCGCGACCGCTTTCAAATACCTCAAATCATCCTCCTTATTCGCCCCGGTCCCCACCACGAGCGCGGTGGCGCCGTTAAACCGCGTCTCGCGCATCTCGCGCCACTCCGCGTACATTTTCTTCATGCGCCTCGCGCACGCGCCTTCATCCATCGCCGGCGCGCCCATGGTGTGCGCTTAAATGTGCCCGCGCGCTCGCGCGATCCGAGCTGTCCCGCAACCACCTCGACGGGAATTCACGCGCGACCGCCACGCACGTCGCACACACGCACGCGCGCGGAGCACGAGCACAGCGCACGCCAATCACGCCCGCGTCGTCGGTCGCACAAAACCGCGCGCGTCGCACCGCCCGTCGACGTATGCCGCACCAGGAGACGTGTGATTTTCAAAAACATGCATCTTAAAAAACACCCGATTTTTCAGGATTCACCCAACGCCCCGAGCTCACACGCGCGTCGCCGTCGCGCGCGCGCTTCCCGGTGGACGTCGCGCGCGCGAATCGACGGCGAAAAATTCAACGCACGTGCGCGCGCGCTGAGATTGAGGTTTTCGACGTCGCGCGCGACGCACGGGGTCGGTCCCGATGGCTGATGCGGTGCGACGTCAAGAGACGCGCGCGCGACATTCGACGACGCCGAACGCGATTCGATGGTGACGCACGCGAGCGCGGCGTCGGCGTCGACGGCATTGACGTCGTCGGTGTTGGCGCCGATGCGCGGGAGGGCGACGGCGACGCGGCGGCGACGGCATCGCGCGCGGCGGTGGGGCGCACCGATGCGCGCCGCCGCAGAGGAGGGCGACGGCGCGCGTGCGGGCGGCGGTGAGGATGGCGCGAGCGCGAGCGCGGGCGAGGGCGTCGGCGGGGGGCGTCCGGTGATCGTGCTCGATGGGGCGAACATCGCGTGGGGGTACTCTGCGGCGTTGCACGCGGCGTTTGGGAGCAAGAATAAGCAACCGCTTTCGCGAGGCGTGTTGGCGGCGCTCGCTCACGAGGATTGGGCAAAGATTGACGCGGATGTGGTGTGTTTCGTGCCGTCGACGTATGTTGAAGGACCGTTGCATGGTCTAGCAGATGGTGGGGATTTAAGCACGGTTGTGGCGAAGAATGTGAGGTATTTGGGTGGCGGCGCGTGGCGCAACGAAAAGCTGTACGCCGAAGTCGAGCGCGGGCGCGTGGTGCTCGTTGAGCGGCCGGCGGGGAAACGAAGTGCGGATGATTTGAAGATTATAGATTATGCGCGCGAGCGTGAGGCGCGGATTATATCGAATGATCGATATAACGATCATAAGATGGGTGTGGGCTCGCTCAAAGCGTACTTGAAGTCACATTTGTTCGACTACGAATTCGTATTCGGTACCGATAAGAAACGCATCGAGCACCAAGCTGAGGCGGTGGAGGTGTGCGTAGGGAGTAAATATTTACCAAGTCCACCCGTGGAGGAGAGTGAAGGGACGAATGGGGAGTGGAGCGCGGAAGTGCACGCGAGCGGTAGCTCCAGACCTTGGGCTCGATACGCCAAGGATGCGTTGTGGGGCAAAAACGGTCAGCCGCGCATGAAAAAGCGTCGGTCCATGGGCAAGGCTGTGCGCGCGCCACAAATACCCGCGAAGGATTTAGGATTCCCGTTTTGGGCGCTCGACGACGAGTTCATTCCTTGCGTATTCAATCCTTCGTGTAAATTCTAGTCACCCATAGTTTTGACGTCTCGTCTTGTAAATTTCACCCTATTCTATATCACTACTACCTAATTCTACCATCTACGTGCGCGCGTTGGCGCATATTTCGCGAACTTTTGCGAGCTTTTCTAAATCGGGTAACGGCGTGCTGTTCGTCGCCGCCGCGTCCTTGGAAAACGACCACGCGACGCACCATCGCGACGTCTTGCCTTGAACCAACTCTGTGGTGCGCACCGCAGGCACGCGCATGGTGTGAAATACGCTTCGCATCTTCGTCATCGTCTTCTTCTTACCGCACATCGTGGTGAACCAGTGTATGGAGTGCTTCATTTCGAGCGAATCGCGAAACATGGCCTTGATAAAGGCTTCTTCGCCGCCTTCGCACACCATCTCCGTCGACGTGCCACCGCACGCCGTGTTTGGATTCAATCCCGCCTCGTCTAGAGATTCGAAAAACGGCGGATTACACATACAAAACGTAAACTTTTCTTCCGGTTTCACCACGCCAGACAAGACGTTGAACGTGCCATCGCTCGCCCTGGCGTCTCGGATTTCAATCAGTGCGTCCAAGCGCGGATTTAATCGCGCGTTTGCCTTGGCGCCTTCGAGCGCTACATCCGTGACATCCGAGCCTACGAACGACCACCCGTACGTCGCTGCGCCTAAAAGAGGATAAATCACGCTCGCACCTGTGCCGATATCCAACACGCGCACGTGCGCGCCATCGCCCGCCTCTCGCCACGTCGGCGCGCTCAACGCGTCCAACTTGTGCAACCACGACAAATAATTCAATCTATTCGGCACGGGTGGCACCAAGTGCCCCGAAGGAATATCCCAACCTTGAACATCGTATTTTACTCGCAATATCGACGCCGTTAACGCTCGCGTGCTTTCCCAATCCTTAAAATCAACCCGAATGCGACCGTCTTCCGCGTGGCCAACCTCCTCGCCGCCCACGCGCGCACGTTTCACCACCGCACGCAACGCCCCACCATCGCGTTCGGCAATGTCGGCGAAATCAATCGCATAATCTCGCGTCCGCGCCTTCCCACCCATGCCTTCGAGCGCCCTACGCGAGAAACGCGCCAAAAGATTTCAAATTTATTCAAAATCAATTCAAAAAGCCACGGCTCGCGACGCGGAAACAATCCATGCGCACGCCCTCGCGTCGACGTCAACCCACCGCGCGGCGCGCTCGAGCGCACGCACCACACCTCGCGCTCGCCCCGCGCGCGAAATCGAGCGCGAGTCGACGTCTGGCGACGCCCGCGGCGCGCGACACGGGCGGTCGTGAGGGCGACATGTCCGACCGACCGCGACCGCGCAACGGCTGCTGACTCGACGTTGAATTCCCCAGTGCACGTCGCGCGCGCGATGTCGCCCACGCTCGCGAGCTCATCAGACGACGACGATGACGTCCCTTTAGCCATGCGCGCGCCTGCGCCCGCACCCGCGGCTCCAGCGCCGGTGGCGACGTCGCAGCCCGCGAGCAATCCGAATCATTCGATGGCGCAGCATCAGAATGCGCCGGACCGATCGCACGCCAGCGCTGTGCACGTGAAGCCATCGACGGTGATTGCGAGTTCGTCGGATGACGACGACGATGTGCCACTCGCAGCGCGCGTGAAGCCTGCGAGTGTATCGGCACCAGCGGAGCCAGTAGCGCCGATGGCGACCGCGATGGCGCCGAAACCGGCGCCGGCGCCGCTCGCGCGTCCGGCGCAGCCTCGCCCGCCCATCGTGGTTGCCAAACCGCCAATTGCGAGTGGATTTAAAATCGCGAAACGGCCTGTTGCTTTACCTGCCAAGCAGAGTTCGGTGCTCGATAGTTCTTCGGATGAAGAGGACGATCGACCGATCGCGGCGCGAAAGCCCAAGGGTTTGGTGACGATGAAACCGCCGACGTCGTCTTCGGCGGCGCACGGACATCGCGATAAGTCGTTGGTGAAGAAATCACACAAACATGATCGTAATGAGAAGAAGATGAAGAAGGAGAAGAAGCATCACGTGAGTGGGGAAAAGCGTCCGCGAGAGTCTTCGGGGGCGAGCGCGCCTCGTAAGACGCCGAAGAGCGACATCGCGTGGGTCGCAAAGAAGGGCGCCGTGGTTCAGTGGAAGACTCTCGAGCACAATGGTGTGGTGTTTCCACCAGAGTATGAGCCGCATGGTGTGCCTTTGGTGTATGATGGGCAAGAAGTCGTGCTTTTACCGCATGAGGAAGAGGTTGCCGGTTTCTTCGCCGTCATGAAGGATTCCGATTACGCCGAAAAGCCTGTCTTCGTGAAGAACTTTATGGACGGCTTCCGTGCGACGTTGAAAAATGGACCTCACAGCTTTATTACCGACTTTAAGAAGTGCGATTTCACCAAGATGTACATGCACTTTTTTGAGATTCGTGAAAAGAAGAAAGAAATGACGAGCGAGGAAAAGAAGAAAATCAAGGCGGACCGCGATGCGGCGGAGGAAAAGTACACCTGGGCAACCATCGATGGACGCCGCGAAAAGGTTGGTAACTTCCGTATCGAGCCTCCAGGATTGTTCCGCGGTCGTGGTGAGCACCCGAAGATGGGTAAGATCAAGCGTCGCATCATGCCGGAGGATGTCACGATCAACATAGGAAGAGAAGCCAAGGTGCCAGAGCCGCCCGCGGGGCGCTCGTGGAAGGCGGTTATTCACAACGACACGGCGACGTGGTTAGCGGGTTGGAATGACGTGATCAACACCAAGGACTGGAAGTACGTGCAGTTTGGTGCCACGTCCACCATCAAGGCTGAAAGCGACCAGAAAAAGTATGAAAAGGCGCGTTCGCTTCACAAGTTCGTTGACAAGATTCGCTCCGACTACAACAAAAACATGTTGAGCCAAAGTAATGAAATGGCCCAGTTAGCCGTGGCGACGTACTTGGTTGATAAGCTCGCTCTTCGTGCCGGTGGTGAAAAGGATGAAGATCTCGCTGATACCGTCGGGGTGTGTACTTTACGTGCCGGACACATTGAGTTTATGGAGAATAGCGTCATCAAGTTTGACTTTTTGGGTAAGGATTCCATTCAGTATCTTCAAGAGCACGAGATTGCGCCCAACGCATACAGCTGTCTCAAGCGATTCTGCGCTGGCAAGGGACCTGAAATGGATATCTTTGACGCAGTGACGCCGCAGACCGTGAACGCTCATCTCCAAACGCTCATGCCTGGTCTCACCATCAAAGTCTTCCGTACGTACAACGCGTCCATCACGCTCGATCGCTTGCTGGAAAACACAAACACGAACGACACCGTGCTTCAAAAGAAGTCTACATATGACGCTGCGAACAAGGAAGTCGCCATCTTGTGTAATCACCAGAAGGGTGTCAGTAAAGCACACGACACGCAAATGGAAAAGCTTCAAGACAAGAAGAAGGAGCTTGCCAAGGCGATCACCGCGATGAAGAAGAGCGACGATAAAAACAAAAAGAAGAAGCTTGCGGCGCTCAAAGAACGTATGACAAAGTTGGAGATTCAAATGAACATGAAGGAAGAATTAAAAACGGTTTCGCTCGGCACATCGAAGATCAACTACCTTGATCCGCGTATCACGTTATCGTGGTGCAAGCGCCATGAAGTGCCGCCAAACACTGTGTTTACCAAGGCGTTGATTGAAAAGTTTCACTGGGCCATGGACTGCGAAATGGATTTCAAGTTTTGCTGAGCGTGCTTAATCTCGTTGAAAAAGTTGAAAGAGACAAAGGTTAAAAGAAAGTAATAATAAACGTTTGTTATAACAAAAATATGTGATCATATCTAAGGCAGTATACTTTCGTCTTAGGAGAAACTCGCGTGAAGACGACATCGACGACATCAGACTCGAACCGGCGCTGTAACAAAACGCTTTTGATTCGGTCGTCACAAATATCGATATTCGTCTCACGCAAACGTGACAACCCATTGAGTTTGTCATCCAGAGGCTTCTGCATACGACGCATCCAACGGTTGTTCGAGGACTTCGTCTGGAATGCCAAGAACTTGCGCGAACGCGCTCTCAGGCGCGCCCTTGCCAGTCTTTTCGATTTTACGAAACGCTTGAATGAGCTCCGAGGAATGCACCGCTCCTGAATACACCTCGGAAGCACCGATGATGAAATTAGGGATAGAGTGAATACCCATACGTCGCAGAATATGCAAAGCTCCCTCTATTTCCATCTCACCTTCGCCAGATGCGAGGAATTCTTCCGCTTTTTGCGCGTCGACGCCCGCCGCGCTCGCGGCTTGTACTAGCATTTTACGGTCATTCAACTTTTGTCCAAGCTCGAAATGTCGCTTGTTCAAATCGTTGTACAGCGTCTCGCTCACAGTGCACCCATAATTTTTCGTCACCCACTGCACCAAGCGATGACTTTGCATCGTACTCGATGCCAAACGATCCAAATTAAAATGCTTAATGCCGGCGTCGAGACCGCGCTCCTTCAATCGATGCCTTCTCTTTTGCTCTTCAAACTCTCGTTTACCTCCCCATTTACGCTCTAAGCGCACTCTATTTGTTTCACTCCAACTCTCATCTCGCGGATAGTCAGGTTCTAAAAAGAACGGCACCCGAATCACCGTGAAACGTAATGGATTTTTTGGATCCAATGGCTCGCGTTGCACCGCGCGCATCGCCCGCTGCAACTGTCGCTTGCCAATGTACCCGTTCGGTCACATGGTATCACTCACCAACTCAACCGTCACCAGCTGATGTTTCCCCCGAACAATCGACCCTAACGTCGCCATCGTTCGTTTACTCAACGCCCTCGCAAACATCCTCACGCTCGTCTCGTCGTCTTACTTTGTATCCACCGTCTCGTGCGTGTGTCCCGGTGGCAACGCAAACCCGTCCACGGCTTCAGAAAACCGCACGACAACCTTATCCGCCGTTATCTCCGCCGACTTCACGTTCACCAGCGCCTTGATGATCGCCGATGCGACTTCTTTTCGAACCTCGGGCGTGCGGCACGCTTTGGGTAACCTGTGCGCGGATAACGACGACGAATTACACGGCTGTCAATACGCGACGACGACGAGAACGAGTACGAGAACGAGAACGACGAGAACGAACGCAAACTACATCGCACCGAGCGCGAGCGCACGCACCACGCGACGTGAACGAACGGCATGTATGTGCGCGTCGCAAACTGGCGCCGAAACCAATGCAGACGGCATTCACAGCCTCGCGTAGTGACGATCCGCGCGAGCACGACCTGAACGCGCATTCGCGTACACGCACGCACACGGAGAACCTCGTGCGTCCGATCGCGACGCCGCGCGCGCGCGAACGACGACGGACGGACGGGACGCGGACGGACACCGCGGTTGGCGTGGCGGCGGCGGCGCGATTTGGTCTCTTGTGACGCGCCGAAAATGAAGATTAAAACCATCTCACGCATCGAAGAAGACTACACGCGCGAGTGCACGAGCGATGCGATCAAAGTGCATCGTAATCTCGACCCGGAGCTGCGGCCGATGCACCGCGCGGTGGAGTATAAACGCGCGTTGAATGCGGTGAAGCTTGATAAAATGTTTGCGAAACCGCTCGTCGGGCAAATGGGTGGGCACGCGGATGCGGTGATGTCGATGGCGAAGTCTCCGGTGTCGTTGACGGAGCTCGTGAGTGGTGCTGCGGATGGGGAGATTCGGGTCTGGGACGTGCCGTCGTTGAAGACGATGAGGATACTCAAGGGACACCGGGGCGCGGTGCGCGGGGTGTGCGTGTCGCACGACGGCGCCAACGTGGTGAGTTGTAGCGACGACGCGACGGTTCGCGTGTGGAAATTACCTCGCGCAGGGATGGGTGAGATGAGTGATCCAAACAGGGCGATTCCTGTGGACATAACGCATAACATTAGCTCGCAAGATAACGGGTTTCGCGATTGCGACGCGCACTGGGGCAAGCCCGAGTTTGCCACCGCCGGAACGACGGTGCAAGTGTGGAACATGACGAGGCAAGTACCGTTGCATACGTTCGATTGGGGCATAGACACGGTGCTATCTGTGCGTTATAATCCTGTCGAGGTGGACATTTTCGCGTCGTGTGGGTCTGATCGTTCCATCGCGTTGTACGACGTGCGTCAACAAACGCCGTTGAAAAAGCTCTTCATGCAAAATAAGTGCACAAAGCTGTGCTGGAATCCCATGGAAGCGTTCAATTTTACCGTTGCTAATGAAGATTGCAACTTGTATTCGTATGACATGCGAAAGTTGGACATTGCAACGTGCGTGCACAAGGATTTCGTGAGCGCGGTGATGGATATCGACTACTCGCCGACGGGTCGCGAATTCGTCGCGGGTTCGTACGACCGCACCGTTCGCTTGTTCGATTACAACGCCGGGCACTCCAAGGATGTGTATCACACCAAGCGTATGCAGCGCGTGTTCTGCACGCGATTTTCTATGGATGGCTCTTACGTCTTCAGTGCCTCTGATGACATGAACATTCGATGCTGGAAATCCAAGGCGAGCGCGCAAGGCGGTACGCTTCTCGCTCGTGAGAAGCGCAAGCAGGCGTACAATGCGTCGTTGATGGATCGATTCAAGCACATGCCAGAAATTAGACGCATTGCCAACCATCACCACGTACCAAAGGCTATCCACAAGCAAACCAAGTTGCGTCGTACGATGATCGATGCAGAGACTCGCAAGGCGAAGCGTCGCGTCGCACACGCCGCCCCTGGAGCGGAAAAGGTCGAATTCAAGCCTGCAAGAAAGAAGAAGATCGTGACGCAAATGGATTGAGTCGTATATCTAAAACTTTGGGACGTAGAAATAGAAATTATAGTAGCATTACAATGTACAACGACGACACTTTTGACTCCGTATCAGTTGCCTCTCAACTTATCCAGGCGTGCTTGTAAATCGTCGTCAATAGCCGAGGCGCCACCAGCAGATGGTGCACTCGGCGTTTCTCCCCCTACGCTTCCTTCTAAAACAGCTGTTGCCTTAACGCGTTCTTGCTCTAACGGTGCCGAGATCTTCACAGCCGGGGCATCGATTAATTCTTCTCCGACGTTACATCCGAGTTCATCAAGCACCGCGTTTACAAGCTCCTCAGTCTCCTCCTCTTCATCCTCGCCAGCGAATGCATCATCAATAGCATCGCCCATGACTTCCGTAGTCATATCCATCTTTTCATTTTGCTTCTCAAACTCCTTCAAAATGTTATTTAACGATGGTAAATTCAACTGCGTATTCATCGACTTCATGGCTCGCGTCACTCCGCGCATCGCGTCGCCCATCGCCTGCGTGCTCTTCAACGTTTGCATTCGAAGCGAAACCCCTTGCAGTTGCGACTTGAGCGCATAAAATTTCGTTATCGAATGTCGCGTACGCACTAAATCTTTCGCCATCACCTATGTATGCGAATAAAGCGACGCGTCAGCGAGCGATTCATCAACTTGTCTCTCAAAATCTTCAATATAATCTCACTCTTTACAGCCCTCAACGCCACGACGCGACGTATCATCGAACGGGATCTCGCACACGCACCTTGACCGCGCCCATTTGATTCGCTTTGGCCATCTTTTTAATTTCCACGATGAGTTTCTTCTCCTGAGACATCATGCCCGTGCGCTCTCGATCGAGCTCGCGAATCGACTTGTCGAGCATGCGCTTATTCTCGCGCAGCAATTCGCTCGGCGTCTTCTTCTTCGCGAATAACCACATGGTGAGTGTGTGTGTTCGTCGTTTCTTCGAATACGGAGACGGCGACGACGACGACGACGACGACGCGCGCGTCCAAACAATGACGATTCTCGCAGCGCCAGGTGGAGCTTTATTATATTAACTGTTCTTCGTTGACAACGGAGTGGTCTAAATGTTGTCGAGCTACTGGCGATTCTCAAAGCTTCCCACCGTTCATGAACACACGCGCGGCGATGGCGATGGCACAAGCGATGCCAAACGCGACGGGGCCGTAACGGGTTAGGAGTTGATCCGTCGAGAGCGCCGGGCGGCTATCGACGTGACGCTCGATGACCTCCTTCAACGCCATGTACGCCTTGTCCACGTCGTCGTTGACGATGACGGCGTCGTAGAAACCCGCGACATCTTTAGACTTCATCTCGGTGCGTGCGTTCTCTAATCGCTTCAACACCGCGTCTTCGGCCTCAGTGCCTCGACCGCGTAAGCGTCGTTCGAGTTCTTCCATCGACGGCGGCGCGATAAACACGTAGGCCGCATCCATGCCGCTCTTCTTCACCAGTTCTGCCCCTTGGACGTCAATATCTAACAAGCAAATCTTCCCTGCCTTGGTCACGCTCTTCACCGCCGCGAAAGATGTTCCGTAGATGTTTTGATGCACGTGCGCGTGTTCGAGAAACTTGCCATTCGCTATGTCTCGCTCCATCGCTTGCTTGTCCACGAAATTGTAGTGCACGCCATTCACCTCCCCTGGTCGCGGTCCTCGCGTCGTGTGTGACACAGAAAACCCAAACTTATCGGGGAACTCTCGCTGAAGCATAGCAATCAACGTGCCTTTGCCGACGCCCGAAGGACCGACGATGACGAGCGGACGCATCCTGTCTCTTCTTTTACTGCGATGGTGGTTGTAACGACCGGTTTAATCCGAGTCGACGCGCGCGTTCGTGTTCACGGGCGAGTCTCGCGCGATCGGCGGCGTCTTGTGGCGTCGTGGGCGCGCCGAGTTCGCGTGTAGCCAAGTAATCTCGGCGAAGGAGTTCAAACTGAGCGCCGTGGGTACGAAAAGTAACCGTCAGTACGACGATGTTGCGCGCGAGAGATACAGAGAGAGCGAAAGAGACGCGAATGACAATTCACACGATGACAAACCTCTTCTTTGTCTTCGCTTTTGAGTTCGATGCGACTCGGAGGACGACGTAACATGTGCGAAAGTGAGGACACATGGGTTTGGAACGCGAGGCAAACGCGCGAATGTGACTGAAGTAATGAATTTTTATGAGACAATCTCTCAACTACAGTGGTTCTACTAAGGTATAAATACTCAACCGCGATCCAACACTTGGATGGGCACACATACGCAAACAAAAACGCACAACACTAAAAAGCAATTCGCGGTGGCGGCGACCGACAAATTTATCTGCCTTGAGCCAACAACGTGCGTGTTTGTTCAAGGTTACCTTCGACAAGCTCAAGACGAGCCTTCGGGAGCGGAGCTAAGCCGTTGAAAGAGAAGTGACCAGCCAATTGGTTGAGGGCGTTGTAGAACGCGCGACCCGAGGCAGTCTTGGATGAACCGCCCGGCGCGTACTTGGACGACCACACATTGGACGTCTTTTGGAACGCCGCGATGGCCTTCTCACGCGTCGGGTCATACACATCCATAGCCAACAATCGTTCAACCTCAGACACAAATGCGAGCGTGTCGCTTTGATATGTCGTAAGGTTCGGATTCGTCGATGCATTCGCCGCCTTGAACTCCCGGCGAGGCGCGTTGTATGAATCCGCCCCGAGTCCATCTTCGGCGAGAATTCTCGCGCGGCAGTCCGCACCATCCTCCGTCGGATCGCACACCTCTTTATACTTACGGTTCGGGTCCATCGCTTGCGCGCGCGCCGGCGCGCTCACGAGCATCACTGCGTGCGAAAATACATACAAATGTCAGTTCTTCGGCTTTGGCGTCGCGCGCGCGCTTTTTTATCCATCAATCAACCACACCACCGCTCCATCGGTCGTCGACGTCACACCACCGGTCGTCGTCGTCACGCCCACGCGTCATCATCGCGCATCTCTCTCTCGTCGCTCTCGCGCGCACACGTACCCGCAGATGCAGCCGCGAACAACGCATCGCGTCGGGACGTCGTCGTAAACTGTTCCTTGCCCATCGACGCCTTGGCGGTCGTCGTCGCCGCCGCGCGGCGGTGGTGGCGGCGCGGCGCCGGCGCCGTCGTCGTCGCCATCATCGTCATCGTCATCGTCATCGTCGTCGTCGTCATCGTCATCGTCGTCAGGCGCGAACGCGACAGGCGTCAAAGTGTGCGGTAAAGCGACGAAAGCGCGCGCGAGGTTGGGGGCGTGACGTCACTCGATTTTGGCATCCATGCCGCGACTATGACTGGATGGACAACGTTCTAGGATTGTCTATACCCACGCCGCCCAGCCTGGATACATGGACGCGAGCCTGTACGGGTCCTGTGCGTCGTGGAGTAACTGTTGGACTTGACCTTGGATGGAGCGTAATTCGCCGTCTTCGTAGCCGTCGAGTTTTTGCTTGACGCGCATCAACGCGCGCTCGGCGTCCAAATTGCCCTCCTCGGTGGGTTGGACGCCTTGGGCTTGGTCGAGATACGCTTGGATTGAGTTGGCGTGCGTGTGTGAGATGCGGTCCTGACGCTTGCCACCGACGGCCCATTTTAAAATTGGATCGTGCACGAGAACGGCGATGATGGTGGTCAGCGCGTCGCGGTTGGAGCGGAGCACGTTCATCGTTTCTTCGCAGCATCGACGCATGACGCCTTCAACGCCGCACGCGCCCATGCCGTCGACGATGTCGCGAGTTAAGCGAAACGGCACGCGTTCTGGAGTTTTTAACGTTAAGCCTTGCTCAAACGTAACGCCAAAATCGATGTGCACGAACTCTGCGGTGGCTTTATCAATCAAGATGTTGCTGCTGTGTCGGTCGCCGAGGCCTATGACGTAGCCGACGATGGAGTTCACGGCGCACGATCTTGTGTATGCCACGCGTCGCTCGAACCACTGTACGGGCTGAGGATATTGTTCGAGGAAAAAGTTGTGCATCACGGGTTTGAAACCTTCGCACACTTCTTTGTAGCGCTGGTGAATTTCGCTTGGTTTAGCGTTCATCATCAACTCTCGAATATCCTTCGACTTCATGTCGCTTGGACGATACCTTTCGTGCGCGCCTCGAGTACTGCTGACGAGATACGTTGAAAGAAGCGTGGTGTTGTCAACCCATTGGAGTAAACCAGCTTCGGGAGAAAATGGAATCACCTTGTACGTGCGGATTCTCATACTTCGCTCATTTGTACTTGGACATTGCTTCAATAGCGTATTCACCAGGCCAAACAATTGTTGAATGACGGCGTCTTGGCGTAAATCATCATTGCCGCTCTTTGCGAGCTGGCGATAGATTCGTCCATCGGAACCATGACATTCTAAAAGCTTGGGTTGGTTAATACCACCAACTAATTTCGTAAATTCACCAAAGTGTGCAAAATACGGAAAGCTACCATCGCGGTACTCACACGTCGGATCAACGAGTAGAGGTGCAGTGAGCACCGGAATAAGTTTCAAGTTGTTCAATGAGCGTTTCTTCACCTCGGTCGGTAAGCTGTGAATATAAACGGGTTCATTCGATTCTGGTAACTTCAACGCAGCTACATGGATGTAAGCTTCGATGATGCGATCCATTTGCACGAGAAGTTGTTTACATGCATTTGAACCAGCGCCGTAATTTTCAAGTAAACGTTTTGCCGCCGCAATCTTTTCAGACGACGTGCGAAAATCCCCCGCACGTTCAACCCTATCACCGCGCGTAAGAGCTTGAATCTGATACAAAACGTGATGCGGATGGTCTTTCATCAAACGCTGGATCAAAGTCTCGAGAATTTTGATAAAGTCATTCTCAGCGTGACACGGCGTACCAAGGCGACTCACAATTTGGTGCGAAAGCTCAAGAAATACAGCACTTGGTATCGTTGAGCGAGTGACGAGCTTGTTCATTTCCGCATTCACTGAGTTAATCACCCTAGTCGTTTCTGAACCACGAAACGTGCGATCATTGCCCTTGCCACAAAATTCAAACCATAACGCAATCATTCTGAAAACGCTCGCCTGACTATTCCATTTGCCTGCCTCGAGAGACCGACGATAACCCTGCAGAGCAGTAATCAAAGAATTCGAATACTCCTTGTACACTTGCATAGCTTCATCGCGATCGTTTGCGATTTGAACTTCAAGAGGACTGATTCGCATGGAAAGGCTCGTTGCTTCTTCTGCAAGTTTTACGTACGCTGGCGTCCCCTTTTTCCTCCGTTGCAATTCATTGCGCTTGACTTCTCGTTCACCTCTCAAGCGGGTCAATTCGTTCTCATTACGTTCTCTCAGGCGCTCTGAACGCTTCCATTCTGGAGAGTTCACTCGCTCCTCAGACTGACGGTAGAGTAAATCCGTGTACTGCGCGAGACGATAGTGGCACCGACTGAGCAAACGCAAATGCGTGACGTGATGATAACCGTCCTTCGTATACAAGACACTGTCTGGATACTTGCACGTTTTAGACTTTTGCTTCGCCACGGTGAGATCAGCGCCATATGTACTGGTCACCCCGTTGACGCAGTCCAAAAATCTGCTCAAGATAACTTTACTTGATTCAGTGCGGGCGTTTGCTTGCCACTTCGACAGGAGGCAAAGCAGTTCATAATATTGAGCGGTCGACTTTGGATCTGCTAGAGGACTCTTTGTCGTGTCTAATTGTTGCATCAACGAGTTAGGTTTCATTTGACGCACGATTGAGTTCACGATAGCTATTGCTGATTCAGATTTGCCCTGCGCCCAAAGCAACTTTGCCTCTTCAACGCGCCATGGAGACGTCTTGGAAATTATCAAATCTGGACGTTGAGTGTCATGCGCTGTCGATCGTCTTTGAGCCATCATGCGAATCGTTCGAATTGCTTGTACACCCTCCGTAGTGTGGCCGTCTTTTCGCGCTAAAATAGACGTGCGTGTCAACAGCTGTGTACGTTGTTTTTCGAGTCCAGCCAAGTCGAGTATGATGCCCTGTAAAGCAAGCGATGGTTCGATGAGTCGAAACGGCGCGTTTTCAACGTTGCGTGATGACCAAAGATCGCGCAGACTTTGCGTAGCAGCCTCCAAATTCGCCAATCCATCGGCACAAAAGTATCGCCATAGTTTTGCGGCATCTGAAACATCATCTAGCATCCGCATCCGCATAATCGTGATATTCATAGCATCTGACGACTCTGCTCCTCCACGGATGGCATTTCGAAGTAAGTGTGCACGAGAACGATTGGTTTCTTGAACTGCGCAGCCTATATCGTTTCTATCGAGCGCAGAAAGTGCGGAGTGCAAGCTCTGGTTAAATGCAGCTGCACTAGATGTACCTTTCGCGCGTGTCAGTGCAGTCGGCAAATTCCATTGGCCTGCTCGCCAAGCTGCTTCAAACTGCACCTCTTTGAGCTCTGGTGAAGCGAACTCTTCTTCGCCAAATGCTTTAGAATATGATTTGAGTAAATGAAGGCATCCAAGCTGGCGCAACGCCTTTACCAATGGAACACGTGATGCGGCGTCGGCGACGCCAAAATCTTCGGCGTCGCCACGCAGCAAGTCGTACCCAGCAAGCGCACGATCCCATTGTCCCTCGTGCTCATTTAAGTGCAGTTGTAACTCTAGGGCATTCGAGCGAAGTAAACCATAAACGCCATCAGGTTCAGACAAACTCGATTGAGCCTTGAGTAGAAGAGTAAGATACAGTGGCACTTCATCAGACATGTCTGCCTGAGAGCCAACCGCGTTGAGCGCAATAGTCCCACTTTGAGATTCGACCCAGTGTTCGACAAATAAGATGGCAGTCAATGGTGCATGCGTCTCAATTGCGGCTTGCGCGACTTCAAGATAATCCACGTCGACCCAATATACTTTATTCCACTTATGTGCGGCTGGAATGTTTCTCTGAGCAGGTCTCGACACTGGTTGTCGTTGAAAAGCCTCTGTACGTTTAGAGCGTAGAGCATCTAAAGCTCGAAGTAACGTTTTTGCTGGCTTTTTACCTTCTGGTTGACTTGCGCGAAGTAGACACATTGAAATACCTCTACTAACACATGCGTGCACGTCTCCTGCAGTCGGCGACGGTGACTCAGGATAATTCAAAGCCAAGTCGATAAGCACTGAGGGTAAGAGTAAATCCGCTAGCGCGGCGTCACTCGCCGCCATCGATCGTAAAATCAACAAAACTTGATCTTTGCACTCTCCAATCAATCTATGGACGAGCGTACACAACCATGATTCATACTGCACAGTCAAATCCACAGAACGCTCTCCCGAATCAGCGAGCCAAATGCGCGCATCATCAAGCACATATGCTTCACTAGGTATAGAAGGAAGTGTCTGCACCGGGGATACAAAACATTCAAATTTCGTCGAGCGCGCGAACGGTTCGAGATAGAGTTGCTCAACGTCGCTCATTTCCGGATATGCCTTCAAGACTTTCTTGATAAGAAACATTTCTCGCAACGCCGTCACAGTAGATCGTACAGTTGAACTTGATGACGAGCAAAGCAAACTGCACAAGTGCTGCAGGATATCGCGCATGATTCGAGAACCATCGCGGTCAGGTAAAACCTTTCCTCTTGAAGTTGTACCGGGTGGAGCAAACGCTATTGTATTTGGACGTAGCGGCCCGAGCAATGAAAGAAGTTCCGCAGCGATTGCCAAAAGTCTTGCGTCGTCAAGTGGCGTCACGAGCTCAGCAAATCGCCAAACGTTTTCTGGAATTGGCGAAAATGAGTCGCTCTTGCACAAAGTTAAAAGTTCGCTCTTCCGCTTCAAAGCTTCTGTGCCACTTGCGCGAAGAACAACTCTTCGTAAAGTCGGCGGTAGAGCAGACGCGCTATCAATCACAGAAGCAAATATATCTGCAAACGTTGGCTTGTTCGGAATATTATCGAGTATCAACTGTAGACTGCTTAAATTTGGAACATCCGGCATAGGTGGCAGCATACTCAACGGTCGCTGCATTGATTCCGGCGCACCAGACACTATGGTGTTTATCAAGCCTTCCGCTTTCTCGCGCTGCCACGTCGATATCCCGGTACTTTCCGATGCAGCGACTGTGGCAAGAGAGAAGACAAGCGGCAATACGACATGTTCCATCGTCGACGTAAGATGCTTGGATGCTGAACTCTTGCAATCACGCTCATTCAACTCGTCGTAAGTTTGCTTGACTAATAACTCCAATATTTCACAGCACGTTGTACCGACGGTTGAATCGACGACGTATGGAAAAAGCATGAAGTGAGCGTATCGAAGTATGGCGTGGGTTTTCATCTTTTCTTCACCGATACATGCGAACAAAACCTTGAGAGCCGATAAAATTTTCAATCGATGACGAGATGAAACCGCAGCATCGAGCGCTTCGTGAACATGGAGCATCGCTTGAAACATAATCCCCTGCTCCCATTCAATTTTGGAATTCGATTCGCTCAACAGTCTCTGGACAACCTGCACGACGTCATCCGACTTTTGGTATGGCGGTGGAATGTCACACATGCTCGTGCCGTGGACTGGGTCTCTCGCTAACAGTAACAATTCGAATAAAACACTCATTCGATTTGAAACGGAGTCCGCATCCCAAGCAGTACCGCCACGCGCCATCTTATTTGCGCGAAGAAGCGTTTGTGATGCTCGTTCGTCGTGCGCCGCAGTAATATACAATTGTGCGTACACGGCATCCCAATCGGCTTGAATTAATTTATCGATGTGCTCTACTGCGCCACACGTAGAAGCTAACATTTTCAAATTGCTGTCGTCCTTGTCGTACAGTAAAGCAGGCAAAAGATTGCGTTTAAGGCTGTTTGCAACATCACGCTTCGTCGCGTCAGCTGACAATCCAAGAAGTTCAGGAATGTCAAACAGCAGTGAAACACACATCCCCGAGTTAGCCCAGAGCTTGCAAATCGTACGGCTGTGATATTTCACGAATGAATGAATCGATTGATGACCCGCGGCAGTGGCTAGATACCTCAAAGCGTTCATGGCTGGGACATGAATACGCTTGCTACGCCGTGCGCGGTGGTAAATGATCATGTACGCGCACCACGGCTCAAGAACTCGAGAAACGGTACCAACTGCTGCGAGAGTGTGCAAGCTCGAAGACTCAACTTCGATATCAACGCCATCTTCCATGCTGACCACGTTTATGTCACCGTCGTGCGAAAATTTACATTTAATGGCCAAACCAGAAACAATGTTGTTTTGAAATATGCTGATGTGATCGGCGTCTTCAAAAAAGTCAAGAATGCAAGCCATCGCCACGCCCGAGTGAATACGAACAAGATAACTATCATCACCCAACATCCATGCCAAGCAAGCGCCAAACTGTGGTTGAAAGTAATCCAGATTCAGTTTGAAGAGGGAAAACAGACAATCGGCTAACGCGGCACGAGCAGAACAGTGTCGCAAACCGCGCGGTTCTTCAGAGTTGACAATCCCAGATGCCCTAGATACTAACGTTGAAATAGACTCATAAGTAGTGCTCGGTATTGTGTTATCTTTACTATCCTTCTTCAGGCGATAAAGACCGTTTGCTAATATAGAAACATGGCTGAGCAACCACAAACGAGACGAGGATGTCAATCCTGCATTCTCATCCAAATTCACCTGCCCGCGAGACACAGCTTCAACCACGGGGAGAATGTGCTCTAAGAGATACTCAGAATCAGCTGCGCCTAATAATTTGATCACTAATTCTACAATTTCTTGCGATATACCAATACCACAAGACCCACGAGGTGGGGCACCATCTGGTGGCACTGAAAAACGCAACAATGTTGACACAGAACCTGCGACTGCATCTGGAACCACCATGGCTAACGACTCGAAACACCGCAATATTTGACGAATGATACGTTCACTAGCGATGACGTTATTTTCGGAATCCTGAGTAGCAGATGCGCCGGCTGCGAGCATCTGTGAGGCGTTCGAATGTTGAGTATCAGAGAAATCAGTCCCGGCCATTTCAAAATCTAAATCATCATCAAACATAGAAGCTTCCTGTGTCGACGCCCGAGAACTCAAAGGAGTGATACTTGTCTGGAGACCATCACTTATTATTTTGAGCAAACTTCTCGCCATAGCGTGCAGCGCGTTCACTAAAGCATGTAACGTATGCTCCAGGCTAGGTACCAAACCACCGACGTCTTGAATCTCCTTGAACGCCGTCATCAAAATTGGAATGTAATCAAGCAAGGTGTTCTTCGAGGTAAGTAACGAAGTAGCATCGAACTCTAAAGATGCCGTGATACGGTTTATGATCAATGCCATCAAATTACCAGTGACTCCCCAATCTTTATTATGAACTGATTTAGAAGCTTGCCCGGCGGCGAACACAGCGCTGATGGTTCCTAAAGCGACTGCGCATACTCGAATAACATCTTCGTTTTGAATTGAAATAGCTTCAATCATGCACTTCGCACTTTCAATATGGTTATTTGGATCCATACTTATCTCTGAAGCATCTAAAACACCCAGCGACGCGTTCGCAAGGGACACAGTCTTTGAGTCCCGGAAATCTAGTTTCAGCAAAGAAAATGGCGCCGCAACGAGATGAAGCTTTTGCACCTCACTGTGAAATTCGCTGTAAGCCTCGTCATGTAACTCAAGCCAAATGCGACTATCTGGGTCACTGATCCATGGTTTATGCGAGCCAGCAATCAGAGAGTTACGGAAGGCTGATTGCACGCGAAGCAAAGCTAAGTTTCTGGATGAAACCACGTGTGCGCGCCGGCCGTAAAGCGATAGGCGTTCGTCATTCTTCAGCGACAGCCCAAGCAATAGCCAATTGAAATAATCTATGACTGCACGCCCAGCTACAATGAGGTCACCCATACCTACGGATGCCACTGCTCCCACGAGCTCTAGCGTCGCCAGCGTTGGTGCCTCAGAAAAATCAAAGATGCCTAATTGCCAAAACTTCTGCTTCAAGGATGATGGATGAATGAGCTTGGAGCTAATCATCGTTGCTAACAATAATAATGCTTCATTTGCAATGCGCAAGTCCGATAGATGAGCCGGTAACCAATACAGCAAGCACTCTGTGACATCTGTCCACGATGTAGACGCCTCATTTTGTGACGCCCACGCAAGTTCTTGTAAACATCTCATCACCCAGAGTAGACGGGCTTGAAACTTCATATCAGACATCCCACCTTGAGCAAATGATTCGCTCAAAGCAGTCGTTAATACAGATGCGCACTTTTCGAGATCTTCTGAAGACAAAGAGGAAGAATGTCGCTTCAAAAAAACACTAAACGTGGCACCCCAGCATCCACTCTCATTCATTAAATTTGACATGACGCGGTCGAGATGCTCCGCCTCAGGACGCGCACGCTTCGCCACTCTCTCAAGCTCACAAGCGATCGTCCTTGGTTTGTTCTTGGAAATCATCAACAGGTCGCCATAAAGTTCAAACAAAAGTCTTTGTGGCAACTTCACCTCGAACCTATCGGCGTTGTCTCCGGCGACTGACCGGTCTGACCCAATCTCATCGATCTGACGCTCCAACACATCAAGCATATCGTTTACCTTGTCATCGCTTACTAAATCTAAATTCACCTGGATATACAAATATTTGATCAACTCTTGCTTCAATCGTCGATCGCGCACGTTGCCTTTAAGCGCCCATGCTAAAAATGGCTCTACACTTTCATGCAACGCGCTCGTGCGCGAACTCACATTTAAGCTCGTTTTGAGAAGGAAACTATTCATGGCTGAAATTATTGCCGCCGGAGTACGTCCATCTTCTCGCATATTTCGAAACAACTCCTTGAACGAATCTAACAATCCGAAGACGGCATCGATAGAGAAATCAAATGGACAGTTGTGCACCAATAGATTAAAAGCCGAAGCGCCGCGGTATCTCTCCTCTTTGTTCTCACCCGTCGCGTTGTTATCATCAGTTGACAGTAATCTGGACGCAAAGAATTTAATTAATCCTTCGAATACACCTTGCTTTGCTCGTGCACAGTACTCTGGTGTGGACAACATGTGTGCACGCAAAATGTGCACGTAATCGACGACAAAATTCCCATCACCCGTCTCTAGTACCCAAAGTATGTGCGCAAAAATCTTTCCCGCGCGGCGAATTAATGGTGCTGCTAATCCGTTCGTACGTTTCCTACCTTCAGCGACGCCAATACACTTTCGCAGCAACGAAGGTACGTTTCTATCGATCATGCGCTTGTCATCCTCCAACTCGCTCGTCGCGCACACCATCACCGAACTCACCAATCCCGCCCATGTGTGTTGCACGTCCCCACGACCCGTGGCGTCGAAAGACTTGCTCCCTACATCTAAATGTGTGATGAAATCATTCGATTGCAATAACGCCAATAACTCTTTTACGCCATCCTGTGTGTGAATCAAAACCAAAACGCGCGCGCGTTAGTCGACAACGTTACATGGTCAATCACCGAGCGCCGCGCAGGGCTTTGCTCTGGCGTCATCGGAGTGACGCGCATGAGTGTTTGCCGTGTGTAATCTAAACTTACCCGTCGTTTTCGTAACTTATCGCTCCGTAAACTCTCGTGTACGGCGACGATTTCTTCCATCGTGAATCACGACAGGCGGCCAAAGTAACAAGCGACGACGGTTATGCACGACGACGACGCCCACGCAAGAGCCGCCTAAAATACGTTATTGATGAATGTCATCTATTAACCGAATCCTTGCGATGGATGATCTCGCGTATGCGCGAAGGACGACGTAAAAGTGACGTGTTGTTTTTGAATGGCGAACGCATCTGTCGCGAGAGTCGTGCGCGTCGAACGGACAAAGAAATAAAACGAATGTGCCTAACGCGCTATTATTATCAATGATTACTAATGCAGTGGAGATGTGCGCTAGAGCCATGGTCTCCAGCCAGTCCAAGCCACGGCTAAAATCTCCGGATTGGTTGCTAAATCTATCAGCGCACGTACTTGTTCTTCGACATCGCGACATTTCGCACGCGGCGGTGTCTTCGCGTCACTTGTGATTAACGCGGTCAAATCATTCCAATGCGTGCGACTTGCGTGCTTAATTGAGCACTGCTCATATAACGTGTGTATCGGGTTGTCCAGCTCAAGTTTTCCGCACGCCCGAGCGACTTTCGACTGAATATGTCCGCCTTGTTCCTTTGCGCCCGTTTTCGCGCGCGCACTCAGTGCCTCGCGTTGCCAATCAAACAAAGGGTCCCGGAGGAAGATATCCATTACGCCCTTCAAAAGCGTCGAACCTTGTTGAAGCGAGCGCATAGTTCGAGTCATATCCGTCTCTAACCAGGTGCGCGCGTTTAGCGGCGCAAGAACATCTAGTAGTACAGGAGTAGCGCGGAATGGCGCGAGCTCTGGTATGGGTAGGTGCGTCGTCGCCGTTCCGAAAGCGTACCCAAAATCTATATGAATCAGAGAGCCGGTGGATATATCAAGTAGAATATTGTCCAAGTGTCGATCGCCAACACCAGCGATGTATCCACAGATACTCGATGCTGCTAAAGACGAAGCAAAAGCTTGGCGCATCATGACGAAAGATTCGGCGCTTCCTGCCGATGCAAATATAACATTTCGCAACGCATCTTTCGCACCAGAAGCGTTCCTCAATTCATCTAAGATTGCGATTGAATCCTCTTTTGATGGTTTCCCAAAAGCTTTGAGATAATCTGCGTGCTCTGTTGGCCCAACTTCGTCTTGTTCTGCGCGCTTGCGTTTGCCCAATCCGAGCGCAAATTCTTTGATGAATTGTTGATGTCGCTCAAACGCGCTTTCTTTGAGATGTGCTTCTCTGTTCACAAGACCCAACAGAGGAAATGAGTTTCCAAGAAATTCAATCAAACCAGAACGCTCTGATAGCGGCGAGACGTGAAAAGTGCGCATTTGTAGTCCTCGCCCTCGGGACTCTGGATTCTGCGCCAGTAATCGATCCATGCTCCGGAAGAGGCGTTGTACACGCTCATCTTGACGAAGGTCCTCAGAACCCTTTGCGATGAATTGATAATCTCTCCCATCGCTTCCACGGAAAGTTATTTTCTTCGGTCTTTGTTTACTTGCAAACACTTGTGCCTCAGGCGCAAAGCCAGTGATGTACACGTGCTTTTGAATGTCTGGTGGAGCATTGATGTTATCGTATTGGCCGGGAATTTCAAGGATTGCGGCACGATCGTGAGGTTCGAAAGCATTGAACCATGTAGAAAAATCGGTCAAACGGATCCTAGAAGAGGACTCCAACGCTGCATATTTACTATTCCACACCGAGCCGATCCTTTGCTCAGCTTGCTTCAAAGTGTCGTGCATGCGAGAGCCATTACTGTCACACGCTATGGCCTGTTTCAAGATTGGCCCGGCTACCTCAGCGAAACGCGCATTTATAGCACCAAAAGAATTGTTTTCCGTAGGCGCTAAATCTTCAAGCAATCGCTGCACGAGCCTTTGAACATCTGAGACATTTCCTTCGTACTCACGAAGCTGTATTTGTTGCCGGAACCATGCGAGACGATTCATTGGGAAATCAAGAAGCTCTATTGCTCGATTGAAACCATCGTGCATGGAAGACGTCAGTGCGAAACTAATCCTCTCACTGATGCTTTGATCCAAATTGTACTTTATCAAATCGAAATGAGGTCTCACTGCAGATGGGTACTTTGAAATCAGCCTCTGCAACAACGGCGCAATCACATCTTGCACAGACGCTTCCTCTGCCAACATCGACAAAAGTTGCGGAATCCAATCAAGAAAAAGCCAAGACGGCACGCGTAAAATAGCTGAGCCGAAGTCTCTCAGCGCACCGGGTGAAAATTCGGTTCGTAATAACACGAGCAAACGAGGTATGAGATGTCGAGCTGACATTTCACCCGAACCAGAGATCTCCAAGGCCTTGAGAGCATGTCTGATAAAAATTTCTGTCATGTTTGACGAGGATTCACCTAAGCTCGACTTGAGCCATTTATTCACAGCATTCGCGCTCTCCGACGTTGTGTTTGATTCCGTTTCACCGTAAAGATTCTCGAGCATAGTATCGCAGAAATGCGCAAGTCGCAAGGACGCCTCTGACATCTTCGCTACATCGCCAATCGATTCTGATTCACGCACGGCATCCATGTAACGATCAACCGCAGCGATTGCAAGGTCGGGCGCATCTTCTGAATCGTGCGCTTTTGCTAGTTGTTCGCACATTCTTGCTTCCAAGATTGCTGCGCTTATTCTCTCATTCGGTTTCCAGGCATCTTCATCAAGTCTAGCTCTGCACATTTCTAGTGTTTTACGAAGCGCTTGACCACTGCCGCTCAAAATTTTCAATTTGAACAGTGCGTCATATACTTTCCAATCACTTTGCGCGGCGGTTTGCTGGGTCTGTTGGATTGCTTCGATATACTTGCGCAGAAATTTCTGTGATAACACAACTTGGCCGACTTCGCGTAACCCATCCGCCGCTTGCAAGCACATGTCTGTCCGAAGCGTCACAATTGAACTTGTTTGAATTTCTGGCACAATGTTTACCAAGGCACCCATGAGCCTCGAGCGAAATGTCACAACCCGCTCCCATACTTCCGATGGATCATAAAGTGGAGAAGGCCAGCGTTTACGCCATCTCTTCTCGAGCTTATCTACCTCGAGATTCGCTTTGCTGTTATCGAATCGTTGACGGCTTTCTCTGATGGTCTCTATGCATTTGATTGTCTTCAACATTTCATCGATTTCGACTGCGGGCTGCAGAGATTGAATCAGCTTTCGCCGAATAGCGATTGCAGACGAAGGTGTTGAACTCCACGTTTCAGCGAAAGTCTTATATGCTTGGGACAAAAATTCCTCAGTCGCATCCTTTCTATCCTTGGATAAAGCGTGCAACGCAAACTCAACACCGAGATTCTTCAGTATCTTCTGATTGCGTTCACTATCACTCACGAGGTTTTCCATGAATGAATCATCTGTCAGTGGCTGTCGAAGAGCAACGCGGACTGCCGTGCAAAGAGACGAACCTCCTGAAGCCTCGCCTGGAATGTTGAATTCAGCACTTTCAGACGCTGGCGCGTCTGGCGCAGCTCCGGTAAGCTCTTCGGAGAGATCTTCCCAATCTCCCAGACGTTCGGCACATCGGAAGTATTCGCGATTCCATAGATCCTTTTCGCGCGCATTTCGATCGAGACTACTCTTCAAAAGAGATCTATAACGTTTGGATGCGTCTTGCAAGTTACCCATGATTTCTTGACGAATCGCCTCCACCGTGTCCGATTCAGAAAATGCATTGACAAAGGCAAGGAGCGCCGAATCATCATGACCAAGAGACTTACTGAGCTGTGCCAAAGCTTCCCATAACTGAGATGACTGATGGCCTGCTTTTATTAACGCTTCCAAAGCGATGACGCCGCTTGCGAGACAATTACCATTGACTGCGAGTCTGACAATGTGTTGCGCCGGCGCTTCTGCCTCTGGTATAGCTTCACACAATGAGAGAATAAATTGAACCAGAGAAGAATTTTTCCCAGCAATTGTCGACGTGAATTCTATCAACGGCTGCGTGACAATTGCCAGCGCGTGCGCTTGTAATCCGCCACCCATATCTTCGATGATAAATTGACTCTCGTCGCGAGCTGCGTGCGACAACTCTTGGAGAAGCGAACAAGCAAGCGTCGTGTCACGCTCAGCTGTCACTAAAAACGGAGCCAGTAATTCTCGACAAGATATCTTCACATCCGGCAAATCACCAGTTCTATACTCTCGTGTCAGTTTCACACCATGCTTAGCCTGCTCAATCATGAAATCTTCAACCTTCTTCTGCTTCGCCGCTTGAACCGCCCGACCAATCTTCAGAGTTGAAGCTTCAGGCTGCCAAGGCTGACGAATTTTGTCAGGTCGCGCGCGCACGAATGATGGCAATCGCTTGTCTGGGTTGAAATCTTCTGCGAGCGTAGCCGCGAAAATAGGATCGTCGTCTTCTGCTTTAACACCGATCGGAATTTTAAGAAGAGACAGCGCCTGTTTCTGCGTCTCCTGTAAACTCACGTCGTCCACGCCTTCGTATGCTTGTGTCGCAAATAAGGGCATCATCGTTCGAGTCACCCCTGGCCGCCATGTTACGTTGAAAGACACAGGAGTGAATTTACACTGCGATAAGTCATTTTCAATCAACGGCCTCATGAATGCGGGATTCATCTCCTGCACAGCAAGCATTAAATGACACGCCGCCGCGAGCCACAAGCCTTCTGAATTCGCAGATGGAATCAGACAAAGAACATCACGGAGACGTCCAACTAAATTTTCATTAGCCAAGCGCAGGTTCCAAAAGTTCAAAACGGTACGCTGGTTGTCAGTAGCGTTGTCAGCGAGCGCTCGTATTAGTGGATCTCGAACAGCGGCGTCATTTGCAAGTTCAGGATATACCTGAGCGATTGCGACGCATAATCTTGTGTGCGCTTCACGAACTTCAATAATGGACTCCATGTCGACCGCGGAATCTATGGCGCACATGGCGGATTTCCAGAGCATAAGACTCTTACTCTCGCTTTTCAACCCCATGTTCAGGCCTCGACTCAGCGTACCGAGCAGCATTGTCAAAATTTTACTCTCCTTTTGCTTGACCAGAGAAGGAATGAATGGTAAAAGTTCGTCACACGTTGCACAGGTCGATTCTACAGAATCATCTGCTGTCAGTAGCCTCATCGCTATGACTTTTGGTTCACTGAAAATCTTGTCTAATAATGCTCGCACCTTCGACGCAAATCCTGACTTGTGTGGATATTGAGGACAACTGAACGCTATACGATCCAGCGTGTCAAGAAACGCGTCGTACGAACCTTTTGCATAATAAGCTGTTAGTTTGTCATTCAAGTCCATGTGCCATTTGTGCTGCTTGTCGCCAGAACTTTTCATGATTTTGCCGAGGAGTGCTGCCGCGACAGAGTTAAGTTTACGTCCGGTGTTAGATCCAGGACGCATCAAGCATGCGAGAGTGGCATTCGCAAAATTGATTCGCACGCCATCGCCCAACCTCTCGCCTTTGGATGACACAAGGAATGCAAAATTGTCGTGCTGTAAATCAATCACGCTGTTTATCAATAGTGAACCGATAATCTGAATAGCAGTCAATCTGTTGCCCGATTCTTTCTTCTCGTCCTTCCATTCCAAGTGTTCTTGTAACGTATACAGTGCGGCTTGAAAGTAACGCTCAGGCGACACAGTAGCAACTTCAACTGCATCTCTCAACCGTAGCATTAGTCGAGTGACCAGTTTGACGTTCTCTTTCATGATGTATGAAATTTCAGCTGGTGAATTTTTCACAATCAGCTCGATTATCGCAAGCAACGTTGATTTGTTCTCCTCAAAGCTTGAAGTCCACAAAGCATCGCATTCCAGCGCTATGGCTGACATCTCCCGTAAAGGCGCGGATACGAATTTCGTTGCCGATGCCTTAGTAATTTCGTGTAAAGCCGCCAGCGAATCGATAATTAAATGTGGATGTGCCACTAGAAAAGACGGCGTCACATTCAACGTCGTCATCGTTAAATCGGACGATTGATTTTCAGCCTTTGAGAGCTCCATGAAATACATATTTGTGCGACATAAAGCTTTGACGATCAATAATTTGATTCTGCCGTCGAGCTCAGGTGAGTTTAGTAACGCAGATATCTCCTCGAGGACCTTAGTTGCCGCCTCTGAGTCGCTATTTTCACCAGTCAATCCATTTGTCACTACGTGCTTGAGGAGTATGTGAAGCCCATTTGCTACCGGATGAGCTTCGAAATCATCCATCGGCACATCAAGCTGAACGTTTGAGTCATTCTCTTTTGGCGAAGCAGATATCTCAGCATCAGTCTTCAGCGTTGAATCCATAGCAGCTAACGTCGAGGAAAGCGTAAAACTGGCAACTGTCTTTGATGAACTTTGATCAGTACCGATGATTTCTTTTCTCGCTGCACTCCACTTCGCTTCCATCTCCAACGTCGAAGTACGGTCTACGAGCCTACTCCAATAGAAAGACGCATTCTCAAACAGCTTCATGTAAAATTTGACGTTTGACTGCGTAAGCACGAGTAATGAGATGAACAACGTGTAAGCCATCTGAACTCGGAGCAGAGAATAGCTCTCATTGCCCAAATTGGGCTCAGCCGCTTTCCCGGAAAGCTCAGTTAATACAGCTTTGGACACAATCGCGTTGAGCTTAGGTACTTGAACACATGGACCAGCCGCAAGTGAGGCCTTATCACATTTTGTATACATTTCGATCAGTACGGCATAGCTTTGTAACGAGTGAATCAAGCCTTCGTCGCCTGCACAAGTCGGGATAGATGAAATTATAGACTCGGAGTTGGCCTCAAAAAAACTCAGAATTTCAGAATCGTTTGATGAAAAAAGAAGCGCTGGTAAGATACGACTCGAGCCAAGTAAACGCACTTGGACGGAATGACCTTTGAATTGCAGCGCATTCCATAAGTGCTGCGTGAGTTCGAAATTCCAAGTAAACTCAGGACTTTTCATTTCTTGCAAAAGCACTTCCTCTTTTGAATCCCGGCAGAAAGGAAGAAGGGCCACGAGCAACGACGGCAAACGACAAATTAAAAATGCCATTTTGAACGCTTGCACTATCGACGGATGACGATTCATAAAGATTACGGAACTAGCGCAGCGTTCTTTTGTCATCATTTCTTGCAAAGAGTTCGTAAGAGCATCTTGTAGCTTGACTTGCAAAGGCTGCGGAAGTTTGCATCTCTCAAGTATTTCTGCAATCATAACTACCGCATCGATGAACGAATTCCAAAGCATGAATTCAATCTTGATGCAGCTCAAAACACCATTAACTATCACATCGCAACTTTCTGAAGACGCGAACAACTTGCTTTCTGATTCGCAACTTGAATGCAGCAAAACAACTTGGCGTACGATAGCTAAAAAACGTTGATGACAGGCGTTTCGCACATCTGAGCTGTCGTCTCGATGACCGTCATACAAATGATGAATGTGATGAACACTTTTCTGAAGTGTTGCTAATAGTGATCCAGTATCCAGATTTGCAATAGTGACTGTATTTTGACCTTTAGCCGTCATTTTGCGTTGCGAGCGCTCTAACACGCGCAAGATGATGTCGCTTGCAACAACACCACTCGTTGAGTCTACATCCGTACTTGCAACTTGCAGCAATTCATCCGCGTAGTTTTCGAATTGATACCTGCATACACGAATAATATCATCCTGATAATTTCTATAAAAGCTCTCTCCTAGCTTCGTCTGTTCAACGCGTGATGCGCGATCAAAGAGCAAATTCATAAGAATCTCTGGTGACATGTGGAGATGAAAGCATATGCGTAGGAGCAAAAGACCGACTGCGCGTTGAGGTGGGCTCGTGTGTCGTCCCAGCTCGTACAACTTTATCGCAATCCGCTGAGCTAACTCATTTCTTGTCACATTACCTTCTCGGGGAACAACTTCATGTAAAAGCATTGTGCTCGCCAATTCCCAATAACCATTAGCGAGACGCTTAGCATCCATACAACCTTGAGTTGACTCTAAACTCACCGCACCGAGATCAAACGCTTCATTAGAAATTGTCACTCGCATAACATTCAAAATAGAACTCATCAACTGCCTTGAAATCGTTGATTGTTGATCAGCTGAGAGTGTCTTGATCAGCCGTGTGCCAGAACTTGCGAGCGCTCGACGACCTTTATCATCAGAAAGATCCACGCCAAGATTTTGAGGTGCAAATATAGCAGTCGATATAAACTTGGACATCGTCACTTGCGCGCTGTCGCTTGTGCCTATTAAGTGTAACAATAATGATTCTTTATCAATATCGCTGAATGAAGACTTGAGAACGATTTCAAACAGTTTGAGAATTTCTTGCGACAAACGCGCATGCGCCTGCTTCACATTCTGCGTTGCAAGAGCTTCGTCATCGGTACTGAGCGCTGGTTCAACTCGATTTGAAATGGTTGAAATATACTGTCCCACTGCTTGAAACTGCGTGATTCTCGAAGCTTTAAAAAACTCAGCATCGACGTATCGCATCTCAATCATCCAAGATGACCATTGAAGCACCGCAATGAACTTCATCAACTGCTTCTTATTGAGCTCAACAGAGCGCATGCTGGGAACAGCTGTGTCGACATAAGAAGATGCTATATCGCTTTTACTCTTCAGCCAGGTCTTGACCTCGATAGACGAGAACCCTACGACCGTTTGGAATGATCGTTGTGCTTCATGTCGCAAGAATTCATCGGCGCTCACGCTGGCCTCCAACAACGTGTGCGAGACGAACGTTTCAAACGATTTAGCTACTTTTGAGTCGCTATTAAGCATCCAAGACATGTTCAACTTCATGACTCTTAAACATTCGCGGATGAGAATAGCCATCGCTGCGTCAGCGCCACGCGAAGATGGTTCACTGTTCACTTCGCGCTCACTCGATCTCGACAAACTACGCAATGTAACTTCAAGCATTTCCAATACATGTTCATCCAAGAGCGCGCGATGAGTAGCCAGTTCTACCAGGCACCTTCTGAGGGCTGCAACTGCACCTAAGCGGTACGCAACAGCGGCGTGATCCATTAATCCGTACAAAGTACGAAGAATATACTTGCAGCTCACCGTCTCGGATGTCGAACTGCCTGGCACGTACTTGATGCTCCACTTCATCAACTCTGCAGTAAGAGAAGCACATAAGTCTCGTACATCACCGCCTTTGGCCACGTTTGATAATCCCTCTACAATTGCATCGAATAAGCAAAGCGTGAGGTCCAATTCTCTAGCTTGGCTTTTAGCGTACCATCTCGTCATTTGGAAAACCAATGAATGAAACATTTGACGAGCGACAGGCTCAGGGTCGACTGCTAAATCAAATATGACTGGAAACAATTTACTAAATATTGAACGATACTGAGATTCTGTGCGTGTATAGTCGCTGGCATCGCATACGGGAGCTTGAGCGTTCTTACCAACCAAGTACACCGTTACGCCGTACAGAGCTTCGCACGCCGCAATCTTAGTCGCTCGATCTTGCGATGAGAGCGCTAGTTGAGACGTGCGCGGCAACAAACTGTCGAGCTTGAGTTTTGCTGAAGAACGCACGAGTCCCATGGGTACCGAAACTTTGGATTCAAAATCCCATGGTGCGTCGAGCTCGCGGCTTGAAATCATGGAGCTCGCGGATAACAAACCGTGCGCAGCGCCACCCATCATACCCAAAATCTTCACGATACGCAGACAAGTTGCTTGTGTTTGCAATTTATCATCAGCAACAGTATCCTTCGTGTCTTGTTGACGGCGACGTGTAGACTTGGTCTTTACATCATTCGTCAAGCTTTCCAAGTCGCGCTCAGAGAAGATAACATTCAAACGAGCCACTGCATCTAGATTCGCGCAAAGTTGCGACGATATTTTCGATAAATGTGGTAAAACTTCATCGTGGTGATCATTTAGCCAATTCTCTATCGTATCAAGAGCCACGTCAGTGACTTTCGGATGCTGTAGTCCAAGCTCTAAAGCCCGCAAAAGAGGCTCAATTAATTCCTCCACCGCAAGTATCACACCAGGTAAGGTCAGCAATAATCTTAGTACCGCGGCAAGTAATTCGCCGGAAAATTGCTTTGTGCCATGTAACACGTCTCTCAAAAAGTATCTAAATAAAGAAATAACTTGTTCCACATCAGGAGAGGAATTTTCGAAATATCCGCCTTGGTCCGCCACTTGAATCACCACACTAATGAGCTTGTAAAAGCCAGAGATAGAACTGTGTTTGCCAGCGATATTCATGAGTTCGGTGCTTAAATGATAAATCCAAGGTAAGAATGATGCCCGGGGTGATCTCTCAATAACCTCTTGAGCAAACTGCACCAACTGCAGAAATGTTTGCATATCACCTGGATTTGACGCCGCGGCTTTATCACCCAAACTCACGGCAACGGCTATTGTATCTACACCATCGATTTCGGGTTTTCCGTCATTATCTTCTTGTTCACCTATGGCGACGATACCTAAGTCTAACGTTTCGCAGAAATACAAGAGTTCTTTCACGAACGAAGTCGTCGTACTGGTTATGGCTGATTGAACGTTGTGTGCCTGGAATCTTCCTTGATCCGTTGCGATTTCCAAATCATCCCCTAGTAGAGCGATCCAAAGATCAATGTACCGAGGCCACATTGGCTCCGGTGGTGCCAAGTAGAGCACTTTGTCGATTGGATCTGGCGACGAAACTCGCAAAGTCAATGCGAGAAGACGAGATCCGATTTTTGTGAGTAAAGTCTGAAGTGCGCACCCTTTTGATGAGAGAGCGATGAACAAACTCACCAACGCATCGCGAACGAATGGTCGTCGCTTGCCTATCTCAAAAGCGTAATGTTCCCAAGTCCAATCAATTAAAGCTGCAAGAGTTTGAAGCAGCGTGTCTTCTGTCACTACTTCTTCTACACGTAACAAGTCGGCGTACGCCGAAATCAGACTCACTTGTCTCTCCATACTTTCAAAACGTTCAACGTATTCGTTTCCACCTTGTTTAAATTTCATATACATCGTCAGCTTACCCAGTCGACTCATGTAACTGTTTACTTCTGCGAATTCACCCTCTAACAACAAGAATGCGGGTTCTGCTAATTTTCCTAAGGCCCGAATGCAACCAGTTTTTAGTCTATGCGTCGGCGCCGGATCGCTGTCTAAGCTATCGTCCGATTTCGAACTGAGTTCTTCGAAAACTGGTGCATCTAAAGTTTCGAAAACCGTTTCTAAGATCTGTTTTAGCAAATGACCGCGCGTTGGGCGATCACAAAACGATTCATCTTTGAAGGCTGAGGACATCGCGGGTAAAAACTTTTCGTACGCCTCTATCGCGCACTGACTCAAGTCCTTGTTGTTCCCAAGACGCAGATGCAATAAAATGTTGAACAGCTGAGCTGACTTTTTCATGAGCTCGTTTTGAAGAGTGTCTGCATGCGAAGCAATCAACTTCAACGCTGCCTTATGAAGATCTTTGCGCTGCCTTGCCTCGACTTGTGTCGACAACACCGATAGCAGAATGCGCACGATGCGGGCGTGATTTGTTCGATCATCCGAGGAGGATACTTCTAAAGACGCCGACAACGCTTCTAACGCGCTCGCCATCAAAACTATTTCTTTCTTAGCATCCTCTTCGTCATCAAGTGTAGCATCGAGAATTCGAGTTGCGGCGGTCAACAACCATGAAGGCGTCGGCACGTCTGTTACATCCATGTCGCCCTCTGCAACGAGCTGAAAACCTTGTAAAACCAAACCAGTGTGTATAGCACCAACTACACGCAAAATAAGCCCCTTGATTGTTTTCGTATTCTTCATCGTGCGTTCGTAATCACGTCGCAACATTCGGGCCTGACTCTTCATCGACGCGACGTCCAACGCGCGTGAGCCACTTCCGGCAAGTATAACCATAGGTTTCAGTGCTGCCGCCTTCGTGCCATTCGACGTCTCTCGACGAAATGCGCTTGAACACGTCATAAAAACATCTTTCGCTCGCTCGCCAATCGCCTCAACTCCCGTGCGCGCTAAACATTCCTCTAAAACTTCAAACGCTTTTGAGCGTCCGGCTGAGTAATCTCTCCCACGTCGCCCCTCTGTGGCATGTATATACCCCACGATCCCGGTCGTTGGATCGATAAGCCACGGCATGACGTGTATCAAATCATCGCGCGGTATGCTCTCGCACGTGTGCTGCATCACGCGCGCGTATCGTCGTCAGTAAACATTTTCAAAGGCGCACATCGTCCACATCGTCCGAGGTGGTTGCTCGAATCACGCATCGCCGCGCCCAAGACGCACCTTAATCTCCGTCAGCGTCCCTGATGCGTGTAAGACTGTCGCATCGCTCGTGCTTTCATGCGCTAAGCGTGCGAGCAGTGGTTTCAACGCATAGCGATCGGTTGTCGTCATCGCATCGCGCCTCAAAGTAAGCACCTCCCTCCTCCTACGCGCGACGGCACTCGTACGCGCGCGACATGGCGAACGCGGCGAGTGCGCCAAGCGCTGGCGTCAATCCGTCGTCATGGTTGATGAAGTTCACGCGCGGCCTGGCGAAGGCGCCCGTCGACGATGGCGAGAAGAGTTCAAGTCGACAGCCGAGTTTAAATCAACAAGAGGCGGACGTGTCGAGTGATGCTTCGCCGACGCTGACAACGTACACGACAACAAGGGAAGATTTGGGCCGAGCGACGTGGACGTTCCTACACACGTTCGCCGCGCAGTATCCTGATGAACCGACGAGACGTCAGGAGAAGGATGCTCGGGAGCTGATTGGTTTGATGACGCGCGCGTATCCTTGCGCCGAGTGCGCGGCGCACTTCGAAGAGATTGTCCGAGCAAATCCTCCAGATTGTTCATCTGGTTTAGCGTTGCAGCAATGGATGTGTGCTGCGCATAATGAAGTGAATGCGTCGCTTGGAAAGCCGAGGTTCAATTGCGATGAAGTGGGAAAACGTTGGAGCGCATTGGACTGCGGCGACGGGCCAGGCGACTCGGGTTGCTCTCTCGAAGGGCGACGAAAGAAAGTCATGAGCATGCGCCCTCGGTAGACATGTGTTGTGAGTGTGTGTTTAATATTACTAGTTTATAGCTAAAAATTTCGAAGTAAAGGAAAACTTTCACATCATCATTCCTTCGCCTTGGCGCGCTTTGCGCGCGCGCGAATTTCAGGCAGAAACGCGGCTAATGGCTTGCCTTGCAAGTCAAGCTTTACCGATGGATTTTTACCACCAGAAGCAGATTTGCATCCAAGCTGACGTGTGTAAGACTGTAGCTCTTTACTATCGATGTTCAGCTGCGCCTCCATGATATCAAGTTTTAACGTCCAGCCGTACGCGCGAAGCGCGATGAGAAGAATTTGCAACCGCAAAAGATCTCTTGCAGCCTTGGAGAGCACAAATGCCCGCGAAGCACCGGAGTTATCTTCTTCCATAAACTCTTGGATGATTGCGCGTTGCAAATTAGGGTCCACCTCACTCTCACTTGCGTACAAAAATGGATGTTTGGGCTTGATTTCAGTTTCGCCATCTTCGCCTTTTCTTGGCCTCGCCTCCATGATGCGACCTTTACGAAGCTTTTCCAACTTACACAGAGCATCAGAGAACATAATCAACTTCGCTTGTTCGGTGAGCGCCTTGGAGTTTCCACCCGTGAGTAACATTGACATGGCTTTCGTGAGTGGCTCATACGTTTCTGAAGAAAGAGCGGTATCCGCCTTGACGGCATCCAAAAGCTCCTTCCACGCAAGCTTGGAGAACAATGCGTAGCATGGAGTGGTTTCTACTGGGTATGCCATACTCACTTCCGTCGCTTCGAGGTTGTGTGCCGGGATGTTTCGCTTCTTTCCAGCCTCGATGACGAGGTCGTTTCGACTCTTCATATTTGCCGTCGCGGCTGAAATATGTGTCTCCATTTGTTGAGGCGAAGCGATTGAATCTTGGTCCAAACGCCGAGCGGCGTTGATTCTATTCACCTGCCGTTTGCGCTTATCAGAAGCAAACGCCTCGAGCTGCTTAGCGTTGATTGCGGCACGCACCGCCGGATCCTCCAAGTTGGCGTACTCGCTCACGCCGTGCTTTGTGTAATTGTACTTGTGCAATCGAGCCTCCAAATCAATCACTCGTCCACCGGCGATTGGAATGAGCTCCATAACGTACGCACCATCCCCTTCATCCGGAGCAGGCTTCAATCGCCCCAACATCTGCCGAGCACTATTTGGAAACTCGCGCTCAAACGCTCGCCCGATGCCGCTCATCGCGTGCGTAAAATTCTTCCCTACGTAATCCACACCATCACCCCGTGCACACATCACCACGTTATTCGCCCTAAAAGGATCATCAAACGCCGCTTCATACACTTCTCTATACGTCTCTCGCATCTCCTCGCGATCCAACCCGCGTCTCGGCCGCCACGCCTCAAACGTCACGTCTCGCTCCAACCCCCCAGCCCCGACCGCGGCGCACCGCAACACATACGGCCCATCGAACGCCCCGCAATCATCATCGCTATCATCATCACTCTCACCATCGCTCCCATCCCCTTTCGTCGCCCGCCGCTCGTTCACCTCAAACCGCACCGTGCGCACCCCGAGCGCGCGCAGGTGCTCCAGCGCCGTCGTCGGCGCCTCGTCCCGGGACGCCATCGTCGCCATCCCGCGCCGTGTCACCCCGCGCGCCGCGCCGCCTCACGCCGCCTCACGTCACGTCGACGACCGAACGGGCCCGCGACGGACGCGACAGCCGCGACGCCCGCGCGCGCGCGTGTCGCGACGACGACGACCACCACCACGACCACGGCGCCGCCGGGGTCCCGGGACCGCGTGCATGTGTTCACGTGTTTCAAAACGGACCCGTGACGCCGAATGTCCGAACGATCGCCTCGCCCTCGAGAATATCTTTTGTGTGTGTGTGTGTGCGTCTCGTCGTCGGTG
>Ga0222714_10000672_pt1 | contig 38938 bp, 38 predicted proteins | sample C33_3DmetaG_FD_165048 | JGI IMG/M metagenome (GOLD analysis project Ga0222714, IMG submission 165048) | Estuarine water microbial communities from San Francisco Bay, California, United States - C33_3D | ecosystem: Environmental > Aquatic > Marine > Unclassified | place: USA: California...
ATTTTCGAACCCCGCTTCCGCATCCCTAAGCCCGTACCGCTGAGCCGGTGTTGCCGAAGCGAGCCGCCCATTATGCAGGCGTTTCGCAATCCGTCAAGTCCTTCGTGAAAACTTCTTGCCGGATCCCTCTTCAGCTCAACCCAGTCAAACCAGGCCGCGCCGAAGCGGGGCGCGAATTATGGGCGTGCCTTCCGCGTTTGTGAAGGGGTCGTGACAACTTTTTTTAAAATTATTGGCCTGCCGCGCTGCAAGGCCTGCCGCAGCGGGCTTTGCGCAGGTCACAGCTTAGCCCGCCAGCAGCCGCACCCGCGCGAAATTGCGCTTGCCGACCTGGAGCACGCCCTCGAAACCCGGCAAGAACTGCAGCCCGGCATCTTCGATCACAACGCCATCGACCTTGACCGCACGCTCCTTGAGCTTGCGGCCGGCCTCGGAGTTGCTGGGCGTCACGCCCGCAGCGGTCAGCAAGGCGCCGATGCGGAGTCCTTCGGCGGGAACGACCACGTCCTGCAATGGCAATAGCGTGGTGTCGCCCTCCCCGCGGACCACCGCATGCCAGCCAGCAACGGCCGTCTCGGCCTGGCTGGGATCGTGGAAGCGCGCAGCCAGTTCGCGGGCCAGGCGCAATTTGACGTCGCGCGGGTTGAGGGCGCCGGACGCGACCTGCGCCCGCAGATCCTCGGCTTCGGCAACGCCGATCTCGAAACTCAGCAGTTCGATCCAACGCCACATCAGCGTGTCGCCGATCTTCATCGTCTTGGTGACGATATCGATCGCCGGCTCGGCAATGCCGATGTAGTTGCCCAAGGACTTGGACATCTTGTTGACGCCGTCGAGCCCCTCCAGCAGCGGCATGGTCAGGACGATCTGCGGCGGCTGCCCGTGATGCTCCTGCAGGCCACGGCCCATGAGCAGGTTGAACTTCTGGTCTGTGCCGCCGAGTTCGACGTCCGCCTTGAGGGCGACCGAATCGTACCCCTGGACCAGCGGATAAAGGAATTCGTGGATGGCGATCGACTGCTGGGCGGCATGGCGCTTGGCGAAATCGTCGCGCTCTAGCATGCGCGCCACGGTGTGCTGGCCGGCCAGACGGATCATGTCGGCGGCGGACATCTGCCCGAACCACTCACTATTGAAGCGCACCTCGGTCCGCTCGCGATCGAGCACCTTGAACACCTGCTCGGCGTAGGTCTCCGCGTTGCTCAGCACATCCTCGCGGGTCAGGGGCTTGCGGGTGACGTTCTTGCCGGTTGGATCGCCGATCATCCCGGTGAAGTCGCCGATCAGGAAGATGGCCTGATGACCCAGTTCCTGGAACTGGCGCATCTTGTTCAACAAGACCGTGTGGCCCAGGTGCAGGTCCGGCGCGGTCGGGTCGAAACCCGCCTTGATCCGCAGCGGCCGGCCGATGCGCAGGCGCTGCTCGAGTTCTTCGAGCTTGAGGATTTCGTCGGCCCCACGACCGATCAGTTGCAGTGCTTCCGCGTGTGACACGTGACTTCCTGGATGAATAAAGACAGGCGGGCCGTGACGACAAACTTGAACGTACGGTTAAACCAAGGTTAACGACGATCTGGACGAAAAATCCAATCGGCTCAAAGGTTTGACCTGCACTTCCCGCCTGTCTATGGTAGCCGGATTGGGCCTTCCTCTTGGGCCCCAGGGTGAAGACATCGATGCAGATACCGGGGGACGGCAGCCGCCGCAATAAGCAGCGTTTCCGCGAAAGACTGGATGTTCTCAGGGAATCGGCGATTCATCAGCACGTGACCCGGCACCTGCCCAAGGGCCGCTGGACGCGCCGGCAGTGGATCCATGCCTCCTTGTTCACCACCATCGGCATCATGGTGGCGACGATCGTGCCGGGCTTTTCGACGGCCATGCAGCCGACGATCAAGCCGTTGGCCACCTTGCCGCTGGCGCTGCCGCCGCTCGACGCGGACAAGGCCAGCGCGGCCCTTCCCGATAACTGGATGACCGTGAGCGTGCGCCCCGGTCAGACGCTCAGCGGCATGTTCGAGGACATGGGCGTGCCGGCATCCACCCTGGCGCGCATCCTGGAGAACAAGGATGCGGCCCAGGCGTTGAGCCACCTGCATCCGGGCGATGAGTTGGCCTTCGATCTGCCGGAGGGCGGCGCGCTGCGTGCGCTGCGCTACGACCGGGACATGGCCACACGCGTTCAGCTCGACGTGACCGACAGCACGGTGGCCGAGAAAGTGATCAAGCGCGACGTCAGCACGCGCACCGCCGTGCTCAGCGGGCGCGTGGGCACTTCGCTCAATCGCTCGGCGCGCAAGGCGGGATTGACCGCGGCCAACATCAATGCGTTGACCGACGACATCTTCAAGTACGACATCGACTTCAATTCCGACCTGGACGCTAACGACCGCTTCAGCGTGGTGGTCGAGCAGACCTGGCGCGAAGGCCAACTGGTGGCCACGGGCCCGGTGCAGGCAGCGACCTTCACCGTGGACGGCACGCTGCATTCGGGCTTCCGCTTCACACCGCCGGGCAGCCAGGCGCAGTACTTCACTGCCAACGGGCGTCCATTGAAGAAAAACTTCATCCGCATGCCCATCCCTTATGCCCGGCTCAGCTCGCGCTTCGGCGCACGCCACCACCCGGTGCTGGGCAGGATGCGCATGCACAAGGGCGTGGACTACGCGGCCGCCACCGGCACCCCGATCATGGCCGCCGGTGACGCGCGGGTGCAGTTCGTGGGGCAGCAGCGTGGCTATGGCAACGTCGTGATCCTGGATCATGGCCGTGGCCGCACGACCCTGTACGGACACATGTCGCGCTTTGCCAAGATCCACCGCGGCGAGCGTATCGCCCAGGGAACGGTCATCGGCTACGTGGGCATGACCGGGCTGGCGACCGGTCCGCACCTTCACTACGAATTCCGCGTCAACGGCGTGCACCGCAATCCGCTGACGGTCACCATGCCGCCGCCCGAGCCGCTGTCAGGCAAGGTGCTGGCGCAGTTCAGGACCCAGACCTCCAGCGCAATGGCACGGATCCGCACGGTGGAAAGCGCGATCTATGCCGATGCCGCGCCGGCACCATCGCAGGGCAAGGTGAGCCTGGCCCAGGCGCTGGACGCCTCGCACAGCCCCCTCTCCAAACAGTGACTCCGCCAGGCGCGCCACGTGCCGGCGGACCGCTGGCGCGCAAGGCCGCGCCAGGCGACCTCTATCTGGGCCTGATCTCCGGAACCAGTGCCGACGGAATCGACGCGGCCCTGGTCCGCTTCGACCCCGATCCACAGCTCGTGCTGGGCCGCACCTATCGCTGGGACGACGCGCTGCGCGCCCGCCTGATCGAGCTGGGCCAGGGCGGCGAGGCGACTTCGCTGGACGAACTGGGCGAGTTGGACGTCCAGGTCGCCCTGGCCTTCGCCCATGCCGCCGGACGCCTGGTCTCTCAGGCCGGGCTTGAACCCAAGCAGGTGCGTGCGATTGGTTCACATGGGCAGACCGTCCGCCATCGCCCTGAAGGGGCCTTCCCCTTCACCTGGCAGATGGGCGACGGCAACGTCATTGCAGAGCGCACCGGCATTTCCACGGTGGCCGATTTCCGCCGCCGCGACGTGGCGGCGGGCGGGCATGGCGCGCCGCTGATGCCCGCTTTCCACGCCGCCATGCTGCACAGTGCCCAGGAAGACCGCGCGGTGCTGAACCTGGGCGGCATCGGCAACCTGACCTTGCTGCCCAGCCAGGGCGAGATCCGTGGATTCGACACCGGCCCGGCCAATGCCCTGCTCGATGCCTGGTGCGAGCGCCACACCGGACAGGCCTTCGACGCGGGTGGCGCGTTTGCGGCCAGTGGCCAGGTCGATGCCGACCTGCTCGAGCGCCTGCTGGACGAGCCCTGGTTCGCCCTTCCTCCGCCGAAGAGCACGGGACGTGAGCAGTTCCACCTGGACTGGGTGGACGCCAAGCTGGGAGACGCGACGCTGGCGCCGGCCGACGTGCAGGCCACGCTGGTGGAGCTGAGCGCACTGACGGTCGCCGAGGCGTTGCGCGCGACCCAGGCCGAAACCAAGCGGGTCATGGTCTGCGGAGGCGGCGTCCACAATCCGCTGCTGATGCAGCGCCTGGCCTTGCGCCTGGCCGGCATGACGGTCGAGTCGACCGAGGTCCACGGCCTGCATCCGGACTACGTGGAGGCCATGGGCTTTGCCTGGCTGGCCCGCGAAACCCTGGCCGGCCGACCGGGCAACCTGCCCAGTGTCAGTGGCGCCAAGGGCCTGCGCGTGCTGGGCGCGCTCTACCCGGCGTAAGCCGGGCGTTTTCTTGGTGAGCGCCGCACCCCTTGGGGGCAGCGCACGGTGTCCGGATCAACGGCCCAGATTGGCGTTGAGGCTGGGCTGGACGATCTCGATCCAGTAGCCGTCCGGGTCCTTCACGAAGGCCACGTCCTTCATCCTGCCCTGCTCGGGGCGCTTGACGTATTGGACCCCGTTGTCGTCGAACCACTGCACCGCCTTGGCCAGATCCGGCACGGCAAAGCAGATGTGGCCGAAGCCCTGCGGCTGCGCGTTGCCGTCGTGGTAGGCGAAGTCGGCCTGGTCCTCGGTGCCCCAGTTGTGGGTCAGCTCCAGGATCCCGCGCTGGGCGAAGGTCCAACTGGTGCGTGCGCCGACATCCTCAGGCACCTGGTCCTCGTCATTGAGCCGGGCCAGGAAGTAAAGCGAGAACTTCATCTCCGGGAAGTCGAGCTTGCGCAGCAAGCTCATGCCGAACACATGCGTGTAATAGGCCAGCGACACCGCCGGGTCCTTGACCCGCAGCATCGTGTGGTTGAGCACGAAACCCTCGGTGTCGGCGGTCGGCGGCTTGACGCCAGGGTGGGATTCGGAAGTGAAGGTCATGGGGGATCCTTAAGGTTTGGTACAACCCGATGCAGCGGCGTGTCGCCCAGGCAAACGGTGCGGCGTTGGGGGAGGAAGCGGGCCACGGACGGCGCAAGCCGCGATCAGGAGAACTGGATCCCGCCGTCGATCATCACCGACTGGCCGGTCATGTAGTCCGAATCGGGCGAGGCTAGATAGGACACAAATTGTGCGACATCCTGGGGCACCGAGACACGTCCCAGCGCAATGGCCTCGGAGTACTTCTTGAGTGCCTCGCCCTTCTTCATGCCCTCCTCGGCGGCGAGCTTCTCGTCGATCAGTTCCCACATGTCGGTCCCGACGATGCCCGGGCAATACGCGTTGACGGTGATCTTGTGTTTGGCCCACTCCATGGCCGCGGCCTGGGTCAGGCCCCGCACGCCCCACTTGGAAGCCGAATACGGGCCCAGCAGCGCGAACGGGCGATAGGCCACGATCGAGGCAGCACCGATGATCTTGCCACCACCGCCCTGCTTGATCATCTGCCGCGCCGCGGCCGTGTAGCACAGGAAGGCCCCGCGCAGGTTGATCGACATGATGCGGTCCCAGGTCTCCACATCGACCTCCAGCAGCGAGGTGACGTTGGCGATGCCGGCGTTGGCGACCATCACGTCCAGCTTTCCCAGGTCCTTGGTCACCGCATCGACCATCGCGGTCACATCGGCCTCCTTGGAGACGTCGGCCAAGGCAACGGTGCTGCGCACGCCTTTGGCGTGGATCTCCTCGGCGGTCTTCTCGGCCAGGGACTGGTTGGCGGGGACGTCGTTGATCGCCACATCCAGGCCATCGTCGGCCAGGCGCAGGGCGATGGCCTTGCCGATGCCGCGACCGGCACCGGTGACCAGGGCGACGCGATTGGAGCTTGCTGCATTCATTGGAGGGTTTCCTTTTGCTCAGCGGGGGAACACGCGGCCGCGCCCGGCGCGGAAACGCCGGATGGAGCCGTAAGTCGAAGCGGTGGGGCGCCACGCTGCGCGGCGCGGGTGAGCCGGCCTACACGGCGCGTGCCTGCATCTGCGCGGCGATGTACTCGGCCTGGCGGATGGCCAGGGTCACGATCGTCAGCGTCGGGTTTTCCGCGGCCGAGGTGGTGAATTGGCTGCCGTCGGACACGAACAGGTTGGCGATGTCATGGCTCTGGCCATGTTTGTTCACCACCCCATCGGCCGCCTTGGCACTCATGCGACAGGTGCCCAGGTTGTGCGTGGACGGATAAGGCGGCGTGCGATAGGTGCGCTTGGCGCCGGCCGCCATGTAGATTTTCTCGCCCGCCTTGAACGCATGCTCGCGCATCGCGTTGTCATTGGCATGGTCGTCGTAGTGCACGTTGGCCACCGGAATGCCCCACTGATCCTTCACGTCGCCGTTGAGGGTCACCCGGTTGCTCGCTCGAGGCATGTCCTCGCCAACGATCCACATCCCCGCCATTCGCGCGTAGCTGCCCATGGCCTCTGTGAACTCCGCGCCCCAGCCGCCCGGATTGAAGAACGCCGCCATGAACGCCGGTCCCAGGGAGATGGTTTCCAGTTCGTAGCCACCGACAAAGCCGCGCGATGGATCATGCCGGGCCTCGTCACGCACGATGCCGGCCATGGTGGTGCCGCGGAACATGTGCACCGGCTCGTCGAACACGCCCCAGACGCTGCCGGTGGTGTGGCGCATGTAGTTGCGGCCGACCTGGTCGGAGCTGTTGGCCAGGCCGGTATCGAAGGTGCCGGAGGCCGAATTCAGCAGCAGGCGCGGGGTCTCGATGGAGTTTCCGGCGACCGCGACGATGCGCGCCTTCTGGCGCTGTTCCCTGCCGTCCTTGTCGAAGTACACCACCGCGCTGACCTTGCCCCTGGCATCGTGCTCGATGCGCGAGACATGCGCGCCGGTACGCAGTTCCAGGTGCCCGGTGGCCAGACCCCTTGGGATCTCGGTATACAGCGTGGACCACTTGGCGCTGTAACGGCAGCCCTGGAAGCAGAACCCACGCTGCATGCAGTGCGTGCGCCCATCGCGCACCACCGGATTGATCGCCATGCGACCGGTGCTGACGTCCTTGTAGCCGGCCTTGGTCGCGCCGTTGTACATCACCTTGAAGTTGTTGTTGCCCGGCAGGCCAGGAAGGCCTTCGGTGCGGGTGATGCCCATCTTCTTTTCGGCCAGCGTGTAGTACGGCGCCATCTCTTCCAGCGTTACCGGCCAATCGAGCAGTTGTGCGCCGTCCAGGTCGCCATAGGTGCTGCGCGCGCGGAACTCGTGCGCATCGAAGCGCAAGCTGGCGCCGGCCCAGTGCACCGAGGTGCCGCCGACGGTCTTGCAGATCCAAGCCGGCAGGTTGGGAAAGTCGCGTGCCACGCGCCAGTCGCCGGTGACCGTGCGCATGTCGGTCCAGGCGAGCTGCTGGAAGGACGGCCACTCATCGGCGATGAAGTCGCCGGGGGTGTGCAGGGCTCCAGCTTCCAGTAGCACCACATCAATGCCCTTCTGGGCCAGTTCATTAGCCAGGGTGCCGCCGCCGGCGCCGGACCCGATGACCACAACCACGCTGTCGTCGGTGTTGGCGTAGGTCTTCCTGTTGTCGTATTCGCCCATGGCGATGTCTCCTGATCTGTGTCTGGAAGGAAGCGCGCAGTGCGCGCTAGACCGTCGGCACCGGGCCGCTCGCGGCCGGCGGTGGATCGGGCAGCCAGGTCAGATCGTTGAAGCCACGGAAGATGTAGCCGGCATCGCCTTCTGCGCCGCCGTAACCGAAGTACGCGTAGGCCATGTCGTTGCTGTAGAGGGACACCACGGCGGTGGAGCGCACCTTCTCGAAGAACGGCGTGCCCGCCAATGCCTTCACCTTGGCCGCCTGCGCCTGCGGGCTGGCCTTGCGCCAGGCACCGTCCCGGTCTAGCTGGTTCACGCCCTCCAGCAGCAGCTTGCGCACCGCCGGATCCTTGGCCGCCGCCGCGTCCAGATCCTTGACCACCAGGGCGTAGACCGCATCCTCCATGTCCTTGTGCGGATACAGGTGGCGGGTGAAGGTCAGCAGCACCTTGCCCTGCGTCTCGTCGAAGGCCTGCATGGGCAGCGCCCAACTGCGCGAGGGTGAAAGCAGCGCCACAGGTCCTGTGGCGAACAGCAGCGTGCCTGCCAGCATCCCGCCGGTTCCGCGCAGGAACCGCCGACGCGTGAGTTGAAGTTCGGACATCGTGCAACCCCTCCCGAGGTGTCGTTCCGATGCGAGGCCAACCGGCGACCCCATCGATGGGCGGCGATGCAGCGACTGCCTCGCCATGCCGTCCACGCTAAGCGCCCTGGGCATGAGGCGGGTAACAGCGACGTACTACAGCGACTTAGGTCGCATACGTCGGTTCATGCCCCGGTGCTAAGGTGCCTTGACTGCGGCGCGGCATGCTGCGTCGCGACATCGCGAGCACAGCCATACGTTCAACGCCAGGAGTTTTCGATGTGTCATGTCTATGCGTCGACCGAGCCGTCGCGCTATGAGAGCACCACCCGTTCGGTCCGCCTGCAGGGTTACGTGACCAGCGTGCGGCTCGAGAACGAGTTCTGGGGCATCCTCGATATCCTCGCCGCGGATCAGTCGATGACGACCGCGCGCTTCATCAGCAAACTCTATGACGAGGTCACCGCTGACAAGGGCGGCGTGCCCAACCTGGCCTCGATGCTGCGCGTGGCCTGCGCCGTTTACCTGCACGGCCAGGCCGAACTGGCACGCGCCGCCGAGCCAGTGCGCGTCCGCGCCTGAATGCTGCGGTCGCGGCGCATGGGCGCGACCGCCACCTGAGGCTTCAGAACGTCGCGCCCTGCGGCACGGCTCTGAGGGCGGCAATGGCGTCGGACAGGGCGCTGACTTCGGGATCGCTGAAGCCCCCACGCACCTCGGACTCGACCGAGAACAGCCCGTGTTCGAGCAGGCGGGTGATGGTTTCGGGGATGCTCCAGCCACGGGCGGCCGACACCCGCTGGATGCGGTCGGTCAGGATTGGGTCGAGGTCACGGATGAGCAGGTCGGTCATGGGCTTCGGGGGCAGCGCCTGTCCTGGATTCGGGCTCCTTGATACGACGCCACAGCCACGCAAGCAAGCCCAAGGTAGGGATGACCGTCGCCGCGCTCAGGGTGAAGAAGGCTGAATAGGACGTCGCCTCGACGATATAGCCCGACACGCCGCCCACGAACTTGCCCGGCAGATTGGCCAATGAGACCAGCAGGGCGTACTGGGTCGCGGTGAAGTTGCGGTCGGTCAGCGAGGACATGAACGCCACCAGCACCGTGCCGGCAAAGCCTTGCGAGAAATTGTCCGCGCTCAGCGCCGCGTAGAAGGCCCACAGCTGTCCCGGGTGCTGGGCCATCAGCAGGAACGCCAGGTTGGACAGGGCCACGGCCAGCGCCGCCACCAGCAGCATCCGCCGGAAGCCGAAGGCGGCGATCGCCACGCCCCCGCCGAAGGCCCCCACGATGCTCATCCACACCCCGAACAGCTTGGAGACCGTGGCGATATCGGCCTTGGTGAAGCCCGAGTCCAGATAGAACGGGCCGGCCATCACCCCGATCACCTGGTCCGGAAACTTGTACAGCCCGACGAACAGCAGCAGGCCCAGCGCCAGCTTCCAGCCGTTGGTGGTGAAGAAGCTCACGATCGGCTGCCAGAACGCCCCGGCAAAATCGACCCGGCGCACCACGGTGGCCTCCGGCTGCACCGGCTCGCGGCTGAGCAGCGTGGTGAGCACCGGGATAAGCATCAGCGCGGCCATGCCGAAGTAGGCGATGCGCCAGCCCTCGAACTGGGCCAGGTACAGCGCGCCGGCGCCACTGACGATCAGCGCCACGCGATAGCCGAGGATATAGGTCGCCGCCAGCGCGGCCTGCGCGCTCTCCGGTGCGATCTCGATCCGGTAGGCGTCGACCACCGAATCCTGCGTCGCCCCAGCGAAGGAGCCCACCAGCACCCAGGCCACCAGCCCGCCCACGCCCAGCTCCGGACGCATCGCGCCCAGGGCGAACAGGCTGACGGTCACCAGCAGCTGCGCGGCGAGCAACCACGAGCGACGTCGGCCCAGCCCGGCCAGCAGCGGCAGGCGGTAGCGGTCAATCAGCGGCGCCCAGGCGAACTTGAGCAGGTAGAAGAAGCTGGCCAGGCTGATCAGGCCGATCTCGCCCAGCTGCAGGCCCACATCGCGCAGACGCGTGGACAGGGTCTGCGAGGCGATCAGCAGGAACGGTAGGCCGCTACCAAAGCCCAACAGGGCCATGGTCAGCGCCGAGGGCGTGCCGAAGGCGTCGCGGATGCCACGCCAGCCCTTGTAGCGCCGCGCCGGGGCAGGCGCCTTGCGATCGCTCATTGCGCGTAGTCCACGATGAACGGCGCATGGTCGGAGAAGCGTTCGGCCCGATAGATCGCACAGCCCTGCAGGCGCTCACGCAGGGACGGGGTGGCGAACTGGTAATCGATGCGCCATCCCACGTTGTTGGCCCGGGCCTGGCCGCGGTTGCTCCACCAGGTGTAGTCCTCACCGGCCGGATGCAGCGCGCGATAGACATCGACCCAACCGCGCCCACTGGCCAGGTCGGCATCGGCGGCCTGGTCGGCGCACAGGCCGTTGAGCCAGTCGCGCTCCGGTGGCAGGCAGCCGGAGTTCTTCTGGTTGGATTTCCAGTTCTTGATATCCAGCGCGCTGCGCACGATGTTCCAGTCCCCGCACAGCACGTAGTCGCGGCCACTGGCCAGCCACTGGTCCAGGATCGGCCGCAGCCAGTCCATCACCTTGAACTTGTAGTCCTGGCGCACCTCTCCCGACGAGCCGGACGGGATATAGAACGACACCACACTCAGGTTGCCGTAGCGCGCTTCGATGTAGCGCCCTTCCTCGTCGAACGCCTCCCAGCCCAGCGCGGTGCGCACCTCGTCCGGCTCGCGGCGGCTGTAGATCGCCACACCCGAGTAGCCCTTCTTGGTGGTGGCGTCACGAAACCAGGCCTTGTAGCCGGCCGGCAGGAACGCCGGCCCGGTGAGCTGGTGCTCCTGGGCCTTGGTCTCCTGGACGCACAGCACGTCGGCGTCCTGCTCGTTGAACCAGTCGAAAAAGCCCTTGGAGGCGGCCGAACGCAGGCCGTTGGCGTTGAAGCTGATGATGCGCATGAGGTCTGACAAGTCTGGAGCAGCGGACAAGCCCCCAGCATACCGTCCAGCGACCGGTGCGCTGCCTGTTACCCTTTCGCGCCCCCCACTTCCAGGCCTGTCCGCCATGTCCGACCATCGCTCGCGCTTCCTGCAGCTGGCCCTGCGCGCCAACGCGCTGCGCTTTGGTGAGTTCACCCTCAAGTCCGGGCGCCTGAGCCCGTATTTCTTCAACGCCGGGCGCTTCGACAGTGGCACGGCCATGGCCGAGCTGGCCGTCTGCTATGCCGATGCCATCGAGGCGGCGGGCGTCGAGTTCGACCTGCTGTTTGGGCCAGCCTACAAGGGGATCCCGCTGGCCACGGCGCTGGGCGTGGAATTCGCCCGCCGCGGGCGCGACCTGCCGCTGGCCTTCAACCGCAAGGAGGCCAAGGACCATGGCGAAGGCGGCACCCTGATCGGTGCGCCGCTGGACGAGCGCCGGGTGCTGATCGTCGACGACGTGATCACCGCCGGCACCGCCATCCGCGAGGCCCTGGCCCTGATCGACACCGCCGGCGGCCGCCCGGCCGGCATCGTGGTGGCGCTGGACCGCCAGGAAATCCTGAACGAGGCCGGCGAGCGGCGCTCTGCCGCCCAGAGCGTAGCTGCCGAGACCGGCGTGCCGGTGATCGCGGTGGCCAGCCTGCAGGACCTGCTTGCATTCGCCGGGGAAAACGCCGAACTTGTCGGCCATCGCGAGCAGTTGCTGGCCTATCGGGCCCGCTACGGCTCGGCCGCGACGTAACCGACAGCAGGGGGCTGTCTCATGTCCAGGTCCATCCTCGCTCTGCTCCTGATTCCGCTGGCGGCAACGACCCTGCCGGCACAAGCCGCGCAGGACAAGGCAAAGCCCAAGAAGCTCTACTGCTGGAACGACCCCAAGAGCGGTCGTACCTGCAGTGATGCGCTGCCGCCGGACCAGGTCAACAGCGCCCGCGACGAATTCAGCGCCAAGAGCGGGATGCGCGTGGGCGAAGTGGACCAGGCCATGAATGCCGACGAGCGCGCCGAGGCCGCCGCCGCCGCTGCCCAGGCCCGGGCCGACAAGGCCGCCGAAGACACCCGCCGGCGCACCGAGCAGGCCATGCTGCTGTCCTATCCCAACGAAGAGCAGCTCAAGCGCGTCTTCGACGAGCGCACCTCGATCGTGGACAACAGCGTGGAAACGGCCCGCTACAACGTCGCCAGCCTGCGCGACGGCCTGGTCAGCAAGCTGCAGCAGGCCGGCAGCGCCGAGTTGGCCGGCAAGCCGGTCAATGCCAAGTTGGCCGATGAGATCCGCCAGCGCCATGTGGAGCTGATGCGCCAGCAGGCGCTGCTGCAGAGTTTCGAACAGCAGCGCAGCGAACTCAGCGGCGAGGTCCAGGACACACTGCAGCGCTACCGGGAACTCAAGAGCGGCAGCGCGCCGACCGGCTGATCACAGCGCCGGACCAGCGTCTCGGGGAGGAGACCTTGCGCCAGGACGGCCCGCACGCCACCCGACAGGTCGACGCCATCGCCTAGGCGAATTTGCAGTGCGGCCACGACCAGCGCTGGCCTACGCCCCGCCGCTGCCTGCGGTCACTTCTTGTCTGCGTCCCCGCTTCCAGCGACGCCGCAGGACCGTAGCCGTGCGTGGCATCGCCGTGCAGGTCACGGCGGGTTCGTGGATGGCACAGCCCCTGGAGCACGTCGCGCTGACACCCTGCCTGGTGTGGGCGGGGCTGCTGTCAGCATGCATCAAACCCCGCGCTAGCGCGGCCCGCACTCTTCGGTCCCACCAGAGGAAAGGCAGGCAAGGCGGCAGCGCTGGTCTGCTATCACCCTGCCCTGCCGGGCTCGGCTAGAACGTGAGCGTCAGATCCGGCGCAACGGCCTTGAGCTGCTCGCGGAAGGCGGAGCGGACCCGCTCCAGCGCGGCGGTGTTCTCTCCCTCGAAGCGCAGGACCAGGATCGGCGTGGTGTTGGACGCCCGGATCAGGCCCCAGCCGTCGTCCCAGTCCGCGCGCAGGCCATCGATGGTGGACAGCCGCGCGCCATCGAACTGGGCCGACGCCAGGAACTGCTCGACGATCGCGTGCGCATCGCCACTGGCGACCGGGACCTTGATCTCGGGAGTCGACACACTGTCGGGCAAGGCGTCGAGCACCTCGTCCGGGGTCTCGTCGCGGGCGGCCAGGATCTCCAGCAGGCGCGCGGCGGCGTACAGCCCGTCGTCGAACCCGTACCAGCGCTCCTGGAAGAAGAAATGGCCACTCATCTCACCGGCCAGCTCGGCGCCTGTCTCGCGCATCTTGGCCTTGATCAGCGAATGCCCGGTCTGCCACATCAGCGGCGTGCCACCGTTGCGCAGGACCCAGCCCTGGAGGCCACCGGTACATTTGACGTCGTAGATCACCATCGCACCGGGATTGCGCTCGAGCACGTCGGCCGCGAACAGCATCAGCAGGCGATCTGGGAACACCACGCGGCCGGCCTTGGTCACCACGCCGAGCCGGTCGCCATCGCCGTCGAAGGCCAGGCCGATATCGGCATCGAAGCGCTTGACCGTCTGTTCCAGGTCCTTGAGGTTGTCCGGTTCGCTCGGATCGGGATGATGGTTGGGGAAGGTGCCGTCGATATCGCAATACAGCGGCACCACCTCGGCGCCGATCGCCTCCATGAGGATCGGCGCCAGTTCGCCGGCCACGCCGTTGCCGGCATCGACCACGACCTTGAGCGGACGGGCCAGCTGCACGTCCTCGGCAATGCGCTGGACGTAGTCCTCGGCCACTTCGCGCTGCTGCAGGTTGCCGCGCTCGGCGCTGTGCAGGCGGTTCTCGCTGATCCGCGTGTACAGGTCGGTGATGGTGGCGCCGGAGAGGGTCTCACCGCCGATCACCACCTTGAAGCCGTTGTAGTCCGGGGGGTTATGACTGCCGGTGACCGCCACGCAGGTGCCGGTGCGCAGGTGGAACGCCGCGAAGTACGCCACCGGCGTGGGCACCATGCCGATGTCGATCACATCGCGGCCAGCCTTGCGCAGGCCTTCGATCAGCGCCGAGGACATTTCCGGGCCGGACAGGCGGCCGTCGCGGGCCACGACCACTTCGGTCAGGCCCTGCTCGGCCATCACCGAGCCGATCGCCTGGCCGATGAGTTCGGCCACCGGCACGCTCAGGGTCTTGCCGACCACGCCGCGGATGTCATAGGCGCGGAAGATGCCCGGATCCACCGTGACCGAACGCGCGGCCTTGGCCACGACGGCGGCCTCGGCGCTCGCGGCTGCGGCAGCCGGGGTCTCGGCGGGCGTCCCGGGCGCGCCGGGCGAGGGCGGCGCAGACGCCCCGACCTGCAGGGCCTGGCCCAAGGTCAGGCCCGAATCCTCTTCCTCGGCTCCACCCTTGCGCGCCAGCTTGGGCACCTTGAGCCGGCCCATCGCCAGCAGCGCCACCAGGATGGCCAGCACCACCAGCAGCCCCGCCACGATCAGGCAGGGCATCGCGCCCAGGCCCATCGGACCCTCGGTCTTGGCCGGCAATCCGGCGACCACGCGCAGACCGGAGCTACCCACCGGGCGTGACAGCGCATCGGCGCTGCCGGACAGATCGGTCTGCCCGATCTCGCGCAATGTGTAGTCTCCCTGCCGCAGGCCGAGGTAGGCGTCGGACATGCGTGACTGGTCCAGCGCGCCGGTCAGCAGGGTGATCGGCAGGCGCACGTAGAGCAGGCGCGAACCCACCGGCACCGCCATGCCCAGGCCGGTGTCCTTGCCATCGCGCACGGCGCGTACCACCGCGCCCTTGGCCTGCGCGGCCGACTCCAGCAGCGCCAGGCGGCTGTAGCCGAACGTGGCCGCATCGGCATAGGCCTGCTGCAGGTCGATCGGCAGCAGGGCCACGCTCTGCACTTCCGGCCAGCCGCTCTGGATGGCCGCACCGACGGCCACGGTGTCATCGGCCGCCACGGCGGCCTGCATGGCCGGGCTGGCCACGCGCTCGTTGAGACGATCGGTCTGACGCTTGATGGTCTGCGTCAGCGCGGTGACCGCGGCATCGCGCGCTTCGATCAGCGCGTCATGGCGCGCGTCCTCGCGCATCTGCACCCAGCCACTCCAGCCGAACCATCCGGCCAGCAGTATCAACAGGACCGACAGCAGCAGGATCTTCTGCGTCGAATCCTGCTTGGCGTTCCCCAGTTTCGATCCGGCCATGCGTACATCTGCCCCTGTCAGCGGACGCCCGTGTGGCCAAAGCCCCCTTCTCCACGCGCGCTTTCTACGAAAGTATCCACGATCTTCAACTGAACGCGCGCGATGGGCAACACCACCAACTGCGCGACGCGGTCCCCGGGCTGGATCACGAAGGACTCCGCGCTGCGATTCCACAGGCTGATCAGCAGGGGGCCCTGATAGTCGGCATCGATCAGGCCGGTGCCGTTGCCCAGCACGATGCCGTGGCGATGCCCCAGGCCCGAGCGCGGCAGCACCACAGCGCACAGGTTGGGATCGCCCAGGTGGATGGCGATGCCGCTGGGGACCAGCGCCGACTCGCCCGGGGCCAGCGTCAGCGACGTTTCCAGGGCCGCGCGCAGGTCCATCCCGGCAGACGCGGCGGTGGCATAGGCCGGCAGCGGCCAGCTGTCGCCGAAGCGCGGGTCGAGCAGTTTCACTTCCATGGGCAGGCTCATGCGGTCAGGCGCTCCTGGATCAGTTCGACCAGCGCATCGGCCAGTTCGGTCTTGGGGGCCGAAGGGAACTCGCGCTGACCATCCTTCCAGAAGGCGGTCATCGCGTTGCGATCGCTCTCGAAACCGCCGTCGGGAATGCCCACGCGGTTGGCCACGATCATGTCCAGGCGCTTGGCCGCCAGCTTGCCGCGCGCGTAGTCGGCGACCCGCTCGGTCTCGGCCGCAAAGCCAACCACCAGCTTGAGCGGCTCCTCCGAAGCGGCGACCTCGGCCAGGATGTCCGGCGTGCGCACCAGGTCCAGGGCCAGCGACTCGCTGGACTTCTTGATCTTGTTGGGCGCCGGCACCCGTGGGGTGTAGTCGGCCACGGCGGCTGCGCCGATGTAGATATCCGCTGGCAGCGCGTCGAAGACCGCCGCGCGCATCTGCGCGGCCGAGCGCACGTCGATCCGGGTGACGCCCGACGGGGTCTTGAGGTTCACCGGACCGGCGACCAGGGTGACCTTGGCTCCGCGACGCACCGCCGCCTCGGCCACGGCAAAGCCCATCTTGCCGCTGCTGCGGTTGCCCAGGTAGCGCACCGGGTCCAGGTCCTCGTAGGTCGGCCCGGCGCTGACCAGCACGTGCAGGCCCGACAGCGGGCCATCGGACACCATGGCTACCGGCGCGGAGTCGGCCGACCGCCCAGCCAGGGCGGCCACGATGGCCTCCGGCTCGCTCAGGCGCCCCGGCCCGGACTCGCCCTCGGCCAGCGGGCCGTCTTCCGGACCGATCACCTGCACGCCACGCGCGCGCAAGGTGTCGACATTCGCCTGGGTGGCGGCATGCCCCCACATGATGTGGTTCATCGCCGGGCACACGGTGATCGGCGCGGTGGTCGCCAGCGCCAGCGTGGTCACCAGGTCGTCGGCCAGGCCGTGCGCCAGATGGGCCAGCAGGTCGGCGGTGGCCGGGGCGATCAGGACCCGGTCGGCCCAGCGCGCCAGTTCGATGTGTCCCATGGACGCCTCGGCGGCGCTGTCCCACAGGCTGGTGCGGGTGGGCTGGCCGGACAGGGCCTGGAAGCTCAGCGGGGTGACGAACTGCTGCGCCCCGGTGGTCATGGCCACCTGCACCTGCGCGCCGGCCTGGCGCAGCCGGCGCACCAGTTCCAAGGATTTATAGGCGGCGATGCCACCCCCGACACACAACAGGATGCGTTGTCCTTCCAGGGCCTGGGCCACGTCAGATTTTTCCGAACCGAAACAGGCCGACAGCTTACCCGACCGCCCCGCGCGCCCTGATAGCGCCTGGGCACCGGTGCACGCACAGTGGGCATGAGGCCGCACGGAGGCGGCCGCCCGGCAAAGGACCCGCCATGCACATCCGCGACTGGCCCGTCGACGAGCGCCCCCGCGAAAAACTGCTGGCGCGCGGCGCCGGCGCCCTGTCCGATGCCGAGCTGCTGGCGATCTTCCTCGGCTCGGGCCTGCCCGGGCGCGACGCGGTGCAGACCGCGCGCGACCTGCTCGGCGCCCACGGCCCGCTGCGGGGACTGCTGGACCGCAGCCCCAAGGCCATGGCCCGGCTGCCGGGGCTGGGACCGGCGCGCGCCTGCCAGTTGGCCGCCGCGCTGGAGCTGGGCCAGCGCCACCTGGCGGCCGGCCTGGAGCGCGGCGAGGCCATGACCGACCCGCACGCGGCCGGCCGCTATTTCGCGCTGAAGCTGCGGGCGCAGCCGCGCGAGGTGTTCGCCGCGCTGTTCCTGGACACCCGGCATCGGGCCCTGGCCTTCGAGGAACTGTTCAGCGGCAGCGTGGATGCCGCCGAAGTCCATCCGCGCGAAGTCGTGCGCCGGGCGCTGGCCCACAACGCCGCGGCCGTGATCGTCGGCCACAACCATCCCAGCGGAAACCCGGAGCCCTCGGCCGCCGACCGCGCGGTCACCGCGCGCCTGAAAGAGGCGCTGGCGTTGGTCGACGTGCGCCTGCTGGATCATTTTGTGATCGCCGACGGTCCGCCGGTGTCGCTGGCCGCGCGCGGCTGGGTCTGACCACGACGACCGGTCCGCGAGGGCCACGCTGACCGTCAGGCGGGCCGGCGCGCGGTCCGGTCTGCGCTAAAATGCGCGGTCCCGCGTTTGCCGCAGTGACCTCCCACGTGAAATCCGAACTCCGCGCCCTCATCGACCAGGGCATCGACGCCCTGCGCCAGGCCGGCACCCTGCCTGCCGAGACCGCCACCCCGGACTTCACGGTCGAGCGCCCCAAGACCCGCGAACACGGCGACTTCGCCACCAATGCGGCCATGCTGCTGGCCAAGCCGGCGCGCACCAATCCGCGCGCCCTGGCCCAAGCGCTGGTCGACGCGCTGCCGGCCAGCGACGACATCGCCAAGGTCGAGATCGCCGGCCCGGGCTTCATCAACTTCCACCTGGCCAACGCCGCCTATCAGCGCGAGGCCGTGGCCGCGCTGACCCAGGGCGCGCAGTACGGCCGCAACGCCTCCGGCGCTGGCCGCACGGTGGGCGTGGAATACGTCTCGGCCAATCCGACCGGCCCGCTGCACGTGGGTCACGGCCGCGCCGCGGTGATCGGCGATTGCCTGTCGCGCGTGCTGGCCGCCAACGGCTGGAACGCCAGGCGCGAGTTCTATTACAACGACGCCGGCGTGCAGATCGAGAACCTGGCCAAGTCCACTTCCGCGCGCCTGCACGGGCTCAAGCCCGGCGACGCCGACTGGCCGGAGGCCGCCTACAACGGCGACTACATCGCCGACGTCGCCGCCGCCTACCTGCGCGGCGATGCGATCGAGATCGAAGGCCACACCATCACCGGCGCGGCGGACATCGAGGACCTCGATGCCATCCGCCGCTTCGCCGTTGCCTACCTGCGCCGCGAGCAGAACGCCGACCTGGCCGCGTTCGGGGTGGGCTTCGATGTGTATTTCCTGGAAAGCTCGCTCTACAACGACGGCAAGGTCGACGAGACCGTCGCCAAGCTCAACGCCTCGGGCCACACCTACGAGGAAGGCGGCGCGCTATGGCTGCGCTCGACCGATTTCGGTGACGACAAGGACCGCGTGATGCGCAAGTCCGACGGCACCTATACCTATTTCCTGCCGGACGTGGCCTATCACCTGTCCAAGTGGCAGCGCGGCTACGAGCGCGCGATCACCGAGCTGGGCGCCGACCACCATGGCTCGCTGGCGCGCGTGCGCGCCGGCCTGCAGGCGCTGGACGTGGGCATTCCCAAGGGCTGGCCCGAATACGTGCTGCACCAGATGGTCACGGTGATGCGCGGCGGCGAGGAAGTGAAGCTCTCCAAGCGCGCCGGCAGCTACCTGACCCTGCGCGACCTGATCGAGGAAGCCGGCGCGGATGCCACGCGCTGGTTCCTGATCGCGCGCAAGCCCGATTCGCAGCTGACCTTCGACATCGACCTGGCCCGCGAGCAGAGCAAGGACAACCCGGTCTTCTACGTCCAGTACGCCCACGCCCGCGTGTGCAGCCTGCTGCGCCGGGTCGAGGAGAAGGGTTATGCGGCCTATGACCAGGCCGCCGGCATCGCCGCCTTGCCCTCGCTGACCGACGCGTCCTCCGTCGCGCTGATGGTGGAGCTGTCGCGCTATCCGGAAGTGGTCGAGGCCGCGGGCGTGTCGCTGGAACCGCACACCATCGCGCAGTACCTGCGCGAGCTGGCCTATGCTTTCCAGGCCTGGTACGACGGCGAGCCGATCCTTATCGACGACGCCGACGCGCGCAACGCGCGCCTGGCCCTGGCCTGCGCGGTCCGCCAGGCCCTGGCCAACGGCCTGGAGCTGCTGGGCGTCTCCGCGCCCGAGCGCATGTAACCCCTTTCAAGAGACGAACACACCGATGCCGGCAAAACGCGGGAAATCCCAGGCCAAGCGCAACACCAGCCACGGCACGCCCGGCTGGGTCTGGCTGATCGCAGGACTGGTGCTGGGCGCGGCCGCCTTCTTCATCGTGCCGGGCCTGCTGAAGAAGGACGGTAACGACTTCGTGCGTCCGCGCCCGAATCCCGACGCCCAGCCTGCCGCGGCCGCCAGCGACGACGAGCTGCCGCCCCCGGTGGCCAGTGAGGACGGCCCGGCCACCACCGCCGGCAAGACCAAGCCCAGCAAGCCGGCCGACAAGCCCACCCAGTACGATTTCTATACCCTGCTGCCGGGCCGCGAAGTGCAGATGTCCGACGCCGAACTGGCCGCCAGCGCGCGGGCCGAGGAAGAGCGCAAGGCGCGCGCGGCGTTGACCCAGCAGGCCGAAGCGGCCAAGGACGACAAGGCCCTCGGCAACGGCAAGCCCAACCCGGATGCGGCCCCGTTGGCCTCCCAGCAGCCCACGCCGCTGGACGAGATGACCAAGACGCCCAGCGCCTCGCCTGCCCCGACCTCGGTCGCCGCCGCGGCCCAGTCCAATGCCGTGGCCAGCGCCGCCGGCGATGTCGCCTACATCCTGCAGGCCGGCAGCTTCGGCGCCTCCGGCGATGCCGAGGCGACCAAGGCCAAGATCGCGATGCTCGGCCTGAGCGCGCGGGTCGAATCCGGACAGTCCGGCGGCAAGACCGTCTACCGGGTGCGCATGGGACCGTACGGCACCGCCAGCGAACTGGCCGAGGCCAAGCGCAAGCTCAGCGCCAGCGGACTGCCGGCGATGGCGATCAAGGCCCGGTGAGCCGGGCTGCGATGAGCCCGCGCCGGCGCATCGTGGTGGCGGCGGCGATCGCCTTCGCCCTGGATTTCGCGCTGGGCTTCCTCGCCGCACGCCTGTTGCCGGGCCGCCTGTTGATGCTGGAGCTGGGTGGCAACAGCTTCGTCCAACCGGCCAGCTGCGTGATCCTGGCCCTGTGCATGGCGCTGGGCGGATGGATCGCCGGGCGGCGCTTCCTGCCGGTGGCCGTGGTGCTGGTCCTGGTGCTGCAGCTGGTGGCGACCGGATTGCTGGTCCAGATCGCACACACGACGATGCCGCACAGCCCCCTAAGCTTGGTCGGTCAGATGGTGCTGCGCAGCTACGCGCTCGGCTTCGGCCTGCAACTGCTGGCCGCAGCGCTGGGCGCCCTGGCCGGCGCCGCGCTGCATCGATCGCGCCCGTTCCCGCTGCTTCGCTAGGAGTTCCTGCATGTCCAAGACTGTCCTGATCACCGGTGCCACGTCCGGCTTCGGTGCTGCTGCCGTGCACTTGTTCGCCAAGGCCGGTTGGAAAGTGATCGCCACCGGCCGCCGCCAGGAACGGCTGGCGCCCCTGGTCGAGGCCTTCGGCCGCGACGTCGTCCACGCCGCCGCATTCGATATCCGCGACGCGGCAGCGATGGATGCCGCCATGGCATCGCTGCCCACGGAGTTCACCGACATCGACGTCCTGGTGAACAACGCGGGCCTGGCACTGGGCACCAAGCCGGCCCAGGACGCGGACCTGTCCCAGTGGCGGCAGATGATCGAGACCAACATCACCGCCCTGGTGACGCTCACCCACCGCCTGCTGCCCGCGCTCATCGCGCGCAAGGGCGCGATCATCAATATCGCCTCGGTGGCCTCGAGCTATCCGTATACCGGCGGCAACGTTTACGGCGGCACCAAGGCGTTCGTGAAGCAGTTCTCGCTGGGCCTGCGCAGCGACCTGCACGGCACCGGCGTGCGCGTGACCAGCATCGAGCCGGGCATGGCCGAAACCGAGTTCACCCTGGTGCGCACCGGCGGCGACCAGGCCGCCTCGGACACGCTGTACGGGGGCGCCAGCCCGATGACCGCGCAGGACATCGCCGAGCAGATCTTCTACGTGGCGAACCTGCCGGCGCACCTCAATATCAACCGATTGGAGATCATGCCGGTCAGCCAGTCCTTCGCCGGCTTCCAGATCGCGCGCAGCCCATAATGGCCTGACCTCACGCGCGGCTCATGCCGTCTCGCGGGCCACGACCGGCGGCTTGCGCGTGCCCAGCACCCGGCCGCGCAGGCGCAGGCCCGGCCGTTCTACCGCGTAATGCAGCACGGCCGCCACCAGCAGCGCGGCCCCGCCGTAGACCAACACCTGCGCCATGCCCAGGTCGGCGATGGCATCGCCCAGGTGCAGCTGGACCTGCTTGAACACCGCCTTGTGCACCAGGTACAGGCTGTAGGAGATCCCCGCCAGCCAGCCCACGCCCGGCACCTGCCAGCGCCCAATCAGGCTGCCACGCGCAGCCCCGGCGAAGACCAGCAGCGCCAGCCCAGCCGACAGCACCGGCCAGCCCAGGGCGTTGGACATCAAGTCCACGCGGGCACGTGTCAGCCAGAAAGCGAGTGCCATCACGGCCAGGCCCAGCATCAGCACCCCATTCGACTTGGCCTGCGCGCGTGCCCACAGCGCCGGCCGGAACACCTTCAACGTCGCCAGCAGCACGCCGCACAGCAGGCCATCGAGCCGGTTCCAGGTCGGGTAGTACAGATCCTCGACGAACCAGTTGCGCTGTGGCGCGCCCGCCGCCTCGGCCGCGGTGTCGTGCAACCAGATCCCGCTCCGCAGCGCGATGCCGCCGACCACCACGCAAGCGGCCAGCACGCTCACCTTCCACACCGCCGGCCGGCGCATCAACGCCCAGGCCAGCACCGGGAACACCAGGTAGAAATGTTCCTCCACGCACAGCGACCAGGCGTGCGAGAACGCCGAGCGGCTGTAGTCGTTGTCCAGGTTCATCACCATGAGCACGAACTTCCACAGTGGCTCCATCAACGGCGCCTCGCGCCAGGCCGGTACCAGCACGTATAGCGCCAGCACCACCCAGTACGCGGGCAGGATGCGGAAGGCCCGGCGCAGGTAGAAATCGCCAAAGCGCAACGGCTCGCCCCGCGACAGCGGCGCCAGCACCTGCTGTCCGATCAGGAAGCCGCTAAGCACAAAGAACAGGTCCACCCCCATCCAGCCGTAGTAGGACAGCCAGCGCCGGTCCGGCCCCAGTCCACCGACCACCCAGGAGTGGAAGAACATCACCCACACGATGGCGATGGCGCGCAACAGGTCCAGGCCTGGAAGATGTCCCTGTGGGGGGCTCGGCATCCGGGTCATGTCTGTCCGCCCTGCAGTCGCGCGCGCAGTCCATCCACATAGGTCCGACTGACCCGGATCACCGCACCTTCCTGGGTCCGCACCAGCGCATCGCGGTTGGTCAACGCACGCAACTCGGCAACCGCCTCCACGCGCACCAGGGTCGAGCGGTGCACACGGACGAAGCCTTCCGGCTCCAGCTCCGCCTGCAACTGTTGAAGGGAGCGCCGCAACAGCCCATGTCCTTGCGCGGTATGCAGTTGCACGTAGTCGCCATCAGCCTGGACCCAACGCAGATCCGCCAACGCGATCCAGCGCACCATATGTCCAACACGGACGGCATAACGTTCCGGCGCGCGCGTCAGTCCGGCCTCGCCGCCGACATCCGCACGCGCCTCCGGAACCGACCTCAGCCGCCGCCGAGCCCGCCCCAGCGCATCATCGAAACGCTCATCGTCGATGGGCTTGAGCAGATAGTCGATGGCGTCCAGGGCGAATGCCTCAAGCGCAAACTGCGCGTGGGCGGTGAGCAGAATGACGTGTGGCCGCTGGGCCGGCGCCAGGCTACGAATCCACTCAAGTCCGGACCGGCCGGGCAACTGGATATCGAGCAGCACCAGATCGGGGCGTTGCTGATCCAGACACGCCGCGGCCGCCTCCACGTCCCCAAACTGGCCGATCAGTGTGAAATCCGGACACTGTCCAAGTCGCAGCGCGATGCCTCGCCGCGCCAAGGGTTCATCGTCCACGATCATGGCGCGAATGGGTGCCGACATCATGCGCCCGCGTCCTGTTCTTTGAACCCCGTGAACGGGATCGTGATCTCCACGCGGTAATCCGACATCCCGAGCCGCCGGGCCTGAAACGCGTATGTGTCGTGATACAGCTGCTTCAGACGGCTGACGAGATTGGCCTGACCAACCGGGGCCGCAGGCGGGGCGGTCGCCACATCGGGGGCGTCGACGACGCCTTCATTCTCCACGCGCAGGTGCAGGCGCTCGCCTTCGCGTGTCGCCCTGATGGACAAGACGCCTGGCTCGTGGCGGCGGGCGATGCCATGACGGATGGCGTTTTCGGCGAGCGGCTGCAGCAGCAAAAAAGGCACACGCGCCGCCAACACGTCAGGGCCGATGTGCCATTGCACCCGTAGGCGCTCGCCCAGGCGCGCCTGCTCGATCGCCAGGTAGGTTTGGGTCAGGGCGATTTCCTCGGCCAGTGGCACCTCGTGCGCTGGCGCATCCAGCGTGGTGCGCAGCAAGCTGGCCAGATCGGCAATCATCCGCAGCGCCGCCTCATGACGCCGGTCGGCCACCAGGGTCGAGATCCCATTCAACGCGTTGAACAGGAAGTGCGGCTGCAGCTGCTGACGCAGGGCGCGCAGCTCGGCCTCCCTGGCCACCAGTTCCATGTCGCGCAACCGGCTCTGTTCACGCTGCAGCGCAATGGTGTGGACGACCAGCGCATGTAGCGCACAGAAGGCGAGCAGCGCCCACCAGCAGTCATCCAGCCCACCGAACAGGGACAGCCGGGACCAGCGACGCTCCGGTTGCCAGGCCAAGGCCTGCGACATCGCGATGCCCAGCACGTTGTTGACGACCGACATGGCGTAGGTCACCACCAGGATCAGCCCGATCCAGCGCCAGGCCGACCAGTTCCGGCGCCACACGCGCCATTGCAGCGCGGCCAGGGCCGGGAACCAGACCAGGCAAGCTGCCAGATAGAGCGTGCGATAGATCGCCCCACGCGGGCTGAAGGCCAGCATGCCCATGATCAGCATGCACACCACCATGGGCAGGGCCGCCACCCAGACCAATGACCAGGACGGCTGCACCCGTGCCAGCTGCCCGGTCCTGGGCATCCTCGACAGGAGAGCGAGAGAACGATCTGGCAAAGGGGCGCTCACGACAGAAGATGCTGCACATTGGAGCCCAGGTGCGCCGCACACGCCAGCGATCGGGCGCGATGTTGCGCTCAATCGTGCATCGTGCGCGACAAACCGGGGCGACCGGGCGTCGCCGGGTCGCGCGCTTTCTGGAAGCCCGGCCTGGGGGACACGTCCTGTGGGTCACGTCGCCGCGCCAGCCAGCGCGCGCGCAGCCGCAAGCCCGGGCGTTCGACGGTGTAGTGCAGCAGCGCACCGCCAGCGAGGGAGGCACTGGCATACGCGACGAAACTCAGCACGCCGTGGCCGTCGACCCAGGGGCCCAGATGCCGATGCACCAGGCCGGCCACGGCGGTGTGCGTGAGATACAGGCTATAGGACACGCGCGCCAACCAGCCCATGCCGGGCACCGGGCGCGCACCGATCCAGCTGTGCGGCGAGGCGCCGGCAAAGACCAGCAAGGTCATCCCCGCAGACAGCAGCGGCCAGCCGATCGTGTTGCCGACCGGACTCAGGCGCGACCAGAATGACCAAACCGCCAACCCCACGCCCAGCAATCCAAGTAGCAGCGCGGCATTGGCGTGCACCTGCAGCGATGCCCAGCGCACCGGGCGATACACACGCAAGGCGGCCAGCATCACGCCGGCCAACAGGCCGTCGAGTCGATTCCAGGTCGGGTAGTACAGGTCGCGGCCGAACCAGTCCGCCGCCGTGCCACCCCTGGCCACCTGCAGCTGCGCGTCGTGGACCCAGATCACGCCCCGTAGTACGACGCCGGCGGCCACCACCACCGCGCATGCCCAACCGAATCCACGCCAGCTCAGCCGCCCGCTGCAAGCCCAGGCTAGCGGCGGGAACGCCAGATAGAAGTGTTCTTCCACGCACAGCGACCACACCTGCGCGAACACATCCTGCCCTGACACGTAGCGCAGGTTGTAGACGAACAGCGCGTAGTGCCACCACGGCGCCATTTGCTCTCGCTCGCGAAAGCCGGGCCAGGCCAGGTAGAGCGCCAGCACCACCCAGTACGCCGGCAGGATGCGGAAGGCCCGGCGCAGGTAGAAGTCGCCAAAACGCAATGGCTCGCCCCGCGCCAGCGGCGCCAACACCTGCTGCCCGATCAGGAACCCGCTGAGCACGAAGAACAGGTCCACGCCCATCCAGCCATGCCGCGCGAACGCATCCCCAACCGGCCCCAGTCCGCCGACCAGGTAGCTGTGGAACAGCATCACCCAGACGATGGCCAGGGTACGCAGCAGGTCCAGTCCGGGCAATCGCACGACGCATCCTTGCGGGCGGGAATGCCCGATTAGAAACCATGCGCCGCACGCATGCCATCTCCCAGCGCGCGGTGGCGCAACCCGCATTGACCGGCGGGACGTGGAGCATGCACATCACGGGGCGAATCCTTCCGCCACCGGCGGTCCGCACCAGCGGCCGCAGGGTACGTCCGAGCTCGATCGCTCTACAGGTCTCATTTCACAGCGACTCGTCGCCCGCGCCACCGCAACACAAGCGGCGCGCGACGAAGCTGGCTTCAGGCGTCATGGGCGGGCACGGCCAGGCGCGCGATCTGCGCGGCGTCCTGCCAATGCTGGGGCGGCCGCCCCGCTATCACCTGACTTAAGCCGCGCCGCGAAGCGGCGTCGGCTTGAAGGAATTGTTAGAGCCCAGCCGACGCATATGCGGCCAGCACAGACTCACGGAGTGCGGGGTCAAGCTTGTCATAGTCTGCCGCGCGATCGGCAAACTTGCCAGCGAGATCTGTGGAAGTGTCAAACCCCGAGCGCACCGCGGCGATCACTAGCAAAGTGCAGGCGGCGAACTCACGTTGGTGGCCAGGAACCAAGCTGTGCGCGCCGAGCTCAACCACCTCATAGGGATGCCAATACTGGTCCTCGCGGAACCCTCCACCAGACTCAACCACGCCTAGCAGAGATGCCAAATGTGTCTCGGCATCCTCGCCATAGTCGCGCCTCGAAATGAACTGAAGTTCCTCTGGCTCTAGCGACTTCAAGAACTCGACCAAATCCATCTGGGCTCTAACTACGTGATCGCCATGCGCCTGACATCGGGTCGAATGCGCAAACGTGGACCAGGCGCTTGTCCGCCAGGCGTCATCGAGCGCGTCCAGGATCGGGCAACGGCGCTTCCACGCGGGGCGCGGGCGCGGGGTCGCGGATCGACCAGATCACCGAAATGATCTTCCAGCCAACCTCGGTGCGGACCAAGTGCCACATTTCCCGCCCCCAGTTGGTCTGCCTGCCGTCCTCCAGGTAGGCATATTCGAAATCCACGGACGCCACTTCGCCATCGGTGTCGATCCTGATCTCCGAAAACACCTCCTCGCTGGACTTCGCACTGGAGACGACCGAATCGATGAAGTTGAGGTAATTGGACGCCGGGATGTACCGGCTCTTCTTCGCATCGGGCTTGAGGCTGTGGAATCGCGCCGTGCGCGCGTCGTCGTTGACGAACTGCCAATTCACCCGCTCAGGGTTTTCGGAGAAGAAGAGCCTGGTGAACCTGGCCTTGTCCTTCTCGACGATGGAGGTTCGGAACGCTTCGACGATCTGGCGCACGGCGGCCACGTCGCGTGGGTCATTGTGCGCGGCAAACGCCGGCCACACGGTCAGGAAGGAAAGAATGACCAGGGTGACCGTGCTGGATCTGATTTTCATGGGGAACGGAGCCGTCCGCGAAGAAGGCCCCATTCCCCCACAGGCCAGAAGGCAACGCCATGCGCCGGCCCGGTCGATGCGACCAACCGTGCCCGCCCTGCGACGAGCAGGCAGGCCGCGAGGTCAGCCCAGCGGCTCGTCGCTCAGGTAGGTGTAGCCGGTCAGGCCGGCTTCCAGCGCCTCGGACAGTTCGGCCGCGCGCTCGGCCGACAGGCCGGCAGCGGCCACGCGCTGGGCGTAAGCGCTGCGCAGGTCGGCCAGCGAATAACCCACGTAGTCCAGCATCACATCGGTGGTATCGCCGCGGCGTTGCTGGGTGATACGCGTGGCGCCGTCGGCGCAGGTGACTTCCACCGCGTCGGTGTCGCCGAACAGGTTGTGGATGTCGCCCAGGATCTCCTGGTAGGCACCCACGAGGAAAAAGCCGATGCGGTAGCTCTCCCCGTGCTTCAATGGATGCAGCGGCAGCGAGGTGTCCAGGCTCTCGTTCTCGACATAGGTCTTGACCATGCCGTCCGAGTCGCAGGTCATGTCGGCGATGATGCCGCGCCGCGTCGGCGCTTCGTCCAGTCGCTCGATCGGCAGGATGGGGAACACCTGGTCGATGGCCCACACGTCCGGGATCGATTCGAACACGGAGAAGTTGACGAAATACTTGTCCACCAGGCGGTCGTTGAGCTCGTCCAGGATCGGGCGATGGCTCTTTTCCTCATGGCTCAGGCGTGCGCGCACGGCGTGGGCGATGGCGTAGAACAGGTCGTCGATACGGGCCCGGGCGGTGAGGTCGATCTGCCCCAGCGCGTAGGCGCTCAGGCCTTCGGCGTGGAAGTGCTGCGCTTCCTGGAACAACTCCACAGCAGGACGCTCATCCAGCTCGGCATGGATCTCGCGCAGGTGGCGCACGGCCGCCGGCTCGTCGTCATGGGCATCGGGCACGCGGCCTTCCGGCGCTTCTTCGACCTCCGAGACGTTGGCGATCAGCACCGCGTGGTGCGCAGTCATGGCACGGCCGCACTCGGTGACGATGCGCGGCGCAGGTAAGCCGTGCTCTTCGCAGGCCTCGGCCAGCGGCTGGACGATGTTGCCGGCGTAGGAATTGAGCCCGTAGTTGATCGAATAGTAGCTGCGCGAACGCGTGCCTTCGTAATCGATCCCCAGGCCGCCGCCGACGTCGACGTGGCTGATCTTCGCGCCCAGGCGCGAGAGCTCGACGAAGTAGCGCACCGCCTCGCGCATGCCATTGGCGATATCGCGCACGTTGGAGATCTGCGAGCCCATGTGGAAGTGCAGCAGGCTCAGGCACTCGGCGTATTCGGTATCGCGCAGCGACTTCCACAGGTCCAGCACCTGGCGCGGGGACAGGCCGAACTTGGCCTTGTCGCCGCCGCTGTTCTGCCATTTGCCCGCGCCCAGGCTGGCCAGGCGCATACGCACACCCAGACCCGGCTTGACGTCCAGCGCGCGGGATTCCTCCAGCACCAGCTTCAGCTCGGAGGGCTTCTCGATGACGATGAAGGTCTCCAGTCCCAGCTTGCGGCCGATCAGCGCCAGGCGGATGTATTCGCGGTCCTTGTAGCCGTTGCAGACGATCAGCCCACCCGGGCGCGAGAGCGCCAGCACGGCCATCAGTTCGGGCTTGCTGCCGGCCTCCAGGCCAAAACCCTCGCCGTGGTGGCTGGCCAGGGTGCCGGCCACGCCACGATGCTGGTTGACCTTGATCGGGTACACGGCGGTGTAGCCGCCGGGATAGTTCCAGTCGGACTGGGCCTGGGCGAAGGCCGCCTGCAGCTTGCCCAGGCGCTGGCCCAGGATGTCCGGGAAGCGCACCAGCAGCGGCAGCTTGGCGCCATTGGCGCGCGCGGCATCGACCACTTCGGGCAAGGCCACGACCGGACCACCGGGCCCTTGCGGGCTGACCATCACCCGCCCGGACGCGTCCACGTCGAAATACCCGTCGGCCCAGTGCGGGATCGAGTAGGTCTTGCGGGCCTGGTCGGTGGACCAATCGCTCATCGGGACGTGCGCCTGTCTGCGGGGAAAACGGCCGCGGATTGTAACGTCTGGGGAATTGCGCTTCGTTACAATGCGCCGCCTCGCGCGCAGGACCCTGCCGCACCCGCCCTTTCCCGCCCGGCGCCGGCCCTTGTGCCCGCCACGCCCGCACAGGACCTCCTCATGAGCGACAACTGGTACATCGAACACTTCCAGCCCACCGGCTCGGCGATCGGCTTCCGCCTTAGGGCTAAGCTGGACGAGGTGCAGTCGCCATTCCAGAAGATCGAGATCTTCGAGAGCACCGACTGGGGCAACCTGATGGTGATCGACGGCGCGATGATGCTGACCACCAAGGACAACTTCTTCTATCACGAGATGATCAGCCACCCGGTGCTGTTCACCCACCCGAATCCCAAGCGCGTGGTGATCATCGGCGGCGGCGACTGCGGCACCCTGCGCGAGGTGCTCAAGCACCCGGGCGTGGAAAGCGCCACCCAGTGCGACATCGACGAGCAGGTCACGCGTATGGCCGAGAAGTATTTCCCGGAGTTGTGCGAGTCCAACGGCGATGCGCGCGCCGAACTGCTGTTCGACGACGGCGTGGCCTACATGGCCAACTGCCCGGCCGACAGCGTGGACGTGGTGATCGTGGATTCCACCGATCCGATCGGCCCGGCCGAGGGGCTCTTCAACCAGGCCTTCTTCGAGAGCTGCTTCAAGGCGCTCAAGCCCGATGGCCTGCTGGTGCAGCAGTCCGAATCGCCGCTGGCCCTGCTGGACCTGATCAAGGACATGCGCGCGGAAATGGGCAAGGCTGGCTTCAAGGCCTTCAAGACCCTGCCCTTCCCGCAGCCGTGCTACCCGACCGGCTGGTGGAGCGTGACCATCGCCTCCAAGGACGCCGGCGCGGATTTCGCGTTCCGCACCCAGGACGCGCAAGCCAAGCCGTTCCCGACGCTGTACTACACCGCCCACCAGCACACCGGCACCCTGGTGCCGCCGCCGTTCGTGGCCGAGGCCCTGGGCGAAGGCTGAGGCGCGCCCTCGCCTGCCGGGCCGACACCCAAACCGCGCGGCGCCCGCCGCGCGGTTTTTCTTATTTCGTAGGCCGCGCCGGCGCGCTGTCATGCGCTTGCCACCGCCACCGGCCAGCGTGCATGGTCACCGATCCCGTGTCCCCGCTCCGGAGTCCTGCATGATGCCGATGCGCCTGTTGCTGCTGAGCTGCGTGGGCGCCGCCTTCTTCTCGCAGGCCCAAGCCCAGGACATGATCCTCACCCCGCTGCCCACCGACCGACCGCTGGTCATCGCCCATCGCGGCGCCAGCGCGCTGCGCCCCGAGCACACCCTGGCCGCCTACGCCAAGGCCATCGAAGACGGCGCGGATTTCATCGAGCCGGACCTGGTCGCCACCCGCGACGGCGCGCTGGTGGCCCGCCACGAGAACGAGATCGGCGGCACCACCGATGTGGCCGCGCATCCGGAGTTCGCGGCGCGCAAGACCAGCAAGACCATCGACGGCCATGCGGTCACCGGCTGGTTCACCGAGGACTTCACCCTGGCCGAACTGAAAACGCTGCGCGCGCGCGAGCGCCTGCCGGAGCTGCGTGGCACCGCCTTCGACGGCCAGTTCCAGATCGTCACCCTGGACGAGATCATCGACTTCACCGCCGCCGAGGCGGCCGCGCGCGGGCGGATGATCGGACTGATCCCGGAGATCAAGCATCCCACCTACTTCCAGCAACGCGGCCTGGCAATGGAGCGCAAGGTGCTCGACACCCTGCAGGCCCACGCCTACACGCGCACCGCGCCGGTGGTGATCCAGTCCTTCGAAGTGTCCAACCTGAAGGAACTGCACGGATTACTGGGACCGGAGCGATCCAACATCGCGCTGCTGCAGCTGATCGACCAACCCGATAGCCAGCCCGGCGACGTGCTGGCCGCCGGCGGCACCCAGACGTATGCCGAGATGATCACGCCGGCGGGCCTGCGCGCCATTGCCGCCTACGCGCAGTACCTGGGGCCGTCCGTGCGGGCGATTGTCCCGATGGAGGACGGCCGGCTGGGCCCGCCCACCGCGCTGGTGCGTGATGCCCACACGGCCGGGCTGCGGGTGGCGCCATGGACCCTGCGTCCGGAGAACTTCTTCCTGCCCGCCTCCCTGCGCCAGGGCGATGCGCCGGCCGCGCGCGCCATTGAAGGCACGCTGGAGGAAATGCGTCGCCTCCTCGGCACCGGCGTGGATGCCTTTTTCACTGACGACCCGGCACTGGGCCGGCAGGCCGTCGACCGTCTCACGGATCGCTGAGGCGCCGGGCGCAGCACCGCGCCCTTCTCGGACCGTTCAGCCCTCGGGCACGGTTTGCCCGAACCCAAAACCTCGGATAACCGCTGCGCGTGCAACGGTGTGTCCGCACGTCCTGTCGGAAAAACGTTACATCCTGATGTCGTAAAGACGTTAGAATTGATTGCAGAACCACAAAGTACAGTAATCATTTTCCTGCCGTCTGCCGTGACACCGGCGTCGCCAGCGGGAGATGTCACCCCCATGAATTCCGCCCTGCTTCCCTTTCATCCCGGCGCCCGGCTGCCGGCCAGCGCCAAACTGCTCAAACGCGGCGAGCGCGTCCTGGAGCCAGACGTCTACGTGACCCCATATGAGGGCCGCCCGGTCGTGGTCAAGGACTACCGCCGCTACGCCGGCACGCCGATGGCGCCGCTGGCGCGCCTGCTGGTCTGGCGCGAGGCGCGGATGCTTCGGCATCTGTCCGGCTGGCGTCATGCCCCCATGCTGCTGGGCACTGCGGGCGGGCTCCTGCTGGGCATGGAGTTCATCACCGGCACCGCGCTGGGGGGCGAGGCCGCACAGGCCGGAACGGCGGTCTTCCGCCAGCTGCGCTCGCTCATCGCCCAGTTGCACGCGGCCGGCATCACCCACAACGATCTGCACACGTCCAATCTGATGGTCAGCGGCGGCACCCTGGTGCTGCTGGACTACGCCTCGGCCATGCGCCTGCCGCGCTGGATGATGCGCCTGCCCCTGCTGCGCGAGCTGCGTCGCTCGGACCTGGCCAATGCGCTGAAGATCCAGCAGCGCCTTACCGGACGCCAGATCACCGGCCAGCGCGCCCAGGTGGTCGCCCAGCGCGGCTGGGTGACCGGGGTCCGCAATGGCTGGAAGCGCTTCTACCGCTGGGCCAAGGCCTGAACCCACGCGCCCGGCGCATTGCGCAGCCGGGCGTCGATCCGGTCCAATGCACACCCGCCCGCGCGACAGGCTCGGAATTGTCCGACGCTGCCCCGCGGCATCGGCCGATGGCAGCTTCCGCCCTGCGGATGCGAGCCTGATGCCCGTCCCCGGCAGGAGTGCCCCATGATCGACCTCAATCCCATCGACGACCTCGCCCGTCGCCTCAGCGACCTGGTGCCCCCCGGCCTGCGCGAATCGCGCGAGGACCTGCAGCGCACCTTCAAGAGTGCGCTGCAATCCGGCTTGTCCAAGCTGGACCTGGTGACCCGCGAGGAGTTCGAGGTGCAGCGCGCGGTGTTGTTGCGTACCCGGGAAAAGCTTGAGGCCCTGGAGCGCGAAGTGGCCGCGCTGGAAGCCCGGAGCGCGCCGCAGCGCTAGCCCCTCTCCGGCGGACAAGGAGCGTCCCCATGAGTCTTGCCCTGGTCCACAGCCGGGCCCGCGCCGGCGTGCATGCGCCCGGCGTGCAGGTCGAAGTGCACCTGTCCGGCGGCCTGCCCTCCACCCAGATCGTCGGCCTGCCCGAAGCAGCCGTGCGCGAAAGCCGCGACCGGGTGCGGGCGGCGATGCTCTGCGCCCAGTTCGAGTTCCCCGCCCGGCGCATCACCGTCAACCTGGCACCGGCCGACCTGCCCAAGGAGGGCGGTCGCTTCGACCTGCCCATCGCCCTGGGAATCCTGGCGGCCAGCGGGCAGATCGACCGGCAGGCCCTGGCCGGCTGGGAATTCCTCGGCGAGCTGGGCCTGACCGGCGAGCTGCGCCCGGTCGACGGCGCGTTACCAGCGGTCCTGGCCGCCGCGCGAGCCCAGCGGCGCCTGCTGGTGCCGTTGGGCAACGGGCCTGAGGCGGCGCTGGTGCGCGATGGCGGCGCCTGCACCGCGCGCACCCTGCTGGAAGTCTGCGCGATGCTGTCCGGTGCGCGCCCCCCGGTATTGGCCGAGCCTGCGCAGGTGGCGGCCGTGCCGATGCCTGACCTGCGCGATGTGCGCGGCCAGGCCCACGCACGTCGGGCGCTGGAGGTTGCCGCCGCCGGCGGGCACCACCTGTTGTTCGTCGGCAGCCCTGGCTGCGGCAAGACCCTGTTGGCCTCGCGCCTGCCCGGCATCCTGCCCGAGGCCAGCGAAGCCGAGGCGCTGGAGAGCGCGGCAGTGGCCTCGGTCAGCGGCCGTGGGCTGGACCCGTCCCGTTGGCGCCAGCGTCCGTTCCGTTCTCCGCACCACACCGCCAGCGCGGTCGCCCTGGTCGGCGGCGGTGCGCAGCCACGCCCGGGCGAGATTTCCCTGGCCCACCACGGCGTGCTGTTCCTGGACGAACTGACCGAGTGGGACCGACGCGCGCTGGAGGTCCTGCGCGAGCCCCTGGAGTCGGGCACGGTCACCGTCTCACGCGCGGCGCGCAGTGCCGAGTTCCCGGCCCGGTTCCAACTGGTGGCCGCGATGAATCCCTGCCCCTGTGGCTGGGCAGGCGATACGAGCGGGCGCTGTCGCTGTAGCGCGCAGGTCATCGCCCGCTACCGCGCCAAGCTTTCCGGCCCGCTGCTGGACCGGATCGACCTGCAGGTCGAGGTGCCCCGGGTTCCGCCACAGGATCTGCGCCCGGATGCCGCGCCCGGCGAGGACAGCGAGGCGGTGCGCGACCGGGTGCAGGCCGCGCGTGCGCGGCAGATCGCCCGCAACGGAACGCTCAACGCACGCCTGGGCCAGGCCGAGACCTTCGCCTGCTGCCGACTGGCCGACGCCGACCAGGCCCTGCTGGAACGCGCCATCGACCGGCTACAGCTCTCCGCACGCGCGATGCAGCGTACCCTGCGCGTGGCCCGCACCATCGCCGACCTGGCCGGAAGCGAGGACATCGCCAGCGTCCATCTCACCGAGGCATTGGGCTACCGGCAGCACACGGCGGGCACGCAGGCCAGCGTGGCCTGACGCGACCGCGATCAGGCCGAGCCAGCGCCTCGCCGTGGATGAAGACGTGCCGCAGGCTTCTGCTCTGCCGTCCCGATGGGGATGAAGAGCTTGTCGAACTTCAGCAGATTGCCTTCGCGGTGAACGGGGGCTTTGAAGGTCTCAACATCCTTCAGCTCAATGCTAACTTTTGCATCGGGATTGCTCGAAAGCAGAAATGGGCGCTCTTTGCCGGCAGAAGATTGCCCTGCTGAGCTCTCTGCGGCGTTGGAGACATCCGCGAGAACAACCAGCATCAGGGGTGCGAGCAGGATTGCGTAACGCATTTCTCTCTCCTTGAGTTGAGTGCACATCATGAGCACGGTCTGGACTTGATACCACGGCAGGTGATGGCTAACAACGAAAGTCATCACGGTTTAGCTTGGCGCTACGCAGCCAGGAAATGCAATTGGCTACAGCTACGCGCGTGATGCCAGTGCTGGATCAGCATTGGCCATTGAGAGCGCTGGACGCATGATCGAAAACTGCCCGATGACGGCCACGCTGATGACTGCCAAAGCATAGGAAAGCGGTCCTCCTTGCGATATCCCAAACCGCGAGTTGAGGTAGGTCGTTGTTGTATAGGCCAGGAAGCATCCAAAGAAGGCGCCTACAAGGCAGATAAGGAGGTTCTCCTTGAACAGCATGGAGCGGGCTTGAGATCGTGTCGCTCCCAGTGCTCGCAATGTCACGACCTTCGCAGAGCGCTGTCCGGCCCAGAAGCTAGAGAGGCCGCCGATCCCACATCCAATGACTAAAGCAAGCAGAAGCATTGAGGCTGAAACGATCCAGAGCACCAGGATATCGAGCGAAAAGTAATTCTTCCGAGCCTCAGAAAAGGGGCTGACGGTCAGGCTGAAGCGGCCAATCTCGGGTGGGCCCGAATTACTAAGCAGCCGAGCGGCAAAGATGGTTGGGCTAGTTTGGTCGGACAGGCGAACCGACATCACTCGGCCGAAGTCGTCCCTGAAAGGAATCGTGGGGACAAGAACCGCGTTCCAGGACTCAACTGGGCCAAGATATTGGGGGCGGGCCACGTCAGAGACCACGCCGACGATCGTGATCGCTTTGCCATCCATGAACAATCGCTTTCCTACAGAACCCTGTTGAGCAAACAGGGTCTGAGCTAGTGATTGAGTGATCAGGCCAATGCCAAAGCGCTCCACACGAAGCGGCGAGGCCCTGATGAATTCATCAGGAGTGAAGTTGCGACCCTCAATGACGTGAAGGCCGGCTGTTGGCAGAAAATGTTGATCCAAGCTGTAGACGCTGGCCTTCAATCGATACCCAGTGGGGACTTCCTGGGTGCTAGCAACGACCGGCTCCCAAGTTTTAGTCCCAAGAAACGGTAGGGCATTGGATAGGGCGACCGACTGCACGCCCTCTATAATTCTTATCTTCGAATAGAGTGCGGCGAAATCATCTTGGGTCATACCCTCTCGCTGCACCCCTCCGATGCGAGGATGCAGATAGACCAGATGATTCTCATCAATTCCACTTGAAAAAGTGACTGCCTGGAGCCGCTCAAGAAAGATGCTCGTGCCGACCACGAAGAGTGGGACTGCTAGAAGACATTGAAGCAAAAGAAGTCCCACGACAACCTTATGTCTCATCAAGGCGCGTGCAATGAGATTCCAAGCCACTAGGAGCCACTCCTAACCAGGGACGCAGGGGCACGGGTAGCCGCGATGATTGCTGGAACAGCGGCGCAAAAAGCACCCGATAGAAGGCTAAGGGCGATCAAGAGGATCAGCGTTAACCAGTTGAATTGGACAAGGCGTGCGTATTCAAAAGGCATATGTTGAGCTGCGGTGACGCCAAGCCAGCACACGACAACCGCAAATGCTCCAGCGAAGACGGTGATACTGGTCGACTCGGTGATCAGGTGAAGGGCCACGGCCGAGCGGGTGGCGCCCAGCGCGCGCCTCACACCGAGCTCCTTGGTGCGGCGTAGATAGCGTGCAAGCAGAAGTCCGGACGTATTCATCAGGCAAAGCACAAGAAAGATCCAGGATAGATGCGAGTAGATCGTCACTGACTCTGGGACCACATTGGCCATCTTGATGATGGCAAGGGAACTATCTAGCGAGGCTGGAGAGAAAGCGCGCCGACCCCCTTGGATTTTGAACTGATCTACTCTGTTTGCGGCAATGCTTTTTTGCTCGTCACTTGTCAACTCAAACCACGTTGTTACCCAAAGACATTGGGATGAGAGAAGTGTTGGGGCTGTTGGAAATTCGGCTCCAGAAGGGCAGGTGAAGGTGATGAAAGTCTTCTCAGGCTCACCCAGTCGAGGTATCGCCGAAAGCGGAAGGAAAACATCTTCCGGCTTGCTGAAGAACCCAGACTCCATGTCGAAGAATTTCGGTGCCGGCGCCCATGATCGGGAAATGACCCCAGAAACAAGGAAGGCGGAACCTCCAAGAACGACTGTCTGGCCAATGGCGGCTTTTGCGGAGCCATAGAGGTCAACGGCAAGAGCTTCTGTTACGACAGTCAACGGACTTCCACTGACATCGTCAGATGTGAGCCAAGGGCCGCCTTCTACAAACGGCACATCGAATACAGAGAAGAACTGACTGTTGACTCCCCTTGCTGGCGCCTGTCCAAAATCGTCTCCGGTGCGGCCTTGGCGGATGCTCGTAAAGCCACGGCTGCCGACCAGTACAGACCTGCCGGGGGCAACGCGTGCCAGTGCACTAGCATCGGAATACCGTAGCTGATAAGGCTCTAGCGCCTCAGCCCCGGTATGAACTTGGAAGACTTTTTCACCACGACCAGCTAGTGGGTCTCCCGACAAAACGTGGGCCAGCCCGGCCATCAAGACGGCAAGGCCCAGTCCGATGCCGAGCACGAAGATGGTCAGAAGCGCGGTGCTCGGCGCCCTGCGCAGGTTTCGGACGGCTTCGTGCAAATGATAAGAGAGCACTGAGCTATCAACTAGCGGGTTACAAAGGTCACATATTGATAGTTGATCGCACCGGATTCGCTCAAAAATGGAGCAATCAGAGCATCACGCTTTCCGCATGGAGGGCATTTGCCAATGCTAGGATCAGCGGCAACAGTGAAGAGCTTGATCTCCCCGGGATTGAGAGTCTTTACAGTCTCACCGCTGAGCTCAAGCAGCCCCTCGAATTTTTTCCCTTGCTGGGCTTGCTTAGCGGTCAACTTGCCTGAATTGCTGCTGTTCTTGAGGAATTCCAGCAACTGAGCGTTTTCCCCGGGCTCGAACACGGCAGAGAGAGCTCCGTCGGCTGAATAAGCAAAGGTGATGGGATAACCCTGCTGAAAGCCTGTTGGGATGACATCTAGAAGGGATAGTTGCAGCGATGTAGAGCCTGCACGTTGCTGCGCATGTGATGCGAGTGGAAGAGCTAGTAGGGAAACAAACAGTAGGCCGGTGAGAAGCTTCATATTCATCCATGCTGAAAACAGGGGCCCGAGAGCCCCTGTCGATCACTTGATCAGTTGTGGCAGCGAATCTCGGAACACTTCATGCCGCACACATCGCCGACACAGCGCTCTTCGCAGCCATACATGTCGCACACCATCGGCAGTGCGTAAGCACTCGCTGCGGTGAGAAGAAGGCCAGAAGCCAGGAGGACGCGCTTGAGTTGCTTAGAGAACTTCATAAAAATCCTTTTTTGATGAGAGTTGTTGATCAGTCGCCTGGGTTAGGCGGGGGTGCACACCACGTCGGTGCATTCGATGCCACACACATCGCCGTGGCAAACGGGTGTGCAGTTGTCGCTGTGGCAGTTATATTTCTGGCGCGCGTAAGCTGAAAAGCTGGCAATGGCCAGCATCGAAAGAAGCAGAGCCTTACGAGTAACTCCCTTAAGCATCTTAGAATCTCCTTATCTATGAGTGAGTGGGTGCTCTTGCTTGATGCGTGCGGGTACTCTTGCGCTGGAGCAGTGCCCACGCTTAGAAAATTTCGTTTGATCGCGGTTCCTTTTGCGCTCTCTCCTCCTCTATTGGCAACTCCTGTTAGTGCTATCGATACAGTCGCGCATGGAGTGAGGAACGGACACAGCCGATGGCGATCGGGAAAGCCGATCCTGACTGACAACAAGGTGTTCGCGCCTAGGGCAAGCGCAGGCAGTTACGAGCACAGCAATCCTTGCGTGTTCTTACCTCCTTGATCGCTCCCGACAAGGAAGCGGTTCCCACTTCTCATGGAGAGCTATGTCAACCAATAACACAGATCCTTCTGAGATCGCAACTCGACGTCCCCCCGCCTTGAGTAGCGGGCGGCTTTAGAGTCCTGGGTTGATGATATCGATGTCCGCCAGCTGTTTGGCATAGGCGGCTGGGGTCAGCCCGCCAAGTCCATGCTTGGGGCGCTCGTTGTTGTATTCCCTGCGCCAGGTCTCGATGACGGTGCGGGCGTGCAGCAGGCTGGTGAACCAGTGCTCGTTGAGGCATTCGTCGCGGAAACGGCCATTGAAGGACTCGATGTAG